>Ga0308163_10001621_pt1 | contig 23448 bp, 18 predicted proteins | sample PhyTR1_FD_201037 | JGI IMG/M metagenome (GOLD analysis project Ga0308163, IMG submission 201037) | Phyllosphere microbial communities from UC Gill Tract Community Farm, Albany, California, United States - DLSLT.R1 | ecosystem: Host-associated > Plants > Phyllosphere > Unclassified | place: USA... | reverse complement strand
GTATTGTATGGAGTTTCTTTAGACCGGCAAGCTGTAGAAGCAGTCGTTAGTAGAGTGGTAGGCCATTTGAAAACTGGTACTACTCTGAGTGCAAAGCCAAAGAGGGTATACGAGCCCAGTAAGGTGACAAGAGATAGATTAAAAATACTTTATGCGTTAGCTGAGGACGGCAACCTTGGCCGTGAATATGGGCCGTTTGACGTGTATGGCGCAAAGGGGTCTCTGGAGAAGGTCATATCAAAACTGGTCTTACACGAATATAAGACGACGAAATTGCACAACCTTGCCACCGAATTGATCAATATGGACAATGACGTACGAACGCGCCGGGAAGCGATCAACTTATGACCTCTGAAATCTGACTTCTTCGACGAGTGCGTCGAATCATTGCACCCCCCCCTTCGGCCGAGTTGGCTGAAGGAGGAAGAAAATGATTAAAGCTACGCAAAATAGTCACGGGGGTGGCTTCCCGCCTCCATTGAAGCCGATGTTGATCAGCGTCGACCAGTTTCGCTCGCTGCTCCAGTGCGGGCGGACGACTGCCTTTGAGATGATCCGTACGAAGCGCGTGCGGAGCGTTCTCATCGGTCGTTCTCGCCGCATCCTGTTTGAGGACGCTGAGCGTTTGGTCGCGGATGCCCTGAACGAGGTCCAGGGCTGATGCGCCGCGCTCCCGAACCACCGCCGAAGATCGGTCGTCCCGGCATCACGTCGTTGCCCAACCCGAACCCGCGTTTCAATCCCACGCGCAGCCCTGGCTTCGAGACGCGCGAAGCGGTTGCCCGTGAAGATCGGTTGCGCGCTGCCCGCTTGCGTTGGGGTGCAACCAAGTTGTCAGGTGCACGTGCCCGTGAGCTCAATGAGGTGGCAGACGCCATCGATCCGGATGTGACGGTCAGTCCGACGACCGTCGCGTCCAGTCGCTACATGCGCCTCCAGCGGATCCGCATCATCGGCGCACTGTGGGAGCTGGTGTATGGCCGCTAACCGCACGGCGACAGCACCTGGCAGTTGCCCGTATGCTGTGTTCACCGTCGTTCCGGAGGACTGGAGCGTGCTGCTCGGCACGCTGTATCTGGTCGATCCGCGCCGATTGTTGGCGGCTTTCCGTCAGCACCTGTACCGCTCGGCAATGGGGTTAGGCGTGGGGTTGGAAGGCCAGCTCTTCGTTGGTGTGCACGGAGCCTACGACCCTGCCACTAAGACTTTCCCGCTGCACCTGCACGGGATGGCGCGGGGTGGAATGATCCCCATCGTCGACGGGCTACGCAAGTTGGGCAAATACCGCCCGGCGCAGCAGGGCGATGGTCGGGATGCGGCCAACACTCCCGTCCGCATCTCGGTTGGTCCGCTAAGCAATATGCCTGACCCCCTTACCTATTTTCTGAAGAAGTATTGGCCTGCGCGCGAGACCTACGTCGACGAGCATGGCGTTCGTAGGGCCTACGGCGGCAAGCATAAAGGCATCAGTGGACCTGCATATATCGAATATCTGCAGTTTTTCCATCGGTGGCGCCTTGAGGATCTAACGATGTCAATGGGAATGCATGCAACCCAGAATGGCATTATCCTCCACTAACGTGGTCTAAGTTATATACACAAACTGATCATCACATTGATGACTACCACTACGCAATAACGCGCTGTGATGGCTTTACACCGCTAAACACAAGGCCAGGGTGTCAGCACTATGTAATGTGCTGACAAATGGATCTGTGTGGACTTTCGTTGGCGGATAATATTGCGACATATCCTGGGTACGCATCAATCTGCAAATAATAAGAAGGAAATACGACTGTCATGGCTGACAATATCAATATTCGCAAAACGCGCGTTAAGGGCGTTTGCAGTGCCGGTAAAACGTTACTGGCGGTGAACAAAGGTCCCCAGCGGAAGGCCCGCCGCCTGGCCGCTGCCGAAAGTGAGGCACCCAACGAAGGCGTTGCGGCCGCGACACGTCGCTCGCCGAATGAGGTCAAGGGTGTTCGTGAAGCGGGGAAAGGAAAGCCGAACAGCTGCATCAGTAAGCATCGGGTAATTGGCCAGGACCGGTCGGGCGATGCGCGTGGCGCGGCCGATAAAGGCATCTCGGCCGAACGCGAGAAATCGAAGGTCTCTTCGTCGCCCAAGCCCCCGAAACCCCCGTATCCCCCGCAGAAGGAGAAGGTGATTATCAAGGCCCAGCACACGGTTACGTTGGAAAACGGTCGGAAGGTCGCAATCGGCGGATTGTGCGATGAGTTCGATACGAAATATGTCTCGTGCTGCGCCGGCAGTTGCAGCACGCTGACGCGCTATGCCGCTTGGCACGGGGGGAGCGGCGGTGCGTCAACCGCGTTGCGTGACCAGGGGTTGGTGATCGTTAGTGGGATCGGCGATGTGGGTGCTGCGGTGGCAAAGCTTACCCGCTTCCCTCGCGCGCCGATCGTGACCAAGTCGGGCTGGTCACAGTTTGGCTTCGCTCAGTCGAACGGGCGCGTCATAGTTCCCGAAGGTCAGCCGGAGCCCCTCAAGGCCTTCTCGCCTGCTAGTGGGCTACTAGACGCTTCAGGCACTCTCGAGGGCTGGATCGAGCAGGTTGCTACTCCGATCGGCAACCACTTGTTGGCGTCGTTCTTCATGATGGTGATGTTCACTGCCTCCTTGCTGCGCTTTACCAACCGTGCTGACAACTTCGGATTCGAGCTTTCCGGCGACGCGGGCCGTGGGAAGACGACGCTGCAGCTGCTCATGGCGTCCGCTGCCGGCCCGGCAATCGGCGACGCGAGCACAACTTACTGGCGCAGCTTGAACACGACGATGAACGCACTCGAAACCGTGATGCCTTTGTACGCGGACATGCCTCTCATCCTCGACGAGGCCGGTCTGGTTCACGGCGCAGGAAAGGGGGATACTCGAGGGCAGGCGATGCGAGAGATGGCGTTCCGTTTGGCCGCCGGAGCGGTCAAGCATCGCCTTGGCGAGCCTACGGGGCCGCGCTCGCGGCTCGTGTTCGTGCTCTCGACGAACCGCCCTATCGCATCGCTCCTTGGTCCAGCGCATGCTGCGGAAAACGAAGCCATCGCAGATCGCCTGATCACCTTACCCCTGCTCACCGATCGACCTTTCGGCATCTTCGATCATTGTCCCCCTGCCTACGCATCGACAGGCGCGTTCGCCGACGCTCTCAAGCAAGGCGCCAGCGAGCATTACGGTCATGCGCTTCCGGTCTTCCTGCAGTATCTGGTCAACGAGGAGGCCGAGCACCCAGAGCGGCTGCGTCGCAAGATCAACAGTTGTGTTGATCGTTTCGTCGCACGATCTGCCATCGACACCAATGATGGGTCTCGGACTCGTGTCGCTAAGGCCATGGGGCTAGTATACGCAGGGGGACTCGCTGCGCGGGCAGCGGGAGTGCTGCCGCGTACCTATCGCTTCTTTGAAGCAGCGAAAGCTGCTCTTGACCTCCATACCAGCCATGGCCGCCGTGCGACATCCTTCGATGATCGGTTGCGCGGGCTGCTGCGTCATCCTGGTACCATCGACCTCTCGAAGACAGACATCGCGTCCATCCCGGTCCTTGTGCTTCAGAAGTGCCCCCAGTTCATTTATGAGGGCCGCTCTAAGCAGCGCGAGTTGGCGGTGCCGGTGGAGCAGATCGATCGTGTGTTCTCGAATTGGAACGCTTCTCGTAATGACCCCGACGTCCGGCGGCGCCTGAAGGTGTCGAGCGACCGCAATACACGTGATCGACCGGTAGGACTGAAGGGCGCCGAACGCCCGGTCTACTGCTTCGACATCACTGATCTTGAGACATAGAAGCCGATAGCGCACATTCAACCTGATTCCTGAAGCTAGACGACACACCGGCGCTCGTTTTTACCGTCATCCTTCTCATGAGGAAGGCGGTGAAGCGAGCGCCGGCCAGCGCGTTTCAGTAGAGCAGCCTCGGCAGGGTCAAGACGATTGCCACGTTGTTAGCTAGCTTGGGCCCGTCGCCGCCGCGCAGGGCGACCGGGTGCGCCTCGCCTTCATCTATGAGATAGTAGGATGTCCGATCCTTGGGCGCGATCGTTACCCAGTGACTGTGATCGCGATATGAGACGATAAGAGCAAAATCGTCCGTCGCCGCGAGCAGTTTGCGATATCGCGATGTGAACGGCATCTTGGCATTTGTATCTATAAGCTCAACGGCCACTGGAAACGCAATTCGCTCCGCGAGCACTATGGCAAGGTCGCGGACCTGGAATTGATCGATGCCGCCGACGGCGGGGTTGCCCCTTAGTATACGTATGTCGACGCCGGGCACACGGGCGAGCGCCTCCACGGCTTCATCAAAGAATTCGTGGCCATCATCGCAAGGAAACTCGTGATCGGCCCCATGCTCCAAAATGCGGAAGGCGTTGAGGACCGCGATGAAGCCACATAACCCGTCGTGTGGTCCCTGTTTGTAGAAGCGCATGTTATGCTATCCTGAGGGTAAATAAAGCTCGCCCGAATGGCCGCGGCCACACAGCGTGTAAGCCAACGAAAGCCGCTGACATGGAGGGTAGGCAAAACACCGCTAGTACTCCGATGCCAGCATGATCGTCAGAACCCGCGTCGTAACGCCGGGATCGGCAGGATTGGGCGATCCGTAACGGCGGTCGCGGTCGTAGTAGTCGACCTTCCAAAGCATACGGTCGCCATCGACCGTCAAAGCGCCAAGATCGTGCTCGTTGTAGGGATCGTTGTCGGCGGTAAACTCGTCGAAGTCGCGTACCGCTGCGAGCACGGCCTCAACGCCGGCTTGGCCTAGCGCCTGTACGCCTGCGGTGATGCAGATGATCCCTCCGCGTGCATAGCGCCGCAACCCGTCGTTCAGCTCTCGTATCCGTCGACGCCGGTCCTTGATATCGCATTTTGTGCGGACGCACGTATTCCGTTCGCTTCCAGACATGGTCGCTTCTCCAAATTCCAAGATAAAAAGGTGGGTTATATGAGGCGGATCAGCTGGCGCTGTGCGTCGCGGTCGCCTTCAATGTACCGCTGGGTTGTCGCTAGGTCACGATGGCCGACTAGTTCCTGAATGTCGCGGAGCGAGCCGCCGGTCCTAGCCAGAAGTCGTGCCGAGCGGGTTATGAATGTTCGCCGACCAGAATGTGAGGAGCAACCGTCGAACCCTATTTCGGCGTACGTCGTTGCAAACCAATTCACGACGCTGCGCGGGGTCATGTGTGCACCGCGCTCAGATTTGATAACTGGACCCTCGCGTGGCTGCCCATGCGCTCGTCGGAGCCGAGACAGCGTGATCCTCAGGTCTGGATGTAAAGGAATGCGGCGCGGAGTACCATTTTTCGCAATGCTACCCGAGACGTGGATGATGTCCGAAAGTCGTCCGTTGGCGGACACGACCATGGACCAGGTGAGTCCGGCAATTTCGCAGGCGCGTAAGCCGGCCTTAAAGCTCAACAAGACAATTGTATGGTCGCGTTGCGCATGCCGGTGAGTGGCGACGTGACGCAACAATATGCGCACGTCGGCAACGCCCAGCACCTTCGCCGGCTGAGGCATTTTAGATCTCCATGTAGTGAACAGCCACTTCGACTGTGTTACTACAGTAACACGGCTATGCCTTAATGTCAAAAACTCGGGACGAGGCATTCGCAAGCTCACCCGGGCTTCGATTAACGGATTGAGAGTAGTCACCGATGGCGCGCCGCTTTCATGACGCGAGGTGACCAAAAAAATTCCATCGGGATGGCTGACTGTCACCTCTTTCGTTCGTCGGAATGCTCGCATACAAAGTAGAGCTCGGCCATTATGGATCACGAACTTACCCCCGGGTCCGCGGAACGGGGGCCCAATCAAAGGTCCGCATCTTGAATCGTGATCAACTCGTTCAGCTTCTCAAGGTCGGTGCTCAACTCCATCAATCGGAAGCGATGGAATTCAACGACTATGACCTCGATGCCACTGCTACAGAGTACCTTCTGACTGCCTGCCTCCTTCGTGCCGCGTTGCAGGCTCACAGTGCAGCAAGAGTGGAGGCACTCTGCAAAAGGGTCGTGAATCTCCTGACTTCGCACGCGTCGGTGGCTACGCGAAAAGGCTTCGGCAAGCAGCGATTAGATTTTCTTATCGGTTCATACTCTGCACCGCTCGCGCTAGTAGAGGTTAAGATTGGCGTACGAAGTGCTGTGAAGCTGGCAGCTGATATCGACAAGATTCTGAAAACTGTCGCTTATCTCGATAAGGTTCGTGCGTCGGTTTTGGGCGCAGTAGTATACGAGGTTCACGTCCCTGGAAGTAGAAAGTTCGCAACGAATGCTCAGTTTAATGTCGCAATGAGTAATCTTGCTATGAAGATCCAGGCGGGACTGAACGAACATTTGTTGAGTGATTGGCCCAACGTCTTGGTCACTCATGTCGAAATTGGGGTGGCACTAGGGAAGCCGAGATATCGGAAGGGAGCATCGTGTCTGGTGGAGCCTCGACCGGGATCTTTGCTGCGATCCTGCAGCAGTCGTGCGCAAACTCAGCCACGTCTGAAGCTTAACGAGTCAGCGACTAAGGAACGATGATCTGATGAACGGCTGGGATCCATTTTGATTACCATAATGCGATGCGTGCGACTTTGAATACGGACAATCGTCCTAGCGCCAACCTTCGAGCGGCACTGCATGGGTGGCATGAAAGGTTGCCTGAGACCTGGGCCGGGCACTTCGCGGACGTTGATCTCGCCTTCGACGAGTTCGACGCTTGCAGTCCGAAGGCGCTGCCGCATGAATTCTGGCCGACGGAGGAGCGAAGTGCGGCGGCCATGACGATCTCTCCCTTCAAACCGCTTCACGATCTTTCGCCGGCCATGGTACGCGTGGTCATCATCGGACGGGATCCATATCCGAACAGAGCACAGGCGACTGGTCGATCTTTCGAACAAGGCGACCTCGTTGATTGGGCTGAATCTTTCACGAACCCTCGTCGGCTCTCTACGAGTTTGCGGCACATCGCCATCGCGGCGACGGCCTTCGGCCACGGGGATGGCTGGGCCGACCGGGTCGGAGTCGCGGACCGACCTGCTCTACGGATGGCACTTCGCCGTAATCGCACCGGTCTTCCACCCCCAGATCGTTGCTTCGCCGAGTGGGCAGAACAGGGCGTGCTTTGGCTTAATCGTGCAGCGACGTTCTCTTCGAAGATCGAACAGGCTGCTCACAGCGAACTTTGGAAGCCGTTTACGAGCCGAATGATGCGGGTGTTAGCGCTCGAGTCTCGTTCTAGGCGGGTCGTGGTCGCTCTATGGGGTGGCAACGCGCAGCAGTTGGCGAGAGAGTCCTGGCGTGAGTTTGCCGGAAAAGGCTTACGGGTCATCACCGCGCCTCATCCCTCCGCTTCGGGCGTGGCTTTCCTCGCTTCTGGTAATCCCCTAGCTCAAATCAACGACGAACTTGATCCTGAGCATCGGATCGCGTGGACGGCGTCGGCAGTATGAGTATGCTCGTTCGCGAGAAGGCAGTTTGGGTGCGACATCATGTAAGCGTTCCTGAAGGAACGGGGATTAGCGAGCGATCCCATGCCCCTTGCGGAAAGCGATAAGTCCTACTTAATGGTTGCGAATCACGTTTCCGAACCTGCGTATGACTTACGATGAAAATGGAGACGCAGAATGAAGGCGATGATAGTTGTTCCGTTGCTGCTGCTGACGCCTGCTACGGCGTCGTCTCAAGACTTATTGCCGCCCGACGTCATTGCGAACGGCCCTTGCGATCCGAGATCAGGCGTCACCATCGATGACGGTGAGAAAAGCAATTTCGCCTGCGACATGGCGGTGATCACGCGTTCCGATCACGGAACGGTGCTGATCTAGTTCACGGACAAAACGGGGGATGACGGTCGGATACTGGGCCTCGCAGCCACCATCGAGGGCAAGCAGGGCTTTGGCCCGGACGCCACTCAGATGTTGGCGGTCCAGAGTATCTATCTTACCGGGGGAGAGGTGCCCATCCCGGCATCTTGCGGAACGTGCATCATGAATTGGACCGGCCTTCAGCGGACCGGCGGGCGCCTTGAGAGTATCCTTTGCGCAGCGCGAGGCTCAGCGGAGGGGGCGGACATTCAGGCAATCGCGGTGCTTGAGCACGATGAGATAACGCCGGGTAACCGAACACAATGATGGCCGCCGAACTGATAATGTCGTGACTACTTGATTGTCTGAGGAACATCTCCGAAACATTGTCGGTTAGCAGGGGATTAGCATGGCGACGTCAAGTATCGAGCAAGGACATGCCTTCGGTGGCGCTTGGACCGAGCTCAAGCTATCCGCGGTATCCTACTATTTCGGATTTTTCACGAAGGTGCTGAAGGAGCGGTCCTTCGATCTCTGGTACATCGATGCGTTCGCTGGATCCGGGACGCGCACCGAACAGGTGTCATCCGGCGGATTGTTGGAAGGGCGGCTGGAAGAGGTCGAACAGCAAGAGTTGGCTGGATCGGTCCTGAAGGCTCTCGACATCGAACCGCCGTTCAAGAAGCTGGTCTTCATCGAAGGCCATCGTGGTCGATTTCGTGAACTCGATGCGATCCGCACCGCCAATCCCGATAGACACATCGAGTGTCGGCACGGCGAGGCGAACGAACAGCTGCAGCAGATTTTCACATCTCCACCCTGGAGCGGGCAATACGGTAGCAAGGGAAAACTTCGTGCCGTCGTCTTCCTCGATCCTTACGGCATGAACGTCGAGTGGAAGACCCTCGAGCTACTGGCGAAGACGCAGTCAGTGGATGTCTGGTACCTCTTCCCGATCAACGCCGTCACTCGGCAGCTCGCGATCGATTTGGATAAGGTCGACAAGCACAAACAGCGTTCGCTTGACAGCATATTCGGCACTACCGACTGGCGATCGGAACTCTACGCCCCTCGGACGAACGGCGATCTCTTCGACATGATCACGTCCCGATCCGATAGGGACGTGGGCGTGCATCAAATCGAACGTTATGCTCAAGAACGGCTGGGCACCATCTTCCGCTACGTATCAGAACCGCTGCCGCTGCTCGCCAACAGCCGCGGACATTTGTTCTCGCTATTCTGCCTATCCAACAGCGACAGCGACCGGGCGGTCGACCTGATTAAGAAAGGTGTGGCTGGAGTGATGAAGAACTACGGGCCGGCATCTCATCGAAGGTCCTGCCCCTGAGGAGCCTGCCGGCCGCCTTCTTGTTCCGGCCACCCCATTGCTTAAAGAAGAAGGCGGTTCCCGCGCGGCGGCACATCGCCTCGATTTCATCCACCCACTCCGCCGACATATCCCGCGCACGAGGACCGCTCTCGCCTCCGACTATGGCCCAATCGATGTCGCGTAGACTGGCGCCTGCTACCGAACCGATCAGCGGCTCGAACGAGATGAAACGGATCGCGGCAGGAGCACGCCTCAACTCGTCGATCCGCCAGAGGACGGCAGCATCTTCGACACTTGTCCCAATCCAGGCGTTGGGAAGGGACTTGAATGAACGGCGCGACAACACGTCCGCCATCCGGTCGGGGCGCTTGGTGAGGATCTGATAAGTGTGCTGGGGTGTCTTCTCCATCACGTTCCAGACCTTCTGGATGAAGGCGTCATCAACGTCCGCATGGAAGAGGTCGGACATCGAATTTACGAACACGGTTCGAGGCTTGCGCCAGGTCAATGGTGCTGCAAGCGCACGCTCGTCCTGTACGATCTTCCCCGTCCAGACGTATCGGTCGCCGCTCTTCCGTGTCAGGCCCCGATATTTCTCGACTCCCATGGCCTCTAGGCGAGCCGCCATCCGCATGGCGTAGCAGTTCGTGCAGCCCGCGGTGGCGACGGTACAGCCGGCCACGGGGTTCCAGGTGACATCCGTCCATTCGATCGGAGTGATCTGCGCCACAAAAATGCCCTTCCTAAGAACGTATCAGGAACGCTAGCTGATCTTGAAATCGGTGTCGCGGTAAAACGATGCTGTCAATACCAGCTATTTCCTTCGTCTCCATTCCTGCGTCGTGCACCTGTTGCTTGTGGCGAGATGGGAAATGATCTTTGATGAAAAGGCGATCGCTCCTGATGTCCGCCGTTCGCTGGTTTCGGTGTCCCAGCTTTTCTCGCATTGGCAGCCGATCTCCCTGTCACATCAGTACCATTTATCGACGAAGTACAGATTCACGGGGAGCGGTCCGACTGTCGCACATCAAGACCAGACGGTAACCAGCACGACCGCCAGCAGAAGTAGAAGAGCGATAACTCCGCTAGCGGCGGCCGCTCGCTCGAAACCGTTCTCGGCTGCCCTGACCGGATTCACGACCATCCGTTGATACTCGTCATCCGCAAGAAACCTGTAGAGCCGATCACGCCAGTCGCGCCGCAGATCACTCTGAATGCCGAGGAAGTGCCAACCGGACCAGACGACTACGCCCACGTAGATCGCGAGAGCGATACCGATCGCGATAGCCGCCGGGGCGACAAACCTCGCATCCTTGCTGAGCGTTACTCTGGCGATGATGAGGCCGACGTTGCCGACAGCCGATGTTGTGACCGCCGCCGTTGTTGCTCGGGTGGCATCGGACAATCTGGATGTCTCATCCGAAACCGCCTTACGAAGATCGCTGAGCGTTTTAAGGGCGTCGCGGCTCTGCTGGGAGACGCCGAACCCATAAGCGATCCGCGCGCCTTCCAGAGCACTTGTCATAAGTGAGGCAAGCGCGGGGACGTCACCCTCTCGCATCGATGTACGGGAGACTTCGGCAGCGAGCAGGCCATGTCTGTTCTCGAGTTCGCGACGGCTCTCATGCACCCAACCGGCTGCGCGCTGGAGCGAAGAGAAGGATTGAACCTTGACTCTCGAAGGCGCCTCGTTGGTAAAACGGGTTGTCGGCGGGCCGCGGAAGAGCAACCGCCCATCCGGCTCAACTTCTTGCGCCAGTGCGCGAGACAGGGCCTGGGCCGCATGAGCTCGCCAAGCCGAGAGCAGGGCCCCTGAGACGTCGGTGTCAGGGTCGCGCAGAAGCCATCGACCGATCGGCTCGATCACGTCGCCAGCGCCAAGAACGCGGACAACACTCGACGGTTCGCGCACGGGTTCCGGCTGAAAGATGCTCACATCATCCCAAGGGCGCCACGTGACTTCCATCGTTCTGACGACACGGTTGAGACTGTGAACCCAGATGATTTCTTCAGGATGTGCCCGGGAAAGGAGGTTATCGAAACCAATGCGGGAAAGAACGGGATAGATGCCGCCTGCCACTGCTGGCTTCGAGGCCACGAGCGCGATTCCGACCGCGCCTTCATCCAGTTCGTCGATACGAAGATCACCGCCTTCGTCGTTTAGGCGCACGAGTGCGAACCCCGCAGGGTCCAGCAGCCGCAGTACGTCGATCGCGTCCGCACCACCGAGCTGGTACAGCGCAAGCTGCGTCCGCGTCTCGCTGACCGTAGCGCGTCCGGCGCTCGCAAGGGCATCGACCCTACTGGCGAGTTCTGATCGCAAGGGTGCCATCTTCCACGATCTGGCGTGTCGTTACCGTGAACGTCGTCACGCCGTCACGATCCACCCTAGTAACGTTTTCGCCCAATTGCTCAGCCGGATACTCGATCCCAACCTCCTCCGCCGTGCGGACGAACTCACGCGGCTAAAGCTCGAAGATCCTGCCTTCAGGAACGAACGCCACCTCCTCCAACCCTTGCCGACGCAGGTGCATTCTCGTCTTCTGCTCGATCCGGGACGCTATGCGCTCGTCAGCTGGTCTGTTCGCCGCGTGGAGCGCCGCGTCAACAACGTCGTCGTTGGTGACAGGCGTCCGCGCCTGCAATGATTGCTTCATGCGACGAAGGGCCGCCCCGACACCTCCTGGCGGCAGACTGTCGGATACATCCCGCAGGGCAGCCCGCATCGCTTCGTGAAGGCGGTCGCTTAACTCAGCGTCAGTCATGTCCCGGACAACGCCAAGATACCGCGCGAAGTAATCGGTGAGATCGGGTGCCTGATGCATTCTGTCCGACGCCGAAACCATCGACTGCGCCACGCCATCCACGAGGCGAACGATGCAAATCTTCTGCATCGCTTTGCGTTCTTTGACGAACGCCTGCACGATCGCGCGCAGCACGCTCCGACCGTCTTGCTGCGAAAGCTCCACGACCTCACGGTAGTCATACTTGATCATCGCGTAGAATCGGGTGTCGGGCGCCGCATCGAGTTAAAAGACGAAGAAGGCGCCGCTCGCTGCCTGACGGACATGATCCCGCGCGAATAACTGTGCCAGTTCCTGGCCACCGTCTTCAAAAGACACAGCCTCGAGCGCCATCCGCTCGAGGATGGGACGGACCAACGAAGCGTCTTCGAACCTGTGCACGGCATCGGCCGCCTCGTCGAGAATGCGAAGCCTGAAGAAAGCCTCCTCCTGTACAGGTACTTCCGGTTCAGGCGTGAACGCCTCGTCCTGTCGACCTATGACGTGAAGGATCATGCGGGTGACGCGGAGGCAATCCTGTTCTTCCTCGGTAAAAAAGACAATGCCGCCCCCATTTAGTATATTCGTTCATTCGTTCAAATAGCCGAACTGACTTGCCTGAACAACACGCCGCGTAACTGCACGACGCCGCTCCACCGGTGCGCCGTGTCACGGATTGAGAAATGTTCTCTGATCGAGTTTAGACGCTTGTTGAGAGGGATCCAGCGGCCGTTGATAGAGGACACGTCGCTTGCCAGCGGTCAGGACTTAGCAAGTTCGACATCCACCGCAGCGGCGAGCGCCAACATTCTTTCAGTGAGTTCGGTGATCTCAGGATGATCCCCAACCTTTCCAGTCGGTGAGTGCAGAACGGTCTGCGCCGAAAATTCCGGACCCCAGTATGAAGCCGAGCACCATGACCACCACGCCCAGTGGTTAGTCTTTGATCCGCCGCCGAAAGCCTTCATGGCTTTTTCGATGGCTGGACGCACGGCGCATCCGATCTTCTCGGCCGCGATTGCTGGGACCTTCGGATCCGGCGACTTCACGCCGTAAAAGACTTTGTTGAGGTATTGCTGATCCGCTTCCAAGGAAACGCTCAGGTTCCTTGGCCAAGAAGATCGACGCAATTCCCATGAAACTTGCTTGTTGGACAGGACGTCATAGAGGTTCTCATCGTCCACCGCCTCGAAGTCATCGTAGATTGCCTTCAGACTCTCCAGCAGATGTTCGCCGATCTCATTTACGATCGTCTGATGGAGCGTATCGTAGGCAAGCAGTACTGCAGCCACCGCCCGACGGTTTTGGTTTCCCGCGAACTCCGCCTCGACGGCTTCGACATATGCTTCATCGCTAGCATCCACAGGCGCACCGTCTCCAAATTGGGTCTTCATGTATGTGATGAATTCACGAACGTGGGTTCGCACGCGGTCCGAACGTATCTTTTCGAGCGAATCGCTAAGTATTGTTTGTAAAGAAGGTGACTCGCCATCATCGGCGAAGGTGACGACGACAACTTCGCCTTTCGCGCTTTTCGCCTCCTGATCGGACAGGAAAATCAGCGCGACCTGCTTCCGACCTGCCCAGGCGTTCAAAGCATCGAGATAATCACGCAACTGTTGCGGCTGTTGTCCAGCCCACGGCTTGTTCTCGATGCCTACCAATACGGCAGGTGTTTCGATAAGAAGATCTATCCGCCTTTTTGCGGTGGTGGGCATTTCGCGCCTGATGCTGACGTGGTCGTTTAGACCGGCTGTCGGCAATCCGATTGCATTGAGAAGCGAATTCACGAAAAGGTTGCCCTGCCCGTGAGTCCCCGTCGGGTCGAGCAGATCGGCAATCAGAGAGCTGATCCGGTTCTCATCCGGACGGAACAGCTCGAAGGCGTTCAGTCGAGGTGAGCCGTAAAGTTCAGCGCCAGCTCTTCTTGCGTCCAGCAACGGCAGCTGGTGGCTTATTCGCTGCGTCAGGGATGCGAGGTTAGGGACGTCGGTCAAGCGAGTGAGCTCCGCTGAGGTAAACGCCAACGCTACCCCCTTCCGCAATCTACGCAATCGCAGTTCCAGGGTGAGGGTGGTCGGTAGACAGCTTTTTATCGCGTAAGGCTATTCTGGTAGGCGACCTTACCGGCATGACGGCGTTTGGCAATGGCGGCAACAATTGCCGCAGTGCGGTGGCCGAGGCGAGCAGGACGGGACGCTGATAATGGCGGGGGGCGTTGCATCGAAGGTGTAGCAACTAAGGCAACTAACACCTTCAATGTTTGATCTTGTTTGAAGCTACGACCGATGAGGCGAGGCCGTCGTGCGCGATTGGCGAACAACATCTGCCCCAGTGGCGGTCGTGGCATTTAGGAATTGCTGACGCGATCGGCGGCGCAGACTTTGCCGCACGAAAAAGCTCGGTTCCTTGCGCCCGCGAATGGAAGGACGTTTTCAGTTGGAAAATTCACTCATGACATATTGCCACAAATGTCATGAGTCGGGCACGCCCGAATGAGACTTCAGCGTGCCGTTGCGGCATTCTGAGCCGTTGTGATGCCCGAACTCGGTGCTACCTTGCGACGCGCCTATGGTTATGAATCGATGTTGAAAGAATACCCCTTCCTTGAGCCAATGACGGGCGTAGCGTTCGCTGGGTTGCGCTACGGTCGGGCAACCCCGCACTATCGCGATGGGCCCTATGGTAGTTTGCCTGCATTCCATCTTCGAATGCGAACGCGTCTAAGCTTTTGCTCGTCTTCAATCGCTTACTGTTGGAACGAGGGGCGTGTTAAAATGATACCTGGTCGTGATTCAAGGGCAGCACATGGGCGCAGTGATCCTCGGGCGATACACCCGATTACGGTGGCTACCGGCGTCGTCGGAGTCCATTGCCGAACTCGAACGACTCGACGCAAACTCCGTCACCGCCGCAGCCCAGTTTTATGGTGCAGAGGAAGTCTGGGGGCTCACGCCTGATCAGCCTGTCCTACTTACCGGGTCTGGATTTAGCAGCCCTGCTAGTCAGGAGCAAAATAGGATCGCAGCCTGTCCGGCGCAGCCGGTCGTAACCAACACTATCGCCTTGCCGCAACAAGACCAGTGGCTGGTCAGTATCGAGCATTCGGGAAGCATGTGGGCGGCGCTCCGCAACGTCCGAGATGTCGAATGGGACGAGATTTCCTTAGACTGGAGCGCCGTGGAACTGCCCGGTGCAGACAAGCTCATCATCGGGCGTCCGTTGCGCGGCAGCCAGCCCTTTGACCTTGTGGCTCCTCCGGCTCGCGAGGCTGCGTCATCTGCCCTGCTCGACCTAGACGGGGGGCTACTGATTGCGCCGCTGAGGTCGGAGAAGGGAGCAGACGATCACGCCCCGCCTGAGGAACCGGAAAAGCTAATGCTGTTCCTCGATGGCATCTGTCACCAAGTCACGCCATGTTATCGCTATGGCCTGCTTGTTCGAGGGGTCATACGTTGGCTCGACATAAAACCCGGCGTTCGTCCCGCTACCGCCACCCCTATCACTACGCGGTTTCGCAAACGTCTTGCCGTATTTAAACGTGAGCTGGCGGCGCGTGGTATTTACTACGAGGACGACGCAAGCGAAACGGGCTATGAGCTTCGGTTTGCTGTTGAGGACGGCGCAGCACCCCCGTCATTCCACGAGGTGGATGCCCCACTAGCCTATACGGTTTCGGGCGAGGGGGCCCCCGAAGACGACAAGCGGGAGCAGGCGCGCAAACTGTATGATCCGGAAAACGACTGGGAGACGGGTCAGTCCTACGCGATCGACTATTCCGCTATGCCAGCACGCGTCGACGTTAGCGGCACTGACCTCGTATTCTATACTTCGGAATTCACGACGGTCGACGGCATGCCGGTCAATGACGCATGGGCCGAAGCGCATCTCGAATATGCGGGCCTGGCGGCAGGTTTGGATGTCGGAGCGTCGTCCTATCCAGCGCTAATGATGGCCGATCGAGCGCGTGTAGAGGGCGCGACGGGGCCGCTGTCCGTTTACGGGAGCATTGTTGACTCCGCCGACCGGGTACAGCGTGCAGCTTACGCATTCGCCACCGGCGGCACGCCAAACGCTGCCGTTGAGGCTAGGTTGGCAAGGCTTCGGGGCCCGATCGTCCGGGTGCTTTTAGGGTGCGTCGCGCTCGATGTTGCGAAGACAGGCAACCTGGGTGAGGCTGCAAGGATAGTTGCAACGCTCCCACCGTTGGCACCGGGGCCTTTTCCGTGCCGTGCCCATGCGGTGATCGAGCTTGCCGACGGGCTGGTTGACCAGGTTCATCAGGTTGCGCTCATTACTAGCGCCATAAGTGAAGTGGTTGATCCGCTGGAGCAGCATTTAGCACTGTTATTTGCGAACCGTGCGGGCGGCGCCGTTCACGGGGTCTCGCATGAAGTCGCTAAGTGGTCCGTGAACGGTACGGTCGACATTGGACGGTGGGGCAAAGAAGTGCTGGAGCCTCTCTTCGGCTTGGAACCGCCCGATGGCCACCCGATCGGGTGACGGACCGGGCATAGGAACGTCTTTTAACTGCCCAGAGTAAAGGTAATAGTGATGTCGGCAAGCGGATCGTCCCGATGCGCGCGGGTGCTGTTTGCGGGCGGGTTGGTAAGTTGTCTTAGACAGCGAACGGCGGCGACACTCAAACAGTAATCTAGCGCAGGATGGGCTGGGGTACTCGCGCCGTCACGAACAGCTTGCCCATTACGGTGCTGCAGTTGCGGCGAAGGGGCGTTTTTCTGTCGCATCGATGTTCCTCGCTAGGAACCTTGCTTCTGGCCGCGTGCTTGCAACGGCGCTGGACAAAAACGTATCGCATGGCCTTTCCTGCCGGACAATGTTGGCGGCACCGGCCCTTCCGGATGCTCAGTACAATCTGCTTCACGGTGCCGCGCTACAGGCGCGACTGACTTATGCTATCAGGGTAAAATCCGGGTTCCAGGTTTTTCAAAGATCTGTAAGACTTTGGTGAGGGAAGCTGACCTAGCGTCGGTAAGAACGATGCTGGGGGATGCATGACGGAAGAAGGCGATAGCAGCGGGGCGGACGACCAGCGCGCTTGGCTGCTGCAACGGATAGCCGAGGCCGTCGATCGTGAGGAGCTGCGCTCGCTCGACGCGCATTTGCTAACGCGCTCGGAGCCCTGGGCGCGTGCACTTCGCTTTTCCATTGGAGCTCGCGCGGCAAAGATGCGAGGTCCGGCTACCCCGGTGCTGCTTTCCACATACGGATTGCCCGCGCCGAACGGGGACTGGCTATATCGTTACCGGGTCGACGACGCTGGCTTTGCCACGCTTGAGGCCGCGTTACGAGGGCGAGGCGGTCTTGTGGCGCTGGAACGCAACTGGTGGCCGGCCCTGTTCGTGCTGTGGGCCTCGGCATGGTTCAGGCGGCGCTATCGTGGCGGTGGACATCGTTGGTCCGATCTGGCCGCGGCGCTCGGGGTCGCGGAGGACCAGACGCGCTTTCGTGCCCTGACCCAGCGCGGGCTGATCCAATGGCGACGCGACGTGATCCGTGCTGACAGCGGTGGTCGAGAGTTCCTTAGTTCACTGGCGCGCGAAGGGGGCTTCCCGACTAACGCAATTCTTGGCGGCGGCTGGGCGGCGGACGTGCTCGGTTCGATTATTGGGCCGCTGCTCGCGGACACATTTCCGGACGAACAGCGTGCTTACACGGTAGCGCTAGGACAGAAAGAGCGTTTGCCGCAGGTTTTTCGCGATGACGACTTCGTGCAGTTGTGCGGCGACCTAGCCTTCGCCATCGTGACTTTGCGCCGCGAGGCGGACGCTGCTGCAACGCGATCTGGACTGCCGGTCGCGGCATGGCTCGACCTTCACCGCCCCGACTGGCGCGATGAGCTACCGCTTTGCACTGATGACGCTGCAGCGCGCGGCCTAGTTAGCATGCTACTGCAAGTAACGGCCGCCCCCGCGAGCGGTAGGGCCGTGGGCGTCGATCGCCTTCTCCAGCGGGTAGATGGCCGGTGGAGGGAGGCATTGCGGCTGTCGCTAGACGGTGTCCTAGGTGATGATGGAAGCTCGGGTCTTGATCCGGCGCTTGGCCGGCTTCGCGCGCATGCCGCCGGCGAGCTCGCGCGCTGGGTTCCCGGCGAACTATCATTGATCGAACCCCCGGTGGAAGGAGCTCGCGCGTGGACGATGCGTGCTTTCTCGCGCAGTCGCGGCGTTCACGCGGCACCGTTAACCGCCGCCGTTCTGCTTGATCTGCGCGCCGGTGAACGACGGGCGGCACAATTGACAGTCACCGGCGGTTCGCCCCGCCGCGGGCGCATGCTAGTTATGTCGCAGGAGGCGCCCGATCTGCTGAAAATTGAAGGCACGGGCAGCGGCAAATACCGTGCTGAGACGCTCGTGGTACAGGTGCCAGTCGATTGGCAGGTGGGGGCAACTGTCGGCGAGACAATCGTTGGGTTAGGTGCTGGCGTCGGTTTAACGCAGCTTTGGCAAGTGACGGGCGGCGCACATGTCACCTCGTCTGACGGCGATTGCTACCGGCTACGCGCGGGGCAAACGTCGGACCGACGTGATCGGATCACACTGATGGGAGATCGGCCCACGTGGGCGCGGGTGTCTGGTGACGTTGACCTGTTTGAAGGGCCTCCGCTTATCAGTTTGAGCGAGCGCGGACGCGGTGGAGTGTTCTGGCGAACGATTGGTACGCGTGAGTGGCTACCTGCCCCGGGCGCTCTGCCCGTCGGCCAATATGAGATCGCGTGGCGTGAGGATCGCGTGCTGCTCGACAAGCGACGTATTGCTGTATTGCCACGAGGCGCAAATCTCGCCTGCCATGGTCGCGGCGAGCTTGGGCGTTTCACGCTTTCTGGCTGGACTGGTGCGACGCTGACGCCTGCCACCGACGCGCCCGTCCGGGTGGTAACATCCGACAGCTGGCAGGCGCGTCCTGCCGCCGTTCCCGCCCATCGCTTTGACGCCACAATTACCTGGTCTGGCCAGCCCAATCTAACCGTGCAGATAGACTTCCCGCTACAGGCCGGATTAGCCCGGTGGAGCGGTGAAAGCCTGCCGCCGCGTACATCGATCACGCTTGCCGATCTTCGCAATATCATTGCGTATGACACCGGTCACATGCAGCTTTTTGCAGAGCTCGTCGAGCCACGCGGACGACGATCGGCGAGCATGGCGTGGGAATTCGACGAAGAGATGCCGATGAGTGTCCCCGCCGACGACATCGCCAGCCTGCTGCTCCCAGCCTCTATCGATGCGCATGTGCGGCTCGGCATGCATGACGGGATCGAGGCCTACTGGTATCTTCGCCAGTTCGGCACCGAGCTCACGATCGACGGCGGCGGGCTAGTCGCCGCTACCGGCATCGTCGCGCCCGGCGTTGAACTGGTCGGCCGGTCGCTCGCCGATCCAGCGCGTGAAATTGGGTTCGGGAACTATTCCCTCATCGAAGACAACGACCATCGGCCGATGCGCATGCCGGAAGAGCTGACGGGTACGTGGCTCGTGTATCTGCGTGACGGAGACACCGTGCTGTCGAGGCCGAAGCTTCAGCGCGGCGCGTCTTCGCTCGCGGCGCCGCCGACGGCACTGACGCGGGCCATGATGCTGGCACCACGCCAGGGTCTGGAAGAGGCACTATCCGAGGTGCTGGCACACGCCGCCGGCGATGGAGTCGAGGCGGCTGCCATCATCGGCGAGCTGATCGCGCTGGTTGTATCGCTGCGCGGACTACCGCCGCAGACATTTCATGTGCTTGAGGCGCTGCCGGCGCATCCGGCTGTGCTCGCGCGGATGGCGATGCTGTCCGACGACGCGACGCGCGGACTCGTTTTGGCGCTGTCAGATTCCTTGCCGTTCGCTTGGGTTTGCCTGCCGCGTGCCTGCTGGGACGCCGCAAGAGCGGCGCGGTTCGAGAGCAACTTGGCGCTTGTAAGCGCGCTTCCCGACGCGACGCGCTATGCGGTAGAAATGCTCGCGGGCACCGTGGCAGGCATCGTCGATCGCGAGCCACTGCTCGGCCCGGTGCTACTGCCGACACGCGCAGCCGTGCCGCTGACCGAAATCGCGCAAAGCTTCCTGCGCCGATCAGTCGACCAGTTGCGCGACCAAGGCAGCATGTTCCGTGACGCGCTCAGTGACGCGCTTCCGCGCTATTTGCTCCATCTTCCGCCGGCCGCGCTGGAAACGCTCGACGCGCCGTGCGCCGCGGCGTTGGCGGTTGCCGGTCGGTGGCACCCCGACCGTGTGCATATCCGCCGGATCAAGGCCGTTGCGCGTGCGCATCCTACCTATTTTGCCGCCGCATTCGCTGCGATACTCCTGGAGCTAAATTGATGGCTGATGCCGATCCCATTCGCTCCGTCGGCACGCCGTTCCGCACGACGGAGCTCGTCCGGCGGCGCGCAATCGAGGCCGTGCTCGGCCAATCAGGTGTAAATCACGCAGGCTTGGCGGCCGAGATCCGGCGACAATTCGGCTCGGTCGATCCGGCCGAGGGTGCGCTGGTGCGCGAGCCGGTGGTTGAGGGAGCGGCACCGTTCGAAACCGACGGGATGACTTTTGGCGATTGCGCCGGCACGCTGCTTCACCCGGATGTCGTGCGCGCGATTGGCGGCGAACAGGCGGAGCCGTATCGTTTCCCGCCAGAGGCGATGCCGTACAAGCACCAGATCGCAGCGTGGCGCGCACTGACCTCCGAGGAACGTCGATCGGTACTGGTATCGAGCGGCACCGGATCGGGGAAGACCGAGTGTTTCCTGATGCCGCTACTGCACGATCTAGCTAACGAAGCGGATCGTGTCGGCCGATTGTCAGGCGTGCGTGCACTGGCGTTGTACCCACTTAACGCGTTGATCGCGAGCCAAGAGGAGCGGTTGTCCGCCTGGACCCGACCTTTTGGTGGTCGCATTCGCTTTGGGCTCTACAACGGAATAACGCCCGAGACACCGCGCGGGCTGGTGCCGAAGCTGGAGCAGGTGCTTGACCGGCAGACCCTGCGGCGTGATCCTCCTCCGATCCTCGTCACCAATGTGACGATGCTGGAATATATGACAGTACGGCGCGTCGATCAGCCGTTAATCGAGAATTCGCGCGGGTCGCTCCGTTGGATTATCCTCGACGAAGCGCATAGCTATGTCGGCTCGGCGGCGGCGGAGATCGCACTGCTGATCCGGCGCGTGTTGCTGGCGTTTGGAGTACGCGCGCGGGACGTACGCTTTGTCGCGACGTCTGCAACGATCGGCGGTGGCGCAACCGACGTGACGGAAGAACTGCGCCGCTTCCTGCGCGACCTTTCGGGGGCGGACGAGAGTCGCGTGTCAGTCGTTCTGGGCAGCCGTGCCAAGGTGCGCCTTCCCACCGTGACGGATCTAGCGCTAGCTTCGACATTCGATCTCGCCGCTGTGGCCGCCAACCGCCATGTCCAGTCGCTCGTCCGTCGGCTGGAAGACGGGCCAGTTGGCTGGGATGCCGCGAAGCGGATGCTAGCCCCCACCGGACATCCCGCCGAAGCGCTGATCGAGGCGATTGCGGCGACCGACGAAACGCATAAAGACCCGTTGCTGCCATTGCGCGTCCACAGCTTCATCCGCGCGGTGCCTGGGTTATGGAGCTGTATTAACCCGGAATGCGCTGACGCACCCGAAGGCTGGGCATTCGGCGCCGTCGCGGCGGAACAGGTCGACGAATGTTCCTGTTGCCGGGCGCCTGTGCTCGCGGTGCTGACCTGTCGCGAATGCGGCGAACCCCATCTCGATGCTGCGGAGCGTGATGGAAAGCTTCAACAGCGCGTGACGCCCAACGACGAGGACGAATTCGCCGCTTCCATGCAGGCTGATCGCGAGGCAGAAGAGCGGAGCCCGGACGAGGAGCCGGCCACAGTGCCGGTCGATGACTTCGCCGACGAGGTGCGCCGTGCGCTGACTTTGCGGGTTATGACCGGCACAGCGCTGCTTCATGTCGATCCGGCGACAGGCCAAGTACACCGTCTCGCGGTGCAAGGCACGCGCGCGATGCCGGCGACCGACGGCGAGTTCTGCGCCGCTTGTCGCGCACATGACAGCAAGGTCGGTCCTGTGTTGCGGCCGTTCCGCTTCGGTGCGCCTTTTTTAATCGGCAACGCCGCACCGGTGATGATCGACGGTGTGCCGCGCCCGTCGATCGCGGTCGAAGGTGGTTTTCCCCCGCCCGCCGAAGGGCGCCAGCTGCTGTCGTTTACCGACAGTCGCCAGGGGACCGCCCGCTTTGCCGCCAACATTCAGACGAACGCCGAACGTGGGTGGATGCGCGGCTATGTTTACCACGCCGTACAGGGGAGCATGGCGGCCGCCGACGCGACCGATCCCGAGGTTGCTGTGCTGCGCAAGGCAATTGCCGAGTTGGAGCCGCTGACTTCGGTGGCGGCCGCAATCGCCGATGAAGTCACACGGAAGAGGGCAGCGCTGGACAAGCTGCTATCGCCCAACACTGACGGCATCCCTTGGCTAGACATGCAGAAACGTCTGGCCCAGGCCGACAGCGTTGGCTGGATGCGCAAGGTGTGGGGCCTGCGCGACGATCGCTATCGCGACAGTCCGCTCGCGTTCGCTGAGTTCCTGCTGCTGCGTGAGTTCGCGCGTCGGCCGCGACGGGCGAACACCGCCGAGACGATGGGCCTTGCGCGCCTGCGCTGGCCAGCGATCGAACGGATCGGGGAAGAGCGCGTGCCAGCTTCCTTGCGCGAACGCGGCTATGGCATGAGCGTCTGGCAGGACGTGCTGACGACACTGGTAGATCAGGTCGTTCGGCAGAACGTGGCGATCCGCGCGTCGTGGGAGGACCTGCATTGGCTGGGTCCCAAGGTGAAGCGTAAAGTTCTTTTAGCACCCGGTGCCGAAAGCGAAGGCAGCCTTTCTCAGCCCTGGCCGAGTGTGGGCAAGATCGGCAAACCCGGCAACGTTGCCATGCTGCTTGAAACCATGCTGCACCTCGACCGCTCGGAACCGCGCGATCGTGCCGAGTTGAATGCCATTGTGCGTGAGGCTTGGGATCAGCTTCAGCCGCTCGTAAGCTCTGCAGACCAAGAGAGCCTAGCGCTCGATTTCACTAAGGCGACTATTGCGCCGGTGGTCGAAGGGTTCCTGTGTCCGGTCACGCGCCGCGTCCTCGCGCATGCACCGTTCGGTCGCACGCCTTATGGCCAGCGAGACGGCCTCGCCACTGCCGAGTTGCCTGCTGCACCAATCACGATGCCGCGCCTGCCGGTTACGTTTCCGCGTGGTGCCGACGTCGAGACGTTGCGTGCCTGGACCGACACCGACCTAACTGTTGCGGAGCTGCGCATGCGAGGCGTGTGGAATGCCCTGCATGACGGTGTCGCGCTGCTTTCCCCTTATCTCCGCGCGGCTGAACATAGCGCCCAGCAGCCCGCCAACAGGCTCCGCCGCTTCGAAACCGAGTTCAAGGCAGGCGAGATCAACGTCCTCAACTGCTCGACGACAATGGAGATGGGCGTAGATATCGGCTCGGTTTCGGCGGTAATGATGACCAACGTCCCGCCCG
>Ga0308163_10001618_pt1 | contig 23513 bp, 17 predicted proteins | sample PhyTR1_FD_201037 | JGI IMG/M metagenome (GOLD analysis project Ga0308163, IMG submission 201037) | Phyllosphere microbial communities from UC Gill Tract Community Farm, Albany, California, United States - DLSLT.R1 | ecosystem: Host-associated > Plants > Phyllosphere > Unclassified | place: USA... | reverse complement strand
GTTGACCGGAACGCCGAAATCGCAATCGGTGATCGTGACGTCGGTAACTGGCACCACCGGCGGCATCGGCCCGGGACCGTTGTAGTCCGAGGCCACGGGGCCGAGAATCACGATCGCCTGGAAGCACGACGCGGTCTTGCCGTCCTTGGTGACGTTGCCGACCTTGATGTTGGAGATATGGATGTTCGACACCACCGGCGGGCGGGTACGCACGTTGTCGCTGATCGGCGTGTAGTCGCAGTCGAAGGTGACGATCGCGCCGGCGGCCGTGGCCACCGTCTTCGATTGAATCGGCGATCCGGGCAAGGAGGCGTAGAACGACGGCGACAGCTGCACGCCGTTCGGTATGGTGCAATCACGTACGTAGAAATTGCGCAGATAGCCGCCGCGATTCATGTTGGTCTTCATGCGGATCGCGGTGTTGAGCGGGTTGGTTTTCCAGTTGGCGTTTTCGAATACGAGCTTTTGCGCGAACACGTTCTGGATGCCGCCGGCCATCTCGCTGCCCAATGTCACGGCGCCATGGCCGCTGTGCATGATGCAGTTCTGGATGACGATATTTTGCGACGGACCGAATTGCGTATCCAGATCCTTGCCGGCCTTGATGGCGATGCAGTCGTCGCCGGTGTCGAACGTGCAGCCCTCGACCAGCACGTGGTCGCAGGCTTCGGGATCGAAGCCGTCGCTGTTCGGGCCATGGCTTTCGCAGTGCACGTTGCGGATGACGATATTGCGGCAGTGGACCGGGTGGTGCATCCAGAACGGCGTGCGCATCACGTGATAGCCCTGCAGCAGCACGTTGGTGCAGCCGATCAGCTGAATCATCGGCGCGCGCAGGTAGTGGCCGATGCCGAACACGCGCTTCGACAGTGGCACACCCGCTTCCGACAGCGCCGGCAGATACTGTGCGTCGGCACGCCAGCGTTGACCCTCGCCCTGGATCAGCAGGCGCTCGGCCTCGGTCAGGTTGGGCGCGACGGTCGACAGCGACACCGCGTTGAGCGGATTCTCCGTGTTCTCCGACATTTTTCCGGCCTTGAAGTTGGGCGTGGTGCCTTGGCCGATCGAGTTGATGGTCTTCTGCTTGCCCTTCCACGTCCACCAGCAGTCGCCTTCGTCGTTGAACGGCACGCCACCCTGGCCGTCCAGGGTGCTGGTCCAGTCGTCGCCGGTCAGCGCGATGTTGTGCTGGTTATACGCGTAGATCATCGACGAGTAATTCAGCACGTCGTTGCTCTGCCAGCGCGAGATCGACAACTTGCCATGCTTGCCGCAGTCGATGTCGCCGTACCTGGCGTAGTCCGCCGGGTTGTGGCTGAAGTAGACGTGGGCCTTGGCGCTCAGGTGGACGTTCACGTTCGACAGCAGCACGATCGGGCCCGCGCAGTACCAGTCACCGGCAGGGATGACCACGCGGCCGCCGCCGGCGTCGCTGCAGGCTTTGATGGCGTCGCGAATGGCGGCGTAGCAGTCGGGCGATCCGGTCGCCGGCGTGTCGATTGTGTCCTGCTCCTCGAACGAGATCCAGGCCTTGACCCTGGACAGCTTGCACGTCTTGGCGCCGTACGCGGTGATGTCGAAATCCTGCTTGCGGAACTTGAGCGGCTTGGAGACGCGGTCGACGATCGACTGCGCCTGCAGCCATGGATCGGGCGCGGTGGCGGCGTTGGCCGTCATGGCGGCGGGAAGGCCAAGCGACAGGCCTGCGGCCGGCAGGGCTTTCATCAAACTGCGGCGCTGGGTATTGATAGGCATGCTGTATTCCTTATTCGTCCTGATTGTTGAATTCACCGATAAAGAGGTCGGCGGGAGTAGGTCTTGCGGCGTAGCCGAGATCCTTGACCGGGTCGATGCCGACATGGATCAAATTGTTCCAATAGTCGTCGGAGCTATATTGAACCGGGCGGTAAGACAGGCTGCCTTGCTTGTTCCAGTCCGACCATGGCTTGGCGCGGTTGATATGGGCGCCGATGCGCGAATTGAGCACGGCCATTTTTCCGACCGCCTCGAGCGAGACGCGGGCGATGGTGCCGGTCGGCGCCTGGTAGCCGTTGCTATCGCCCAGCAGGCAGGCGTAGCCCTCGACCGGCACCGGGGCGTAGGGGGTGCAGCGGGAACTGTGGAACCATTGGCGCAGCAGGTAGAAGGTCCCGCGCCGCGCATTGGCGGAGCCGTCGTGCGTGAAGCGGCAGTTGTCGAAGACGAAGCCGTATTTGGTTTTCAAATGCGTGTCCGGCGCCGCGACATACGACAGCCCACGGTCGCCGATCGATTTGATCTCCGTCTGGTGGAAATAGGCGGTGCTGTCGCCGAAGATGAAATCGACGTCGCCTTCGATGTAGGACTTGTTGAAGAAGCTGCGCGAGGTGCTGCCGATGCGCGGCGACTTGAGGTACAGCGTATCCTGGAAGCCGATCAGGCGGATGTTCTCGAATTGCGCCTTGTCCGCGCCGTCCACCTGCAACGCCAACGCCTGATGGTGCACGTTGTTGATGTTCGGGAGGGACTCGGCGCGGGCATTGCCGATATCTTTGTTGTAGCCGTTTTCGAACGTCAGGTTGCGCGCCTGGAAGCCGTTGTTCCGCACCCAGACGGTGGCGGTGCCGAAGGTGCCGATAACGGCGCGGTCCTTGATCGTCGCATACATCGCCTGCGCGCCCGGCGCCGCTTGGGAGAACTGCGCGCCATACCGGGCGGCGTAGTCGGCGCCGCTCACCGAGGCGTCCAGTTTGGCGGTGACTTTGGTGGCGGCGGGGTCCTTGCCGTCGCCGTACATCGTCAGCGGCGCGGTGTTGGCGGGAACGTAGACCAGCTCCTGATAGGTTCCAGGTTTGACCAGCATATACAGGCGCTTGGCCGGCTGCGCCGCGCTATCGAGCACCGCGCGGTTGACCGCTTGCTGGATACTGTTGAAAATTTTCACACCGTCCGCCTTCTCGCCCTGGTCGACGATGTAGTCGGGCGTGAACGTTGCGCCCCTGGCCAGCGGGTCGGCTAGCGGGTCCCACGGATCGACGCTTTCCTTGCCGGCGGCGCCGACATACTTGAGTACTTCGCCATACGCGAATTGCTTGGCTTGCGCGGCGCTGAGCTGGGGGCGCGTGCTGGAGTGGCCCGGCGCGGCCCTGGCACCGGCAGCCGTCAGCGCGGCGGCCGAAAAGACGATCGCCGCCAGCTTCACTGCTCACCCTCCCGCTTGAACATGCCCACGCTTTCCGGCACGGCGCGCTTCATCTCTTCCACCACCATGTTAGAGAAGAACGCGGCGCCTTTCGGCCCGACGTGGGTGCGGTCAAAGGCCGACTTGGCGGCGCCTGCGACTTCCACCTTGCCGGCTGCCGGAGCGGCCGTGGTCTCGGCGGCTTTTTCCGGACGCGGCGCCATCGCCAGCGTGTCGGCTTCGTCCTGGCCCATCGCCTGCACGGCGGCGTGGCTGTCCGCGTTGAGGTCCAGCAGCGGCACGTGCTGCGCGGCGGCGGTGGCGCGGATCACGTCGGCCCACGGTTGCAGGTTGTTTTCCAGGACGTTGTCCTTGAAGGTGCGGCGCGTCAGCGGCGTAACCAATACCGGGACGCCGCCGAGCGCCTTCACCTCCTGCGCGTAGCGGGTCATATTGACCGGGAATTCGGTTTTGAGATCGGTCGAGCGGCCGGGCTTCCCCGGCTGGTCGTTATGGCCGAACTGGATCAGTACATAGGTGGCGCGGTAGGCGGCGCTGCCGCGCAGCAGGCCCTCGACTTCGTCCCAGCGGCCCTCGGCGCGGAAGCTGCCGGAGCTACGGCCGCCCCGAGCCAGGTTGATGCAGGTGTTCGAGCGCTGGACGCGGGCGCAGAAGGCGTCGCCGTAGCCGCTGTTGTTGGCCATCGTCGAATCGCCGACGAGGATGAAGCGCACCGGTTTCGCCGGTGGCGGTGGCGCCGGGTCGGCGGCGTGGGCGCACATCGACATGGCGACGGCGGTGAAAAAGCTGATTGGAAGTTTCATGGTCTTCAACGGAGTAATGTAAAACCTGATTGCTGTTCGCGCCACGCATGCTTTGGCACGATGGGGTCGTACCCCTCACGGGGTACGACCCCGCATGGCCGTGCGGGTTAAAAAAAGGCGCCGGCCGCAATCGCTGCGGTCCGGCGCCGTTGATCAAGCATCCATCGACATCATCGGAGCCTGTTAATAGAACTTGTAGGTCGCGCGGAAGTTGAAGGCGCGGCCGATCGGGCTGGCGGCGCTGCTCAGATAACCATTGCTATACAGGCTGCTGTTGGTGACCGGCGGCTTGGCGTCGAACAGATTGGTGATGCCGGCGGTGAGCGACAGGTTTTTGAAGCCGTTGTAGGTGGTCGTCCACTGCCAGTTCTTGTACGAATTGATGTCGCGCCAGTACTGCTGCGCCACCAGGTTCTGATCTTCGTACTTCGAGTTGTAGTTCTGGGTCAGGGTGCTGTTCCAATTGCCCATCGCCCAGTTCAACTTGGCCACGTGCTTCCAGCGATAGGTGATGATCGGGAAGCTGCTGGTGGTGCCGTTCGACGCCAGGCCGAAACGGCCGATGTTGGACACGAACGGGCTGCCGTTGTCGAGCTGATTGTCGAACTTCGTCAGGTAGGTGCCGTCGATCGATACCTTGAAGTCGCCGAAGGAGCTGCGCGGGAAGGAGTACGATGCCGAGACGTCGATACCGGCCGCCTTCTGTCCACCCAGGTTCATGATCGTATTGCGGATGAAATTGATGGTGCCGTCAGGATTGCGCACGAAGTCGGACGCGTACTTGGTCGGATCGAGGAAGTAGACCTGCTCCGGCAAGTTCGCCAGCATGTCGGTCATGCGGATGTTCCAGTAGTCGATCGACACCATCGAGCTGGCGGTCGGCTCGAACACGGTACCCAGCGTGAAGCCCTTCGATTTTTCCGGCTGGACGTCGGCGTTGCTGCCGGTTTGCTTCGGCAGCTGCACATTGCAGACGGCCGCGGAGACGTAGCCCGGCAGCGCGGTACCGGTGCCAGCCACGCCTGGACGCCCGCCAGGGCACAGCGCAGGATCATCCCAACGCGCCGACGTCAGGCCGGTGGCGCCCGGCAGGCGGTAGCCGTAACGGTCGAACAGGGTCGGTGCGCGGAAGCCGGTGTTGGCCGAGCCGCGGAACATCAGCTGCTTGGTCGGCTCGTAGCGGAAGCTGACCTTCGGATTGATGGTGTTGCCAAAGTCGCTGAAATGGTCGTCACGCACGGCGACGTTGACGTTCAGTTTTTTGGTGAATGGCATATCGAGTTCGGCGAACAGCGCCGCGACGTTGCGGCCACCCTCGCCGTGCGACGGGCTGGCGTTGGCGTAAGTGACCTGGCGCACGATGTCGAGGCGCGTGTCCTCGTTGGTGTCGCGGCTAAAGCTGGTGCCGACGGCCAGTGCCAGGTCGCCGCCGCCGAGTGCCATCACGGAGCGGCTGGCGGTGAAGTCGATGCCCTTGTAAGTGCTCTTCGATTCGCGGTTCTTCTGGCCGTCGACGTTGATGCTCTCCAGGTAGGCGCGGCCGGCGGCGTCCTGCAGACCGAATGGATTGAGTTGGCCGTTGCGCAGGCCGTCGAGCAGACCCTGGCCGGTGAAGTAGCCGTTGTCGTAGTAGTTGTCGCGGTTCGAGATACCGATCACCAGGCCGGTCTTGTAGTCCCAGCCTTGGACCACGCCTTCGGCGGTGATGGCCACGCGCTGGTTCAGCTGCACGTCCTTGGTGGCGGCGGCGCCGTAGTCGGCGACGGCCCAGGTGGGGATCAATGTGGCGCCGTTCAGGCCCGACATCGCCGGCACGCCGCCGCTGTTACCCGGATACCATTTGCTGGTCGACGGCAGCTGCGGCTGCACGCCGTTGACCGCCAGCGCGTTGGTCGGATTGCGGGTGCCGATGATGTGTTCCTCGCCGCGCGAGTAGTCGATCGCGACGACGTGGTCTTCGCCGATCTTTTTCGAGGCGCGCGCGTAGAACGTCACCTGCTGGTTTTCGTACAGCGCATTGCCATAGGCGCTCGAGTCGAGCACGCAGGTGCTGGCGCGGCCTGGCAGCGAGTACGGCGCCACGCAGCCGGTGGCCGCGTAAGGATTGCGCGCGGTGCGGTTGGTGGCGGTGGTGAAGTTGGCCGGCGTGGCGTTGCCGCCGGTGCCCAGCGATGGCGAGCGGCCGATGCTGGTCAACAGTTCCGGTGAGCTCAGGCTGGCGCGGTCGCTCGCGGCCAGGGCCGAGCGCTTGTGCGCGTCGATCGTGCCCCACACGCTCCAGCCGTCGCGTTCCAGATTGCCCTTGCCCCAGGTCAGGGTGCCGCGTTCCTCTTCACCGCCGCCGCGACGGCCCACTTCCACGTGCTGCAAGGTCGCTTCCAGACCCTCGTACTGGGTGCGGGTGATGAAGTTGACCACGCCGCCGATGGCGTCGGAACCGTAGATCGACGAGGCGCCGTCGCGCAGGATCTCGACGCGTGCAATCGCGCTCATTGGAATCACATCCAGGTTGGCGTAGCCGTCGGCGATCGCTTCGTTGGCCAGGCGGCGGCCGTTCAGCAGGACCAGCGTGCGGTTCACGCCCAGGCCGCGCAGGTTGATGTTGGTGCCCGCGCCGGCGTTCGAAGGCGCCAGCGACGCCGATTGCGGCAGCGCCATCATCATGTCGGCCAGAGTGGTCATGCCTTGCTTGACCAAGTCTTCGGCCTTGACGGTGCTGACCGGCAGCGATGCCTCGGTGGCCAGGCGCTTGATGCTCGAACCGGTCACTTCGACGCGTTGCATCGCTGGTTCGGCCGCTTCCTGCGCCAGGGCGGTCTGGTTGGCGAGCGTCAGCACGGCCAGGGTAATGGCCGACAACAGCAGCCGTGGTTGTGCGGATCGGTTTTGGACCGGGTGCTCGGGCTTGATCATTCTAGTCTCCTTCGTGTTTTTGAATAAAGTTATACGCTTTGCCGTGACAGCAATGAACGTGAGTGGAGCACCTCGCGTACTCCGTGCCGTTGAGACGAGGGTCGCTGTGCTGGGCACAGTCCGGGGTCGCAAACGGTCAATAACTTGATTACTTTTATCTAGCGGGCAGCATCAAGGCCGCTCCTGCTTTACTGCGGGTACTGCAAATCTTTGTCTATCCAGCCGCGCATCAACCGCGCGAGAAGGTGCGGGTCACCCGTTCCAGGTGGGCGCGCATGGCTTTGCGCGCAGCCGCCGGATCGTGGGCGGCGATCGCCTCAAGGATGCGGCGGTGGTCCTTCAGCGTTTCCTGGCGCAGTTCCTCGGTCTGGAAGTGTTCTTTGAGCTTGTGCCACAGGCGGCCGCGCTGATCCCACAGGTAGTCGAGGGATCCCACCAGCGCGCTGTTGCCGGTGGCGCGCGCGATAGCGATATGGAAGTTACGGTCGGCCGCTTCGTTGCTTGAATAATTGGAGTGGTTCTGTTCCATCTCGACGACCGCCTTGAGGATGGCGTCGATGGCGCTGTCGGTGGCGACGCGCGCGGCGATGGCGGCGATTTCCGATTCGATCAGTCGGCGCGCGGACAGCACTTCGAACGGACCGGGGCCGGCTTCGGGCAGATCGGCCGGAGTGGGGAGCTCGCTGACGTAGACGCCGGAGCCGCCGCGCACCTCGATCACACCACCCAGTTCCAGCGCGATGAGCGCTTCGCGCAGCGAGGCGCGGCTGACACTGAGCTTGGTGGCCAGGTCGCGTTCCGACGGCAGGCGCTCGCCGGGGGCGATGTGCTCCGCGCGGATCAGCTCCTGGATACGGTCGGCCACGAGACGGTATAAGCGCGTCTCCGGAGTGGTGCCGTCATTGGCCGCTAAAGTTCTCTTCAGCATCGTTCTTGTCTCTTAATGTTATGGTCGTGGCGTTTTTGATACCGCCATCTGGTCAGGCCATTCTAAGGTGGTCTGACCAAAAGGGCAACGTGGACTAGCCAAATTTATTTTTAGCTGTCATACTAAATTCGTTAGGTAACCGCTTTCCGACCGTGTTTTCCCGATGAAGAACCTCTAAAAACACGGTAGAATCAGGGCTGTAAGCTTGTGGCGCCCCGGATACACCCAGAACGCTGGCCAGCCAATATCCAAATTGGTCTGACCAATTTACGCTACCAAAAAACAACGTTTGCCGGGCAGAGACTCCCGGAAAGGAAGCCAGAATGATGCCACCGACTAGCGCCGCCACGCCGCGCTACATTCTTATGCATGACAACGACAACGTCGCCATCGTTGTCAACGACGGCGGCCTGCCCGCCGGCGCCGTATTTGCCGACGGCCTGACCTTGTTGGAAGCGGTCCCGCAGGGCCACAAGGTTGCGCTGCGCGCTGTCGCCAAGGGCGAGGCGGTGATCCGCTATAACGTCACCATCGGCTTTGCCGCCGACGATCTGCCGGCCGGCAGTTGGCTCAACGAGCAGAATGTGCAGATGCCGGACGCGCGCGAACTGGTCAACCTGCCAATTTCGACCCGTTTGCAACCGCCGGCCGAAGCGCTGGAAGGCTACACGTTCCAGGGCTTCCGCAATCCGGACGGCAGCGTCGGCACGCGTAACATCCTGGCCATCACCACCACCGTGCAATGCGTATCGGGCGTGGTGGAATTCGCCGTCAAGCGCATCAAGGAAGAACTGCTGCCCAAGTACCCGAACGTCGACGACGTGGTGGGCCTGGAGCACACCTACGGCTGCGGCGTGGCGATCGACGCGCCAGGCGCGATGATCCCGATCCGCACCTTGCGCAACATCACGCTCAATCCGAACTTCGGCGGCCAGGCCATGGTCGTCAGCCTCGGTTGCGAGAAGCTGCAGCCTACGCGCCTGTTCCCCAAGGGGTCGATCCCGATCCAGAACGGCGGCGGCACCGAGCCGGCGCTGGTGTGCCTGCAGGACGCGCAGCACGTCGGCTTCATGTCGATGATCGATTCGATCATGAAGCAGGCCGAGGCCAACCTGGTCAACCTGAACAAGCGCCAGCGCGAAACCGTGCCGGCCTCCGAGCTGGTGGTGGGCGTGCAGTGCGGCGGCAGCGATGCCTTCTCCGGCGTGACCGCCAATCCCGCCGTCGGTTTCGCCACCGATTTGCTGGTGCGCGCCGGCGCCACCGTCATGTTCTCCGAAACGACCGAGGTGCGCGACGGTATCGACCAATTGACCTCGCGCGCGGCCACGCCGGAAGTGGCCGATGCCATGATCCGCGAGATGGCCTGGTACGACAACTACCTGCAGCGCGGCGGCGTTGACCGCAGCGCCAACACCACGCCCGGCAACAAGAAGGGCGGCCTGTCGAACATCGTCGAGAAGGCCATGGGCTCGATCGTCAAATCCGGCAGCAGCGCCATTTCCGGTGTGCTGTCGCCAGGTGAGAAGCTGACGCAAAAAGGCTTGATCTACGCCGCCACGCCGGCCAGCGATTTCATTTGCGGCACCTTGCAGCTGGCCGCCGGCATGAACGTCCATATCTTCACCACCGGCCGCGGCACGCCGTACGGCCTGGCCGAAGTCCCGGTGATCAAGGTCGCCACCCGTAACGACCTGGCCAAGCGCTGGCATGATCTGATGGACATCAACGCCGGGCGTATCGCCAGCGGCGAGGCCACCATCGCCGATGTCGGCTGGGAGATGTTCCAGTTGATACTCGACGTGGCCAGCGGCCGCGAAACCTGGGCCGAGAAGTGGAAACTGCATAACGCGCTTGTGCTGTTCAACCCGGCGCCGGTGACCTGACCAGCGATTTACACTCAGCGATAATCCTTCAATAAAAACCGAACGAGAGACAAATAATAATGAGTAAGCCATTCAAACGATTGCTGCTGACCGGCGCCGCCGGCGGCCTGGGTAAAGTGCTGCGCGACCGCATCAAGCCATGGGCCGATGTGGTGGTGCTGTCCGATATCGCGGACATGGGCGAAGCGCGCGAGGGCGAGGAAATCATCCAGTGCGACCTGGCCGACAAGGCAGCCGTCATGAAGCTTCTCGAAGGCGTGGAGGCGGTCCTGCACTTCGGCGGCATCTCGACCGAGAACACGTTTGAAAACATCATGCAGGCCAATATCCTCGGCACTTACAACCTGTATGAGGCGGCGCACAAACACGGTACCAAGCGCATCATCTTCGCCAGCTCGAACCACACCATCGGCTACTACAAGTGGACCGATTACATCGACGCGGACAGCCCGACCCGCCCGGACAGCTTCTACGGCGTGAGCAAGTGCTTCGGCGAGTCGCTGTCGCGCTACTACTACGACCGCACCGGCCTGGAGACGGTTTGCCTGCGTATCGGTTCGTCGTTCCCGGAGCCTGCCAACCCGCGCATGCTGGTGACCTGGTTGAGCTATGACGATCTGGAAGAGGCGCTGCGCTGCTCGCTGTTCACGCCGCGTGTGGGTCATACGATTCTGTTCGGCGCGTCGGCCAACCCGGCCAGCTGGTGGGATAACAGCAAGGCCGCACACCTGGGCTTCGTGCCGAAGGATAGCTCGGTGCAGTTCTCCGACAAGTTCCCGGACACCGGCGTTTATCCGGCGGCCGACGATCTGGCGACGGTTTATCAAGGCGGCGGTTTCGCCGCCATCGGTCCGCGCTACAAAGATTGACCAGCGTCGTTTGAACGATTCGGAAATACGTAGGGCGGATTAGCGCAGCGTAATCCGCCATGCAAGCGTTGTCGGCGACGCATGCATGGCGGATTACGGCTTCTCCTAATCCGCCCTACGTATTTCCTTGGCGCTTATTCATATCTGGGCGATCACCATCGCGGCGTTGTAGGCCGCGTGCACCAGCATCGGCGCCAGCAGCGTCTTGCTGCGCTCATAGACCCACGCCGTACACAATCCCACCACGAACACAGGCAACAGCGAGAGTGCCGGGTGCACCACCGCGAAGACCGCCGCGCTGACGACGATCGCTTGTGCTGGCGGCATCGAGCGCCGCAGTCCGCCGAAAATCAAGCCGCGGAAGATGAACTCCTCGCACAGCGGGGCGGCCAGCACGGTGAGCGCGAACAGCCAAGGGCGCATGTCGGCCGCCGGCGGCAATGACGGCAGCAGTCCCGCCAGCGACGAGTGCTTTAACGCGTACAGATAGCCGAAAGCGACCGCGCAGCTGACGGCGATGGCGACGGCCGCATCGCGCAGCGAAGCGCCCAGCCGGATGCCGCGCCATATCACCGGCACGTTTTCCGTCTTGCTGCGCCAGTAAATCAGCCGCACCAGCGCATAGACCACCAGGCCGGACAAGCCGAAGGCCAGCGTGATGACGTCCAGTCCCGGCGCCCTGGCGTCAGCCCCGAGGACCAGCACCAGGATGCCCTGCATAATGAAAAAAGCGGTGGCGGCGATCAAGCCGTCCGAGGTCGACACGCGCGCCGGTGGTGCGGCGGCGGGATCGAGCAGGTAAGGCAAGGCATCGCGCGCTTTTTGCCACAGGGCCAGCGCGAAAGACGCCGTCAGCACCATCGTAATCAGTTTCTGCGCCCAGTTGTCGCTGTAGATCGACCAGGTGTAAAAGCTCGCCAGCAGCATATACAGATAGGCGTAGGTGGGGCGCACGCGGGTGCGCACTTCCACCGCCGTCGGGTCGCAGGCGAAGACGCCGAGCGACACCGCGATCATCGAGTAAATCGGAATACCGGCCAGCACGGTCAGCGCCAGCACCAGCGCGCGCCAGTCCCACACGTCGGTATGCATGGCGGTGAAGCCCAGCACGATCAGCGGGTAGGTCATCGCCAGCACGCCCCACAGTTTGGCCTTTTCCTTCAACACGCTCTCCATCGAACGCGGCACCGTGTAGAGCAGCCAGAGGACGTGGCCCTCGTTGTTCAGCGTCTGGAAAGCCGACAGCATCAGCACATACACGCCGATGCCGAACGCGATCGCGGCCGCAATGGTGTGGTGCTGGCCCAGCTCTCCCATGCTGTTCAGCGTGCCGTTGAACACGACCTGGCTGCCGACGATGATGACCGGCAGCAGCAGCGTTTGCACCAGGAAGTTGCGGTCGCGGCTCAGCAAACGCAGTTCGCGGCGCTGGATGGTCGACAGCAGCGATCCGATCGCGGACAGCGCGCCTGCCGGGGCCTTGACGGCGGCGACCTTGCCGCGCGTGCTCTCGCGCGAGCTGGAACCAACCACGCCATTGCGCAGTTGATAGCGCATCAGCGCTACGCCGCTCCACAACAGCACCACCAACTGCGCCAGCAGCAGCGCGGCGGCGGACGCGAACTGCGCCAAGGTCTGCGCCTGGATCGCTTGCAGCGCCACGCCCGGCGGCGTCCAGATCATCCAGGCCGGGAACCCGCCCGCCCATCGCATCGCGAAACCGTCGGCGCGCGGCATCCCGAGCGCCATGACCAGATAGATCAGCGGCATATTGAAAAGCGACGCCACCGCCTGCAGATTTCGCAGCTGCGACGCTGGAAGCCACATGCGCAGGCCGGTGTCTGCCAGGGTGTGCAGCAGCGCCGCCAGCGGCAGCAGCAACGCGGTCGCGAGCAGCGCGATCGGCAGCGCGGTCCACGTGAAGCCGGAGTACCAGGCAATCATCACGTAGGGGGCGATCAGGGCGACGATGCCGGCGCTGTTGCTGGCGCTGCGTTCCAGCAGCCGTCCCCACAACAGCGTGGAGCGCTTGATCGGCAAGGTGACGAGCCATTCCAGGTCCCAGTCCGGCTGCGCCATTTCCTTGCTGCCTAGCGGCAGGAGCACGGCGACCGCGAACAGGATCGTCAGCTCCATCGTCAGCCCGTTGAGCAGCGTGGGATCGAACGGCGCGGCATGCAGTTCGGCTGCCGCGATCTCGACGTCCACATGCCGCCGCCCCTGTTTGTCCACGCTCTGGCACGCGCTGGCCTCGACCAGCCGGCACTGCAGGTTGACGATCACCGTGCGCGCCAGGCTGCCGAACGAGAAAGAGAACAGCAACGCCATCACCAACGTCAGTATCCACATGTTGCCGCGCTTGGCGGCGATGCCGTCGCGCGCGTTCTTCTTCTTGAAACGGTTGAACATGGCGCTGGCCATGATCTGGTTGAACTGGCGCGTCAGGCGCATCTTCGCCATCAGCCAGATGGCGTGCGCCGGCGTGGGTTGCCGCATCATTGCTGGATCTCGGCGCCGGCTTCGTCGGTGATCTTCAGGAAGACATCTTCCAGCGACCCGCTGGTGGCGGCCTTGGCGCGGATCTCGTCGAGCGTGCCGGTGGCCGCCAAATCGCCGCGGTGGATGATGCCGACGCGGTCGCACAGCTTCTCGGCCATGTCCAGCAGGTGGGTCGAGACGAAGATGGTGACGCCTTGCGCGGCCGCCGCGAGCAGGCGCTCCTGCACTTCGCGCGAGGCGCGCGGATCGAGGCCGTTGATCGGTTCATCGAGGATCAGCACCGCCGGCTCGTGGATCAGCGCGCAGGCCAGCCCGAGACGCTTCTTCATGCCCAGCGAGTAGTTGACGGCGTAGTCCTCGCCGGCTTCCTGCAGGCCGAATTCTGCGATCAGGCGTGCGCCGCGCCCGGCCGCCTCGGTGCGCGAATAGCCGTGCATCTCTCCAACGAATTGCAGGATCTCGCGCCCGCGCAGATAGTCGTAGAAGACCGGCGTGTCGGGCAGGTAGCCTACGCGGCGTTTGACTTCGGTCGCCTCGGCGTGGCAATCGAGGCCGTCGATGATCACCTTGCCGCCGCTCGGTACCAGGATGCCCATCATCATGCGGATGGTGGTAGTCTTGCCGGCGCCGTTGGGGCCCAGGAAGCCGAACACTTCGCCGCGCCGGACGTTCATCGACAGCGGTTTGACGGCGTCGAAGCCGCCGTAGGTTTTGGACAGGCCCTGGAATTCGATCACGGGTTGTTCGTGGCCACGGCGGGCGCTATGTTAAGAAGTTGATATCCATCATAGCATTGGTCGCTGCGCCTGAGACAGGCCACCACCGGCAACCGGCTATGGCGCCTTGTACAGACTCATGCCGAAGCGTTCGGTGCGCGGCAGCCAGTTGCCGTTGATGTCGGCCGACGCCAGCACGCGTTCGGCGCGGCCGATCAGCAGCGCGCGCGGCACCAGGCCGATGTAGCGCGAGTCCTCGCTGTTGTCGCGGTTATCGCCCAACATCATGTACTGGCCCGCGGGGACGGTAACGGCGGCGAAGTCGCGCCGCGCCATCACTTGCGGCAGCAGCTGGATCGCGTGGCTGCGGCTGTCGGCGCCCAGCGACTCGCCCAGGCGCACGGCATTGATGTCGCCGACGCCGGCGAGCGTTTCGGTGGCGGTGCCGATGGGCGCATAGTCGGCCGGCTGGCCATTGATGACCAGGCGCTCGTTGCGCATCTCGACGCGGTCGCCGGGCAGGGCGATGATGCGCTTGATCAGGCGCGTGCCGTTCTTAGGCGACGAGAAGGTGACGATGTCGCCGCGCTTCGGATCGCCGGTGGCGCCAAGCACGATGTCGGTCAGCGGCACCTTGACGTTGTAGGCCAGACGGTTGACGAAGACGACATCGCCCTCGAGCAGATTGGGACGCATCGATGCGGACGGGATCGGATTCCAGTCCGCGACGGCGGTGCGGAAGATCCCGAACAGCATCAGAAACATCAGAAAGCCTTTATTCGCGCGCAGCCATTTGTTCATCACGTCTCCGATGGGTGTGGGGTGGGGGAGACGCCATCATGTGGTGAAAAACTTAACCTCGGCTTAGTGTGGTTTTTTCTGCACCAGCGCGCTGCCGATGCCGTGGCGGCGGCCTTCGCTGACGGCGGTGACGGTGCCGTCGGGATTGAACACCAGCGCGTTGGCGGCGCCGATTTCCTCCGGCGTGGCGCTCCAGCGCTGGCCACTTTTTTCCAACGCGGCGGCCTGCGCGCTACCCGCGAAGCCCGGCTCCACATCGGTCGCCTCGCCGTTGCGGTCGGACAGGCGCGGCGCGTTCACCGCGTCCGGCATGGTCATGCCCAGGTCTACGTGGTTGACTATCGTCTGCAGCACGGTGGTGATAATGGTCGCGCCGCCCGGACTGCCGATGGAGAACGCCGGCTTGCCGTTCCTGAACGCCAGCGTCGGCGACATGCTGCTGCGTGGCCGCTTGCCCGCCTCCGGCACATTGGGATGCGGGCCGGAGAAATCGAAATCGGTCATCTCGTTATTGAGCAGGAAGCCGTAGCCCGGCACCACGATGCCGCTGCCGCCCCAGTCCTCGATCGTGTACGTATAGGCGACGATATTGCCGTCCTTGTCGGACACTGTCAGGTGCGTGGTGTGCGCGCTCTCCTTCAGCATTTTGACGGCGGCGGCGGGGGCCGGGCGAAGCGGCACGCTTTGGTCAGACTGGAAAGCATACGGATCGCCGGCCGCCGCCGGCTTGCGCGCCTGCGCGACGTCGATCTGCTGGCGGCGCAGCGCGGCGTAGTCCTTGCTCAGCAAGCCGGCGACTGGCGCGTCGACATATTCCGGGTCGGCCAGATAGGCGTTGCGGTCGGCGAAGACCAGGCGGCTCGCTTCCAGATACAGGTGTTCGGCCTGCGCGCGCGGCATCGACTTGAGGTCGTAGCCTTCGAGGATGTTGAGCGCTTCGGCGATGGCGACGCCGCCCGAACCGGGCAGCGGCATGCCGTAGATGTCGTAGCCGCGATAGGTGCTGTGCACCGGCTGGCGCAGGCGCGTTTCGTAGTTGGCCAGATCGGCCAGGGTCATGTTGCCGCCCCGGACCCGCACGCCCGGCGCGCTGGCCGGATGGTTGACCGCATCGATCACGGCGCGCGCCATGTTGCCCGAGTAGAAAGCCTTGACGCCGCCGGCCGCCAGTTCGCGATAAGCCCTGGCCAGGTCGGGATTGCGCAAGGTGGCGCCGGCCGCGATGGCCTCGCCGTTTTTCAGGTACAGCGCGGCGGTGGCGGGGAACATGCCGAACTTGGTCTTGTTCTCGCCGGCCATGCGCGAGAAATTGTCGCTGACCTTGAAGCCGTCGGTGGCGACCGCGATCGCCGGTGCCAGCACCTGTTTGAACGACATCGAGCCGTAGCGGTCCAACGCCTCGTGCCAGCCGCGCACGGCGCCCGGAACGCCGACCGACATGCCGCTGTCGCGCACCGTCTCGAACTTCATCGGCGCGCCGTTTTCCTGGAACACGGTCGGCGTGAAGCCGGCCGGCGCGGTCTCGCGGTGGTCGATGGTGATGACGCGCTTGTCCTTGGCCAGGTAGATCACCATGAAGCCGCCGCCGCCGATGCCGCAGCTGAACGGATCGGTCACGCCCAGGGTGGCGGCCGCCGCGACTGCCGCGTCGACGGCGTTGCCGCCCTGGTTGAGGATGGCCAGCGCGGCCTTCGACGCGGGTTCGCTGATCGTCGCGACGGCGCCCCCGGTGCCGGTGGCGACCGGGGTCTTGGCCCATGCCGTGGACGGCAGGACCAATGTGGTAACGATGGCGATGGAGGAAAGTAAGACGGTGCGGACGGGACGTGTTTGGATTGTCATGAGGGGCGCGGTGTCGGGGATGAGGGTGGCGTATTGCTCACTCTCAAGCTTACCCGATAATCCGGCGCTGTTTCATTTTTGGCGGGCACCGCTTGCGGCTCGACGCCGGCCAGGGCGAAGGTCAGGCCGTCCCGGGTCACGCTGGGCTTGCCGTTGGGCATGCTATCCGACAGCACAAAGTTGCTGGTCGTGCCATCGGCCTTGGTCAGGGTGAAGCTGTAGCTGATGTAGCCGGCCCAGACGCACACGGCGCCGGTGCGGCAGCGGCTGTCGTTGACGCGCTCGAGCTTGACGGTGGGCGCGGTGGCGCCGCCGGCGATGCCCTGGGTGGCGGCGGGTGTGATCACGGCGCTGGCGCCTTGTTGCAGCACGTAAGTGGTGTTGAACGGTTTGTTGGCGGTGGCGCCGGCCGTGGCGCGGCCATTGGCGGTGCCGCAGGCGTACAGCATGGCCATGACGCCTATGAGCAAGGGCAGAACGATCAGCTGCCGCAGTATTGTCTTCATCATGTGCGACCTCTTGAATGCAAAGTGGCCGTTAGCTTAGCAAAATTATCATTTTGGCGGCGCACAAACGGCATGCCATCACGGTTTGCTCAATAAAGGCCACGCGCGGTGGATAAGCTGCGTAGAATGTCTGCTCTGAATTATTTTTGGATTAAAGACATGAAAAAGACTGGCCTGGCAAAGAGTGATGCCAAAAAATTGATGGGCAAAATGGCCGGGCCGAGCGCTGCGACCTTTGGCAAAGTGGCCGAGGTGGTCGACAAGCGCGAGCAGCGTCGGCGCGATCAGGCTGCCGGTTTGGTGCCGTTCGCGGTGAAGTTGAATGGCGATCTGGTGGCGCAGTTGAACGCGCAGGCAACGGAACGCGGTGTTGATATGAATCAATTGGTGGCGGAGTTGTTGGCCAAGGGGCTGTCCACCTGATAAAAAAAGCCGCGCGGTTCGCACCGTGCGGCTTTTTTTTTGCTCCAGCCTCTACGCTTTACACGTAGGCGGCCAGCGAGCCTTTCATTTTCTTCAGCGCCGCCGATTCGATCTGGCGGATGCGCTCGGCCGACACGCCGAACTCGTCTGCCAGCGTGTGCAAGGTGGCGCCGGAACCGTCGTCGTTGGCCAGCCAGCGCGCTTCGACGATGCGGCGCGAACGCGGGTCCAGCTTGCCCAGCGCCTGTTCCAGACCTTCCGATTGCAGACGGGTAACTTGTTCCGCTTCCAGCACGCGGGTCGGCTCGCTCTGCTCGGACGACAGGTAGGCGATCGGGGCGAACTTGTCGTCCTCGTCGTCGTTCGGCGATTCCAGCGCGATGTCGCGACCGCTCAGACGGGTTTCCATCTCGATCACTTCTTCGCGTTTGACATCCAGCAGCTTGGCCAGGTTGTCGATCTGTGCCGGGCTCATCGCGTCCAGGCCGGTCTTGTGGCTGCGCAGGTTGAAGAACAGCTTGCGCTGTGCCTTCGTCGTCGCCACTTTGACCAGGCGCCAGTTTTTCAGGATGTACTCGTGCATCTCGGCTTTGATCCAGTGCATCGCATACGACACCAGCCTTACACCCTGATCCGGGTCGAAACGCTTGACGGCTTTCATCAAGCCGATATTGCCTTCCTGAATCAGATCGGCGTGCGGCAAGCCGTAGCCCAGGTAGCCACGGGCAATCGATACCACCAGGCGCAGGTGTGACAAGACCAGCTCTTGCGCGGCGCCCAGGTCATTGTTGTCCTTGAGGCGCTTGGCCAGCGAGATTTCATCGTCGTGCGTCAGCATCGGCAGGCGATTGACGGCGGAAATATAGGCGTCCAGGTTCCCCAGGTTGCCAGTGAACCCGAGTCCTAAAGCGCCCTTGTTGGTGGGGACCAACGCGGCAGGTGCGGACATCATAGTCATTTTCATTCCTTCGCTCGAAGATTACCAAGTCTCGATGGGGCAGGACCACAAGACGGAAATTTACTTAAATATTGCCAATTGCCATTTCCGCAAAGTGTCGATAACTTTGCAGTATTCATATATTAGCACTCTCCTCGGTGGAGTGCCAATTACCTTATTTTTATCGCCACGATAGCGAAAACACTATCGGGTTCTGCAAGACAATGGTTTTTGTTTATAGAATCATGCACGATGGAGCTTAGGCCTGACTTAATGGTTACCGGGGAGATGGGTCCATCGTAGGCGCGTGCGAAGACCGTTTCCGTGCGCGAGCGCACGGAAAGGCGGACAGAATTAACTCATCAATTAATTCAGGCGGGACAAGTGACGCTGCACCGATAACAGCGCGGCGATCAGGCCGAGGCCGGCCGAAAGGGCGAGCAAGCCGGCCATCATGGGCGGTTGTAGCGGCGTGAGCTGGAATTCGGATGCGTATAATCTTGCAAATTCGGCAATCGCCGTGTTCAGCGGACGCAGCGCGAGCGCGACCGCGCCCAGGGCAAGTCCGCCTGCGCACAGGCCCAGCAGCGCGCCGGTGTAATAGAACGGCCGGTGGATGAAGCTGTCGGTCGCGCCGATCAGCTTGGAGACCAGGATTTCCTCCCGCTGCGTCATCACCTGCAGGCGGATGGTGTTGAAGATGACCGCCACCACCACGGTGCCCAGCGTGACCGCCAGCAGCAGCAGTCCAAGATGCAGGATATTCAGTAGCGCGGCCAGCCGTTTGACCCAGGCCGAATCGACCTGCACCGTGTCGACGCCGGGCAGGGCGCGGATCTGCTCGGCCAACTGGTCGACATCGCCGCCGGACTGCGCCAGGCGGAACGCGTCGAGCTTGAGCACATAGCTGTCCGGCAAGGGGTTTTCGCCGAGGGTGGTCAGCACGTCGGCCAGGCCGCTCTTTTCGCGCATGGTTTCCAGCGCTTTTTCACGCGAGGTGAAGATGATCCTGGCTTGCTTGTCCGGCAGGGTCTGGCGCAGCTGCACGGCCAGCGCCTCGGCCTGGTCGCGCGGCGTGTCCTGCTTGACGAAGACGCTGATTTCCGGATCGACCGACAGCTGCTCGGACATCGGACGCACATTGTCGAGCAGGGTCACCCCGGTGAACGGCAAGGCCAGCGCGATCGCCACGACAATGATATTGAACAGGAAACTGCCCGGCGAGCGGCGTAGATGGACCAGCGCGGCGGACAGCGCGTAACGGTGTTGGCGGAACCAGTACGTCATGCCGCCACCTCCAGTTGACCCTGGTTAAGATGGATGACGCGCGCGGCGGCGTCCAGCATTTGTTCGTCGTGGCTGGAAATCAGGCAGGTCACGCCGACCGAATGGAACGCCTTGAGCGCGTCGAGCACCTTGTTGGCGCTGGCGCGGTCGAGGTTGGCGGTCGGTTCGTCGGCCAGGATCACTTGCGGCCGGTTGACGATGGCGCGCGCGATCGACACGCGCTGCTGCTCGCCGCCGGACAAGGCCAGCGGTTGCGAGTTGGCGCGGTCGGCCAGGCCGACCTTGTCGAGCGCGGCGCGGGCGCGCTGCTCGGCCTGGTGGTGCGAGGCGCCCGTCACCAGCAGCGGTAACATGACGTTGGCGAGGATGGTGCGGTCGTTGAGCAGGCGTTGTTGCTGGAAGATCAAACCGAGATTGCGGCGCAGGAAGGGCACGGCGGCCGGCTTGATGCGGGCGATGTCCTGGCCGTTGACGATGACATGGCCGGAGGTGGGCCGCTCGATGGCGGCGATCATCTTCAACAGCGTGGATTTGCCGGCGCCCGAGGGGCCGGCAAGAAACACCAGTTCGCCTTTTTCTACCGTCAGCGAGATGTCGCGCAGCGCCATCGCGTCGGGGGAATATTGTTTCGAGACGTTCCGGAATTCGATCATGTAATGGTGGTTATCTGGGATTATCCGAGCGGTTATGGGAGCAACGCATCGACGAACTCGGCGGCCACGAACGGCTGCAGGTCTTCGATTTTTTCGCCGATGCCGATGAAATACACCGGTACCGGACGCACGCGGGCGATCGCCGCCAGCACGCCGCCCTTGGCGGTGCCGTCCAGTTTGGTGATCACCAGGCCGGTCAGCTTGAGGGCGTCGTCGAAAGCTTTCACTTGCGCCAACGCATTTTGCCCGGTATTGCCGTCGATAACCAGCAGCGTTTCGTGCGGTGCGCCTTCCATGCCCTTGCCGATGACACGCTGCACCTTTTTCAACTCTTCCATCAGGTGCAACTGGGTCGGCAGGCGGCCGGCAGTGTCGATCATGACCACGTCCAGGCCGCGCGCCTTGCCGGACTGCACGGCGTCAAACGAGACGGCGGCCGGATCGCCCGACGCTTGCGAGATCACCGTGATGTTGTTGCGCTGGCCCCAGACCATCAATTGCTCGCGGGCGGCCGCGCGGAAGGTGTCGCCGGCGGCCAGCAGCACCGACTGGCCGTTCGATTGCATGTGCTTGGCCAGCTTGCCGATGGTGGTGGTTTTGCCAGCGCCGTTGACGCCGGCGATCATCATCACCATCGGCTGATGGCGGCCCAGCTCGAACGGGCGCTGGAGCGGGGTCAGCAGTTCGACCATCAGCTGCTTGAGCGCGGTCTTGACGGCGGCCGCGTCGAGCAGCTTGTCGTCCTTGACCTTTTGCCGCAGCGCGTCGAGCAGGTATTCGGTGGCGTCGACGCCGGCGTCGGACATCAGCAGCGCCGCCTCGAGCTCGTCGTACAGGTCGTCGTCGATCTTGGCGCCGACAAACAGCAGCGACAGATTGTTCGAGGTTTTGGACAGGCCGGCCTTCAGCCGCGTCATCCACGACTGTTTTTGTGCCGGCTCCTCGATCGCCATCAGCGGCTCGGGATTGTAGGTATCGGCAACGGGATCAGGGCTGAAAGCAGGGCTGGCGACTGGCGCCGGCGCGGGGATCTGGACCTCTGGCGCCTCGGGGGCGACAGGTTTTTTCTTGAAGAAACTAAACATGGATATGTGGTTGGGGGCGCTTCAAGCTGATGCCCGGCAGCGCCGGACACGGGGAAATGCGGCTATTTTACCAGAGCGCGGCCGGGCGGCCGTGGACCGCTACCGGATTGACAACTTTTTAGCCTGCCGCGACGTTGACGTTGCGCATGCGCCATTCGGCAATCGCGGCGCTGATGTCGGACAGCGCGAACACCCGCACATAGGCGGGACGGCGCCGTTTGAGCGCCGCGTTGCCGCCGCCGGCCCACAGCTCGACGCTGCCGTCGAGGCGGGTATGCAGCTCGGCCAGTCCATCGAGCGCCTGGCGCGGATTCATCGCCACCGAGAACGACAGCGCAATGATGTCGACCCGCTGCACCCGTGCCGCCTCGACAATGTCGAGCAGCGGCGTTTGCACGCCCAGCGAGATGCAGTGCGCCCCTTCGGCCACGCACATGGCTTCGGCCATCAGCAGGCCGAGCCCGTGGCGCTCTTGCGGCAGCGTGGTCAGCATGATGCGCGGCGCGCCCAGGTTGCTGGCGGCCGCCTGCGGCATGGCGAAGATGGCGCTGCGCATCACCACCGTCAGCGACTCTGTATATAAGTGTTCCTCGAACGTGGCCAGCTGGCCGCTGGACCAGGCGTCGCCGACCAGGGTGGTCAGTGGCGCCACCAGGTCGATGACGAAACTTTTCAAGCCCATCATCAGCAAGGCCTGCGACAACTGACGGCGCAAAGCTTCCATTTGATGCGTTTTGCACAAGTCGAGATAGCGCTGCAGCTCGGGCGGCGGCAGCGACGGGCCGTTGGCGCCACCGGTGGCCTGGCCCGTCAGCGTCTGCAATTCTTCGGCGCTGAACTGGATCACCTTGCCCGGACGATAGCCCAGGTCGATCAACCGTTTGACCAGACGCAGCTTTTGCACCTGCTCGATCGGGTAGACGCGCTCGCCGTTGGGGTCGCGCAGCGGCTGGGGAAAGTCGTAGCGGCGTTCCCATACCCGCAAGGTCTCCTTGGCAACGCCGGTATCTCGCTCGACGTCGCTGATCGTGCTCGGAACTGGTTTTGAAGAAACGATGTTTGTCATTGGAGCATCTTAAGCAATTACCGTTTTGCGGCAGTCGCGAGTGTTGGCACAGGGTCGGGGTGCGCTGCGCTGGAAGCGGTTCTGGTCCGGCGCGACCTGCATTTTACCTTCGTTTCGGGCCCAAAAGTGTCCATGTCCAGAGCACTTGTTGGTCCATACAAGTCTTACGGATGAGCTTGTCCACGACATGCAGTTGACATTGAGAACTAATTAACTGATTATCGCCTTTGCCCATGAGTTGTCCTGGACGAAATATTTTGTAACGGTGGAAAAATGTTGAAAAAAGCGTTCTATTAGTTTGGCTCATACGGACGAGGTCTCCTTCGACACCCTTCCAGCTCCCTCCTTTGGGGCAACAATGTGTCGGATTGGTGCGCCATGTGTCGTTTCTGTGCAACACGTAGCAATTTCTTACAAATTCCTGATGCACCGCAATAGTTGCCGTACGGACAGAATTTATGGATGGTTTACTCCCATAACACTATGATCATAGTTGGTTCAGCGGCTATTTTGCTGTATTTCCATGCCAAACATTCTCATGAGTTGTTAGCTTATTACCCTTGAGTGCAGGGGTCCTCTCGTGGGCTTCAGTATAAAATAGCGTCAGAAATAGCAAAGAGGCTATTTTTACTTGGTCCGACAACGATGTAGTACGCATGCATTGATCTTGCATTTGTCACTAGGGCGGCCCGCAAAACGGGTCGCTGCATGAAGTTCATCGTGCGGAAAAACCGGGCTAGTTCGCTTGGTCGGCATGAAATATTGCGATGCGTTAAAATACGGATGTTTTGAAAATCTGACAAGCACACGAACGTAGCAGCATGAGCGTTTTTGCACTTGAAGGAGTCGATCAGCATCAGTATAGTGCCGCCTCCGGTGTGTTTGAGCACCGCGAACCTGCGAGCGTCGATTAAATCGGCCGCAACTTAAGTGAGCGCGTTCCGCCTGATGGGACCGCACAGTGGCAGCTGGGGAGTTTGCCCTCACGCACATACGGCGCCTGCTGGTGACGCCGATAAGCACCGTATTTAGCCGCACTACTAGCTATACCTTTTTACAGCAACACAACTGAAGGAAACATGTAATGAAAAAATCCCTGATCTCCATCGCCATCCTGG
>Ga0308163_10001615_pt1 | contig 23556 bp, 15 predicted proteins | sample PhyTR1_FD_201037 | JGI IMG/M metagenome (GOLD analysis project Ga0308163, IMG submission 201037) | Phyllosphere microbial communities from UC Gill Tract Community Farm, Albany, California, United States - DLSLT.R1 | ecosystem: Host-associated > Plants > Phyllosphere > Unclassified | place: USA... | reverse complement strand
ACAAGCGTTGGATGTACGGGATCCTGCTTCTTTTGATCGTCCCATCGTTTGTGTTTGTCGGGATGGAGAGTTACCAGAGTAATGATGCGGGAACGCACGTCGCCACGGTTGGCGGCGAAAAGATCTCGCGCCAGGAATGGGAAGACGCGCAGCGTCGCCAGATCGACCAGGCGCGCCAGATGATGGGTGCCCAGTTCGACCAGAAGATGTTCGAAACCGCGGAAGCGAAAAAAACGATCCTCAACAATCTGGTCGGCGAACGCGCCATCAGCACCGAGATCGCCCGCTCGCACATGAACGTCAGCGATGCAACGCTGCAAAAGACCATCATGGAGATCCAGCAGTTCCGCCAGCCGGACGGTGGCTTCGACATGGAAGGCTACAAGGCCGCCCTGGCAGCGCAAGGCATGACGCCGGCGATGTTCGACCAGCGCCTGCGCCGCGACCTCACCGTGCAGCAGCTGACCGGTTCGATCCAGGCCACCGCATTTGCACCGCGCAGCGTTGCGACGCGCCTGTCGAACATCAACGACCAGGAGCGTGAAGTGCAGGAGATCGTGTTCCCGATTGCGACCTACCTGCCGCAGGTGAAAGTCACCGACGCGATGGTCAAGGCCTACTATGACCAGAACGCGACGCTGTTCCAGATCCCGGAACAGGTCAAGGCCGAGTATGTCGTCTTCAACGCCGCCACCGTCGAAAACCAGGTGCAGGTGTCGGACGCCGAAATCAGCGACTTCTATAACAAGAACCTGAAGAACTACACGACGCCCGAGCAGCGCAGCGCCAGCCACATCCTGATCACGGTGGCCAAGGACGCCAAGCCGGCTGATCAGGCTGCGGCCAAGACGAAAGCGGAAGCTGTGCTGGCGCAAGTGCGCGCAGCGCCGGCCAATTTTGCTGCCATTGCCAAGGCCAACTCGCAGGATCCGGGCTCGGCCCAGGCCGGCGGCGATCTGGGCGTGGTCGAGAAGGGCCTGTTCGTCAAGTCGGTCGAAGACGCGATCTACGCGTTGAAAGAGGGCGAAACGAGCGGCCTGGTGCAGTCGGAATTCGGCTGGCACATCATCAAGCTGAACTCGGTCAAGCCGGCGACCCAAAAGTCGCTGGACACGGCACGCGAACAGATCGCAGGCGACCTCAAAAAGCAGAAGATGGCCGCCAAGTACACCGAACTGGCTGGCGTGTTCACCGAGACCGCGTATGACCAATCGGATAGCCTGAAGCCAGTGGCTGACAAGCTCAAGCTGCAGATCCAGACCGTCGACAACCTGACGCGTACCCCGAATCCGGCGCTGGGCGATGCACCGTTCAACAACGCCAAGTTCCTGACTGCGCTGTTCGGCAATGACGCACTGAAGAACAAGCGCAATACCGAAGCCGTGGAAGTGGCGCCAAGCGTGCTGGTGGCAGGTCGCGTGGTTGAACTGCGTCCGGCTGCCAAGCGTCCGCTGGCCGACGTCGAGGCGCAGATTCGTCAGCGCGTGACGATCGAAGAAGCCGTGCGCCTGGCACGCCAGGCCGGTGAAGCCAAACTGGCTGCGGCCAAGGCAGCAGGCGATGCGACCGGTTTCGGCGCACCCGTCGTGGTGTCGCGGACCAAGCAGCCGACGATCAACCAGCCCGGCGCCATTGCCGTACTCAAGGCGGATGCGACCAAACTGCCGGCGTATGTCGGTGTCGATGTCCCGGGCCAGGGTTACGCCGTCTACCGCATCAACAAGGTCTCGCAGCCGGCGCAGCTCGACGCGGCGCGTCGCAAGCAGGAAGCCGACCAGATCGGCAGCATGATGGGCCAGCAGCAGATGGTCGATTATGTCGAAGCGCTGAAGGTCAAGGCCAAGGCCAAGGTGACGGCCACGCCGTCGCAGCTGAGCGGGAACACCGACGCGCAATAAGTCGTCGCGTACCGTTACCTGACCTAATAAAGCCCGGCTGCGCAAGCAGCCGGGCTTTTTTGCGATGTGCTTAACCGACGTGGGACGTGACATCTGGAACACTGGCGGTATTGACTGCTGCCAACCACGAAGGGATCGTTCCAATGACCACCACCACGAGCCGTCAGCGCGCCCGGGACCTCGTCGCGCGCATGACCGGGGACGAAAAGTTCGCCTGGCTGTCCGGCCCGATGGCCATCCCCCTGACCGACGAACTCAAAGCGCAGGGTGCCATCGGCTCGGCCGCGTTCTATCCCGGCATCCCGCACCTGGGTATCCCCGCCATGCAGCAGGCCGATGCCAGTCTCGGGATCAGCAATATCGGCGGCGTGCGTCCGGGCGACCATGCGACGGGGTTGCCCAGCTCGCTGCTGCTGGGCGCAACCTTCAACCGCCAGCTCGCCCACGACAGCGGTGCACTGGTCGGGCGCGAGGCCCGCGCCAAGGGCTTCAATGTGCAGCTCGCAGGTGGCGCCAACCTGATCCGCGAACCGCGCGGCGGGCGCAATTTCGAATACATCAGCGAAGACCCGCTGCTGACCGGCGTGCTGGCCGGCCACTCGGTCGCCGGCATCCAGGCGCAGGGCGTGGTCTCGACCGTCAAGCACTTCGTCGCCAACGGCCAGGAAACGGGGCGCGTGATGGTCAGTGCGAACCTGGCCGAAGCGGCGCTGCGCGAATCGGAACTGCTGGCGTTCCAGATCGCGATCGAGACCGGCAAGCCGGGCGCCGTCATGCCGGGCTATAACCTGGTCAATGGCCACTACGCGTCCGAGAACGCGTTCCTGCTGCAGCAGGTGCTCAAGGACGAATGGGGTTATCCCGGCTGGGTCATGTCGGACTGGGGCGCCACCCATTCGACCGTCAAGGCAGCGCTGGCCGGACTGGACGTGCAATCAGGCGCCAATCTCGACGACGCGCATTACTTTGGCCGGGCCCTGCGCGATGCCGTGCGCGATGGCCAGGTGCCGCAATCGCGCATCGACGATATGGTTGCGCGCATCCTCACGGGACTGATCGACGTCGGCGCGCTGGAAGCAGCGCCGCTTGACGAGCGCAGGCAGCCGATCGACTTCAGCCAGCACAAGCTGATTGCGCAGCGCCAGGCCGAAGAAGGCATCGTGCTGCTCGCGAACCGGGACGCCACGCTGCCGCTGCCACAGCGCCTGGACCGCCTGCTGATCGTCGGCGAGCATGTCGACCATGGCGTGCTGTGTGGCGGCGGCTCGTCGGCCGTGACGCCGATCGGCAGCCTGCAACTGCCCGGCACCAGCATCATGGGGATGGACGTGGCCAAGGTCGTCCAGCCGTCGTCGCTCGTCACCGCGATCGAAGAAGAAAGCGGCGCCCGCGACGTCGTGTTTGTCGACGGCACCGATCGGCAACAGGTGCTCGCCGAAGCGCGCAAGGCCGATGCGGTGATCGTGTTCGCACAGGAATGGCGCTCGGAAGGCCTCGACGCCGTCGGCCTCGCACTGCCGGACGACCAGGATGCGCTGATCGCGGCGATTGCCGGCGTCAACCCGGCGACGATTGTCGTCATCCAGTCTGGTGGCCCGGTCACGATGCCATGGCGTGATGAGGTGGCCGCGATCCTGGCGGCCTGGTACCCGGGATCCGGCGGCGGGCCGGCCGTGGCAGGCGTGCTGTTCGGACGCGTCAATCCGTCCGGCCGTTTGCCGGTGACGTTCCCTGCCAGCGAAGCGCAGTTGCCGCGCCCCGTGCAGATCGATCCCGAAACCACGACGTCGAACCCGGCCACGCCGCGCAAGGGCGGCATCATCCCGCTTGACTACGATATCGACGGGTCGGACGTGGGTTATCGCTGGTTCGCGCGTGAAGGGCATCAGCCGCTGTTCCCGTTCGGGTTCGGCTTGTCGTACACGACATTCGCCTTGAGCGGTCTGCGCGTGCATGTCGACGGGCGTTACACGGCGAGCATTGAGGTAGCCAATACCGGCACGCGCACTGGCGCGGTCGTGGTGCAGATCTATGTCGCCAGACCGGGCGCGGACGGTTTCGTCAGGCGCCTGGCAGGCTTCGCCAAAACAACCCTGGCCGCCGGAGAGCGCAGCAGCGTCAAGATCGACCTCGAGCCGCGCATCCTGGCACGCTACCGGGTGGGTGGCGACGCGCAAGGCTTTGCCATCGAACCCGGCGTGTACCGCGTGTGGGGGGCGCAGCACGCGGGCGACGACGCGCTCTGGCAGGATATCGAGATCGACGACCTGCGCCGGCTCACGCCATAGCGTCAGGCCGGCGCGTCGTGCAGGCGGCGCGCTGCGGCCAGGAAATCGTCGGTGCCGATATCGGCCAGTTCCACCACCTGCGCCTGCGGATACTGGACGAAGTTGCGGTCGATCGAGCGCAGGTAGGCCGGGTCATAGTGCTGCACCAGCAGCTCGTCGACCAGCGCCGGCAGTGCGCCGCCTTGCGCCATCGCCTGCCAGTCGGCGATCTTGGCGCGGCCGTGCACCAGTGTCAGGTGCACCAGCTGATCGGCCAGCACCGACGGATCGGCGCAGAAGTGCCGATAGTCTTCCATCAGCAGGCGCACGCGTTCGGGGCGCGCCAGTTGCAGGTCGATGCAGGGCGCGGCGCGCATGCGCGTCATCACGGCATCCGGCACGCGCAGGTTGCCGACCTTCTTGCTTTCGGCCTCGACGAACACGGGGCGCGCGAGGTCGAAGCTGCGCAGCTTTGCCAGCACCAGTGTCTCGAACAGTTTCTGGCTTGGCTGCGGTTCGTTCGGCAAGTGGCCCAGTACCGAACCCCGGTGCGCGGCCAGTTGCTCCAGGTCGAGCACCTGCGCACCGATGCCGTCGAGCGTTTCCAGCAGGCGGCTCTTGCCGCTGCCGGTGGGGCCGCAGGCGACCCGGAAATCAACGGCAGGCGGCTCGGCCAGCGCCGCGCTGACCCAGGCGCGGTAATTCTTGTAGCCGCCGTCCAGCTGCGCCACCGGCCAGCCGATGCGCGCCATGATCAGCGCCATCGCGCCGCTGCGGTTGCCGCCGCGCCAGCAGTACACGAGCGGGCGCCAGTCGCGCGGTTTGTCGTGGAACAGCGTGTCGATGTGGTGCGCGATATTGCGCGCGATGATCGGCGCGCCGGCTTTCTTGGCGTCGAATGCGCTGGTCTGCTTGTACAGCGTGCCGACCAGGATGCGCTCGTCGTTGTTCAGGACCGGGCAGTTGATCGCGCCGGGGATATGGTCGAGTGCGAATTCGGCTTCGCTGCGCACGTCGATGATCGCGTCGAATTCACCGAGGCGCGGGAGCAGGGCGTCGAACCCTGCGACTTCCGGATACTTCATGGTTGTTTCACCATTTTTTCAAACGTTGGCCAGATATTGTTCAGGATGATCGGATGCGCCTGCGCGGTCGGGTGCAGGCGGTCTTGCTGGAACAGGGCCGGCTTGTCGGCCACGCCCTCCAGCATGAACGGCACCAGCGGTGACTTCGTCGATGTCGCCACGGTCTTGAACATGCCGAAGAAGCGCTCGGTGTAGGCGCGCCCGTAGTTCGGCGGCATGCGCATGCCCACCAGCAGCACGCGTGCTTTCTGCGCCTGCGCTGCGGCGATCATCGCGCGCAGGTTTGCTTCGGCCGACGGCACCGGCAGGCCGCGCAGGCCGTCGTTGGCGCCCAGTTCGATCACGACCAGGTCCGGCTTGTGCTGGCCCAGCAGGGCGGGCAGGCGCGCCTTGCCGCCGCTGGTGGTCTCGCCGCTGATGCTCGCGTTGACGACCTTCGCGTCGATTTTCTCAAGCTTCATTTTTTGTTCGAGCAGCGCGACCCAGCCGGCGCCACGTGCGATGCCGTATTCGGCCGACAGGCTGTCGCCCACCACGAGAACGGTTTTTGGTGCAGAATAAGCGTTCGCCGTCGCGGCCAGCGTGAGACTCACGCCCAGTGCAGCGCCGACAATTAATTTACCGAGAACTGCGTTCTTAAGAAAAGCAAGCATGCGTGATCATCCCGAGGCATTCAAAAATGACGTCACTGACGTCAATGTAATGACAGGCCGGCCGCCCGCGATCCAGGTCAGCGGCTTGTCGAAGAAGGTCGCTGACGCCAGCGGCGAGCTGACCATCCTGCAAGAGATTGATTTTACCGTGCAACCGGCAGAGACGCTCGCGCTCGTCGGCGCTTCCGGCTCGGGCAAGTCGACGCTGCTTGGCCTGCTGGCAGGCCTGGACACGCCATCGTCCGGCACCGTGCGCCTCGATGGCACCGACATCTTCGCGCTCGATGAAGACGGCCGCGCAGCGTTTCGCAAGGCCAAGCTGGGCTTCGTGTTCCAGTCGTTTCAGCTGCTGACGCACCTGAACGCGCTCGAAAACGTGATGCTGCCGCTTGAGTTGCGGGGCGAATCCGGTGCACGCGAGAAGGCGGCCGACATGCTGGGCCGCGTCGGTCTGGGCAGCCGCCTGAAACACTATCCCAAGTTTCTTTCAGGCGGCGAGCAGCAGCGCGTGGCGCTGGCGCGCGCTTTCGTCACGCAGCCGCCACTGCTGTTTGCCGACGAGCCCACCGGCAGCCTCGATGCCGCCACCGGCGAATCGATCATCGGACTGATGTTCGAACTCAATCGCGAACGCGGCTCGACGCTGGTGCTGGTCACGCACGATCCGGGCATGGCCGCGCGTTGCGGCCGGACGATCACGATCGCCGCCGGCCGCCTCGTCGGCTGAATAATCAGCTACCTGCGCGCACCTGCGCGTTGAGCACCTTGCGCACGGCCGCCGGCAGCTCGCCGGCCGTCAGGCCGATCGGGCCCACGCCATCTTCCACCAGCGAGTCGGCTGCTGCGCCATGCAACCAGGCCGCCGCAGCTGCCGCTTCCTTGCCCGGCCAGCCTTGCGCCAGCAGTGCGCCGCAGATCCCCGCCAGCACGTCGCCACTGCCTGCCGTGGCGAGACCCGCGTTGCCGGTCGGGTTGATCAAGACCGCGCCATCGGGGCCTGCGATCACGGTGCCCGATCCCTTGAGAATCACGACTGCGTTCATGCGCTGCGCCAGTTCGCGGGCGCTGGCCAGGCGGTCAGCCTGCACCACCGACACCGTCATGCCCAGCATGCGCGCCGCTTCCAGCGGGTGCGGCGTGAGCACGGCCGGCGCCGTACGCTGCGCCAGCCGTGCCTGCAGGTCGGGACTGGCGCCGACCAGGTTCAGCGCGTCAGCGTCCAGCACCAGCGGGCAGTCGCTGTCGAGCGCCTTGGCCACCAGCCGCATCGCATCGACCGAGTCGCCCATGCCCGGCCCGAGCACCAGCGTGCGGCCAAACAAATCCAGGTCGTCCGCCGCGCGGAACATGATTTCAGGCTGGCTGCTGTCGTAGCCGGGCGGCGTGTTCAGCGCCGCGACATACACGCGACCCGCGCCGGCATACAGCGCGCCGCGCGCGGCCAGTACCGGTGCACCGGCCATGCCGTGCGCGCCACCGATCACGGCGACGTCGCCGAAGCTGCCCTTGTGCGAGTTCTGGCGGCGCGCCGCGAAGCAGTGCGCAAAGGCCGGCAGCCCGTTCATGGCTGCCGTTGTGGGCGTGGCCGCAGCATCCACGCCGAGCGTGTCCACGCGCACCACACCTGCGTGATCGCGTCCGTCGGCCGTGTGCAGGCCCGGCTTGTCGGCGATGAACGTGATCGTGTGCGTGGCGCGCACCGCGGTACCGTCCGGGCCGATGACGGCGCCCGTGTCGGCGTCCAGTCCACTCGGCACGTCGAGTGCCAGAATCGGACAGCGCACGGTATCCAGGCCCGCGACCACGTCGCGGTACTCGCCGCTGAGCGCGCGGGTCAGGCCAATGCCGAACAAGCCGTCGACGACGAGCGCCCACTGGCCATCAGGTGGCAGCATGTCGAGCCAGCCCACGGTGCCCGAACGCGCGCGCTCGTAGGCCGCGGCGGTTTCGCTCGACGCGTCGTCATTGCCGTCACCCGGCAAGTGCAGCACGGTCGCGTTGACGCCCGCTTCGGCCAGGTTGGCCGCCACCTCCAGCGCATCGCCGCCATTGTTGCCGGGACCGGCCAGCACCAGCACCGCCGCGCCACGCAGGTCATCCGGAGATGCCCCCGCTGATTCGGCCAGCAGCTCGAGCGCATAGTTGGCGGCGGCCTTGCCGGCGCGGGTCATCAAGGTGCCCGGCGCCAGCGTGCTGCTGGCCGCGTGTTCGATGGTGCGCAACTGCGCGACGGTGTAGAGAGGGTTTGCCATGGTCGTTTGCGTGAATGAGAATGCGGCCATTGTCGTGCATTCGCGCCAACGTTGGCGCGCCGTCCGCACTACAATGGCTGCCATCATCTGGTCAGCACAGGGAGTGAGTATGGATTGGCAGTTCTGGATCGACCGTGGCGGCACATTCACCGATATCGTCGGGCGCCGCCCGGATGGACAACTCGTCACGCACAAGCTCTTGTCCGAGCACCCCGAACAGTACCGCGATGCGGCCGTCGCCGGCATCCGTCACCTGCTGGGCGTTGCGCCGGATGCGCCGCTGCCGGCGGCCGGCATTGAGGCCGTCAAGATGGGCACCACCGTGGCCACCAATGCGCTGCTCGAACGCAAGGGCGAGCCGACGGTGCTGGCGATCACGCGCGGTTACCGCGACGCGCTGCGCATCGCTTACCAGAACCGGCCACGCCTGTTCGACCGCCACATCGTTCTGCCCGAGCTGCTGTACGCACAGGTGATCGAGATCGACGAACGGATCGGCGCGCATGGCGACATCGTGCAGGCGCTCGACGAAGCGGCCACGCAGGCCAGCTTGCAGGGAGCGTTCGACGCTGGCCTGCGTTCGCTGGCCATCGTCTTCATGCACGGCTACCGCTACACGGCGCACGAAGCCGCGGTGGCCCGCATCGCGCGCGCCATCGGCTTCACGCAGGTGTCGGTCTCGCATGAGGTGAGCCCGATGATGAAGCTGGTCGCGCGCGGCGACACGACGGTCGTCGACGCTTATTTGTCGCCGATCCTGCGCCGCTATGTCGACCAGGTGGCCGACGAACTGCCGGGCGTGAACCTGCAGTTCATGCAGTCCAACGGCGGCCTGACCGATGCGCGCGCGTTCCAGGGCAAGGACAGCATCCTGTCCGGCCCCGCCGGCGGCATCGTCGGCATGGTGCGCGCGAGCCGGCAGGCCGGCTTCGGGCGCGTGATCGGCTTCGACATGGGCGGCACGTCCACCGACGTCTCGCACTTCGCGGGCGAGTTTGAACGCGTCTTTGAAACCCAGGTGGCCGGCGTGCGCATGCGTGCGCCGATGATGAGCATCCACACCGTCGCTGCCGGCGGCGGCTCGATCCTGCATTTCGACGGCAGCCGCTATCGCGTGGGCCCGGACAGTGCCGGCGCCAATCCCGGGCCGGCCAGCTACCGGCGCGGCGGCCCGCTGGCCGTCACCGACTGCAATGTCATGCTCGGCAAGGTGCAGCCCAATTACTTTCCGCACCTGTTCGGCCCGCGCGGCAATGAAGCGCTGGACGTCATCACCGTGCGCCGCCGTTTCGATACGCTGGCGGGCGAGATCGGCGCCGCCACCGGCGAGCGTCCCGCACCGGAAGCCGTGGCCGAAGGCTTCATCGCGATCGCGGTGGGCAATATGGCCAACGCGATCAAGCAGATCTCGGTGCAGCGCGGGCACGACGTGACCGACTACGTGCTCACCAGCTTTGGCGGCGCCGGCGGCCAGCACGCGTGCCTCGTGGCCGACGCCCTGGGCATGCAGACGGTGTTCATCCACTCGCTGGCCGGCGTACTGTCGGCCTACGGCATGGGCCTGGCCGACCAGAGCGCGATGCGCGAGCAGGCCGTCGAAGAACGCCTCGCCGATGCGGTGCTGCCGGCGCTGGCCGCGCGCCTCGGCGTGCTGGGGGAAGCTGCACGCGCGCAGTTGCTGGCGCAGGGCGTGGCGCCGGCCCGCATCACACTCGTCGAACGGGTGCACCTGCGCTACGAAGGCACCGATTCGGCGCTGGTCGTGCTTGCGGGCGACATGGCGGCGATGACCGCACAGTTCGAGCAAGCGTACAAACGGCGCTACTCGTTCCTGATGCCGGCGCGCGCGCTGATCGTCGAAGCGGTGTCGGTCGAGGCCATCGGCCAGTCCGATGCACCGCCGGAGCAGGTGGTGGCCACCACGACGCCGGTCGGTGAAGCGGCCCCGCAGGACAGCGTGCGCATGTACAGCGCGGGGCGCTGGCACGACACCGGTGTCTATGCACGCGCTGCGCTGCAGCCGGGGCACGCAGTGCGTGGCCCGGCGATCATCGCCGAAGACAATGCGACCACCGTCATCGAGCCGGGCTGGGAAGCGCGCGTGACGCCCTTTAATCATCTGGTGCTGCAGCGCGTGGAAGCGCTGCCGGAACGCCGCGCGATCGGCACCACGGCCGATCCGGTGATGCTCGAGATCTTCAACAACCTGTTCATGTCGATCGCCGAGCAGATGGGCCTGCGCCTGCAGAACACGGCGCACTCGGTCAACATCAAGGAGCGGCTGGACTTCAGCTGCGCGATCTTCGACCAGGACGGCAACCTGGTGGCCAACGCGCCGCACATGCCGGTGCACCTGGGCTCGATGGGCGAGAGCATCAAGACCGTGATGCGCGAGAACACGGGCCGCATGCACGCGGGCGATGTGTACATCCTGAACGACCCGTACAACGGCGGCACGCACCTGCCCGACGTGACGGTGATCTCGCCCGTGTTCGACAAAGCGGGCGCCGAGATCCTGTTCTACGTCGGCTCGCGCGGCCACCACGCCGACATCGGCGGCACCACGCCGGGTTCGATGCCGCCCGACTCGAGCCACATCGAGCAGGAGGGCGTTCTGATCAACAACTTCAAGCTGATCGACGGGCAGGACGGCGTGCTGCGCGAAGAGGCGCTGCGGGCCATGCTGCTGGGCGCGCGCTACCCGGCGCGCAATCCCGACCAGAACCTGGCCGATTTGCGCGCGCAGGTGGCGGCCAACCAGAAGGGCGTCGAAGAGCTGCACAAGATGGTCGCGCACTTTGGCCTGGATGTCGTGCGTGCCTACATGGGCCACGTGCAGGACAACGCCGAAGAAGCGGTGCGGCGCGTGATCTCGGCGCTCAAGGATGGCAGCTTCCACTACCAGCTCGATAACGGCGCGCACATCGATGTCGCGATCCGCGTGGATGCCGTGGCGCGCAGCGCGCAGATCGACTTCACTGGCACGTCCGGCCAGCTGCCGAACAACTTCAATGCGCCGTCGGCCGTGTGCATGGCGGCGGTGCTGTACGTGTTCCGCACGCTGGTCGACGACGAGATTCCACTGAACGCCGGGTGCCTGAAACCGCTGGAGGTCATCATCCCGCCTGGCTCGATGCTCAATCCGCACTATCCGGCGTCGGTCGTGTCGGGCAATGTCGAAACCTCGACCTGCATCACCAACGCGCTGTATGGCGCGCTGGGCGTCATGGCGGCGGCGCAGGGCACGATGAACAACTTCACGTTCGGCAATGACCGCTATCAGTACTACGAGACCATCTCGGGCGGCTCCGGCGCGGGCGATGGTTTCGACGGCACCGACGTGGTCCAGACCAATATGACCAACTCGCGCCTGACCGATCCCGAAATCCTCGAGTTCCGCTTCCCGGTGCGGCTCGAACGGTACGAGATCCGTCCCGGCTCCGGTGGGGCAGGGCGCTGGCACGGCGGGAACGGCGGCGTTCGCCGGGTACGCTTTCTGGAGCCGATGACGGCGGCGATCCTGTCGAACAACCGCATTCATGCGCCGTTCGGCATGGCCGGTGGCGCCGAAGCAGCGCGCGGTAGGAACAGCGTCGAGCGCGCCGACGGCCGCGTCGAGCCACTGGGGCATATCGGCAAGATCGACATGGCCGCCGGTGACGTCTTTGTCATCGAGACGCCGGGCGGCGGGGGTTACGGCAAGCCCTAGGACGGGGCCACATATTGTGGCCCGCCCGCGCGCCCTGTATGCTGCACCAGCATCGCTTTTTACCACTACCACGAGAGAAACCATGAAACGTGTACTGACCTGCTCCGCCCTGGTGGCGGCAATGCTGCTGACGGTGACCGCCTGCAAGCGCGCCGAAGCCCCGGCCACGCCGGCTGCTGAAACCAGCAGCGCGGCCGCTACCGCGCCGGCCGTTGCCTCGCAACAGATCGACACTGTCGTCGGCACCGGCAAGGAAGCCACGTCCGGCTCGACCGCCGTCGTCAACTACACCGGCTGGCTGTACGAGCCGGCCGCCACGCAGCAGCGCGGAAAGGAGTTCGATTCGTCGATCGGCCGCGAGCCGTTCAGCTTCCAGGTTGGCGCCGGCCAGGTCATCAAGGGCTGGGACATGGGCGTGCAGGGCATGAAGGTCGGCGGCAAGCGCACGCTGATCGTGCCGGCCGACATGGGCTACGGCGCTGGCGGCGCAGGCCCGATCCCGCCGAACGCCACGCTGGTGTTCGAGGTCGAGCTGCTCGACGTGCGTTAATCCGCGACCGGCCCCGGCGCGGTTGCCGGGGCCTTTGCTGGCGCTGGCGCTGGCGCTTGTGACGGTGCTGGCGCTGGTGCCTGTGCTGGTGCCGGTGTCAATGCCGGTGCCAGCGTTGGCGTCAATGCCGGTGGCAGCGCCACGCGGCGCGGCGGCGCGGCCACCGGGTCCTGCTTCGCGCCCGGCGCTTCGCGATCCCGGATCCGGTACCAGGCAAGGCCCAGCAATTCATAAGTGGCATACCATGAGCGCCGCATGCCTTCCGCGCTCGGCAGCCAAGCATCGAATCCGTAGTGCGGGTTGTACACGAACATCGTCGGCGCCTCGACCACATCGAGACCTTCGCGCTGGAACACATTGCGTGCACGGTGCATGTGCATCGCATCGGTCACCAGCAAAATCCGTTTCACGCCAGCTTTGCGCAGCATTACATTGCTGTAGATGGCATTCTCGCCCGTGTCGCGCGAGCGCCGTTCGATCCACTTGACCGGCACCCCGAAATCCTCGCGCAGTGCCCGTGCCATGGCGTCGGCCTTGGTGTACCCCATGTCGATCGTGGCCGGATCGGCGCCGCTGCCGCCATTGCCGCCGGTGACGAGGATCGGCAGGCCGGTGCGCCGCTGCAGATGCGCGCCGTAGCGCAGCCGCGCCAGCGCCGTGTGGTCGGGAATGTCCCGGTTGTCGTATTCGCCTGCGCTGCTCAAACGGCCCGCCGCCAGCACGACGATGGCCTCGGCGCCCGCACTTTCGGGCCGCGCGAGTGGTTTGGTCCTTTGCTCCAGCGGTCCGACCAGGAAGCTCGATCCGGCGTTACTCGACATTAAGGTCAGCAAGGCCAGGCCAGTGCCGGCGACGATGCGACCGGCGCGAGGCCGGAAACGCCACACCAGTAAACCCAGCGCGATGATGAGGAACAGGCTGGTGGGAGGCAGGAAAAGATTACGGGGAAGGGCGTTGATTAGATCGAGCAAAATGGAAGGCGATCGGGGCGCTGTAGTAATAATGACACCGACAGTAGACCGTAACTTGTGCAGTGCGTCAAGTTGACGGCCCTAGACGCGATAGCCGGTATTGAGCACGTACAGCTCGAGCGGCAAGGCGACGATGGCCAGCAGCATGGGCAACATCCACTCGAACTTCTGCATCCGGCTCATGCGCGGATGCCGTTGCCGGCGCGTGCGGTACGCCCGGTAACCGACATACGCGGCCAGGGGCGGCAGGATGAAAATCGGGATCGCGAGCCAGAAGGTCAGCGCCGACAGCAGCGTCAAAGCGAGGGAGAGCAGTGCCATGGCAGGTGGTCGTGGTTCGGTTGCAGGATCATTCGAAGCGCGGCTGCATGGCGGGGTCGGTGCTGCACCCGCGTTGTTGCTGCGCCCAACGCGGCGGATGGCTGTCCCGGGGATCGGCCAGCAGCGCCGCGGGCCGCAATTGCACATATTTGAGCACGGCATCGCAGTTGCGCTGCGCCGCGGCATGCTGGTACAGGGCAAGCGCCAGTGCGTCCTCGCCGCGCTGTTCCATCAGCAGCCCATACCGGTAGAACGCGGACGGGTGCCGCGCGCTCATGGCGCGCTCGTACAGGTGCGCCGCTTCATCGGCATGCTGCGGCTGCGCGCGCAGCGTATCAAGCAGGATGCCGAGGGCAGTCTCGGCGCGCCCTGCGCTGCGGCCCAGCGCCCTGCGGTACAGCGCAGCCGCCTCCACATCATCCTGTACATTGCCGAGCCCCAGTTCGAACGTGCGGCCCAGCAGGTACAGCCCGGACGGGTCATCCTGCGCCGCAGCGCGCGCCAGCCAGCCGGCAGCGGTATGGCGTTCATCGTCGTTCGCTGCGCTGCGCATCAGCATGGTGCCGAGCCGGACCTGGGCGTCAGGCAGGCCACCCTCGGCGGCTTGCGTCAGCCAGTCAAGGGCCAGTTCGGGGTTGGTGTCGTTGCCAAGGCCGTGCTGGTAGCTCCAGGCCAGGTTGGCCTGCGCCCAGCCATGTCCCTGCGCCGCAGCCTGTGCGTACCACCAGGTTGCCTTGTACGGGTCGCGCGGCACGCCGGCACCGCGCCAGAACAGGACGCCCAGATTGTTCTGTGCATGCGCATTGCCGGCCCGCGCCGCCCGTTCGTACCAGAGCGCGGCTTGTGCAAGGTCGGTCCGGACGTTGGTGCCGCGCTCGTACCAGGCGCCGAGCCGGTTCTGGGCCACCGGATCGCCGCCGGTCGCCTGCGCCGTGGTGGTGACAAGGCGCGCCGGATCGGGCGCCGGGAATGCGCCAGTGTGAAACCATCTGAACTGCGTCTTGATCCACCCGCCCGGCGCCTCGCCCGTGGACACCACTGCGTGATAGGTGCAGCCGCGCAGGCTGTCGAGCGCAGCGTCATCCAGGTCGGCGCGGCCCGCGGAACCGGTGACGCGCGCTTCGAGGAGATGGCCTTGTTCATGAATGCGTGCTTCGAGCGTGGTCGTGCCGCTGGCATGCTGTGCCAGCGCGGCGGCGGGCCACACGGGGCGCTGGCAGGCGTACAAATCGAACTTGAGGGCGGACTGCGCGTCGGCGGCGCAGGCCGTGCCGCATCCCGTGATGGCAGCGGCGCCGATGGCGATATGGCGCAGGACGGCCTGGATGCGGGGCGTGAGCACGTCGTTCAGCCCGCCGCAATCCCGTACTTGCGCCGCGCCGCCTGGTATTCTTCGGTCAGCGTCGCCAGCCGCGGATGCTGCGCATCCTGGGCCCGTATCTCGTCGAGCAGCCCGGCGGCGGTCTGGCCCAGCGGATGGTCCCAGCCCAGCTCATTGATCTGGCGGAGGATGCCGCCGGCGGTGGCCACCATCACCTGCAGGTTGCGCGGCGCGAGGTGCAGCGCTTCGCGCAGCGTCTGGACCGCGCCACGCACGTCGCCCATATTGCGTTTTTCGTCGGCCACGCCCAGCAGGATCTGCGCCTGCGCCTTGAGCTGCTGGCCCATGTTCTCGAGCAGGTCGGCACGGCCGGCATCAACGAACACCGTCATCGCCTGGTCGGGCGACAGGCCGCTGCCGGCGTCGTTCACCACCGTCAGCATCACGCCGGCCGCCTGGTCGTCGAGCCGGTGCGCCAGGCAGGAGCGCGCCAGTTCCACCTTGAGGCCGGAGGACAGTGCATTGTTGGCGCGCACCGCCGACACGGCGTTCTGCAGGCCGGCCACGGCCGCGCCGTCGTTGCCAGACCGGTCGAACAGGAGCGCGTTCGCATAGGCGTGGCACGCCTCGTAGCCCGGCGCCGCGCGCAGCGAGCGTTCGAGGTCGCGGATCACGCCGGCGGCCTGCAGCAGCTCGCCGCGCGCCACCAGCGTTCTGACCAGGCTGACGTGGTCTTCGGGATCGCGAAACGCGGAGTAGCGCGCCCTGGCGACGACCTGGCGGAACGACGTTTCGGCCACGGCCATGTCGCCGATGGCCAGCGCGAGCTCGCCCAGCGTGCGCAGGCGCCGGACAACGTGCGGCGAGATGGCCACCGCGTCGGCCAGCACGCTCTGGGCCAGTGCCGGCTCGCCGCTCGACGCGAGACAGTGCGCCAGCAGATCGTAGGCGGCCATCAGGCGCGGGTTGGCCGCCAGCAGTTCTTCGAGGATTGCGCGGGCGTCATCCGGCTGGCCCAGCGCGAGCAGCGCGCGCGCCAGGCCCAGGGCCGCCCAGCCGACCGGGCGTTCGGCCAGCACGTCGCGGTAGACGGCGGCCGCCTCGGGATGGTCGCCCAGCGTCATGTGCAGTTCGGCGCGCACCCTCGCGAAGTCGGCGGCAAAGCGCGGATCCGCCTGTGCGCCGTCGGCGCATGCGGTGATTGCTTCGCGCAGCCTGCCTTGCGCCGCCAGTTGCCAGGCCGGGAGCAGGGCGCCGCGCCGGTCGAGGGCGCGCTTGATGCGCGTGCTGATCAGGTCGACCGTAAATGGTTTGAGGATGTAGTCGGTCGGCGCCAGTTCGGCGGCGCTGACGACCTTGTCGCGCTCGGCCTCGGACGTGAGCATGATGAAAATGGTCGAGGGCGTGGTCAAGCGATGCTGGCGCAGGTCTTCCAGCAGTTGCTGGCCGTCCTGGCCTTCGCCGGCGCCGCTGGCCAGGTCGTATTCGCACAGGATGATGTCGAAGGCGCGCTGCTGCAGCTGGCGGATGGCCGTGCCGGCGTTGACCGCGTGTTCGACCTTCGTGATGCCGGCCAGGCCCAGCATGTTTTGCAGGCTGGTGCGCATGCCCGGATTCGGATCGATCACCAGCACTGCCAGGTTCGCGTTTTCTTGCATCGTCGCTCTCGTCGCTCTTGTCTGTCCTGGCCGCGTGCACCGGACGGCGCACATCGCAAGATTGTTCAGCGTTAAGATACCGGCAAGTGCCGAATCGATCAAGGAAACCGGTGCGCTGCGTGCGCGCGCTGCCAGCCGGTCGTCGATGGCGGCCCGGCCAGAGGGGCGAGGCTGTATAATACCGGCCTATCTTCCACCCTAGCAGCGACGCTGCATCAACCGACTGTCCAAGCCATGTTGATTCTGCCGGGTTCCAATGCCCTGTCCGCCTTCCGTAGCCAACGCCTCCTGAGCCAACTGCAAGCTGTCGCCCCGTCGATCGCTGCTGTCCAGGGCCGTTTCTACCATTTCATCGACACCAGCGCGCCACTGTCCATCGACGATACGTCGCGCCTGTCGGCCATGCTAACCTATGGCGAGCCTGCGCCGGAGACCCTGTACGACGGCGTGACCGAAGCATTCTTCGTCATCCCGCGCCTTGGCACGATTTCGCCATGGGCCTCGAAAGCGACCGATATCGCCCGCAACTGCGGCATGGGCCATGTCCACCGCATCGAGCGCGGCATCGGCTACACCGTCGTGCTCAAGACCGGCATCCTCGGCAGCAGCTTCGGCGCGCCCAAGAAGCTGGCGGACGACGAGCTGCAGGCAGTCATCGGCCTGCTGCACGATCGCATGACCGATACGGTTCTGCGCAATGCCGACGATGCGCAGCACCTGTTCAATGAACTCGAGGGCAAGCAGCTCGAGAGCATCGACGTGCTTGGTCTTGGCCGCACCGCACTGGAGCGCGCCAACACCGAACTCGGTCTGGCGATGTCGGACGACGAAGTCGATTACCTGAACGACGCGTTCACGAAGGCGCAGCGCAATCCGACCGACGTCGAGTTGATGATGTTCGCGCAGGCGAACTCGGAACACTGCCGCCACAAGATCTTCAATGCCGACTGGGTCATCGACGGCGAGAAGCAGAGCATCTCGCTGTTCGGCATGATCAAGAACACGCACCAGCTGAACCCGCGCGGCACGGTGGTCGCCTACAGCGACAACTCGTCGATCATCGAAGGCGCGACCGTCACCCGGTTCTTCCCGCGCGACGGCGAAGAATACGGCCCGTCGACGGAGCTCGTGCACACGCTGATGAAGGTGGAAACGCACAATCACCCGACCGCGATCTCGCCATTCCCGGGGGCCTCCACCGGCGCCGGCGGCGAAATCCGCGACGAAGGCGCAACGGGCCGCGGCGCCAAGCCGAAGGCCGGCCTGACCGGTTTCACGGTGTCGAACCTGGTGATCCCCGATGCCGTGCGGCCGTGGGAAAACGCGTCGGACGTGACGGGCCAGGTGCGTTCGGACGCCCTGTACGGCAAGCCGGAACGCATTGCTTCGCCCCTGCAGATCATGATCGATGGTCCGATCGGCGGCGCGGCGTTCTCCAATGAATTCGGCCGGCCGGTCCTGGGCGGCTATTTCCGCACCTACGAACAGAACGTCGGCGCAGCAGGCGCGGTCTACGGCTATCACAAGCCGATCATGATCGCCGGCGGCATCGGCAGCATCTCGGCGGCGCACACGCACAAGGACGAGATCCCGGTCGGCAGCCTGCTGATCCAGCTGGGTGGCCCCGGCATGCGCATCGGCATGGGCGGCAGCGCCGCGTCGTCGATGGCCACCGGCACCAACACGGCCGACCTGGACTTCGACTCGGTCCAGCGCGGCAACCCGGAGATGGAACGCCGCGCACAGGAAGTGATCAACGGCTGCTGGCAGCTGGGCGCGCACAATCCGATCATCTCGATCCACGACGTGGGCGCGGGCGGCTTGTCGAACGCCTTCCCGGAAATCGTCAACGATGCCAAGCGCGGCGCGATCTTCAATCTGCGCAAGGTGCCGCTCGAAGAAAGCGGCCTGGCGCCGAAAGAAATCTGGTCGAACGAATCGCAGGAACGCTACGTGCTGGCGATCGCCCCTGCAAGCCTGGCGAAGTTCGCCGCGCTGTGCGAGCGCGAGCGCTGCCCGTTTGCCGTCGTCGGCACCGCGACCGAAGAGCGTCAGCTGCGCCTGCTCGACGAAGAGCAGACTGGTGGCCCGAATGCGTCGCCGGTCGACATGCCGATGGACGTCCTGCTTGGCAAGCCGCCGAAGATGACGCGCGACGTGCAGCACGTGCAGAATACGTTCCCGCCGGTGGACCTGACCGGCATCGAGCTGGTCGAAGCGGCGCGCCGCGTGCTGCAGAATCCCACGGTGGGCGACAAATCGTTCCTGGTCACGATCGGTGACCGCACGGTCGGCGGCATGACGGTGCGCGACCAGATGGTCGGCCCGTGGCAGGTGCCTGTGGCCGATTGCGCCGTCACGGCAATGGCCTACGAAGGCTTCCTCGGCGAAGCGATGGCGATGGGCGAGCGCACGCCGCTGGCCGTCATCGACGCCTCCGCATCGGGCCGGATGGCCGTGGCCGAGTCGATCATGAATATCGCGGCCGCCGCGATCAACGACATCTCGGACATCAAGCTGTCGGCCAACTGGATGGCCGCCTGCGGCCAGCCGGGCCAGGACGCCGCACTGTTTGACACCGTGAAAGCGGTCGGCATGGAACTGTGCCCGGCGCTGGGCGTGTCGATCCCGGTCGGCAAGGATTCGCTGTCGATGCGCACGACCTGGAACGACGCTGGCGAATCGAAAGCCGTGATCTCGCCGGTATCGCTGATCGTCTCGGCATTCGCACCAGTGGCGGATATCCGCCGCTCGCTGACGCCACAACTGCGTATGGACGCGGGCGAGACGGCCCTGATCCTGGTCGACCTGGGCCGGGGCAAGAACCGCCTGGGCGCGTCGATCCTGGCGCAAGTCACGCAGCAACTGGGTGACTCGGTGCCGGACGTCGATTCGGCGGACGACCTGAAAGCGCTGTTCGGCGCGATCCAGGCGCTGAACAAGGACGGCAAGCTGCTGGCCTACCACGACCGCTCGGACGGCGGCCTGTTCGCGACGCTGGCCGAGATGGCCTTCGCCGGCCGTACCGGCGTGTCGGTCAACCTCGACATCCTGACGATGGAGAGCGGGCACGGCGCAGACTGGGGCGATGCCAAGAACTGGACCGGCCAGGTGGCCGAGCGCCGCAACGAAATGACGCTGCGCGCGCTGTTCAGTGAAGAGCTGGGCGCCGTATTCCAGGTGCGCACGGACGACAAGACGGCCGTCATGAACGTGCTGCGCGAAGCCGGTCTGGGTGCCTGCAGCCATATCATCGGCAAGCTGAATGACCGTGGCGCGATCGAATTCACGCGCGACGCGAAAGTCATCTACAACGAAAAGCGCAGCAGCTTGCACCGCCTGTGGAGCGAGACCAGCTGGCGTATCGCGCGCCTGCGCGACAATCCGGAATGCGCAGACGCCGAATACGACCGTCTGCTCGACGAGCACGACATCGGCATGACGCCGAAGATCAGCTTCAACCTGGACGAGGATGTCGCTGCACCGTTCATCGCGACCGGCAAGCGTCCGCGCGTGGCGATCCTGCGCGAGCAGGGCGTCAACTCGCACATCGAGACGGCGTGGGTCATGCACCAGGCGGGCTTCTCCGCCATCGACGTGCACATGAGCGACCTGATCGCCGGCCGCGCCAAGCTGGACGACTTCCATGGCGTGATCGCCGTGGGCGGCTTCTCGTACGGCGACGTGCTGGGCGCCGGCGAAGGCTGGGCCAAGACCATCCTGTTCAACCCGCAGCTGTCGGACCAGTTCGCCCGCTTCTTCGCGCGCCAGGACACGTTCGGCTTGGGCGTCTGCAACGGCTGCCAGATGATGAGCAACCTGAAGTCGATCATCCCGGGCGCGCAGGCATGGCCGAAGTTCACGCGCAACAAGTCGGAGCAGTTTGAAGCGCGCTTCGGCATGGTCGAAGTGCTGGACTCGCCATCGATATTCTTCCAGGGCATGGCCGGCACGCACGCACCGATCGCCATCGCGCACGGCGAAGGCTTCGCCGACTTCTCGCTGACAGGCGACTACGACGCATCGATCAAGGCCATGCGCTTTGTTGACAACCGCGGCCAGGCCACCGAAACGTACCCGTTCAACCCGAACGGCTCGCCGGGCGGTCTGACGTCGGTCACGACGGCCGACGGCCGCTTCACGGTCCTGATGCCACACGCCGAACGCGTCTTCCGCGGCGCCGTGCACTCGTGGGCCCCAGAGTCGTGGAATGATGCATCGCCGTGGATGCGAATGTTCCGCAACGCGCGCAAGTGGGTCGGCTGATCGGCCGACTAACGTGAAAAACGCCTCATCGGAGGCGTTTTTTTTTGCGCTAACAAAGCCGGGGTCAGGTCTGACATTCGGACACGGCCTCAGCTTTGTGGGCGTTCAATGGTGAGAAAAGCCGGGGTCAGGTCTGACATTCGGACACGATCTCAGCGTTAGCCGCGTCCAGTCGTGTGTTGTTCGGAAAAGGCACGGCCCGGGGCCAGATACTGTTGCCTGCTCGACTGCCTGACTGTCGAGATCGTGTCCGAATGTCAGACCTGACCCCGGCTTTTGAATGTTGCCGCGCAACGCGTTCAAATCGATTGGTCGAGAACGAAGATGGCGTCGTCGCCGTCTGACGATGCAAGCCGCCAGCCGAGGCGCTTATAGAATTGCGCGGCTCTGGTGCGGGTCCCGGTGCTCAGCGTCACTTGCGTGACACCCAGCGAGAACAGCCATGTCGTTGCCAGCGATAGCAACTGCTTGCCCAGCCCTTGCCCTTCGCAGCGCGGATCGACGAACAGGGCCCATATCGACCCGTCGATCTTGTTGGCATAGCTGAACGCGACGATCTCGCCGTCCACCAGTGCCACCCAGCCGCGCCCATCTTTCTCCAGAAAGTCGGCATACATCTGCGGCGTGATCCGCGTCGGGTCGCGCAGGACGTTTTCGGTCACTGCCAGGCGGATGCGGGACATGTGCGGTATATCGTTGTACGCCGCTTCACGAAATACGGGATGCATAAATGCCAGCCTCGAAATGAAAAGAGCGCACCCGAGGGTGCGCTCTTTGCGGTCAAGCCGGGCAGTGGATTACTGCACTTTGGCTTTCTTGACCAGGGTCTCACGATAGGCTGCCAGCTGACGCTGTTGCAGGCCTTCGGTGACTTGCTGCTTGACTTCTTCCAGCGCCGGCACCTTGGCTGCGCGCACGTCTTCCAGCTTGATGACGTGGTAGCCGAACTGCGATTTCACAGGCGTTTCGGTGATCGCGCCTTTTTGCAGGGCGACCATGGCTTTCGAGAACTCAGGCACGTAGGTGGCCGCGCTGGCCCAGCCCAGGTCGCCGCCGTTCTGCGCGCTGCCGTCTTTCGACTGCTTGGCCAGTTCGTCGAACTTGCCGCCCGCCTTCAGTTTGGCGATGATGCCCTTGGCATCGGCTTCCGAATCGACCAGGATGTGACGTGCGTGGTATTCCTTGTCGCCGATCAGCGCTTTCTGCTTGTCGTACTCGGCTTTGACGTCGGCATCCTTGACCGGGTTCTTCTTGACGTAGTCTGCCAGCATCGCGTTGATGATGATGCTTTGACGGGCGTTGTCGATGGCCGACTTGACATCGGCGCGGGCGCCGATGTTCTGCTTGTCGGCTTCCTGGATCAATACTTCACGGCTGATCAGGTCTTTCTTGATCGCTTCGCGCAGGTCAGGGGAGTCCGCAGCGCGGCCCTGGGCCACGACCTGCTTGACCAGCTGGTCGACCCGAGCTTGCGGGATTGCCTTGCCATTGACGGTAGCGGCGTTCTGCGCGAGGGCAGGCACGGCAACGACTGCAATCATGGCGAACAACAGGCTGGCTGGCTTCAAAATCATCGTTGAGATCCTATATAAACTCGAAAAGTATCGCCGCAGGCGACGAATGCCGGTGCGCAGTGTGCGCGCCGGCGACAATACATCTTACTGCACCTTTGCCTTCTTGACCATTTGCTCCTGGAACGTACGCAGCTTCTCTTGCGCGAGCGTCTCGGAGATCTGTGGCTTGACCTGCTCCATTGGTGGCAGCTTGGTCGCGCGGGTGTCGTCCAGCTTGATCACGTGGAAACCGGCATTGGTCTTGACCGGCACGTCGGTGATCGCGCCTTTGGCGAGCTTGGTGAAGCCAGCCGCGAATTCTGGCGGCATCGTGTTCGGGGTGACCCAGTCCAGATCGCCGCCGGTGTTGGCAGTGCCGGTGTCCTTCGAGGTCTTGGCGACGTCTTCGAACTTGGCGCCGCCCTTGATCTTGGCAATCGCTGCCTTGGCATCGGCTTCCGTGCTCATCAGGATGTGGCGGACGTGGTATTCCTTGTCGCCGGTTTCAGCCTTGACCTTGTCGTAGGCAGCCTTGATCTCGGCATCGGTCACCGGGTTTTTGGCGATGTAGTCGCGCGCCAGTGCGTTGACGACGATCGACTGGCGGGCGCTGTCCATGGCTTCGCGCACTTCAGGCTTCTTGTCCCAGCCTTGCTTGACGGCTTCTTGCATCAGCACTTCGCGGGCGATCAGGTCGTTCTTGACGGCTTCGCGCAGCTGTGGCGTGTCCTGGCCCTGGTTCTGGGCAACGACCTGCTTGACGACGGCGTCGGCGCGTGCCGAAGGAATCGCCTTGCCGTTGACCACTGCGATGTTCTGGGCAAAGGCAGGTGCCGATGCGATGGCAACGAGGACTAACAGCAGGCGAGCAGGCTTAAAGGTCATGTGTATTCCTGTGACGGGTTTTAACTGGGCAAGAGAAGTGCAGGTGGTGTACTTATCTGTTCGATTGTCGGGCAAATTTCTTAAAACTGCCTGAAAACCCGCTTTCAGGACAGCTCGGAAGGCGCGATGGCGTTGATGGCCAGAGCGTGGATTTCCGCCTTGTTGAT
>Ga0308163_10001614_pt1 | contig 23591 bp, 26 predicted proteins | sample PhyTR1_FD_201037 | JGI IMG/M metagenome (GOLD analysis project Ga0308163, IMG submission 201037) | Phyllosphere microbial communities from UC Gill Tract Community Farm, Albany, California, United States - DLSLT.R1 | ecosystem: Host-associated > Plants > Phyllosphere > Unclassified | place: USA... | reverse complement strand
AGTCCCTGTAAATGACTCCACAGCTTTTAACGGCCCACCCCAGGGACGAGGTGTTGTGGAGCTAACAGCAATTAAGCTGCCAGTGCGTACGAGTTATCGTTTGCAGTTAAGTTTTTTCTGGGTGTATTTACGAGGTAACCAGCCCTCGGTATGCCCTGCTCTGCTTTGCAACCCACGTCGAAACCAGGTCGTCCCCACAGACCTCCATTCTAGCGCACTTTGCCACGCAACGCATGCCCATTCGGAACCCGGTCAAACGCCTGTCACAATCGGCCGATATGATGGCTTCAGTTCTCACACAGAACGACCCATTAGCGCCTCCTGGAGGCGGCTACTACCGGCGCCGGCGGTCGGGAAATATACCGGCACCAATTTCCTTCAGTTACAGCATGTGCGCGGCGCGGGCAAACAGCCCCGCCGTCGCCAACAGGCTGGTGGTCATCAGGCCTACCAGCCAGCGGAACTGCATATCGCTGCGATCCATTCGCTTGTGGCTTTCGGCGATAACGGCATCGATACGCGCTGCTGTTTCCCGATGAAAGTCGAACATGCGAGCACTTAGGGCATCGGAAGTATCGGACGATTTCCTGCGTGAGTGATCGATACGTGCGAGCGTCTCTCTATGCAACTCGTCCATTCGACCATGCAACGCATCTATACGCGCATTGGTATCTCTACGTTCCTCTAGAATTCGGTCCGTTGTCTCCTGACGCAAGCGATCGATACGCTCGGAAGTTTCGCGGCGCAACTCATCGATCCGTACGTTGACTACGGCAAACCCCTCCCCCATCTCACGCCTCACCACTTGCATCTCGGTTTCCATATCAATATCCTCATCGGCGCGATTGCCGATGTCAAGCACAGCCATTGCAGCAGATGTCTCAATCATCGCCCGCTCCCCGATCCACCCACCAGCCTATCCCCGCCCCACGTTACTCCTTTGACCACGCTCAAACGCGCGGGCCGCCAAAGTGTTGCATTGCAGCACAAAAGCCGCTTGCTGCCATACGGAAAGTAACAATTTCAAACACTTTTCCAATTTCGCGCGCGGACGCTGCATTAGAATGGAATGCAGCCAAACTACTGTTCAGACTCCTTTTCATGCCTAACGCCGCCACTATTGACGCTCCCAGCCCGAAAAAACGCGGGCGCCCTTTGAAAGGGGAAAGCGGCGGATTGCGCGCGGAATTGATCGAGAAATCGGCCGAATTGTTTCGTACCAAAGGTTACGAAAATACCACCGTGCGCGATATCGCCGCCGCCGCAGGCATCCAGGCCGGTAGCTGGTTCTATCACTTCAAGACCAAGCACGACATCCTGGCCGCGATCATGGAGCAAGGCCTGGAGCGCTCGCTGGCCGAGATCGAGGCCATCGGCAGCCAGCAGTTGCCGCCCTGCGAGATCCTGCGCCAGCTGGTCGAGGCCCATCTGCATACGCTGCTGGCGCCCGACCACCACTACATCGCCGTGCTGCTGTACGAGTGGCGCTCGCTCGACGAGCCGTCGCGCTCGCGCGTGGTGGCGCTGAAGGACCGCTACGAGGCCGTGTGGGACCGCGCCATCGCCGAGTTGCACCTGTCCGGCGACTGGGCGATGCCATCGTCGTTCGACCGCCTGCTGATCTTCGGCGCACTCAATTGGACCGTGCAGTGGTACAAACCCGGCAGCGGCGCCGACGTCAAGGAGCTGGCCCGCCAGGCGATGCGCTTCATCCTGCGCACACCCGCCGCAGTTGAGGCACAATAGGGGCATACTTTCAAAAGGATGCCCATGATTTACGAGATCGCCGAGCTGTATATCAAGCCGGATGCCCACGATTCCTTCCAGGCCGCCGTGGCCGAGGCGGTGCCCTTGTTCAAGGCGGCCACCGGTTGCCTGTCGATGCGCCTCGACCGCGACATCGAAACGCCCGACACCTACCATCTGGTGATCGGCTGGCAAACCCTTGAGAACCATACCGTCGATTTCCGTGGCAGTCCGGCGTTCCAGACCTGGCGCGGACTGGTCGGCAGCTATTTCGCTACACCGCCCAAGGTGGAGCATTTCGACACCGTGGTGGCCGGCTTCTAAGCCGCCCCGTCACGGTTCAACCAAGGAGGTCGTCATGACACGCACAATACACCGCAATTTCGAACAGGTGACCGATGCCGAAAGCGCCCGCAGCGCCTTGCTGGCAAAGGGTTTTCCTCCGTCCACCGTGAAGCTGACCAAGCACACCCCGCTGCCGCCGAGCGTGGCGACCAGCACCGTCGGCAACATCCTCGACGCGCTGACACCGGGCGGCCCGGGCGCCGCCGCGCACGCGCGCGAACGCAGCGGCGCCATGCTGTCGGTCGATATCTATGACGAGGATGAAGGCGGCAACGCCGACGCCATCATGAGCGGCTTCAACGCTCGTCCGGCGTAAAAAAAACGCCCTCTTGGTCTAATGCCGCGAAGTAAGCGGACATCCGAACCATGTGGGGCGGATTAGCGCAGCGTAATCCGCCAAGCGCCGTCGACGGCTCATGGCGGATTACGGCGTGCCGCCTAATCCGCCCTACGAAAATCACACGGCGGGGTGGTGGAACACCTGGCGCAGATACGCCAAAAACGTCTCGTCCTTGCACAGCGTTTTGCCGGGCGAGTCCGACAGCTTGGCCACAGATTGGCCGTTACAGTTGACCAGCTTCATGACGATGTTGAGCGGCTTCAGGCCGACGTCGTTGGTCAGGTGCGTGCCGATGCCAAAGCCGGTCATGATGCGGTCGGCGAAGTGGCGATACAGGTCGAAGGCGATCTCCAGATTGAGCCCGTCCGAAAACACCAGCCGCTTGGTCTTGGCGTCGATGCGCAGCGCCGCATAGTGGGCCAGCGCCTTTTCACCCCACACCACCGGGTCGCCCGAATCGTGGCGCAACCCGTCGAACAGCTTGGCGAAGTACAGGTCGAAGTCGTCGAGGAAGGCGTCCATGCCTACCACGTCGGTCAGCGCGACCCCAAGATCCCCCCGGTATTCCTGCACCCACGCCTCCAGCGACGCTTTCTGGAAGTCGCGCAGCCGCACGCCAAAGGCCTGGAACGATTGCATGTATTCGTGCGCCATCGTGCCGATGGGCACCAGGCCGAACTTCATCGCCTGGTAGACGTTGGACGTGCCCTTGAAGTACTCCGGCACCTCGCGCGACAGGCGCTGCACTACTTCATCATGCCAGGCGCCGGAAAAACGCCGGCGCGTGCCGAAGTCGGAGAACTCGAACGGGTTGCGGCGCGCCGGCTCGGCGCCGAACTCCTTGAGCCTGGCGATCTTGGCGGTGAGGCGCTGGCGTCCTTCGGCCAGCGCGGCCGCCTGGTCGAAGCGGCGGAAATACAATTCGTTGACGATGTAGAGCACGTAGATCTCAAAGCCCATCACGTGCACCTGCGGCCCCACCGCGCGGATCGCCAAAGTGTCGCCGTCGATGCGCACGTCGATGAACTTGCGCTGGAAGCGGAACACCGTCAGGAAGTCGACGAAGTCGCTCTTGATGTAGCGCAGCGAGCGCAGGAAGGTCAGTTCCTCATCCGAGAAACCCATCGAGCACAGGTGGTCGAGTTCGCGCTCGACCGCCTCGTGCAGCTCGGCCAGCGGATAGACCGGCGTGTTGCGGCAGACGAATTCGTACTCGCTGAGCGAACTGGGATGGCCATGCAGCAGCGCTTGCCACATGGTGAATTTGTATAGATCGGTCTCCAGCAGGCTGCGGACGATAGGCTGACTCATGGACTCTCCAGATTGCATATAGCCATGATCTTACGCCATGCGGGACCGATGCGTTGCCCGGCCCCGCGCCCGGCCACGCAAACGGCGTCTAGCGGGCGGCGTTGGCGAGCAGCTCGGGCAACACGTCGCCCGACTGCATCAGCTGCACGCCGCGTGCCAGCATGGCCGCGAGGAAGCCCTGGTACTGCGGCTCGAAGCCGGAGACGGGGCTCATGCAGTCGGTGATCAGCACCAGCTTGGATGCGGCGGCGTCGCCCAGATGGTCGGCGATATTTTCGACGGTCGCCTTGACGCAGTGGCTGCCGGCCTCCCCCGCCACGTAGATTTGATCGGCCTCGGCCAGCGTGTTGACGAATTTGGTGTTGAACTGGGTGTCCGGGTCGTCGGCATACGGCACCTCGGCCATGACGGCCGAATAGTGCTCGGTCCACGGATTGGAACCCTTGGCCAGCTTGGCGACGATGCCGAGCGAGGCTTCCTCCCAGGCGGCGTAGGCGGCGCGCACGTCGTCATGGACGTTGTTGCCCCAGCTGCCGATTTCGCAGTGCACCGGCCATACCATCAATTGATAGCGGCCTGCGGCCTCCAGCTTGTCGAGATAGTTGAGCGCCAGCGGCAAGGCGCCGGGATGGCGCGGCAGGTACTTTTCGGCGCGCACGTCGGCGGCGGTGATCTGCGTGAACGGCGCCACCGGCGCGCCGTCGCGGGCGATCCAGAAGGTCGGGTGGGCGATGTGGAAGCGGTGATGCGAGTCGAGCGTGATGCTGATGGCCGTCAGTCCGGCGCGGCCGCGGTTGATCAGGCTGGCTAGGCGCTGCATGTCCTGATGCGCGCCGGGCACCGGCAGCGCCGGCGGGCGCGGCTTGCGCGTGACCGGGTCCAGCGGCAGATAGTCGGCCGGCAGATCGCAAAAGTCGTTTTGCGGATCGATGATCAGTAGATGCAGGTCTCGTTTCATGTAAGGCTCCGTGGCGGGTGTGCCTTCCATGATACGCAGGCAAACCCGCACTGCCAAGCGGGGTCGTACCCATCGGGGTACGACCCCTAAGCGGCGACGCGCGCGTTTCGGTGAAAGCGCGCGGGGTTGGGTTACACCAGAATGGCGTTGATGTCGGCGCGGCCCTTGGCGAACGCGGTGGCGACAGCCTCTTCGCCCTTGGACACGCCTTCGGCGACGATGAAGGTGATGTCTGTCATGCCCAGGAAACCCAGGACGGCGCGCAGGTAGGTGGTCAGGTGGTCGTAGCCGGCCGCAGGGCCTTCGCTGTAGACGCCGCCGCTGGCGATGAACACATAGACTTTTTTGCCGGTCACCAGGCCCGCTGGACCATTGGCGCCATAGCTGAAGGTACGGCCCACGCGGGCGACGTGGTCGATCCAGGCCTTCAGGCCGGAGGTGACGGAAAAGTTGTACATCGGCGCGCCGATGACGATGGTGTCGGCGGCCAGCAGCTCGTCCACCAGCGTGTCGGACAGCTTGATCGTGTGGGCCTGGTCGGCGTTGCGCTGGTCCGGCGGGGTGAAGTACGCGCCGATCAGCTGTTCGGTCAGGTGCGGCAGCGGCGCGGCGGCCAGGTCACGGGTGACGATGGTGTCCGACGGATTGGCTGCTTTCCATTTGGCGATGAATTCGCCGCCGAGCTGGCGCGAAACGGAACCGGTGTGACGAACGCTGCTATCGATGTGGAGAACGGTTGCCATGATGTGCTTCCTTTAAGTGGTAGGGTTGCATGCATCATAGAACGGGATTACTATCGATGAAACACGGTAAATTTAAATCTTACTGATCGATTTTATCGATCAAAACCAACCTTAGGCAATTCACCATGCGCGACCCCGGCCTTCCCTCCCTCGACCAACTGCGCGTCTTCATCGCCGTCATCGACCACGGCGGCTTCGCGCATGCGGCGCGGGCGCTGCACCGCACCCAGTCCGTCATCAGCTACACGATCGCCAACCTGGAGGAGCAGCTGAACATCGAACTGCTCGACCGCAGCAAGCGCAAGCCGGTGCTGACCGAGGCCGGCAAGGCGCTGCTAGCCGACGCCCGCGCGGTCTCGCTGAAGGTGGACGGCATGCGCGCGCGCGCCAAGGCGTTGTCGGCCGGGCTGGAGGCGGAGGTGTCGCTGGTGGTCGACGTGATGTATTCGACCTGCAAGCTGGTGCGCCTTCTGCATGCATTCCAAAAGGAGTTCCCGACCGTGTCGATGCGGCTGCGAACCGAGGCGCTGGGCGCCGTCACCGAACTGGTCATGGACCGCACCTGCCACGTCGGCCTGAGCGCCTGGATGCCCGGCTCGGCGGACAGCATCGAGCGCCAGAGCTGCGGCGTGGTGACGATGGTGCCGGTGGTGTCGCCCAACCACCCACTGGCCCAGATCAAGGGCAAGATCTCCACCGAGATCCTGCGCGAACACACGCAGCTGGTGCTGACCGACCGCAGCACGTTGACCAATGGCCAGGATTTTGGCGTGGTGGCGCTGCGCGACTGGCGCCTGGGCGACCTGAGCTCCAAGCACGCGCTGCTGCGCAGCGGCATCGGCTGGGGCAATATGCCGGTGGAGCTCATCCAGTGGGATCTGGACGCGGGACGACTGGTGCAGCTCGAGGTCGCCGAGGGGCCATCGTTCAGCGCGCCGCTATACGTGATACGGCGCGGCGACGAGGAGCCCGGACCGGCCACGCGCTGGGTCATCCAGCAATTCCTCGACATGGACCGGCTCATTGCCGAGGAGTACGGCGGCAAATTACACTCCGCCACGGTAACAGGGCACCATGAGCCGATCCACATGCCGTTTCATCAGCGCTCGACCGCAAAGCCGGGCGTCGAACCACCGCCGGCGATCCCCTCCACGCCAACCAGGAAGGCGCCGGCGGCTACTTCACGCCAGCGGCGCTGAGCTTGCCGCGCAGGCGCGAGATTTCTTCCGACAGATCGACCACCAGCGCGGCGACGTCATCGTTGGCCTCGAAGTCGCGCTCGATCTGGCACAACCGGCGCGCGCGCACCAGGTCGGCGCTGGTGAAGCGCCAACTGACGCAATCTTCCGACGCGCACTCCATCAGGATGCCGGTGCGCACGCGCTGCACCACCCACTCACGTTCGACCGCGCAAGCGCGCGCAAGTTCCTCAAGCGTCAGCGCGGTTTCATCGATCAACACGGCGGTCATTGCCGACTGCCCCATCGCTGCTTCCATTGCCTGTCCCATAGCTCATCCTCCCGCGCGCGGATTGAACGCCATTTCGCGCGCCATCGTTTGATACAGTTCGCGTGCCTTGTCGGTGTTCGCCGGCGGCAGCACCACTTCCAATAGCAGGTAGAGATCGCCGGCCTCCTTGCCGGGAATGCCGCGTCCGCGCAGGCGCAGCTTGCGGCCGCTTTGCGAACCGGCCGGCACCGATACGGTGACCTTGCCCGACGGCGTGGCGACTTCGATGTCGGCGCCCAGCGCCAGCTCCCAGGGCGCCACCGGCACCGTTTCGAAGACGTCGCGGCCGTCGATGCGGTAGCGCGAATCGGCCCGGAACTGGATTTCAAGATACAGGTCGCCCGGCCCCGCCTCGCCGCGCTGGCCCTGGCCGGACAGGCGCAACTGCTGGCCGGCCGTCACGCCTTTCGGAATGTTGACGCTGAGCGTGCGCTCGCGCGTGACGATGCGGTCGGCGGCGTCGCGCTCGGCCACCATCATGCTGACGTTGCGCGTGGCGCCCTGGTAAGTATCGACCAGATCGATGGTGATGGTGGCGTGGCTGTCGTCGCCGCGCTGCGGCTCGTACTGCGTGTACTGCTGGCGCCGGCGCCCGCCCAGATTGGCAAACAGGTCGGCGAAGAAGTCGCTCGAATCGGAGTCGCCGAAGCCGCCGCCCGGGGTGCCGCCGCCGCTGCCCGGATTGCCGGTGCCGCCGCCGAAGCCGCGGCCCCAGTCCGGCGGCGGACGGAACTCCTGGCCGGCGCGGTACTGGCGTCCGCGTCCCAGGTCGTCGTAGGCGGCGCGTTTTTCGGCGTCGCCCAGCACGCCGTAGGCCTCGTTGAGCTCCTGGGTTTTCTTTTGGGCGTCGGCTTCCTTGCTGACGTCCGGGTGGTATTTGCGGACCAGCTTGCGGTAAGCCTTTTTGATCTCGTCTTCCGAGGCGGTTTTAGCGACGCCCAGGGTTTGGTAATAGTCCTTGTATTCCACGTTGCGCTCCACTTTTGCCTGCGTTGGGCCGGCGGCTTGACTCGACATTTAATTGCAAGTTTACCTCCAATTCGCCATCGCCGCCGCCCTTCAGAAGACGGGGCCCGATACCGCCACGACAGAAAGTTGTAATTTTATATCTTATTTATTTGAAAACATATACTATTTGCACTCAGGTAAATCCAGGGAGATTAAATGTTCTCAGCAAAACTCAACGCGGCGTTCCCCGCCTTGGCCTTCACCGGGAGGCAAGCCTCCCGGCAAACCGCTTAGCGTACCCGGCGCACCGACGATACACGGTCGCCCATGTCACGCAGATTGTCGTAGCGGCCGGGCGACAGCACCACACATTTGCCGCGGAAGTCGGCGTCGTCGCACAGCTGCCAGTTGCCCTCGCGGATGACCACCGAACCGGCCTGGTCGTTGAAGTCGAGACGATCGAGCTTGCGGATGTCGTCGCGCAGCTCGACCTCGGCACCGTTGAAACGGGACTGCGAATACAAGGTGATTGGGGCGCCGCCACGGCCGCCATGGCCGTTGTCGCCGCGCCCGCCATGACCGCGATCTCCCCGGTCACCGCGATCGCCACGACCGCCGCGATCGTCGTCGCCGCCTACCTCGCGCAATGACGACAAGACATCGTTAAAACCTTCCAGCTTGCGGTACTCGCCTGGCCCCAGAACAATGCAATGGCCGTCGAAATTGGCGTTCTCGCACAGTTGCCAGCGGCCCGAGCGCACCCGCACGCTTGAGGCGCGGTCGTTGAAGCCTTCCGACGACAGGTCGCGGACCGGCTCGCGCACGGTGACGGCCGGCCCGCCGAAATTATCGTGTGTGTAGAGCGTGACTTCGCCGGCTTGCGCGGCAGCGGCAAAGACGACGGGAGCGGCCAGCGCCAGAGCGGCGTTGCGTAAGCGGGGCAGGAATTTTTTCATCGTTTTAACCTGAATAGTTGTTGGTCGATATCCGGAATGGACATCTTTGACACATAACGCGCATGTTATAAGTTTCGCCTACGCAGCACCCCAACTAAATTGCAACCAAATGCAATCGTGCGCCCGCAGCCGTTAAAATGGCGGGCCCAGTCACATCGGCTTGCCGCTCCATCCGCCTTATGCCCCACTCATTCACCCTGTCGTCGATCCGTCTCGAAGCTGGCGCCCTGTGGCGCTTATCCTGGCCAATGCTGATCGGACAGCTTGCCACCGTCGGCATGGGCGTGGCCGACGTCGCCATGACCGGCCACACCAGCGCCGATGAACTGGCCGCCGTGTCGCTGGGCGCGTCGATCTGGTCGATCATCCTGGTCACCGTCAGCGGTGTGATGATGGCGATTAACACCAATGTCGCGCACTACGTCGGCGCGGGCGACCTGGGCAAGATTCCGCACACCGTGCGGCAATCGCTGTGGAAGGCGCTTGGCGTCGGCCTGGTCGCGGCCGCGCTGGCCAACGTCGCCACCTTGCTGTTCGCCCACTTGTACCTGACGCCGCACGTGCAGCGCCAGGCCGAGCTGTTCGTCCACATCATCAGCATCGGCCTGCTGCCGTTCGCGGCCTACCGCGCGCTGTACGGCTACAGCACCAGCATGAACCAGACCCTGCCCATCATGCTGATCGCCATCATGGGCTTGTGCGTCAACGTCTTCGTCAACTGGCTGCTGGTGTTTGGCAACTGGGGCTTTCCGGCCATGGGCGGGGTCGGCTGCGCAGTCTCGACCGCGCTGTGCATGTGGATAATGCTATTCGCCATGCTGGCATGGATACGCTACGCGCCGGCCTACCGCGCCACCTACCCCTTCACGCACTGGGAATGGCCGCACTGGCCGGAAATCGGTTCCATGCTGCGGCTTGGCGTGCCGATCGGCATCAGCTACTTTGCCGAGGTCAGCGCGTTCGGCGCGGTCAGCCTGCTGGTGGCGCGCTACGGCGTGGTGCAGATCTCCGCGCACCAGATCGCGCTCAATTTCACCTCGCTGGTGTTCATGGTGCCGCTCAGCTTTGGCATCGCGCTGATCACCCGCGTCGGCCAGTCGATGGGCGAAGCCAATCCGCGCAAGGCGCGCTTCGTGGCGTGGGTGGGCGTGTGGATGTCGCTGGCGTTTGCCGTGTTGTCGGCCGCGTTCATCGTCGTGTTCCGCCACCATATAGCGCGCGCCTACACGTCCGACCCGGCGGTGCAGGAACTGTGCGCCCACCTGCTGCTGTTTGCCGCGCTGTTCCAGCTGTCGGACTCGACCCAGGTGGCGGCCGCGTGCGCGCTGCGCGGCTACAAGGTCTCGCGCCAGCCGATGCTGATCCAGCTGCTGGCGTTCTGGGGCTTCGCGCTGCCGCTCGGCTGCTGGCTGGGCCTGGCGCCGCAATGGATGCCGTGGTCGCCTGCCGCGCCGATGGCGGCGTCCGGCTTCTGGATCGGGCTGGTGGTGGGGCTGACGGTGGCCGCCGTGTTGCTGAGCTGGTCGCTACGCAACCTGGCGCTGTCACGGATGCGCGGCAAGGCTTAGCCGCCGCGCCTGGACACAGGCAACGACAAACCGGCGACATGGCGGTCGTTACGATTCGGGTTCCTTCACAACGGACCTTACCATGACCTCCGCTCACAAAACCCTCCTCGCTCCATGCATCGCACTGTCGGTGGCAATGTCGATCTTGCTGACACATCCGGCAAGCGGCGCGCAGGCCGCGATTCCACAGCCGCTGCTGGCGCCAGTGGAAATCGCGCACACCTTCGCCCAGGTGCGTCACGATGACCGCACCAGCACCTTGATGGTGCTGAAAATATCCGGGCGCCACATCACCGCGATCGACCTCAGCGAACTTGGCGGCCTGCATAGCGCCGACGCCTTCGACGTCATCAAACTGTTCGACGCCGCAGCCCTGGACGCCCTGGCACGGCGGCCGCCGCGCACGCAGGACTATGCGTGGGCCGACCTGGCCGGGGTCGGCCCTCGCGGCATCGACCACATCGCCGCCGGCACCAACTACCCGGCCCACGGCGAGGAGGTCGGCATGGCCGAAGCCTTCCTGTTCCCGAAGAAATCGCCCGCGCTCGGACCACGCTCGGCGCTCACCGTCGCGCCGGGGACGATGATGGATTACGAGGTCGAGGTCTGCGCGCGCTTCGACCGCGAACTGCGCTCGGTTGCCGATTTCGACCAGGCACGCACCGGCTTCTTCCTGTGCGGAGATTATTCCGACCGCGCCACCCTGATCAGGAACCTGAATCTGAAGAACGTGCTGTCCGGCGACGGCTTTGCCGATGCCAAAAGCGGCCACGACCGCTTCCCGGTGGGACCCTTGCTGGTCGTGCCGCGCGACTGGCAGGCCTTCCTGAAGGACCTGCGCATTGAAACCTATGTCGACGGCCAACGCCGGCAACGCGCCAACGCCGGCGACATGATCAAGGATCTGCGCACCATTGTGCAGGAAACGCTGGGCGAGGCCGGCACCCGCACCTGGTCCTACCAGAACAACCGCATTCCGATGCTCGGCCGCGCCGCCATCGGCACCGATAGCGCGGTGCTCACCGGCACCGGCGACGGCGTCGTCTTCAACAAACCGGACGGTGCCACGATGAAGGCGGTGATGACGGCGAAAAGTCGCGCCGACCAATTGACCGTCATCGATGGCTACATCGCTGGAGAGATCGCCAAAGGCATCTATCTGCAACCGGGAAATACCGTGATTTACGCTAGCAACCATCTTGGCGCGATCCACACCACGGTGGTGCCGGCCGCCACGCCCCGGAAATAAGCGCCGTTGACATTCCAACGACATGCGTCATTGCATAGTAGAACCCGACCCGGCGAAATACCCGCCCTGCCCATCCAGACCATTTACAGGAAATATCTTATGAAACGCCTGCTCTTTTCGTTGTTGATCCAGTCCACCGCCGCCATCGCCGCCGGCCAGAATGCCGGCGCCCCTTCCGCGAGCGATCCGCCGCGCTGGGGCCTCGGCGTCGGCGCCGCCGTGTCCGACAGCGTGTACGCCGGCGAAGGCACGCGCGTGACGCCGTTTCCGTTGGTTACCTATGACAGCGACCTGCTGTTCTGGCGCGGCATCGGCGGCGGCGCCCACATCCTGCGGCGCGGCGGCCTGTCGGTCGACGCCACGCTGTCGGCGCGGATGGACGGCATCGACCGGGACGACTTCGGCACGGCGGAACTTGCCGCGCGCGGCGTCAACCGCGCCCTGCTGGAGGATCGCGACGACGGTCTCGACGCCGGCGTTGCGGTCCAGTGGCGCGGCCCGCTCGGCCAACTGGAATGGTCCGTCAAGGCCGACGTGAGCGGCGCCAGCAAAGGGTACGAGGCCAGCATGAAGTACGCCTACCCGTTCCAGCTGGGCGGCACGCGCATCTCGCCCAACATCGGCGTCTCCCACATGTCGAAGAAGCTGGCGAACTATTACTTCGGCACGCTGCCGGAGGAAGTGGCGCGCGGCGTGGTGGACTATCGGCCGGGCAGCGCGACCGTGCCGCGGATCGGCATCGACGTGGTGCATCCGTTCGCCAAACGCTGGGCGCTGATCGGCAACGTCAGCTATCGCCGCCTGCCAGGCAAGCTCAGCGACAGTCCGCTGGTCGAGAAGGACACGGATGGCAACGTCTCGGCCTTCCTCGGCCTCTCGCGCAGCTTCTGATGGGCCTCCCGGCGCGCCCCGCCACCGGCCCCGGCCGGCTGTGTGCGATACTGGCGCGTCGCTTTTTCACGCCACGCGCCCTGCCGCACCCGTCCCCATGATCCAGCAGTCCTTAAGCATCCTCATCATCGAGGACAACCCGGCCCTGGCGGCCAACATCTACGATTACCTGGAGGCGTGCGGCCATCTGCCGGACGCGGCGCCGGACGGCGAATCCGGGCTCGGCCTGGTGGCCATCAACCGCTACGACGCGATCGTGCTCGACTGGATGATGCCGCGCATGGACGGCATGACCATGCTGGCGCGGCTGCGCGGCGAGATGCGCTCGGCGATACCGGTGATCGTCATCACCGCCAAGGATCAGCTGGAACACAAGATCGAAGGCTTCATGACCGGCGCCGACGACTACGTCGTCAAACCGGTCGCGCTGGCCGAGCTGGAAATGCGGCTGCGGGTGCTGGTGCGGCGGGCCGCCGCCGCGCAAGGCGGACCGGAGGTGCTGCAGGTGGCGGACCTGCGCTTCGACCTGGGCACGCTGGAAGTGACGCGCGCCGGCCGGCGCCTGCCCATGACGCCGGTGCGCCGGCAGTTGCTGGAACTGATGATGCGCAAGTCGCCGGCACTGGTGCGGCGCGATGAGCTCGAAACGCTGATCTGGTCGGACCGGGTGCCCGACGGCGATGTGCTGCGCTCCCACATGCACATGTTGCGCAAGGCCGTCGATGGCGACGCCGCGCACAAGTTAATCAAAACCGTTGCCGGCAGCGGCTATCGGCTGTGTGCGGCCGATGAGTAAAGTGCCATCCGGGTCGGTGGAGCCGGGGCGGCCGAAAGGGCCCCTGCGCAGCCTCGAGCGCAAAATCGGCCTGTTGTTCGTGCTGTTCGGCGTGATCCTGGTGGCGGCGCTGACGATTCAGGGCAACCTGAGCCAACAACTGATCGTGCATCCCATCTGGCGCGAGCTGCTGGAAGCCGGCACCGCGCAATACCTGCGTGACGCGCGCGCCGGACCGGGCGTCAAGCCGCCCTCGGCGGGAAGGATACGTGGCTGGCGGCTCGACGGCACGGCGCCGGTGGGGATGCCGCGCTATTTCGCCTCGCTCGCGCCCGGCTATTACGACGAGCAGCAACTCGATCTGTACGACGCCGAGCGCAGTTACGCCGTGCTGGTCACGCCGATCGACGACGAGCGCATTGTCATGGCGGTCGATATCACCGACCTGGAAGACCAGCAGAACATGATGGGCTTGCTGAGCGCGCTGATCGGCGTGCTCAGCGGCGTGATGCTGATCGGCTCCCTGCTGTGGTTATACCGCAGCATGCGGCGCCCGATCCGCGCGCTGGCGCAGCGAATGGATGAGCTTGATCCGGAGCAGCCGGCGCAGCGCATCGCCACCGGCTTCGAATTGAGCGAGCTGCACGACATTGCCGTCGTCGTCAATCGCCACCTCGACCGCGTCGAACGCTTCATCGAGCGCGAGCGCAGCCTGCTGGACCAGGCCAGCCACGAGTTCCGCACGCCGATCGCGGTCATCGCCGGTGCCGTCGACGTGATCCGGCTGCACCAGCTTCCGGCCGCGGCCCAGGCGCCACTCGACCGCATTCAGTCGGCCACCGATAGCCTCACCGAGATCATGGCGGCGCTGCTCTACCTGTCGCGCGAGCCGGACGCCAACGCGCCGGCGGAGGCGACCCGGCTCGATCCGCTGCTTGCCATGCTGGTGCGGGACCACGAACATCTGCTCGATGGCAAGCCGGCACGCTTCGTCATCGAACAACTGCGGCCCCAGTGGCTGCGCTGTCCGGAAGCGATCGCCCGCATCGTTGTCGGCAACCTGCTGCGCAATGCCGCCGAAAACAGTTACCAAGGCGTGATCACGATCCGGCTCGCCGACGGCTGCCTGAGCATCCAGGACAGCGGCACAGGCTACGACGTGGTCGAGGCGGCGCGGCGCTACACGCGGGCGCTGCGCGATTCGACCAAGCAAGGCGGCGGCCAGGGCCTGGGCCTGTTTTTGACGCGGCGCGTGTGCGAGCGTTTCGGCTGGACGCTGAAAATCGCGTCAAGTCCGGTGCATGGCACGCTGGCCGAACTGCATTTTCCGGAAACTGGCACACCAGCCCACTAGGCGCGGGCCGTGCGCCGAAGGAAAGACGGTTTTGCGGGACGGATTCAGAACATTGCCACCTCGCCACCTCAACACGACTCTGGTATCGTCTTGGATTGCCCACCAAGAGACCTTCCATGCGCTTTATCCTTTGCTTTCTCGCACTGCTGGGCGGCAGCAATGCCGCCGCCGAAAAACTGACCCTGGACCGCATCCACGCCGACCCGTCGCTGAGCGGCCCCGGCGTGCGCAGCCTGAAAGTGTCGCCCGACGGCGCCCGCGTGACCTTCCTGCGCGGCCGCGACGACAACCAGTTCCAGCTCGACCTGTGGGAATACAACCTCAAGGACAAGTCCACGCACCGCCTGGTCGACTCCAAGATTCTGGTACCGGAGGAGAACCTGTCGGACGCCGAAAAGGCCCGCCGCGAGCGCGCCCGCACGGCCAGCCTCAAGGGCATCCTCAGCTACAGCTGGTCGCCGGACGGCAAGCAGCTGCTGGTGCCGATCGCCGGCAACCTGTACCTGATCGACGTCAGCAAGCCCGACGCCGCGCGCATGGTCGCCAGCGGCAACGTGCTCGATCCGAAAATCTCGCCGAAGGGCCGCTACGTCTCCTTCGTGCGCGACCAGAACTTGTTCGTCATCGACCTGTCCAACAACAAGGAACGCCAGCTGACCACCGACGGCAAGGGCACCATCCACAACGGCGAGGCCGAGTTCGTGGCGCAGGAAGAGATGGGCCAGACCAGCGGCTACTACTGGGCGCCGGACGACTCCGCTATCGCCTACAAGCGCTACGACGAAGCGCCGGTGCCGGTGGTCAAGCGGTTTGAAATCTACGCCGACCGCACCGACGTGATCGAGCAGCGCTACCCTGCCGCCGGCGATCCGAACGTGCTGGTGCAACTGAAGATCGTCTCGCCGACCACGGGCGATATCCGCAACGTCGAGCTCGGCGCAGAACAAGATATTTACCTGGTGCGCGCCGACTGGAGCGCCAACAGCAAGGCCTTGCTGTTCCAGCGCCAGAGCCGCGACCAGAAAAAGCTGGAACTGGTGTCGGTCGACGCCGCGACATTGACGCAGCGCGTGCTGATCACCGAAACGTCGCCGACCTGGGTCAGCATCTTCGACGACCTGCGTTTCCTGGGCAACGACAAAGGCTTCATCTGGCCGTCCGAGCGCAGCGGCCGCAAGCACCTCTACCTGTACGACCTGAACGGCAAACTGCTGCACCCGATTTCCAGCGGCGAATGGGGCATCGACAAGCTGCTCGCGGTCGACGAAAAAAATGGCCGTGTGTTCGTGCAATCGAACCGCGACGCCGTCATCGACAGCCAGACCTACGCGCTCAAGCTCGACGGCAGCGGCGCCGACAAACCGACCCGCATCACCGATGGCGACGGCTGGCACGACTCCGCGTTCTCGCGCAACGGCGAAGTGTTCGTCGACACCTGGTCCGATCCGGACACCCCGCCGCAGGTGAGCATCCGCCGTCCGGACGGCAAGATGATCAGCTGGCTCGAGCACAACGAGCTGACCGCCAGCCACCCGTACGGCAAGTACAAGGACGCGCACCTGCGCACCGAATACGGCACGTTGAAGGCCAGCGACGGCCAGACCTTGCACTACTCGATGATCAAGCCGAGCGGCTTTAGCGCGGTCAAGAAATATCCGGTCTACCTGTCGACCTACGGCGGCCCGCACGCACAGCACGTGGCGCGCAAATGGGGCAACTTCTTCGACCAATACATGGCGCAGCAAGGCTTCGTGGTGTGGCGCCTGGACAACCGCGGCTCGTTCCGCCGCGAGCGCGCCTTCACCGACGCCAACTACCTGAACCTTGGCAAGGTCGAAGTTGAAGACCAGCTGACCGGCATCGAATGGCTGGGCAAGCAAAGCTTTGTCGACGCCAAGCGCATCGGCGTGTTCGGCTGGAGCTACGGCGGCTTCATGACGTTGCGGTTGCTGGCGCAAGCGTCGGACAAGATCGCGATGGGCGTGTCGGTCGCGCCGGTAACGGACTGGGCCTTGTACGACACCCACTACACCGAGCAGTTCATGAGCACGCCGAAAGCGAACGCCGCCGGCTACGTCGCGGCGGGTGTGTATTCGCACCTGGACGGATTGACCTCGCCGCTGCTGCTGATGCACGGCATGGCCGACGACAACGTCCTGTTCACCAACACCACACGCATGATCGACGCGCTGGTGAGCCGCAACGTCCGCTTTGAACTGATGACCTACCCGGGCGGCAAGCACGGCATTGCCGGCCGCAAGCCGCAGCGCCACGTCTACGGCAACATCGAAGCCTTCTTCAAGAAGAACCTGATGCCCGAAGCCAAGTAACCTTCACCGCAAATCCGGGGTCAGGTCCACCATTTCTACACGAACTGATGCGTAAGTGGTTGTGAGCAATGTCAATCGCTCTCAGCGCCGAGGCCGTGTAGCATTGGTGGACCTGACCCCGGAGTTTTTTCGGGTTCGAACTGATGCGTAGGTGGTTGCGAGCAATGTAAATCGCTATCAGCGCCGAGGCCGTGTAGAAATGGTGGACCTGACCCCGGAGTTTTTTAGGGTTGATTGAGCAGCCACAAGGGAAGATTTGTTGATTATTCGATAATGCCCGCTGCGGCGCGTTTCGTGCCGCTTCACTTATATTCCAGGAGGAATTATGGCTATCGATGTCTATCTGCAAATCGACGGAGTGCGCGGCGAGTCTGCCGACGATAAACACAAGGATTGGATTGAATGCAAGTCCGTGAGCTGGGCGGTGAGCCAGCCGAAATCGGCGACCGCGTCGACCAGCGGCGGCCATACCGCCGAGCGTTGCGAACATCAGGACATCACCTTGTTGAAAATGGCAGACCTGGCGTCGCCAGTGCTGCTGCAAACGTGCTCGTCCGGTAAGACCATTCCCAAGGCGAAGTTCGAATTCATGCGCGCCGATGGTCAGGGCGAGCGCATCAAGTACTTTGAAATCGAACTGGAAAATGTGTTGATCGGCACTGTGTCGCCCAGCGTGCACGAGGGCGACGTGTTGTCGGAGCAAGTTTCGCTGAAGTTTTCGAAGGTGAAATGGCGCTATATGCAACAAAAAATCTCCGGCGGCTCGGGCGGCAATACCGCCGGCGGCTGGGATCTGTCGAGCAACCGCATCGCGGCCTGATCCACCACCACGCTGGCAACCAGTAATCGCGTAAACGAAAACAGCCGCTAACGCGGCTGTTTTGCTATGCGGCGAATGATCGCCTGCGATGCGCGTGACGCGCGGTGTCGGGCTCTTAGTTGCGGTTGCCTTTGACGACGTCGTCGATGGCTTCCTTGGCATCGCCCACGCCTTTTTGCACTTTGCCTTCGGCTTGCTTGTTCAGGCCCTTGGCCTGCTGTTCCGAGCTGCCGACCATTTCACCAGCTTTTTCCTGGATTTTGCCGCCGATGTCTTTCGCCGTACCCTTAACTTGATCCTTGTTCATGATGAACTCCTTTATCTCTGTTGAAGCTACAGGACACACAACGTGGCGCTGTGTGGATGGATTCACTATAGGCTCGATCGGATGAGTTCTCTGTGCGTTCCCGAACGCTGCCCGGCAATCAGATTTTTCGCCAGACGCTGGCCAGCCAGGGCTGCTGATCGCGCGGCAAGCCGCTTGGCCGATAGTAATGTTGAACCGCAATAAAACCTGCTGCGACAAGGTAACGTTCCCACGTTTCGTAATCGTAATAGCTGCCGTAGCGGGGACCATTCCAGCCTTCGCGGTTGTCGCCGCGCGGATTGGAACTGAACAAGACGCCACCCGGCTTCAGCGCCGCGTGCAGGCGCCGCAACACGTCCGGCAACGCCGCGCTCGGTACGTGGAATAGCGAGGCGTTGGCGTACACGCCGTCGAAATATCCGGCAGGCAGATCGAGCTGGACAAAGTCCTGCTGCCAGGCCTCGCAGCCGCTGTAAGCGCGCGCCATCTCCACGAAGCGGGCCGAGCCATCGACACCGATCGCCTCATGGCCCTTCTCGCGGAAGGTTTTCAAATCGCGGCCCGGACCGCAGCCCAGGTCGAGCAAACGGAACGGCGCCGCAGCGTCGATCGCGTCGAGCAGCGCGGCGATATTTTGGCTCACATCATGATCGATGGTGCCGGCGAAAAACTGCTGCGCCGTCAGCTCGTAATGCTGCAACGTTTTCTGGGTAATTTGTTCGATGTAATCGGGTTCCATGGCGCCAGTGTAGCGTATCGCCACGGCAGAAAAGATACGCTCAGGTATCAAATCACTTCTTTCATTCGGGGAATCGCTATATAGTTAGCCCATAGCAACGCCCCTATGACGAGTATCCAGGAGATAAAAATGAAACTTGACGCCTTGTTCCAGAATCCGACCGCGCTGCCCACCGCGCCGAAGGTCGTCGAGGAATTGATCAGCAGTTTCGACAAGGCCAGCGTCTCGACCGAAGAGATCGCGAAAAAATTGGCGACCGATCCGGTGCTGAGCGCCAAGCTGCTGCGCCTGGCCAACTCGGCTTACTATCACGTCTCGCGCAGCATCGGCACCGTCGAGGACGCGGTGCTGATGCTCGGCTTCGTCACCGTGCGCACGCTGGTCATCAGCTCGGGCCTGGTCAGTGGCTTCAAAACGGTTCCCGGCCTCGACCTCAAACAATTCTGGCGCTACAGCCTGCACACCGCTGTGTCGGCCAAGTGGATTGCCAAGAAAACCAAGGAAAACACCGACCTCGCCTTCACCATCGGCATGATGCACGCGATCGGCCAGTTGGTCATGCACTCGGCGATGCCGGAAAAATCAATGGAGATCGACAAGATCGCCAGCCCGATGGACGCGCGCCGCCTGGACGCCGAAACCGCCTCGTTCGGCTACACCTTTGCCGATGTCGGCGCCGAGCTGGCTAAACGCTGGAAGTTCCCGGTGACGTTCTCGGAAACCATCGAAGCGTTCCCGGAACCGTATCAAAATGGCGAGCTCAACCGCCTGGCGGCGGTCGTCTCGCTGGCGGCATGGCGCGCGCGCGTCGAGCACGCCGAACTGAGCGCAGACGAAATCGCCGCATGCTACCCAACCGAACTGGCCGAGGCACTGGGCCTGGACGACAACGCACTGATTGACGATATGCCATCACCGGACGAGCTGAGCGCTGGTCTGGAAGAGCTGGTGAAGTAAGCACGCCACATTGCCTTAAAGGCAACAAAAGCCGCCTGCATTGCGCATGGCGGCTTTTTTTTCGACTTTTTTCAATTTTTTTTCAAATCACCCTAAAGTTCCCGTTTAAGCTGACGTTAATCAGGACATGCGGTAATCCGTTTTACCAAAGATAACTAGCCTGGGTGGGAATATGACCTCGAACGAAGTCCTCTCGATGTACGAAAACATTGCCGGTTTGAGCAAGCAGATGGCCGCCGCCGCGCGCATGGGCGACTGGGATGGCCTGAGCACGCTGGAATCCCAATGCGCCACCGAAGCGCGCGCCGTCGCCACCGGTGTGCCCGCCCTGAGCGGCGCCCCGCGCCTGCGCAAGATCGACCTGCTCAAACAGATCCTGGCCAACGATCGCGAAATCCGCGACGTTACCGATCCATGGATGAACCAGATGCCAGGCATGGCGCGTCAATAAGCACTTCCCCGACAGCCCCGGGCCCCTTGAAACACGGGCCCAGGCGGGCTTGCGAAGCGTCCTCCGACGCTTGAAATCCCCCCGAATAACCGTATTCCCTCCCGCAGTCATGGTGCAGCCACGCCGCTCCGCTAGAAATTGAGCGGAAAGCGCACCGATAGCGTCACGTCGGGCGTGTCGCGCGTCAGGCCGGCGCCAACCGAGACGTTGAGCGAGCGCTGGGCGCTGAAGCGATACGAAAAGCCCATCAGCAAGGTGCCAAGCTGGGTCCGCACCGAACCCGGCACGGCCACGCCGTCCTGCTTGATCCGCGCCACCGAATCGTGATTGTAGCCCAGGCTCAACGAAGCCTTGTCGTTCAGCGCCAGTCCCATGCCAAAGTTAAAGCCGATCACGCCTCCCGGCGCCAGCGTGCCCAGGTCTTCCCACGCGCCATCGAGCACCCTGCGGCGAACGCCACTGCGCTTGACGTTGTGCAAATAACTGACGCTGCCAAAAAAAATCGCAGGATCGGACGGGAACAGCCAGGTCAGGCTCGGCTGCACGCCATAAAACCCGGAACCGGTGGGCAGGTCCAGTGGCAGGCCGGTGCCGCTGGCGTTCGGCCCCACGCAGCGCTGCACGCAGTCCGTCACCACGTCGAACGGCGAGCGGCCGGTGCGCGATTTGACGCGCAGGCCGGCCACATAATACGGCCGATCGGCGGCGCCATCGTTGAGCTGGTGGCGCAGCGCCAGCTCAACGTCGCCAAGCGCCCGGCCACTGGTGTGGAAGACGTTTTCCACCGAGGTGCCGGTGAAGATCTCGCGACTGACGGTGGAATCGGAACGGTAGACATATGGCACACGTAACTCCAGCTCGGTGCGGCTGCCGATCCCGTAGCGCACGGCCAGGGCGGCCGTCATCGTGTTGCGCTTGACTTCGCGCACGTCGATCAGGCCGATCAGCAGCGCCGGGATGATGGTATAGCCCACCAGCGCCACCCGGTTACTCGACGCGTAGCCGAACTGGTAGGACGGCTCGAGTACATATTTGCCCTTCGGCGTGAGCACGCCGGGGGCCTCGAACAGCGGTGCGACCTCTGGCGGGCGGCCGTCGCGCGCGGGCGGCTGGCCGACGGGCTCCTGAACCGGGGCGGCGGCCTGCCGTGCCGGCTCCCCGGTGTCGGCGGCCCCCACGCCCATGGCCCGCTGGGCCTGCAACTGCCGCAGCGGCACGGGCATGGCGCCAGCCGTCTTCTGCGCCGCCAGTTCGCGCCGCAGCGCGTTGAGCAATTCCCGCTGCTCGGCCAGCTCTCCCCTGAGGCTGGCCAGCTCGGCCGCGAGGTCGACCGGCGCGCCTGCGGGCACCTGCGCCTGCGTCGCCAGGCTCGACAGTGTCAGGGACAAACCGGCGCAACCGCTGCGCACAAAATAGGCCAGTTGCATGCTACGCTCCTTGGAAATGCGTGGATGAATCGACGGTATCGTGCGCTCAGCGCGGCGTCAGCGAGGCGGACAACGCCTGGCGCAGGCCGCCTTCAAAACCGAGCGCCTTGAGCGTGGCCAAGGTGTTGACCGAGGCGTTGATGGTGGTCTGGCTGCGGATCAATTGGTCGCTGAGGCTGTTCTGGATCAGTAGCGCCGAGATCGCCTGAGGCGGCAGGATGGGATCGGCGATGGCATTGCCGGTGCCGTTTTGCACCAGTTGGTACGGCGACAGCGCGGCACGCACCGAGGCCGCTTCGCCGCCGGTGATGCGCGACAGGTCGGCCACGTTGAAGCGCGTGCCCGACACCTGCGCGCCGTTAATCGTCACCAGCCGCTCCAGGCCCAGCGATACGGTCAGGCTGTCGAAGCCTCCGCGCGTGGCGTCCAACCGGGCGTCCGGCACCGGCGCCTCGCCGAACGGGGCCGCCCCGGCTGTCTGCGCGGCGCTCCACAGCGCGATGCTCCACAGGCTGATGCTTAAGCAGCGAGTCCAGGCCATGATCTCCCCTTAGAAATTTCCGTCGCCCAATGTGGGAAGAGACAGGCGCAGCAAACCCTCGCGGTCGATCGCGTCGCCTGGCCGTGCCTGGGGCGCCAGCCGCCAGTCCGCTGCCGCGTTAAAGTGCGGCTTGCCCGGCGCGCCGTGGATCACAAACAACAGATGATTTTGCCAGGCCGCGTCGAAGCGGCCGCGGCCCATGGCCCGGGTGCCGCCGGCCGGGTCGCCGATCAGCACCCGGCCATCGAGCAATCCCTTGACCACGACGAAGTGGCGGTAGCCGTTCTCGACCAGAAGCACGATCGCCGGGAAGCCGGCCTCGGTCAGCTTCTCGAGCGGCAGCTCGAAACCATCGGCGGCGAAACCGCGCGCGGCGAGAAAGCGCTTGATGTCGAGCAGCGAGAAGCCGTCGCGCGCGATGCGCCCGCGGTCGCCGCTACGAAACATTTCCTCGAACGCCAGTTGTTCGCTGACCGGGTAGTCGTAGTGGTAGGTCAGCAAAGTCGCCAGCGCAGCCGAGCCGCAACTGAAATCGTATTGCTGGCGCGCGGTGGTCTGATAGCGCAGCTCCTTGAGGCTGGCCACGTTGACGCGAAAGCTGGCCCCGCCTACGCCGGCAAGGTCGGCGCCGAAGGCCGGCGCCCATATCGCCAGCGCCAGCGCCGCGCACGCACTGCGGATCGGCGGCGCGCTCATTTGAATTGCAGGTTGATGATGGTCGCGTTCTGGATCAGCACGTTCGCGCCCGAGTTCTGTATCACCATCGGCAAGCCGGAGGCGTTGCTGAACGCCGCCTCGGTGATGACGTTCGCTCCCGACACCACGGCAACCGCGCTGTTGCCGCTCACTGCCCCGTTCAGTTTCATATCGCTCCACGGCGAGGCGCTGCCGCCGCGCAGTGCGCCCAGCCGTTGCTCGGCCACCGGTGCGCCAAACACCTCGCCGCCTGGCGTAACGCCGGCCTCCGCCACGCTCGGCGCCGGCGCCGGCGCGACGGCTGGCGTCGTGGCGGCAGCGTTGCGCGGCTCTACCGGCCCCGCCTGCTGCGCCGCACATGTCGCCGCCAGCGCGGACAGCAGCGCCGCCATGGCCTGTCTGCACAGATTCTGCATGAGCTTCTCCTTATCGCACCTTGCGGTGCGTTCTGCAATGCGCGGTGGCGGGACCGCGCCCCCGCAGGGGCCGTCCCGCCGTTGCCGCTAGCGGCCGACGCTCATGTTGGCCTGGACGTTGACACTTTGCTGGATCAGCGAGGAGAAGCCGTTGTTCTGGCTGATCGTCATGATCCCGGCCGCGGACTGGCCGACGCCGCTCATCGTGTTCGAC
>Ga0308163_10001608_pt1 | contig 23628 bp, 19 predicted proteins | sample PhyTR1_FD_201037 | JGI IMG/M metagenome (GOLD analysis project Ga0308163, IMG submission 201037) | Phyllosphere microbial communities from UC Gill Tract Community Farm, Albany, California, United States - DLSLT.R1 | ecosystem: Host-associated > Plants > Phyllosphere > Unclassified | place: USA... | reverse complement strand
AGGCGCGCCTCGACCTCGGTCAGCTCGCCGAGGTCCTCGAGCTCCTCGAACTGCGCGTCGAGGCTGGAGGCCTGCAGCTCCTCGGCGCCGCGGACGCGGGCCTCCTCGCGGCGGATCTTCTGCTCGAAGCGGCTCACCTCGCTGGTGGGGTCCATGATGTCGATGCTCTTCATCGCGTCCTGCACCTGCGACTGCGCCTGCACGGTCTTCTGGCGGGCGTTGAGCTCGTCACGCTTCGACGAGAGCTGCTGGAGCTTCCCGCGCATCGTGTCGAGGCCCTGCTTCAGCTTCTCGACGACCTCGGTCTGCGACGCGATGGTCGGCTCGGCGCCCTTCGCCTCGCTCTCCGACTGCATCTGGCGCTGGAGCGCGACGCGGGCGAGCGCGTCGAACTTGTCGGCGTTCGGGGTGTTGCCGGCGTTCCGGTACTCGTCCGCCTTCTGGCTCGCGGCGAGGGCCTTGCGGCCCCAGTCGCCCGCGGCCTGGACGTCCTCGCGGTGGTCGTCCTCGATCATCCGGAGGTTGCCGATGGTTTGGGCGACGGCGCTCTCGGCCTCGCGGATGCTCTCCGTGTAGTCGCGGACCATCTGGTCCAGCATGAGCTGCGGGTCCTCGGCCTGGTCGATGAGGTTGTTGATGTTGGCCTTCGCGAGCTGCGCGATGCGGCCGAGGATGGACTGCTTGGACATGGGTGCTGCTCCTTCTCGTCTGGTGCTTCGTCGGAATGGGTTGATCATGGGTCGCTCTCGTCCTCGTCGTCGTGCTGGTCGTGCGCGGGGTCCGGGTGGACGCGGATCCGCTAGAAGTCGCCGCCGCTGAAGCCGCCTCCGCCGCCTCCGCCGAAGCCGCCCCCGCCGAAGCCGCCGCCTCCGCCGAAGCCCCCGCCGCTGAAGCCGCCGCCTCCGCCGCCACCCCAGCCGCCGCCTCCGCCGCCGCCGCTGAGCAGGCCGCCGATGATGCCGCCCATGATCGCGCCGCCGAAGGCGTCGCCGCCTCCGCGGCCGCCCATCATGCCGCCGCCGTATCCGCCGCCCTGGTCGAGGTCGCGCTGGGCGGCCTCGATGGCCTGCGCCGAGTAGGAGGTCGCGGCCTGGGCCGCGGCGACCGCCCGGACGGGATCGCGGGGTGCGGCCTCGTGCGCGTCGTCGAGCGCGCGCTGGGCGTGGGCGAGGCGCGTGCGCGCCTCCTCGCCGACGCCGCCGCGGCGCGTGGAGATGAAGTCGCGCGCGGTCGCCACCTGGCTCTCGGCGGTGGAGAGCGCGCGCGGCAGGTAGCCGACCGCGCGCTGCACCTGCTCCTGCTGCTCGCGCACGGGGGCGAGGGCCTCGTCGAGCCGCGCCTCCGCCTCCTGCAGCAGCGTGACGCTCGTGAGCGGATCCGCGAGGCGGCCCTGCAGCGGCTTCGCGTCGGCGATCGCCTGCTCGGCGGCCTCCACGAGGCGCGTCAGCTCGGGCATGCGGCCGCCGCGCTGGGCGGCGCGGGCGTCCTGGATGTCGCTGCGGACGTCCGCGATCTCCTCCTGCACGCGCGTCGACGCGTGCTCGAGGTCGGACGAGACGCGGTCGACCGCGTCGAGCAGCTGCCCCGCCTGGCCGACGGCCTGCTGCGCCGCGCGCACCTTGACCGCGACCTCGCCGGTGGACGTGCGGTCGCCCGCGCGGATCGCCTCGGCGGCCTCCTGCGCGGTGTCGGTCGCGAAGGAGAGGAGCGAGCGGGCCTGGTCGACGTTGCCGGTGACGGTCGTCATCGAGGGGCCGGCGTACCGGCGGCCGAGGAGGTCGACGGCCTCCTGCGTGCGCTCGATGCGGGTCTTCAGCGCCTCGGCGTCGGTCACGATCGCGGCCAGCGTCTGCGGCGCGTTCTGCTCGAGCGCGCGCAGCTCCTCGAACGACTCGGCCTGCGCGTCGAGCTCGCCGCGGGCCTCCTCGCACAGCTCGACGATGCGGGCGGCCCAGGTGCGGCGCTCCTCGTCGGTGTCCTCGACCGTGTCGTCGAGCTTCTGCTTGAGGGCGAAGGCCTCGCGGACCTTGCCGCCCGCGGAGACGAGCACCTCGCGGTAGGGCCCGACCGCGCCGGATCCGAACTCCGCCTCGGCGAAGCCCACCTCCTGCTCGCTGGTCTCGAGCGCGTCGTCGAGCTGCACGAGCATGCTGCCGGCGCGCTGCTCGGCCGTGCGCATCTCCTCGAGCACCGCCTGTCGCTTCTGCGCGAGGGCCTTCCTCTTCCGGCGTCGCCCGACGAGGGTCGTGACCACGGTGGCCAGGAGGATCGCGCCGAGCACGTAGAGGAGGACGAGGCCGAAGTCGATGCCGGAGTCGCTGCCGGCGGAGGGGGTGGATCCGGTGCCCGCCTCGGTGCCGGTGCCCGTCCGCGACTGGGAGTCGATGCCCTGCGCGGCCGCGATCGCGGCTGCCGCCCAGTTCCCGTCCTGGAGCTCGGGGCGGATCCCGTTCTGCAGGAGCTGGTCGCGGGCCGACTCGGAGAGGTCCGCCGGAGCGCCGAACGAGACCTGGCGGGCGTCGACGGCCACGGCCAGGAGCGCGTCCGAGTCGCCGAAGCCGTTGGCGGAGTTGGTGGCGCGGCCCCAGGCCTCCTGGTTCGCGGCGCCCGTGAACGTGTCGACGAACGCCACGTGGAGGGTGATGCCCGTGTCGGTCCGCAGCTGGTCGATCGCCTGCTGGATCTGCTGCTCCTGCGCGGAGGTGACGGCGTCGACCGGGTCGAGGATCGAGGCCCCGCCGAAGTCCACCGGCTCCGTGGCCTGCGCCATCTGGGGCACGAGGGCCCCGGCCAGGCCGAGCGCGAGCGCGGCCCCCAGCAATCTCGCGGACCGCGGCATGCGACTCCTCCGTCGTCTCAAGGTCGTGCTCCGTCCAGGCTAGTGGCGCGGGTGCCGGGCGGGGCCGTGGGAGCGGCTCCCGTCCGGGTCACGCGAGCTCCGTCGTCGTGCGGTCGCGGGGGTCCCAGCGGCGGAGGCCGGCGGCGGGCGCGTCGAGCGGATCCACCCGGCCGAGCGCGGCGACCGCCTCGCCGAGCTGCTCGGTCGTGAGGCGCAGGGCGAGCGAGACGTGCGGGGTCCAGGATCCGGGCCGCGTGTGGGGGACGACCTCGACCGGCTCGGCGTCGGCGTCCTCGTGGTCGCCGTCCGCGGCCGGCTCCGCCAGGGAGGCGTCGACGGCCGCGTGGATCCGCCCGTGCAGCGCCAGCAGCGCCTCGTCCACCACGACCTGCCGCGCCAGCACGAGGCCGCGCGGCGGGATGCCGAAGACGAGGAGGCCGCCCAGCCGGAGCGTCGGCAGGGGAGCGGAGGCGGCGATCCCGCGCACCGCGTCGTCCGCGGATCCGCCCAGCCCGTGCGCCGCGAGCAGCGTCACGTGCGGCCGGTTCGTCGCGCCGGCGTGGTCGGCGAGGCTCGGGATCGCGGCGTCGGCCAGGGCGCGCCACATGCCGCGGACCGCGGCGTCGGACGCCGCGTCCAGCGTGAGCTCGAGGCTGCCGGCGCTCAGGGGCGGGGCGGGGTCGCGGGCGGCGTGGGGCCCTGGCCGCCGCGGCCGCCGTCGGGGCCGAGCTTCCGCAGCTGGTCGTCGGCGGCCTGGCGCGCCTTCTGGATCTTGTCGGCGTGCTTGCTGCCGGTGGCCTTGTCGGCGATGCCGGACACCTTGTCGATGGCGGTGCGGCCGACGTCCTGGCCCTTCGACGTGCGCAGGAAGCCGGTGGCGGCGGCGGCGATGCGGGACAGCTTCACGGGTGGTCTCCTATGTAGGGGATCGGGTGGGCCGCCGTGCCCGGGCGGCGCGGCGGTCGTCCTGGGACCATCCTGGCGGGTCGCGCCTGTGCCGGAGCGGGGAGTCTCCTCGGGAGAGGGAATGCGGCGGCCGCCCGTGGCCCGGGCGCGCGCCGACCGGAGACCGGGGAGGCGGCGCGGCGGGCGTCCCGGCCGGTGCTACCCTGGATCCGCGCTCGCGCGCACCCTGGCCCCCATAGCTCAGGGGATAGAGCACTGCCCTCCGGAGGCAGGGGCGGAGGTTCGAATCCTCCTGGGGGCACACCTTCCCATATCCCGTGTTGGTGCGGTGAGCGGCCGGTCCTGTCAGCGGGGCCGGCCGCTCGTGCGTCCGGGGTCGTCGCGGCACGCGATCCGCGGGCGTCGGTCCGCCCGCGGCCACGGCGTGGCGGCGCGCGCCTCCGCGACGGGGCGATGCCGAGGAGCGCGGCCGGCATCGGATCCGATCGGCGGGAAGCAGGCGGCGGCGGCGGCCGCGGCGGATCCCTGCGGCCGGCGCACGACGAACACACGCGGCAGGGCCCGAGACGGGTCTCGGGTCCCGCCGCGTGGTGCTGGGCCCAACTGGGGGAGCGGGCCTGTCGACGACGCTAGGGGAGCGCGCCGCCGCCGAGAAGACGGCCCGGTACTGGGAAACGCCAGTGGCGGAGGCGCCAATCCGATCGCGGCCGGGCGTCGAACATACGCTCTCGCACGCCTCCGGCGGCTCCGGCCGGCGCCGCCCCGGCACGCCCGCGTGAGCGGCCTAGGCTCGGCGCATGGCAGACGACGACGACTCCACCCCCATCCGCGACCTCCTCACGGGCGCGAAGCCGAAGCCCCACGACTTCCCCGAGCTCGACCCGGCCGCGCTGCCCGACGACCCGATCGACCTCGTCATCGACTGGATCCGCGACGCCGTCGCCCACGACGCCGCCGAGGTGAACGCGGTCGTGCTCGCGACCGCGGACGCCGAGGGCCGCCCGAGCGCGCGCACCCTCCTCCTCAAGGACGTGACGCCCACGGTCGACGACGAGCCCGGCGCCCTGTGGTTCTCCTCACTCGCCGAGAGCCCCAAGGGCCGCGACCTCGAGGCGAACCCGCGCGCGGCGCTCGTCGCGTACTGGCGCGAGCGCGGGCGCCAGATCCGCGCCACCGGCCCCGTCTTCCACGGCGACCGCGAGGTCAGCGAGCGCGACTTCCTCGCCCGCCACCCCGCGTCGCGCGCCGAGGTCATCGCGGGCGACCAGAGCGAGCCGATGCCCGACGCCGAGGAGCGCGACGCGCGCGTGGCCCGCGCGCGGGAGGCGGTCGACGCGGATCCCGAGCTCGTCGCCGAGTCGTGGCGCGCATACGTGCTGCAGCCGACCGTGGTCGAGTTCTGGCAGGCGACGGAGGATCACGGCCAGCTGCGGATCATGTACCGCGCCGACGCGGACGGCACCTGGACGCACACGCTCGTCTGGCCCTGACCCGCCGTCTGCGCCGCGGCGGCTCGCGTGTTGCGGCAGATGACGGGGAGGGTGCGGCGCCGCCCGGGAGCCCGCACACTGGATCCATGCCCGCACCCCTCCGCCGCCTCGCCGTCGTGCAGGTGACCCGATCCCGGCCCGAGGCCGTCGACTACCACCAGCTCGTGCAGGGCCTCAACATGCGCGTGGCCGAGGTCGCGGGCGCGGCCGGCTGGGTCGTCGAGAACCTCGCCGCGGAGGACGAGGGCGTCGAGTCGCTCCTCGAGCGCACGCGCGACGCGGACGCCGTCGTCATCATGGGCGGCGAGGACGTCGCCCCCCGCTTCTACGGCGGGCCGGCCGACTACGAGGGCCGCTCGCCGCACCGCGAGGTCGCGGACGCCGGCCAGATCGCGCTCGTCCGCCGCGCCGTCGCCGAGGGCACGCCGCTCCTCGGGATCTGCCGCGGTGCCCAGATCGTCAACGTCGCGCTCGGCGGCACCCTCCAGCAGCACATCGACGGCGTGGGCGAGCACCGCAACGCGGCGGACGACATCACCGCCGTCATGCGCGACCACGACGTGCGGGTCGCGGCCGACAGCCGCCTCGCGCGCGTCCTCGGATCCACCGCGCTCGTCGTGCGCAGCGCCCACCACCAGGCGGTCGACCGCCCGGGCGCCGGCCTCCGCGTCGTCGCCGTCGCGCCCGACGGCGTCCCGGAGGCGGTCGAGCACGAGACGGCGCCCATCACCGGCGTGCAGTGGCACCCGGAGGACGCGGCCGCCGCGCGCGACCAGCTCCCCGCCCTGCTGGCGGCGCTCGCCGACCAGTGCGCCCGGCGCGAGCCCGCGCGGGCCGACGTCGCGGCCTGAGACCGCTCCGCCCGAAACCGTGCCGCCCGAGGCCGCCCCGCCGGAGACGGCGCGACCCGCCCGCGTCGTGCGCGGGCGGGTCGCCGAGGTCGGGATGCGCGCCGGCGTCAGGGCATCACGTCGCCGCTGTTCGGCCCGAGGGTCTGGCCGACGAACAGGTTGCCGTCCGGATCCGCCGCGAGCATCACCGCGACCGGCGCGACCTCGTCGACCGTGCCGAACCGCCCGAGGGGCAGCTCGCGCCGCTTGGCGGCCTTCCAGTCCTCGGAGATCCCGTCGACCAGCGGGGTCTCGACGGGCCCCGGCGCGATGACGTTCGCGAGCACGTTCGACGCGGAGACCTCGAGCGCGAGCGACTTCGTGAACGCGATGACCCCGGCCTTCGCGGCCGCGTAGTGCGCGAGGCCCGTGCCGCCCTTCTGGCCGAGCTGCGAGGCGATCTGGATGATGCGGCCGTCGCGCCGCGCGAGCATCCCCGGCAGCACGGCGCGCGTGACGAGGAAGACGCTCGTGAGGTCGACGTCGATCGTGCGCTGCCAGGTGGCGAGGTCCATGTCCACCACGTGCGCCTCGGTGAGGATGCCGTGCGAGGAGACGAGCACGTCGATCCGGCCGAGCAGGGCCTCCGCCTCCGCGACGGCCCGCGTCACCGCGCGCTCGTCCGCGAGGTCGGCGGCGACGGCGCCGTCCGCGCCGAGCGCCGCGGCCACGTCGTGCACGGAGGCCGCGCGGTCGAGGAGGACGACGCGAGCGCCGGCGGCGAGGAAGTGCGCGGCGACCGCGCGGCCGATGCCGCTCGCCGCGCCCGTGACGAGGGCCGTGCGCCCCAGGAGGCGCTCGCCGCGGGCGACGCCGGGCGCCGCGTGCGCGCTCACTCCTGCATCGCGACCGTGAGGCCGCCGTCGACGGTGATGCACTGCCCGGTGACGTACGCCGCGTCCGCCGACGCGAGGAAGGCGATGACCGCGGCCACGTCGTCCGGCGCGCCGACGCGGCCCGCGGGGATCCGCTCGGCCGCCCGGCGGAGGCCGTCGGGCCCGAGCGAGTTGACGCCGTCGAGCGACTGCGGCGTCTCGATCAGGCCGGGGATCACCGTGTTGGCGCGGATCCCGCGGGGTGCGAGCTCGACGCCCACGCTGCGCATCAGCCCCACCACGCCCGCCTTCGCGGTCGCGTAGTGCGCGTGGTCGGCCCAGCCGTAGACGCCGCCGGCGATCGAGGAGACGGCCACGACGGATCCGCCCGCGCCGAGGTGGGGCTCGGCCGCCCGGACGAGGCGCATGACCCCGCCGAGGTCGACGCCGAGCACCTCGTCCCAGCGTTCGTCGGTCATGCCGCGGAGGGGCGCGCGCCGGAGGATGCCCGCGGCCGCGACCACGTGGTCCACCCGGCCGTACGCGTCGAGGGCGGCCCGCACGAAGGCGTCGACGGACGCGGTGGAGGACACGTCGAGGTCGACGGCGATGCCCTCGCCGCCGACCGCGCGGACGGCCTCGAGGGTCGCGCCGGCGTCGTGCGGGTCCGCGGGGAAGCGCCCCACGACGACGCGGTCGCCGCGCGTGGCCAGCCGCACCGCGGTCGCCCGGCCGATGCCCGAGGCGCCGCCCGAGACCAGCGCGACGGGCGCGTCCGACGCGCCGGTCACGCCGCCGCTCCCCGCGACTCGCCCGCGGGCTTCGCGAGCAGCATCACGAGGGCCGACGCGAGGATGCCGCCCGCGCCCACCCACAGCGCGGCCGTGCCGAACGACATCGACCCCGCCGTCAGCGCCGTGAGCAGGAAGCCGCCGATGATCGCGCCGGGCTGGCTCATCGCGCCGATGAAGCTGGATCCGGTGGCCCGGCAGTCGCTGTCGAAGCAGCCGGCCTGGAAGAACAGGATCGCGGCGTACGGCCCGAGCAGGAAGAACAGGCCGACCATGTACGCGGCGAGCACGAAGCCCGCGTCGTCGGGGCCGAGCAGCATCACCGCGAACGCGAGCCCGGCGACGAGCCAGCCGCCGACGATCACGTTGCGCCGGCCGAGCCGGTCGCCCAGCCAGCCGTGCACGAGGTAGCCGAGGACGCCCACGCAGTTCGAGCCGATGACGAGCAGCAGCGCGTCGGACGCGTCGATGTGCTTGCCCGACTCGAGCACGGTCGTGCCGAGCACCGAGAACGTCTGGATCCCGAACCAGTTCAGCAGCCACGCGACGCTGAGCACGATCGTGCTGCGCAGGTGCTTCCCCTGGAAGATGCGCGCCAGCGGCGCCGACTTCTGCACGTCGAGCCCGGTGGCCCGCGCGAAGGCGGCGGCCTCGTCCTCGAGGCCCGCGGCGCGCAGCCGGCGGATCCGCTGCTGCGCCACGAACTGCGGGCTCTCCCGCAGCGTGAGGCAGACCGCCGCGACCACGAGCGCCGGCACGGTCGCCAGCCCGAACGCGATGCGCCACTCGCCCGGCCCGAAGACCGACGTGATGAGGGTCACGAACGCCGCCGCGAGCAGCGCCCCGATGGGCCAGCCGGTCTGCACGATGGCGTAGACGAAGCCCTTGTTGCGGCGGATCCGCTCGTCCTCCGTCAGCTCGTAGATCTCGTTGAGGTACGTCGCGTTGATGGACTGCTCGGCGAGCCCGAGCCCGCTGATGCTCCTGATGCCCACGAGCGACGCGGCGCCCGCGCTGAGCGCCGTGGCGCCGGACGACATGGCCGTGCCGGTCACCGAGACGACCATGCCCACGCGCCGGCCGAGCCGGTCGACCATCGGCCCGACGAGCAGCACGACCACCGCGGTGCCCACGCTCACGAGCGTCGAGACGAGCAGCGCCTCGCTGGTGTCCCAGCCGAAGTCGCGCGAGATGTCCGGCAGCAGCGTGCCGAAGAGGATGAAGTCGTAGACCGCGATGGTCCACGCGAGGAAGGCGATGCCCGTCACGCGCCGGGTCTGGCGGACGCTGACGGTCTCGAGGGCGGCGGGCGCGGAGGAGCCGCCCGCCGGGGAGGCGGTGTGACGGGAGGTGCCGGTGCTCATGGTCGTGGTCCTTCGGGCGTCGGGGTCAGCGGACGCGCGGCGAGCGCGCCTGGAAGTCGCGGGCGATCTCGTCGAAGGTCGCCCAGCGGACGCCCTCGTGCGAGTTGATGTGCGCGATGAGCCGCTCGAGCATGAGCAGCACCTGCGGGCGGCCGGAGACGTCGGGGTGGATCGTGAACGTGAAGACGCCGTAGTCCTGCTCGCGGTAGACCCAGTCGAACTGGTCGCGCCACATCTCCTCGAGGTGGCGGGGGTTCACGAAGCCGTGGCTGTTCGGGCTGCCCTTGACGAACATCATGGGCGGCAGGTCGTCGAGGTACCACGACGCGGGGATCTCGACGAGGTCGGTCTCCTCGCCGCGCACGAGCGGGTGCATCCAGCTGGCGGCGTCCTTCGTGTAGTCGACGCCCTGCCAGGTGTCGCCGACGCGCACGTAGTACGGCTCGAAGTCGCGGTGCATGAGGGAGTGGTCGTAGCGGATCCCGCGCTCGATGAGGAGCTCGTTGGTCACGCGGGAGAACTCCCACCACGGCGCGACGTAGCCGGTGGGGCGGCGGCCGGCGCGCGACTCGATCAGCTCGATCGAGCGGTCGAGCACGTCGGCCTCCTGCTGGCGCGACATCTCGATGGGGTTCTCGTGGCTGTAGCCGTGCGCGCCGATCTCGTGGCCCGCGGCGACGACCTCGTCGAACTGGCGCGGGAACGTCTCGATGGAGTGGCCCGGCCAGAACCAGGTGGAGGGCAGGCCGTGCTTGGCGAGCAGCGCGTTGAGGCGGGGCACGCCCACCTCGCCCGCGAAGAGCCCGCGGGAGATGTCGCCGGGGGAGTCCTGCCCGCCGTACGAGCCGAGCCAGCCGCTCACGGCATCGACGTCGATGCCGAACGCGATGATGATGTCCTTGGCCATGGGTGGTCCTTTCGATCGGGTGATGCGGGTCAGGCCGGCGTCGGGCGGCCGGCCGGGTGGGGGAGTGCGGTCGCGGGGTCGGCGGCGGCCGCCAGCAGGCGGCGCGCGTCGTCGACGGGGTGGTGGTCGAGGAGCAGGGCGACGGCGATCCGCGCCTGCGCCACGGAGAGGCGGCCGAGCGGGACGGCGCCCGCGCGCACGGCGTCGACCGCGCCGCCGTCGCCGTAGAGCGCGGCGACCGGCCCGTGGGCCACGCGGGTGCCGAGCGCGACGAGGACGCCGGCGCGCGTCGCCGCCTCGATCTCGGGGATCAGCGCGCGGTTCGTGTTGCCCGCGCCCGTGCCGATGACGACGATCGCGCGGGCGCCCGCGGCGACGGCGGCGCGGAAGAGCACGGCGTCGGATCCGGGGTGCACGCTCACGCAGTCCACCCGGATCCCGTCGAAGCGGGGGGAGGGCAGCGGCAGCGGCGGCAGCGCCCGGGCGGGTGCGGCGAGGGCGACGTGGTCGCCGTCGACCCGGCCGACCGGGTCGCCGTCGCGCGCGGCGAAGGCGTCGGGGTCGAGCGTCCGGGCCTTGGCGACGCCGTCGGCAGCGTGGATGCGGGAGGCGAAGACCACGAGGACGCCCGCGCCGCGCGCCGCGGGCGACGCGGCCACGACGATCGCGTCGCGCAGGTTGCCCGGCCCGTCGCCGCCCGGCGCGTCGGCGGCGCGCTGCGCCCCCGTGAGCACGACCGGCCGCGCGTCGTCGCCGACGAGCCGCAGGAGCGCCGCGGTCTCCTCGAGGGTGTCGGTGCCGTGCGTCACGACGACGCCGTCGACGTCGTCCCGCGCGAGGCCCGCGGCGACCGCCTCCGCGATGGTGCGGAGGTCGGCGTGCGTGAGCGCGAACGAGTTGGCGCGGAGCACGTCGCGGCTCTCCACGGTGATCGGGGCGGGCAGGCCGGGCAGGGACGCGAGGAGCGCGTCGGCGGGATCCGCGGCCACGGCGGCGCCGTCGGGGCGGCTGCGTGAGGCGATGGTCCCGCCGGTGGCAAGGACGAGGACGTGGGGCATGACGTCGATCCTGAGTTCCGCAAACGATTGCGTCAATGGTTCTCGTGGAACGTTCGTGTTGCCGTCCTGTTGCGCGCGTGTTTCGGCGATGCCCGCTCGGACGCCCGCTCCGGGCGGCCCGCGGGCCCTGTGCCATGCTGGATCGGGTGAGGAGGCCCGAGTGACCCAGAAGCGCCGGCCGCCCACCACGCAGCGCATGATCGCGGAGCTCGCGGGCGTGAGCATCACCACCGTCTCCCGCGTGCTCAACTCCCGCGAGGAGCACCCCGAGCGGTGGGCGGGACCCGAGACCGTCGCGGCGATCCTCGACATCGCGCAGCGCAGCGGCTACCGGCGGAACCCGCACGCAGCGAGCCTCCGCACCTCCCGCTCCGACCTCGTGGGCGTGCTCGTGCCGCGGCTGCAGGACTTCGTGCTCGCCACCGTCTATGAGGGCATCGACGAGGCCGCGACCGAGCGCGACGTCTCCACCTTCGTGACCAACAGCCTCGACCGGCCGGAGCTCCAGCGCACCCGCACGCGCAGCATGCTGGACCGCCGCGTCGACGGCATGATCTTCGGCGACGCCCACCTCGACGACCCGCTCCTCGACGAGCTCGCGGAGGAGGGCGTCCCCTTCGTGCTCGTCTCGCGCCGCCGCGGCGACCACGTCGCGATCACGTGCGACGACGTCGCCGGCGGGCGCCTCGCGGCCGAGCACCTCATCGCGCAGGGGCGGACGCGTCCCGCGGTCCTCGCGGGGATGGCGTTCGCGTCCACCGCGGTGGACCGCACCGCCGGGTTCCTCCAGGCCTACGCGGACGCGGGGATGCCCGTGCCGCCCGAGCGCGTGATCCACCTCGGCTTCGACGCGCCCGCGGGCCGTGAGGCGGCGGAGATGGTGCTGGCCGCCGCGCCCGGGGCCCGCCCCGACGCCCTGTTCGCCACCAACGACTTCGCCGCCATCGGCGCGATGGGCGCCCTCCGCGACGCGGGCCTCGCGGTCCCCGACGACGTCGCGCTCGTGGGCTACAACGACACGCCGCTCGCCGCGTCCGGGTCCATCGGCCTCACGAGCGTGCGCTCGCCCGCCCACCGGATGGGGCGCCTGGCGCTCGAGGCCCTGCTCGCGCTGGTCGACGGACGGGAGCAGGAGTCGCAGCTGCTCGAGCCGACCCTCGTCGCGCGGGACTCGAGCGGGCCGCACGCGGGCTGACCCCCTCGGCCCCGGGCGTGCGCGCGACGCCCGCCGCGGATGCCACGATGGACGCATGCGCCGCGACGTCTCCTCCATGCTCGAGCTGCAGGTCGCCGGGGGGAGCGAGATGGCCTTCGCGGTCGCCGTCGCCCGCGGCGCCGACATCGCCTCCGAGTCCCTCTCCTTCGCGCTCGACGGCCGGCCCGTCGAGGCGACCGAGGTGGTCGACCGGCACGACACGCGCCTGCACGTGCTCGACGTGGGCGCCGGGGTCCTCACGATGGAGTACCGCGCCACGGTGACCGGTCGCCGCGACCCCGCGCCGCTGGACGACGTGGACCTCTGGGTCTACCGCCGCCCCAGCCGCTACTGCGAGTCGGACACCCTCTTCCCCACGGCGCGCGGCGAGTTCCGCGGCCTCGACGGCCTGCCGCTCCTCGCGGCCGTGCGCGCCTTCGTGGCGGACTCCCTGCGGTACGCGCCCGGATCCAGCCTCCCGACCGACGGCGCCGTCCGGACCCTGCTCGCGCGGCGGGGCGTCTGCCGCGACTACGCGCACCTCGTCATCGCGATGCTCCGGGCGCTCGACGTGCCCGCGCGCCTCGCCGCGGTGTACGCGCCGGGGCTCAGCCCCATGGACTTCCACGCGGTCGCCGAGGCGTGGGTCGACGGCGCCTGGCACGTGGTCGACGCCACCGGGCTCGCGCCCCGGCAGAGCCTGCTGTGCATCTCGACCGGGCGCGACGCGTCCGACACGGCGTTCCTCACCAACACGCGGAGCCTCGTCACCATCTCCCGGATGGAGGTGCTGGCCACCGTGGACGAGCTGCCGGTCGACGACGGGTCCGCGCCGGTCCGCCTGGGCTGAGGCGGCACCGCGGCCGGAGCCGGAGCCGGAACCGGAGTCGGACCGCGGCCGACCCGGTGCGCCGGATCAGCCGCCGACGGACTTCAGCACGGCGTTGCCGAGGTCGGCGTGGTCGCCCGGCTCGTAGAACGACGCCGAGCGCATGACGATCATGTGCTTCGACGAGTAGATGGTGGAGACGCCGATCGCGTCCTCCAGCTCGAAGTACGCCTCGACGCCCGAGGGGTAGCCCGCGATGGGGTCGTTGCGGAGGATGGCGGCGTCCCTGCGGGACTTGAGCTCGGTCGCGACGGGCTGCGCCACGTCGATCTCCACGTCGGTGCCGTCCGTGGCGTGGAAGGCGCAGGCGAGGCCCTGCATCGCGAGGACGTCGGCCCGCAGGCCGTCCGTGGAGGTGTCGGCGGGCAGCGCGGCGACGGCGAAGCCGGTGCCGAAGGACGCGAGGTCGGGCAGCAGCTTCTCGCACGTCGTGCTCACCGGCGTGCCCTTGGGGGGCGCGGGCGTGGGCGAGGTGGCCGTGCCCCCGCCGGATCCGCCCGCCGGCGCCCCGGCGCCGCCGCCGGCGCTCGCCGTGGGGTCGGGCGTGGAGGGCTGCAGCGGCGCGGGGTTCGTGCACCCCGAGAGGAGGAGCGCGATCGCCAGCCCGGCCGCCGCGACGGCGGGCACGGAGCGCGAGGCCAGGGGGCGTGCGGGCGCGGGGAGGCGGACGGGCAAGGTGGTGCTCCTTCGGATCCGGTCGCGCCGCGCGGTGCGGCGCCAGGCGCGCGGCGTCGTGCCACGTGCGGGGGAGGCGGGATCGACACCCTACCGACCGCGGTCGATGCGCCGCTGGGACGCTCCCCGGCTCCCCGGCCGGCCGTCGACGCGCGGGCGGGAGGGCGCCCGGCCGCCGGTAGGATCGATCCCCATGACGACCCCTGACCTGACCGGCGCACTGTTCGACATCGTGGCCGAGACGGCGGGTCGACGACCGGCATCCGACGGCCTCGCGCTCACGCCCGACATGGTCGTCCTCGAGCGCCCGCGCAACCGCGACCACGGCGACTGGGCCACCAACATCGCCATGCGCATCGCGAAGCCGCTGGGCGAGAACCCGCGCACGCTGGCGACCGAGATCGCCGAGGGCCTCGGCGCCCTGCCGCAGGTCGCGAAGGTCGACGTCGCGGGGCCCGGCTTCATCAACATCACGCTCGAGGCGGCGGCCGCCGGCGCCCTCGCGCGCACCATCGTCGACGCGGGGCGCGCGTACGGCCGGGGCACGACGCTCGACGGCATCCGCATCAACCTCGAGTTCGTCTCCGCGAACCCCACGGGCCCCATCCACCTGGGCGGCGTGCGCTGGGCGGCGGTCGGCGACAGCCTCGCGCGCATCCTCCAGGCCGAGGGCGCGGACGTCACCCGCGAGTACTACTTCAACGACCACGGATCCCAGATCGACCGGTTCGCCCGCAGCCTCCTCGCCAGCCACCTCGGCGAGGAGACGCCCGAGGACGGCTACGGCGGCGCCTACATCGGCGAGATCGCGGCCCGCGTGGTGGAGGGGTACGACGGCGACGTCGACGCGCTCTCCCGCGAGGAGCAGCAGGAGCTGTTCCGCAGGAGCGGCACCGAGCTGATGTTCGGCGAGATCACGCAGAAGCTGCACGACTTCGGCGTGGACTTCGACGTGTTCTTCCACGAGGACTCGCTGCACGAGTCCGGCGCCGTCGACCGCGCCATCGCGCGGCTGAAGGAGCTCGGCCACGTCTTCGAGGAGGACGGCGCCGTCTGGCTGCGCACCACCACGTTCGGCGACGACCGCGACCGCGTGGTCATCCGCTCCAACGGCGAGCCCGCCTACATCTCCGGCGACCTCGGCTACTACCTCGACAAGCGCGAGCGAGGCTTCGAGCAGAACATCATCATGCTGGGCGCCGACCACCACGGCTACGTCGGCCGCATGATGGCCATGGTGCAGGCGTTCGGCGACGAGCCCGGCGTCAACCTGCAGATCCTCATCGGCCAGATGGTCAACCTGCTGCGCGACGGCGAGCCCGTGAAGATGAGCAAGCGCGCCGGGACCATCGTCACGCTCGACGACCTGGTCGACGCGGTGGGCGTCGACGCCGGGCGCTACTCGCTCGTGCGCTCCTCCGCCGACCAGAACCTCGACATCGACCTCGCGGTCCTCGGCAAGCGCACGAACGACAATCCCGTCTTCTACGTGCAGTACGCCCACGCGCGCACGTGCGCGGTGGACCGGAACGCGGCCGCGTCCGGCGTGGAGCGCACGGCCTTCGCGCCCGAGCTCCTCACGCACCCGACCGAGTCGGCGCTCCTCGGGCTCCTGCAGGAGTTCCCCCGCATCGTGGCCCAGGCCGCGGAGCTGCGCGAGCCGCACCGGGTCGCGCGCTACGTGGAGGAGCTCGCGGGCTCGTACCACCGCTGGTACGACAGCTGCCGGGTCGTCCCGCGCGGCGACGAGGAGGTCACCGACCTCCACCGCACGCGCCTGTGGCTGAACGACGCGGTCCGCCAGGTCGTGTCCAACGGCCTCGACCTCGTGGGCGTCTCCGCCCCCGAGCGCATGTAGGGGAGCGGATCATGGCGGGGCGGTTCCTGGGCACCGAGGTCTTCGAGGCGCCCGAGCGCCGCGATCCGCGGGAGGCCAGGCGGCGTCGGCGCGGGCCGCGCGGCGGCACCGTGTTCATCTGGCTCCTCGTGCTCGCCGTCATCGGCGTCGGGCTCGCGTTCGGGCTGCGGATCATCGACCAGACCGTCCGCGGCGTGGCCGAGGACCAGGCCGAGCAGCGCACCGCCGAGCAGCTGCCCGGCCGAGTGTCGGGCAAGGTGAACGTGTCCATCCAGGGCGACTGGGTCATCCTCCAGCTCATCCGCGGCACGCTCGACCGCGTCGTGCTCGACGGGCCGAACCTCCAGGCGGACGGCACGCCGTTCCGGGCGCACATCGTCGCGACCGACGTGCCCACCGACCAGGAGCGCACGGTCGGCGGCGTGGTCGCGACCGTGACGATGGACGAGGCTCCCGCGAGCGCGCTGCTCGCGAAGACGGCCGGCACCCCGCCCGACCTGCGCTTCGGCGACGGCACGCTCGGCTACACCGGGTCCACGCGGATCCTCGGCCTCACCCTCGGCTACACCGTGTCCGCCGAGCCCGTGCTGCGCGACGGCTCGACCGTCGTCATCACGCCCGCCGAGGTGCAGCTGCAGGCCGGCTCGCTCAAGGTGGACCTCGCGCAGACGATCCAGGGCATCCGCGACATCACCTACCCCGTGTGCGTCGCGCAGTACCTCCCCGCGGGCGTGCAGGTGCAGGACGTGACCATCGCCGACGGGAAGGCGTCGATGACCGTCGCGTCGTCGTCGGTGAAGCTCACGCGCGACTCGCTCGGGGTCACCGGCAGCTGCGGCTGATCCGCCGCCGCCCCGCTCGGGCGTCCGCCCCGGGCGCCGTGCGGGCGTCCGCCCCGGGCGCCGTCACATGGGCGGGGCACCCCGATCCGCCTCGGTAGGATGCTCTCACCGCCTCCTCCTCCGGCTTCAGGGACCGCACCGGGTCCGCTCGCCATCCCGCACGTCCGCCCCGCGTACGAACAGGTGACTCCGTGACCGCGAACCCGCTGGCCCCGTCCTGGCTGCTGCCGCCCGACGACGCGAACGCGCTGGATCCGGGGCTGTGGCCCCGCGGCGCCGACCGCGACGCCGACGGCGCCCTCCGCATCGCCGGGGTCGCCGCCCCCGAGCTCGCCCGCCGCTTCGGCACCCCGCTCTACGTGGTCGACGAGGCCGACGTGCGCGGCCGCGCGGCCGAGACCCGGGCCGCCTTCGAGCGCGAGACCGCCGGGGTCGGCACGACCGCGCGCGTCTACTACGCGGGCAAGGCGTTCCTCAGCATCGAGGTCGCCCGGTGGATGGTCGAGGAGGGCCTCCACATCGACGTCTGCTCCGGCGGCGAGCTGGCCGTCGCGCTCGCGGCGGGCGCGGACCCGGCCCGCCTCGGCTTCCACGGCAACAACAAGTCCGTCGCCGAGATCGACCGCGCGGTGGCCGCGGGCATCGGGCAGATCGTCGTCGACAGCGTCATCGAGGTCGAGCGCATCGCCGCCGCGGCGGCGTCGCACGGGCGCGTCCAGCCGGTGCGCCTCCGCGTCAACAGCGGCGTGCACGCGCACACGCACGAGTACCTCGCGACCGCCCGCGAGGACCAGAAGTTCGGGATCACGCTCGCCGACGCGCCCGACGTCGTCGCCCGCATCCGGTCGCACGCGTCCCTGTCCTTCACGGGCCTGCACGCGCACATCGGCAGCCAGATCTTCGAGACCGACGCTTTCGTCGAGTCCGCCCGGCGGCTCCTCGACCTGCACGAGCGGCTCCTCGCCGACGGCCCCGTCCCCGAGCTCAACCTCGGCGGCGGCTTCGGCATCGCCTACACGTCCGTCGACCGGCCCGTGCCCGTGCCCGAGATCGCCCGGCGGCTCGCCCGCATCGTGGGCGACGAGTGCGCGCGTCGGGGGATCGCGGTGCCCGTCATCGCGGTCGAGCCCGGCCGCAGCATCGTGGGGCCCTCCACCGCCACGCTCTACACGGTCGGCACCGTCAAGGACGTGCTCGTCACGGTCGGCGGCGTCGACGGCGAGGTGGCCGAGGCGGAGTCCGCCACGGGCGACGTGGAGGACCCGCGCGTCGCGGCCGAGGCCGAGACGGCGGTCCGCCGCTACGTCAGCGTCGACGGCGGCATGAGCGACAACGCGCGGCCCGCCCTCTACGGGGCGGACTACAGCGTGCGCCTGGCGGGCCGGACCTCGGACGCCGCCCCCGCGCTCGTCCGCATCGCGGGGAAGCACTGCGAGAGCGGCGACCTGGTCGTGCACGCCGACTACCTGCCCGGCGACGTGCGGGCCGACGACCTCGTCGCCGTGCCCGCGACGGGCGCCTACTGCTGGGCGCTCGCGAGCAACTACAACTGGATCGGCCGCCCGCCCGTCGTCGCCGTGCGCGACGGCGAGGCGCGGGTTATCGTCCGCGGCGAGACCGTGGACGACCTGCTGGCGCGCGACGCGGGCACGCCGGCCGCCGCATCCCCCGACACGGACGGAGCACGATGATCGAGTACCGGAACCTGCGCGTGGCCCTGCTGGGCTGCGGCTCGGTCGGCACCCAGGTGGCGCGCCTCATGCGTGAGCACGGCGACGAGCTCGCCCAGCGCGTGGGCGCCCGGCTCGAGCTCGTGGGCATCGCGGTGCGCGACGCGGACGCCCCGCGCGACGCCTCCGTGCCGCGCGAGCTCCTCACCACGGACGCGGAGTCGCTCATCCTCGGCGCCGACATCGTCATCGAGCTGATGGGCGGCATCGAGCCCGCGCGCACCCACATCCTCGCGGCCATCCGCTCGGGCGCCGACGTCGTGACCGCGAACAAGGCCCTGCTCGCCACCCACGGGCCGGAGCTGTTCGAGGCCGCCGAGCAGGTGGGCGCGCAGCTCTACTACGAGGCCGCGGTCGCGGGCGCGATCCCCATCATCCGTCCGCTGCGCGACAGCCTCGCGGGCGACCGGGTCGAGCGGATCCTCGGCATCGTCAACGGCACGACGAACTACATCCTCGACGAGATGGACACGCACGGGCTCGGCTTCGACGAGGCCCTCGCGACGGCCACCGAGCTCGGCTACGCGGAGGCGGATCCGACGGCCGACATCGAGGGCCACGACGCGGCCCAGAAGGCGGCCATCCTCGCGAGCCTCGCCTTCCACACGCGCGTGCCGGTCGAGGCCGTGCACCGCGAGGGCATCACGGGCCTCGCGCCCGCGCAGTTCGCGTCGGCCCGCAAGGCCGGCTACGTGATCAAGCTGCTCGCCATCTGCGAGCGCCTCACGGATCCCGAGACCGGCCGCGACGGCGTCTCCGCCCGCGTGTACCCGGCGCTCGTGCCGCGCGACCACCCGCTCGCGGCCGTGCACGGCGCCAACAACGCCGTGTTCGTCGAGGCCGAGGCCGCGGGCGACCTCATGTTCTACGGCGCGGGCGCCGGGGGAGTGCAGACCGCGTCGGCCGTGCTCGGCGACGTCGTCTCGGCCGCGCGCCGCCACGTCGTCGGCGGCCCGGGCGTCGCGGAGTCGACGCACGCGGACCTCGAGACGCTGCCGGTGGGCGCGATCACGACCCAGTACCAGATCACGCTCCAGGTGGCGGACGAGCCGGGCGTGCTCGCCCGCATCGCGCACCTGTTCAGCGAGCAGGGCGTCTCCGTGGAGACGCTCGAGCAGACCACGCACCAGGCGCCCGTGGCGGGAGGGGCGGGCGACCGGCCCACCGCTAGCCTGGTGATCGGCACGCACCGCGCCACCGACGCGGCCCTCCGGGCCACCGTCGACGCGGTGTCGAACCTCGACGCGGTGACGGCAGTCGCGAGCGTCCTCCGAGTAGAAGGAGCCTGATGGCCCACCAATGGCGCGGACTGCTCCGCGAATACGCCGACCGCCTCGACGTCACGGACGCCACCCCGATCATCACGCTCGGCGAGGGCGGCACGCCGCTCATCCCCGCGCCCGCGCTGTCCGCCCGCACGGGCGCCGACGTGTGGGTCAAGTACGAGGGCATGAACCCCACCGGCTCCTTCAAGGACCGCGGCATGACGATGGCCATCTCCAAGGCCGTCGAGCACGGCGCCAAGGCCGTCATCTGCGCCTCCACCGGCAACACCTCCGCGTCGGCCGCGGCGTACGCGACGCACGCGGGCATCACGGCCGCCGTGCTCGTGCCCGAGGGCAAGATCGCGATGGGCAAGCTCAGCCAGGCCGTAGCCCACGACGCGCAGCTGCTCCAGGTGCGCGGCAACTTCGACGACTGCCTCGACATCGCGCGCGAGCTCAGCGCGAACTACCCGGTGCACCTCGTCAACTCCGTGAACAACGACCGCATCGAGGGCCAGAAGACCGGCGCGTTCGAGGTCGTCGAGGTCCTGGGCGACGCGCCCGACTTCCACTTCATCCCCGTCGGCAACGCCGGCAACTACACCGCGTACACGCGCGGCTACCGCGAGGACCTCGAGGCGGGCAACGCCACGAAGCTGCCCCGCATGTTCGGCTTCCAGGCCGCGGGCAGCGCGCCCATCGTCGACGGCGCCATCGTCAAGGACCCGGACACGATCGCCAGCGCCATCCGCATCGGCAACCCCGCCTCGTGGAAGCTGGCCCTCGAGGCGCAGCTGCTCACCGACGGCTACTTCGGCGCCATCTCGGACGCGCGGATCCTCGAGGCGCACCGCATCCTCTCCGCCGAGGTCGGCATCTTCGTCGAGCCCGCGTCGGCCATCAGCGTCGCGGGGCTCCTCGAGCGCGCCGAGGCCGGGCACATCCCGAAGGGCGCGAAGGTCGTCCTCACGGTCACGGGCCACGGCCTCAAGGACCCGCAGTGGGCGCTGCGCACGGCCGACGGATCGGACGTCGCCCCCACGAGCGTGGGCGTCGACGTCGCCGAGATCGCGGGCGTGCTCGACCTGGTCGCGTCGTGACCGACGGTCCGATGACCACGGCGCTCCCCGTCGGGCGCCGCGTGCAGGTGCGCGTGCCCGCGACGAGCGCCAACCTCGGCCCCGGCTTCGACACGCTCGGCCTCGCGCTCGCGCTCTACGACGACCTCACGGTGACGGTGCGCGACGCGCCCGGCGCCACGGTCGACGTGCGCGGCGTCGGCGCGGGCGAGGTGCCCACCGACGAGACGAACCTCGTCGTCACCGCCATCGCCCACACCTTCGCCGCGTTCGACCAGCCGATGCCCGGCCTCGACCTCGTCGCCGAGAACCGGATCCCGCACGGCCGCGGCCTCGGATCGTCCGGCGCCGCCATCGTGTCGGGGATCATGGCGGCGCAGGGCCTCCTGGCCGGCACCGTCGAGATCGACGCCGACGCGCTCCTCCGCCTCGCGACCGAGATGGAGGGCCACCCGGACAACGTGGCGCCCGCCCTCTTCGGCGGCCTCACCATCGCGTGGGTCGACGAGACCGGACCGCAGCACAAGAAGCTCGCCGTGCACCGCGGCGTCTCGCCGCTCGTGCTCGTGCCGGTCGCCACCATGTCCACCGCGCTCGCCCGCAGCCTCCAGCCGGAGTCCGTGCCGCACGAGGACGCGATCTTCAACGTGTCGCGGTCGGCCCTGCTCATCGCGGCCCTCATCCAGAGCCCCGAGCTGCTGCTCGCGGCCACCGAGGACCGCCTGCACCAGGACTACCGCGCGGCCGCCATGCCGGAGACGAACGCGCTCGTCCACCTGCTCCGCGAGGCGGGCTTCGCGGCCGTCGTCTCCGGCGCGGGCCCGTCGCTCCTCGTGCTCGGCAGCGACCCGGGCCAGCGGCTGACCGCGGCCCAGCTGGTCGCCGACCACGGCAGCACGCCGTGGCAGGCGCTGATGCTCGCCGTCGACGTCAAGGGATCCACCGTGCAGGTCGTCGACGCGGGCTCCGCCCCCTCCCGCTAGCCGGATCGCGCGGTCGCGCGGACCCGGCGCGCCGTTCCCCGCACGGGCCGGGCGCCGGGTGCTAGGCTCCTCACGACCCCGGGGTCGACGGATCCACGCTTGAGCGTCGGAGATCCGGTCCCGGTGGTCGTTCTCACCACTCACCCGCTGTCGTCCCCGCCAGATCCCGCGCCCTCGTGCGCGACAGCAGCTCCGGACGGAATCAGACCGTCCGCCGCTCGGCGGAGACACACGCCTTCGGCTCTCCTCCGCACGGGCTTCGTCCCGGCGGATCGGGGAAAGGACCCACGAACATGACCGATGTCGACACCCGCGCCTCCGGCGCCGACCTGAGCACGCTCCGCGTCTCGCAGCTCCAGGCCATCGCCTCCGAGCTCGGGATCCCGGGCGGCTCCAAGCTCCGCAAGGGCGAGCTCGTGGCCGCGATCTCCGAGATCCAGGCCGCCCGCGAGCTGACCGTCCCCGCCGACGGGGCCCCTGCCGACCAGGCGCCCGCCGCCGAGGCCAGCGCCCCCGAGGCCCCCGCCGCCGAGGACGCCGCGCCCGCCGCTCCGTCCGAGACCCCCGTCGCCGAGCCCGTCGTCGAGGACGCCGCTCCCGTCGAGGCCCCGGCCGAGGCCCCCGCCGCGGAGGCGCCCGTCGCCGACGCGCCGGCCGAGCAGCCCGCCCGCTCCGGCCGCGGATCCCGCCGCGCCACCACCGCCCGCATCGTGCCCGAGCGCATCGCGGAGCCCGTCGAGGCCCCGGCCGCCGCCGAGCCCGCGAGCACCGGCCTCGAGGCCCGCATCGCCGAGGCCACCGCCACGGCCTCCTCCTCCGACGCGCCGCGTACCGCGGACGCCGCCCCCGCGACCCGCGCCGAGGCGCCCGCCGCGCGTCGCGGATCGCGCCGCGCCACGAGCTCCGGCGTCGTGGACCCCGCCGCCGAGGCCCCGCGCCAGGCGGCCCAGCACGTCAACAGCGGCCAGACCGCCGACCAGCTCGTCCCGACGGACGACGCCGCGGCGCCCGCCGCCGAGGACGGCGCCGATTCCGCCCCGGAGCAGGGCTCCGAGCGCCGCGGCCGCGGCCGCCGTCGCGGAGGACGCGACGACCAGAACGGCCAGGGCGGCCAGTCCGGCCAGAACGGCCAGGCCGCGCAGGCCGACCGCGCGCAGGACGCCCCCGCCGAGGCCGCGACCGACGCGTCGACCTCCGGCGACGAGCGCGACGCCGACGACCAGGGCGGACGCCGCGACGACCAGGGCCGCGAGGGACGCGAGGGCGGCCGCAACCGCAGCCGCAACCGCCGCAACCGCGACCGGGGACGCGACCAGGACGACCAGCAGCAGGGCGGCCGCGACCAGGCGCCCCGCGAGCAGGCCCCGCGCGAGCAGGACGCCGACGACGAGGCGCAGGAGGAGGCCCGCACCGGCCGCCAGCGCCAGAACGGCCGCGGCCAGGGCGACCGCCAGCAGGACGTCCGCGCCGACCAGGCGCGCGCCGACCTCGGCCGCGACGACGACCGCAGCGGCCGCAGCCGCTACCGCGACCGCAAGCGCGGCCGCGGCCAGGGCGGCGACGACTTCGAGCCCGAGGTGACCGAGGACGACGTCCTCCTGCCCGTCGCGGGCATCCTCGACGTGCTCGACAACTACGCCTTCGTCCGCACGAGCGGCTACCTGCCCGGCACGAACGACGTCTACGTCTCGCTCGGCCAGGTCAAGAAGCACTCGCTGCGCAAGGGCGACGCCATCGTCGGCGCCATCCGCCAGCCGCGCGAGAACGACAGCCAGAGCCGCCAGAAGTACAACGCCATCGTGAAGATCGACTCGGTCAACGGCCTGCCGCCCGAGGAGGCCGCGAACCGCGTCGAGTTCGGCAAGCTCACGCCGCTCTACCCGCAGGACCGCCTCAGCCTCGAGACCGAGCCGAACAAGCTCACGACGCGGATCATCGACCTCGTGTCGCCGATCGGCAAGGGCCAGCGCGGCCTCATCGTCTCGCCGCCCAAGGCCGGCAAGACGCTCGTGCTCCAGGCCATCGCGAACGCCATCGCCACCAACAACCCCG
>Ga0308163_10001607_pt1 | contig 23629 bp, 19 predicted proteins | sample PhyTR1_FD_201037 | JGI IMG/M metagenome (GOLD analysis project Ga0308163, IMG submission 201037) | Phyllosphere microbial communities from UC Gill Tract Community Farm, Albany, California, United States - DLSLT.R1 | ecosystem: Host-associated > Plants > Phyllosphere > Unclassified | place: USA... | reverse complement strand
CCCGCTATTTTTTGCCAAGGCATTTCCCAACGCAAAAAATGAGCTCCGTTCAAACCTAACGAAGTGGTTCATCGATTCGAATAAAAAATAAAATAGCTGAGATAAGTCGGGCTGCGAGAGATTCAACATTTTAAATTGACAGTTATGAAAAAATACTTCTTTCTTTTAATAATGCTTTTTGCGGGCATTATTACCAATGCGCAAACTTCTGAGCTAATTATGAATGACGCCAAATCCTATGCTGGAAAAATTGATAATAAAGCAACAATGAACGTCGGATTTTATTCAGTTTTTCTGGATAAGGATTCTCCGGAAACCTATAAAGTGAATGGTTATTCTGATGTCGAAGGAACAAAAGCAGATTTTAGCGGAACCATTATTCTTAATTCAGAAAAAACTAAAAATTCAAAAGACAAATCCAAAATCTATGATTTGAAATTCTCAGAAAAAGGAACAGGAAAACATAACGGAATTTTCTCTGGAGAACTCTCAATCAAAAAATTATCAGACAAAAATCAATTGAAATTCGAAGGAACGTGGACCAACTATGGCAACACATTGAAATTCCCTTTTTATTTCAATAATTAAATGTAAAATAAAAACACTTCGACAAGCTTAGTGTGACAACTCATATAAATTATGTCAGGCTGAGGCTCTCGAAGCCCATAAATATTAATAAATCTTAAAATGAAACTTTTCACACCCATAACATTCAGAAATATAGAACTGAAAAACCGAATCGTAATGTCTCCAATGTGTATGTACTCTGCGGAGGAAGGCGTAGCCAATGAATTCCATTTCGTCCATTACGGAAGCCGCGCACAAGGCGGCGTTGGTTTACTTATCACAGAAGCAACTGCAGTAGAACCGCGTGGAAGAATCTCCGACAAATGCCTCGGAATCTGGAATAACGAACAAGCTTTGGCTTTGAAAAAAATCGTTGATTTTGTTCATCAGAATTCGGAAAGCAAAATCGGGATTCAATTGGCACACGCTGGCAGAAAAGGTTCTATCTCCGCAGCAACCAACCGACAAATGAATTTGGAAGAAGGCTGGGAAACCATTGCACCAAGTCCGATTCCGTTTCATCATTCAGAAAGAATTCCGCACGTTTTAAGTGTTGAAGAAATAAAAGAATTGGTAAAAGATTTCAGAAAAGCTGCAAAAAGAGCAGTTGAAGCTGGTTTTGATGTTATAGAAATCCACGCAGCGCACGGCTATTTGATTCATCAATTTTTGTCTCCTCTTTCCAATACAAGAACCGATGAATATGGCGGAAATCCAGAAAACAGAGCAAGATTCTTAATGGAAATTGTGGACGCTGTTAATTCAGAAATAACAGAAAACCAAGCGCTTTTCGTAAGAATCTCCGGAACCGAATATGCAGAAAATGGCTGGGAAATCTCTGACAGCGTTGAACTTTCAAAAGCTTTAAAGGCTAAAAATGTAGATTTGGTAGATGTTTCCAGTGGTGGAAATATTAATGGTGTTACAATTCCTTTGAGTCCAGGTTATCAGGTTCCCTTGGCGGAAGATGTGAAAAAAATTGCAGAAATAGATACGGCTGCAGTTGGATTAATCACTTCTGCAGAACAAGCCGAAGAAATCTTACAAAACGGACAAGCAGATTTAATTTTCTTAGCTAGAGAAATTTTGAGAAATCCTTATTTCGCAGTTCAGTCTTCTTGGAAGAATGGTGATAATTGTTTTTATCCACATCAATATTTGAGAGCAAAACCTAATAAATAATTATTGAAAATAAAAAAGCCGTTCTTGCAAAAAAGAACGGCTATAAACAAGATAATTGTCTCATTTTGGAACTACTAAGTTAGTAAGTTCACTTATCAATTAAAAGAAATCTGATGTGACATTTGACAGATTATCTATTTGATTTTATCTTTGATTTTGAGGATTAGAAATCCAATCTTCATATTTAATTTGACTTTCGAAAACAGCCTTCTCCGGAGTCAAAGTTTCAGCTTCTAATATCGCTCCGAAATAAGGCGCATCTTTTTGTACGACAACTTTTAATGGACGTTGCATCGCTGTAAGATAATTTTCAATCCATTGACTCATTGGCAATTTTTCCGGACCAGCAATTTCCGAAATCCCTAATGTTGGATTTTCTAAAACAACTTTTGCCAAAAACGTCGCCACATCCGAACTTGCAATTGGTTGAACAAATACATCAGAAACAAAAACCTCTTTATCTTTTGTACTTGATGCAGCAATTCCGCCAGCAAATTCAAAAAATTGGGTTGCGTGAACGATTGAATAAGGAATCGGCGATTGGCTAATTAATTCTTCCTGAACTTGTTTGGCTCGGAAATATCCGCTGTCACTCAGTTTTTGAGTTCCAACAACCGACAACGCAATATGATGTTTTATCCCAGCTCGTTGTTCCGCTTCTAAAATATTAGTTGTAGAAGTTCGGAAAAAATCCATTACATCTGCATCTGCAAAAGACGGAGAATTGGAAACATCTACCACAACATCTGCATTTTCAAGTGCATTATCCAGACCTTCGCCAGTGATTGTATTCACCCCAGTGTTTGGTGATGCAACGACAAGTTCGTGGTTATTTTTCAAAAGATTGTTAAGTTGAGAACCGATGAGACCTGTGCCTCCGATGATAACTATTTTCATTGTTTTAAATATTTGTTATTATTAAAACAAAGGTCTTCAACCTAGACTCGAAAAAACTTAAGCTGGTTTAAGAAAGAAAATTTTCATTGAGAATTTTAAGTTCTTCCAAAGAAATCCCAATGTAGGAAGCGAAAACGTCATCAGGAAAACGCTTGACCAAATCGGGATAGGTTTTACAAAAATAATTGTGAAAATCTTTTCTGCTAACGGTCGCAAAGGTCTTCTGTTTCAACAAAGATGCACCATAAGCTCTCATATTGATTTTGTTAAAATAAATTCCCATAAAGGGAAAATCCAGCAAAAGTTGCTCAAATTTTTCTTTATTAATAACAAGAACTTCCGTTTCTTCCAAAGTTTCAATATTAAAATTGGAAGCTGAATGATTTAAAAACGAATTGTATTCTCTCATCCACCAATTTTCTATGGCGAAATGAATGGTGTTTTTATTTCCTGAATCATCTTTAAAATAGATATGGAGACAACCTTTCAGAACAAAATAAAAATTATCCGCAATTTCGCTTTCTCTAATAACAATATGATTTTTAGGAAAGTTTTGTTTCTCGAAATAATGAAGAACTGGCCCCACTTCTTTTTCAAAGGTTGGGATTAGTTTTACAATGTGATTGTGTAATAGCTCCTTCATTTCTTAAAATTAAATTTCTAAAAAGGTACACATTTTTAAAATGATATTTTTCTTGTTTTCACAGAAATTGACAACTGCTGTCACACAATGTCACGCCTTATATAAAAGGTTTCGAGTTTTCAATATATAACTTCACTCAACAAAAAATTATATATGGAAAAGTATCTATTCTCGAGAATTTTAAACAGAGGAATTTTATCAATTCCAATTTTCAGTTTGACATTGATTTTTGGACAATATCAATCCAAAAAAATCACAGCTTCTACAAGAGAAAGCAGAGCAGAATTTGGAACTTCGGTTGCAATTAATAATGAATTCATCGCTGTTGGTGCTTCCAGAGAGGAAGTTGCAAAAGGCGCAGTTTACATTCATCGCAAAAGTGGAAACAATTGGAACTTCAATCAAAAAATAACTGCTTCAGACGGTGTTGAAATGGCAGAATTCGGAGGAAGTATGAAATTCGGAACAGACTTCCTTGTGATTTCGGCTGGAAGAGCGGATATAGATAATACAATTCGAGCTGGAGCTTTGTACGTTTACGATTTAGACTCTAATAATCAATGGAATTTCACCAAGAAACTGACTGCTTCTGATTATGATAACGATGCATTACTAGGCGTTAATCCAACTTCAATTGCTGTTGATGGAAACACAATTATTGCAGGCGCTCCAGGATTCAGCAGTTGGAATGGCGCAGTTTATATCTACGAAAAAGAAGGAAATAATTGGGCAGAAACACAGAAAATCACTTCACCGGAAAGTGTGGATTATGGAAATTTCGGAATTGGTGTGAGTCTTTATGGTGATTATCTGGTGATTGGCGCAAGTGGCGCTAACAACAATGCTGGGAAAATTTATATTTATAATAAGAACAATTCCGGAGAATGGATTTTTCATCAAAGTCTGACTTCATCAGACAATTTTGAGAACTCTTATTTTGGAAATTCGGTTAGTATTTTTGGAAATGAGTTAGTTGTTGGCGCTTACACAGAAGTTGATACAGGCAATCCTTCTATGGCGTATATTTTCAAATTAAATGATAATGGAAACTGGGAAGAATCTCAAAAAATCCCGAGTTACGAATCTTCTGAACATACTTATTTTGCTTGGATGTGTGAGATGAAAAACGACAAACTTCTCATCAGCAGTCCACATCTTTATGGGGCAGAACCTGGAAGAACTTTGCTTTACAAAAAGAACAGCCAAAACAATTGGGAATTTGACCAAGAACTAAAACCAGAGAATGATGTCGCGGAAGATTTTTATGGTTGGAGTTTAGCAATGAGTGATAATGAAATCATTGTTGGTTCGGCAAGAGATAATTGGGACAATAATGAAGAAAATGAACTGAATGATGCAGGTTCTGCTTATATTTTCACATCGACTAATCTTGCAACGAATGAAACTAATTTATCTAAAAACAATGTAAAAATCTATCCAAATCCAGCTAAAGATTTCATCAATATTACAAGTCAGAAAGAAATTAATTCAATTGAAATTCTGGAACAATCTGGAAAAAGAATCTCGGAATCCAAAGAATTAAAAATCAATGTTTCTCAACTATCAAAAGGAATTTATATTCTGAAAATAAAATTCTCGAATGGAATTTCATCGATTCAGAAATTGATTAAACAATAATTACAAAAAAACACTTCGACTCCGCTCAGTGTGACAACTCTTATGCTAAACGTGTCAGTCTGAGCGGAGTCGAAGACTTTAGAATATTTCATCACAACCTCATCTTTTTGCTTTTACGATTAATTATATCTATATTTCGTTATCGATTTGACCAGAAGATGAAATTATTTCTGAAAATAATCCCAATAATTGTACTTTTTATTCTGCCCTCAACAATATTCGGGCAGTCGGAAAAAGAATGTGAAGTCATCATCGATTCCGCCATCCAAAAGATGTTCCGAAAAGAACATACGAAATCTCTGGAAATGTTGATTCGTGTAAAATCGGTTTCTGAGCAGAAAAAATGGGACAAATCCAACTTCCGTGCAACCAACAATATCGGTCTCAATTATTATCTGATGACCGACTTTGGCGAAGCTTTGAAATACTATCTCGAAGCTTATGACATTGCGACTAATATGCCCGACAAAAAGCACGTGATGACGGTTGTTAATAATATTGCGATTCTTTATTTTCAGGAAAAAAACAATAAAAAAGCCTATGAATATTTCTTAAAAGCCTATCAAACTGCGAAAGAAAACAACCGAAATGACAAAGCCGGCGCTTATGCAGTGAATCTAGGATTGGTTTTGAATAAATTGAATAAAATCAACGAGGCTTACAAATACATTCAGGAAGCGGAAACTCTCACCAAAGACAATCCAAAAGTCAATATAATGTACAAAATGGCTTTGGCGGAAAATCTTTATCTCAAGAAAAAATATAAAGAATCTGAGGATATTATTGACAGCTTAATTCCCCAGCTTCAGTCGCCTGACGAGAATGAAAATTTGATATTTATTCTTTTGATAAAAGCTCAAATCAATGAAAAAAAAGGTGATTTCTCCGAAGCTAAATCTTTGGCTTTACAAGCAAGAAAACTCTCTCCCAATATTAATAACCGCGAGGAAGTTTACAATTATCTTTCAAAAATCAATGCAGAAAGTAAAAATTACGATGAGTCTTTGAAGTATAAAGATTCTGTGATTATTGCAAATGATTCGATTTCGAGAATTAATAATTCTGCATTATTTAACAATGGGAAAATCAAGTTCGAAATGCAGAATTACCAATTCGAACTCAAAGAAAGCCAACAACGTTTGAAGGATGAAAGAAAAATTTTCTATATCATCATCGCTTCTGCCGTTATCATCATTTTGTTGGTTCTGCTTTTCCTCTATAATAATTCGATAAAATATAAGCAGCAGAAAAAAATCGCGCAACTGGAATTCGAGAAAAAACAAAGTGACAATCTGATTTTGACTCAACAGTTGAAGGAACAGGAAACCTTGTCTTTACTTGAAAAAGAACGTCTCAAAAACGAAATTGAACAACAAAACCGACAACTCACTTCACAAGCTTTGACCATCTCCAGCAGAAATGAAGTTGTGGAAGAAATTATTGAAGCGATTATCAATCAACCTGAGATTTCTAATAATTCGAAATTGGTAAAATCGATTAAAGATTTAAAAATTCAATTAAAAAATAATAATCAATGGGAGAGTTTTTTCAAACATTTTGAAGGGGTTAATCAGAATTTCATCACAACTTTGAAAGAAAGGCATCCGGATTTGAGTTCTTCCGAGATAAGATTTATCTGCTACGTTTATATGAATCTCAGCCATAAAGAGATTGCCTCGATTCTAAACATCAGTCCGGAATCCTGTAGAAAAAGAAAGGAAAGAATCAGTAAAAAACTCAATCTTCCTGACAAAATAAACTTATACGACTACATTTCAGCGATATAGACAAAACTACGTCACACAGAAATTGGTTTGATGTCACGCAATGTCACGCCATTATTGATATGATTTTTTTTATTTATCATCAATTTTACATCAATAAATTTTTGAAATATGAAGAAAATATTGACTCTATTTTTATTGGCAATCTGTTCCAGCCTTTCGACAAAGTTGATGGCTCAGTTGTCATTTTTAACTTCGCCAGATTACGGACAAGTCTTTGATGTGACCTATGACCCAATCAAGCCGGATGTTTTATACGCAAACACAGTAACCAATCACATTGTGAAAAGTTCTGATAATGGAAAAAACTGGGAGGTTTTGTATTCTTTTCCGCTAGACCTTAGTTTTGGAACGATAAAAGAATTAAAGTGGACATCTGACCAAAAGTACCTAAGTTTTATTGTGACTGCTGAAGGTACGGTTTACAATCAGGTTATCATTATTGACCCAGCTAACGGAAACGTCATTAAAAGAATCGATTCTCCAAACGGCAATATGCCAGGAAATTTGATAATGTCCTACTCTATTACAGGAAATGACTATGAAAACATTCTTTTACACACGACTTATATGTACAATTTTGGTCTTGTGACGGATGTTTTCTACAGCAAAAATGGCGGAGACGATTGGCAAAAAGTTTATACAAGCCCCAATAACGAAGGCGTGAACGTGAACAATGTTTCTATACATCCAAGAAAGCCCAACAAATTATTTTTGGCCAGAGGGTTTTCTGCAGGAACAAAATACGGTGGTTTATTTGTGTCCGAAGATTCCGGAAACACCTGGACCGAAAAAATTGCGGGAACCAATTATTCAGCGATTACATTTGACCCGACTGATTCTGAAAAAGTATTTTTAGGAACGTTCTATCTTGCAGAAAATCAGGTTGAGAATCTTTACAAATCAACAGATGGCGGCGACAACTGGAGTATTGTTCCAATCAACTGGACTGGACTTTCTACGAACAGCATTCAGAAAATTGTCATCAATCCAAAAAATTCCAATGAAGTGATGGTTCTGGAGGAGAATGAAATCGTGATCTCAAAAGACGGCGGAAATACCTGGACCAATTATGTTTATCCTAGTAATGACTTAGAAAACAAATATTATTACGGATTGAATGCGACTTATAATCCTTCCGACAGCAATGAAGTAATTATAAGTTCTAATTACTATCCTTTCCATTCTTTGGATGGTGGAATTACTCTATCAAGATTCAAAAATCCATTTGCGAACAATACCGATAAAGTCAGCTTTCACAAAAACACAGAAAAACACTTGTATTACGGATTGAGAAGAGGTTTTATTCATCAGAATTTCCAAACTGGAGAAGAAACACCAATTAATCTTCAGGCTATCAACTTCTTCCCGAATTTCACTAATAATGGTCTTTTTGCAGACCCATTGGTTGCAGGAAGAGTTTATATCAGCACGAGCGGTTTTATGGGTTCTACCTTTGCAGTAAGCACCAACCACGGCGCAGATTATTCCACAGGATACAGTGATTATGGATTGAATATTATGAAAATCGCCACTTCAAAATCAAATACCAATCATTCCTGGGTAGCTTTCAGTGAGACGGTAAGGAAATTTGATTTCACCAATATGAGCGGAATTACAAGTGAGGAAGTGATGTTGCCATCATTCGGCGTTGTTTTTGGAATTAGCATTGATGAAAACAATGAAAATAGTGTTCTTCTTTCCCAGAACAATGAGGTTTATAAAACAACTGACGGCGGACAAAACTGGACACCTTCGGAAAGTGGGTTGGAAGTTTTGGAAAAAGATGTAGATTATATTTATGACATCACCAAAAATCCTTTCAACAAAGACCAGGTTCTTCTCTCTACAACTCAGGGGATTTTCGTTTCCAACGATTCTGGCGTAAAATGGACGCAAATCTACAGCGGTAATGTCATCAACAAAGCAGAATTTTCGTCTTACAAAAACGGTGTTATCGTAGCAACTTCCAATTTTATGAACGGAAGTGGTGACGGTTATGCGTATCCGCCTTCACAAGTCAGAATTGTTTATTCTAAGGATTTTGGACAAACCTGGAATGAAGTTTCTCCTGAGAAATTAGGTTACTTATTTTCAGAATCTTCAGCCATCAATTTTCTGGAAGATGAAAAGGCGGATATTTATTTCAGTACATCCGATTTAGGATTGATAAAATATCAAATCAGTCTGGAAACTTTAGGAACCAATAACAATTCCTTATCAAAAGCTGAACTTGTCATCTATCCGAATCCAACTTCAGATTACATCAATATCTCCAATGACAAGGTTAAAGAGGCATCGATTATAGATTATACAGGAAAAACTTTGATAAAATCAACTTCCAAAACAATCGATTTATCGAATCTGCCAAAAGGTGTTTACATCCTGAATGCAACCCTTCAAAACGGAAAATCTATCTCGAAAAAAGTGATTAAAAATTAAAATTTCTTCATATCAAAGAAGAGACTTAGCAAAATTTGTTAGGTCTCTTTTGTTTTAAATCAAAGATTGGTCTCATATTTCCTTTTCTAGTAAAAGCAAACTCTATTTCATTATATTTGTTAACAGAAAACACTTTTTATGGAGATATTCTTACTATTGCTCATTTTGGTTTTTGTGATTATCATTCACAACAAATCGACTTCCAATTTCAATTCGACTCAGGAATCAATCAAACAACTTCAGGAGAAAATTGATTCTTTAAAATCAGGAATCAGCATTCAACCTGTAAAACAAGAACCTGAAATTACAATCACTAAGGAAGAAGTCAAACCGGAAGAAATAATTCCTATTCCAAAAACTCCTGAAATTATTGAAGAAGAAAAGATTTTGGAAGAAGAAATTCAGCCAGAAATCATTGAAAATATTTCTCCAATTATAGAACAAGAACTTCCTCAACCAGAGCAAAAAGCAGCTTTCTCAGCACAAAATACAATCAGAGAAGTTTTGCCTCCTAAACAATCTTGGATAGAGAAATTCAGAGAAAATAATCCTGACATCGAGAAATTCATCGGAGAAAATCTCATCAATAAAATTGGAATTCTGATTTTGGTTCTCGGAATCAGTTTCTTCGTCAAATATGCTATTGACAAAGATTGGATTAACGAACCTGCACGTGTCGGAATCGGCGTTTTGGCTGGCGCTCTCGTGATGTGCGTTGCGCATCGATTGAGGAAAAACTATGCCGCTTTCAGTTCCGTTTTTGTGGCTGGCGCGATTAGTATTTTTTATCTCACGATTGGCATTGCATTCCACGATTATCATCTATTCAGTCAGACGGTTGCATTCATTATTATGGTTGTGATTACCATTTTCAGTGTGTTTGTTTCTGTTTCTTATGACCGGAAAGAATTGGCAGTTTTGTCTTTGATTGGCGGTTTTGCCGTTCCTTTTATGGTAAGCACAGGCGAAGGAAATTACAAAGTTTTGTTCACTTACATTGCGATTCTGAATGTCGGAATGCTCTTGATTGCTTACTTCAAAAAATGGAATCTCGTTACTTTGTTAGCTTTCATTTTCAGTTGTCTGCTTTATTCTGCTTGGTTTGGAAAAGGCTTTTACGATGACAAATTACTGTATCGTGGCGCATTGTTCTTCGCGACAATATTTTATATTATTTTCAGTGTGGCGGTCGTTATCAATAACCTAAGAAACAAAGGCTCTTTTACGAAGCTGGAATATTTCATAATGGTCGCCAATACATTCTTCTATTTCGGAATGGGAATCAGTATTATCGAAAATTGGAAACCAGAATTCAAAGGTTTGTTCACCGTTGTTTTGGCTTTATATAACTTGGTTTATGCGATATTTTTATACCGAAAATTCGGGTTGGACAAAAATGCGATTTATCTTTTATTAGGATTGACTTTAACCTTCGTAACATTGGCAATTCCGATTCAGTTCAAAGGAAATTATATTACATTATTTTGGGCTGGCGAAGCTGTTTTACTATTCTGGCTATCTCAAAAATCGAAAATTGCAACCTTTAAATTAGGTGCAATTATCGTTCAGATTTTGATGTTGGGAAGTTTGATTATGGATTGGGAAAAATATTATTCTGGCAACGTAATGGAACTGAAACCTTTCCTCAACCGAATGTTCATTACAGGAATCGTTTCATTAGCTTCATTGATTTTCACTTATATTTTATTGAAAAAAGAGAAAGAAAACACCGATATTTTCGGTTTCGAATTCCATCCTTCTTCTTATAGAAACATCATCTTAGGAATCAGTATTCTGGTCGGTTATTTCACCGGAATGTTGGAAATCAGTTATCAATCAGAAGATTATATTGCCAACTATTATTCGGCCTTATCTTATTCGGTTTTGTATCATTTCTTGTTCAGTGTTGGTTTGATTTATATCATTTTGAAACTGAAAGACAAATTTTGGAATAGTTTTACAATTGTTTTAGCTTCGATTAATATAATTCTTTATGTTGCCTATTTCTACAAATTGACATACAACGAAATGACAGAAAATTTTGTTCTCAATTTATCATCAAAATCGGCTTATTTCATTCATTATATTTTATTGATTTGTCTGGCTTACTTCGGCTATGTTTTGATTAAATTCAGAAATGAAAGTCTTTTTTCCAAGCTTTTGAATCACAAATCAGCATTATGGATTTTCGCATTTTGCATTGTTTATGTTTTGAGTAATGAAGTGATGGTTCACGGATTGATGTTGACCAAAGACATTATTTCACCCGCAGAATTAGCAAAATATCCATTTAATAAAAACGGTTACAGCTATGAAAAAGAAATGTTCATTGATGAAAAATTCGAAGCAATAAAACTTCAAATCATCAAAATCGGTTATCCAATTCTTTGGGGCGTTTTGTCTTTTATTTTCCTGATCATCGGAATCAAAAAACAAAATCAGCAACTGCGTATTATCGCATTGGCTTTGCTTGGAATCACGATTATAAAACTGTTTGTTTACGATATCAAAAACGTTTCGGAAACAGGAAAAATCATCGCTTTCATCTTATTAGGTGTTTTGATTTTAATCATTTCATTCGTTTATCAAAAGATTAAAAAACTGGTCGTAGATGAAACAAAAACAGTTTCGGATAAAATTGAAAATCCTGAAGACCAGACAGAAACTAAAAACCCAAACGATGAAGAAATTAATTAGTCTAATACCAATTCTAATAGCTAATTTTTCCTTGGCTCAAAACTATCAGGGAAAAATAAATAAAGTCTCAGAAAACGGTTTGCATCAGATATTACTGATACCGGAAGTTCGTTCTGCTTCACAGAATAATATTGATTTTCTAAGGATTTTCGATGCTAAGAATAATGAAGTTCCTTATGTGATTTACGAAGGAAAATCCAATAATTCCAGCTTAAAGAATTTTACAATCATTTCAAAAACTGCAGTTCCGAATGTCGCAACATCCGTGATTATTTCCAATGAAAATGCTTTAAATATGGATAAGCTGACATTGAAAATCGCCAACACCGATGTTGACAAAAAGTACAATATCAGCGGAAGCAACGACCAAAAAGAATGGTTTGGCTTGGTCATTAATCAAAAAGTAATTGGACTGAATGATGCAGGAGAAAACTTTGTGGAACGCGATTTTGCTTTTCCATTGAACAATTATAAGTTCCTGAAGATCGATTTCATTGATAAAAACTCTTTGCCCATCAATATTTTGGGAGCGAGTTTGGAAGAAAATCATTCTGTCAATCAATCGAAAACCGAATTACAAAATTTCATTCAAAAGATTAACACGAAATTAAAACAAACCAAAATCACAATTACTTTTCAAAATCCGCAAGTGATTGACGGAATTGGTTTCGATATTTCTGAGCCGAGTTATTATCTTCGTGATGCAAGGATTTTGATTAATAAAACCCGAGTTTATAAAAAATCGACTGAGAATTTTGTTGAAAACATTTCTGCATTTCAACTCAATTCAAAAAGTAAAAATAGATTTGATGTTCAAAGTTTTTTAGCCAAAGAATTCACGATAGAAATTGATAATCAAGATAATCAGGCTTTAGAAATTAAAACAATCCATCTTTTCCAATCGCCTGTCAGTATTTTAACAGATTTGAAATCTAATGAAAATTACACCTTGAAAATTGATTCCACTTGGTCTGCGCCACAATACGATTTAGCCAGTTCCGGAATCGATTTTAATCAGAATTATCCTGTTACGACCATTTCGAATTTAGAAAAAATAGAACAATCAAAATCTAAAGAAACTGAAAAAACCTTTTGGCAAACACCTTTATTTATGTGGATTTGTATTGTTTTAGCTGTGGTGATTATTGGTTATTTTGCGTTTGGACTGATTAAAGATATGAATACGGAGAATTCATAATTTATTTGAATGCAAAGCAAGACATAGATTTTAAATATATTTTTGAAAAATAAGATACGGAAAGGTGCAAAACTTAAAAAAGCACAAATATTAAAAACATCGTTTATCTTTGTGTTTTACAACATTTTAAACAAAAACTTACGTTAATGAATAAAATTTTAGGTCTTGATGTTGGAGTATTTATTGCATTTTTAACTGCTACTACAACAGTTATTTCAGCATTGATTACAATAATTGTAACTAAATTATTTGAGAATTATCAAAACACAAAAAAACACAAAAGAATATTAGTTGAAAAAATTCTTGAAACAAAATTAACTGCTTGTAAAAATGCTATAATTTATTACGGAACTTATTTAAATTATCTATATACTTCAAAATACACATTCCAAAACTTGGGAAATTATGAATATGCAAAATTGATGGGTGAAAGTCAAAAATTTAGTGAAGATTTAATTAAGAAAATTCAAACTGAAACAAATAACGAATATCATCAAATACTTTTATTTTATGATTTATATGGAAATGAAGATGAAAAAATTGCTGAAAATCTAACAAAATGTAATTCAAATTATGTTGAATTCATAACAAATTCAGATAAGAATAATTTTGATTCCACACAAGAAAAGAAAATTCGAGAAGAACTTGTTCAATCATTTGATGGAGCAATTAATTATTTCAAATCTAAAATTAAAATTGTTAGGGATGATTTGAATAACTTATTATAAAAAACCTGCTGGCTAAAATTTCTATTAACAAAATCCACAACAAAAAACCTTTCCAAAATCGAAAAGGTTTTCTTTATCTAATACTGAAACTTCCTAAAAGCTTCCAGCGTTTTATCAATCTCTGGCGTGTTCCATTTTTTGAAATAATTACGAACAAAATGCTCGCATCAGCGGAGTTTTGTTTCATATTAAAAAATATAAACATTCAAACTACGTTTATTTTTGTATTAGTAGAAAGTTTATACAAAAACCCTTCACAAATGAAATTGATTATATTTTTTCTTGGAATTTCTACCTTTTGCTTCTCACAAAAATTTAGTTTTATTTACGAAACAAAATACAGACTGAATTCAGAAAATCCAGACGATGTCAATTTCGATAAAATGATTTTGGATTTAAAAAATAATGTTTCAATTTTTAGAGATTCAGTAGAAAAAGAAGCAGATTCACTAAAGCTGAATAATGGAAAGGAAATATTTAAAATGGGCGTTGAAAACAAATTCTATGTCAAAAAGAATCTTGCTCAAAAAAGAATTGAAAAAGTAATAACTTATCTGGGAACAGATTATCTTCTTCCAATTGAGGACATATTAGATTGGAAAATAACTTCCGAACAAAAAATGATTGGAAAATATAAATCTCAAAAAGCAGAAACTACGTATGGAGGAAGAAACTGGATTGCTTGGTTTACAACAGAATTACCTTTTGGAGATGGTCCATATATTTTCAATGGTCTACCCGGATTGATTGTTTCTATTCAAGATTCAAACAATGAATACTCATTTAATTTGATAGAAGTCAAAAAAGGCGATAATATTTTTGACGCACGCACAAAAACAATAAAAATTGACTGGAAAAAATATGAAGCACTTGCAAAATCATATTTTAATGACCCATTTGATGTAAAGTCAAAGATGGGAATATGGAAAACTGTGACATTTACCGACCCGAAAGGTAATACAATGGATATTTCTGTAAAAAATAAAGAAATGCAAAATGATATTTTACAAGAAAATAATCCAATTGAATTAAATCATAAAGTAATTTATAAATAAAAAATCTTCTGCATTGTACTTGCAAAATGTGGGAGAAAATAATACAAAAAAAAAACCTTTCCGATTTTGGAAAGGTTTTCTTTATCTAATACTGAAACTTCCTAAAAGCTTCCAGCGTCCTATCAATCTCCGTATCGCCAATGGCAGATGAAATAAACCAGGTCTCATAACCACTTGGCGGAAGATAAATCCCTTGTTCCAAAACCTGATGAAACAGATTGTTGAACAAACCGATGTTAGAATTATTCACTTCATTGAAGTTACTCGCAGAACTCACATCAAAGAAAATCGACATCATACTTCCTTTTCTATTGATTCTGTGTCGGATTCCTTTTTCGTTCAGAATTTTTCCGATTTCGAAATCCAGAGTTTCGGTTGTTTTATCTAATTTTTTGTAGAAATCAGCATCTTCTTTTATCAATTGTAAAGTTTTCAATCCTGCTCTCATTGCCAAAGGATTTCCACTCAAAGTTCCGGCTTGATAAACGCTTCCTCTTGGAGAAAGCCAGTTCATAATTTCGTTTCTTCCGGCAAAAGCACCAACCGGCAAACCGCCACCAATCACTTTTCCATAAGTTACCAAATCCGCTTTCACGCCCAAAGCTTCCTGAGCACCACCAAAAGCCAAACGGAATCCCGTCATTACCTCATCAAAAATCAATAATGCACCGTTCTCGTCACACAATTTTCTGAGATTTTGAAGGAACTGATTTTCCGGCAAAATACAACCCATATTTCCGGCAATTGGTTCTACGATAATCGCTGCGATCTGTTCAGGATTATTTCTGAAAAGGTCTTCAACTTGTTCGATATTATTGTATTCGGCTAACAAAGTGTCTTTCGCCGTTCCTTGAGTAACGCCTGGAGAATTCGGGCTTCCAAAAGTTGCCATTCCACTTCCCGCTTGAATCAAAAACGAATCCGAATGCCCGTGATAACAACCTTCGAACTTGATGATTTTTTCTCTTTCCGTATAACCTCTCGCCAGACGAATCGCACTCATACAAGCTTCGGTTCCGGAAGAAACCATTCTGATCTGGTCAACATTAGGAACATTTTCCACAATGAATTTTGCAATCTCGGTTTCCAATTCCGTTGGCGCTCCGAAAGAAAACCCTTTCTCGGCCTGGAGTTTCAAAGCTTCCAAAACTTCAGGATGCGTGTGTCCCAAAATCGCTGGTCCCCACGAATTGATATAATCGATATAATTTCTGTCATCTTCATCCGTAAGGTAAGCACCTTTTGCAGATTTCATAAAAATAGGAACACCGCCCACAGATTTGAAAGCACGAACCGGCGAATTGACACCGCCCGGAATATATTTGTACGCTTCTTCAAAAAGCGCTGAACTTCTTTGGTATAACATTTTTGTTGATAGTTGTTGGTTGATAGTTGTTAGTCTAGCTTCTAGTTTCTAAGCTCTAGGTTTTTTACTTTGTAAATATATGATTTGCCCAGCTCTTGGTTCTTCATCGGCTTCCATTCTGTTTTTAGAATACAATTTCTTCAGTTTGATTCCGAATTTCTGTGCAATATCGTGCATTGTTTCGCCAATTCCCGCTTTGTAAGTTTCTTTGTTTCCAGATGAATTTTTGCCTTCCAGAAAGATGATATCATTTTTCGCCAGTTTAGAATCTTCCAACTCGTTATATTTCATCAAACGTTTTTCACTGATTCCGAATTTCTTAGCAATATCAGAAACATTTGCATCTACTGGCATCACGAAGAATTTCAAATCACCATTCGGGTGGTTTTTCACCAGGATATTTTTCAGAAGTGCCGCTTTCGTATTTGCATCTACAATCTCAGAAACCTCAGATTGTTTTTTCGCATACGAACCTTGAGAATAAGGCACCTTTACTGTTGGCGGAGCAACTCTGTCGTTTTGTTTTTCCTGACTTAGTTGCGCCATAAAAACCGCATCATTATTAAGATTCGGGTACAATTTCAAAATAGCGTAATAAACTTCATCTTTAGAAGTATTATCAAATTCATACAATTTGTAACGCTCGATTTTGTCAATCAGGATGTACGCATATCTCGGATTGGTAGCATATCCGGCTTTTTTAAGACCATGCGCCCAGGCCTTATAATCTTTAGGATTCAGGTCAAACAATTTGGTATAATACTTCCGTGTCGCCAGGAAAACCGAATGGTCTTCATAAGACTGCTTTGGGTCTTCGTAAACACGAAAACATTCGTTGGGCGCATCATCGGTATGTTTCATCGTTTTGCCTGTCCAGTCTTCTTTGCATTTGATCCCGAAATGGTTTTTACCTTCCAGCGCCAGTCGGCTTTGTCCGCCACCAGTTTCCAAAAGTCCCTGAGCCAGCGTAATGCTCGCCGGAATTTTATATTTCTCCATTTCTTCCACCGCATACGGCGCAAATTTCTGGATGTATTGGTCTTCCGTTTTCCAGGTCTGCGCTTTCACAAGACCTAAAACACTTACAAAACCAATCACTAATACTTTTCTCATATTTATTTTTTACTAAATATTTTATTCTTTTAGGAGCTTTATCCCGCTTTCCACTATATCTTTTTTGTTTAGAAGCTGAGTCGTTAATAGAACTTTTGTACCAAAACAAAAAAGGATGCCGTTGCAATCGGGGCTATGGATTCGTAATTCTTTTCACTCTTTTTCTTTAAAACAGACTTTTGTCATTCCGTAGGAATCTAAGCATACCGATAACAAAAACAGTCTAGATTCCTCCGGAATAACAATATTATGATTAATCAATAATCAGCGTTCTGCCTTTACTTTTCAAAAACTGATTCGCACCTTTGATTCCCTGTAATCCGCCAGTATGAAACGTAAGAATTTTTGAATCTTTCGGAAAATAACCTTTCTCCGCCAAATCAAAAATCTTCTGCATCATTTTTCCGGTATAAATCGGATCAAGCGGAATCTGATATTCCTGATGAAACCAATTTATAAAACGAATATTCTCATCAGATATTTTTCCGTATCGGTTTTCATCAGCATCCATCAATTCAAAATTGTTTTTTCCACTCCATTGCTTCACAATGTTTTCCAGCGAATCATCCTTAACAACTTTGATTCCAATCATTTTTTGATGTTCGTCTGCAAATTTAGAAATCCCGGCAACCGTTCCTCCTGTCCCAACAGCTGTGCAAAGATAATCAAAATCTTTGGTGTCCTTTCCCAGCATATATTGGACACCTTCAACCGCCATTTCATTACTTCCACCTTCCGGAATAATCAATGAATTGGGATATTTTGCCGAAAACTCCTGAGTTAATCTTTTCTTATTCTGATAATCTTCTCTTGAAACGAAGAAGAACTGCATTCCGTTTTGGAAAGCTTCGGAAAGTGTGGGATTTTCCTGCCAATTATTTTCTAATTCATTACCTCGGATGATTCCAATCGTTGGGATACTGAATTGTTTTCCAAAGGCAGCAACCGAAGCAATATGATTGGAAAATGCCCCTCCAAATGTGATTAACAAAGGATTTTCATGTTTCGATTCCAGATATTGATTGACATTGAAAAAGAGTTTCCAGAATTTGTTTCCTGAAATTTTGGGATGGGTAAGGTCTTCCCTTTTGATAAAAATCCGCACATCAAAATCAGTTTTGATTTCAACAACTGGGATTTTATGTTCTGGAATCTGAAGCATCTTCAAAATTAATAAAATAGATCAGGAATAGCCGCTATTAAAGAAGATTAATTGATATCAGAATTTTTGGCTGCTTTTACCAACTCATTAATATCAGCATACAGCAGACGCCATTCCGGAATATCTCTCATCGAGGTTATGAGGTTCAGGAAAGCCTTCAACTGTTTTTCCAATGTTTTTCGGATGGCAGATGCACTTTTAACGGTTCGGAGTTCTGCATTGGCACTGGCCTGCTCTGCAAATAGTAATTCGAATTCGTTTTGCTTCGCTTTGAGATCATCGATTGTAGAAGTCAAAAACAGCGCGTCGATCTTCTGCTGATTCTCCGGCAATTCCAGTTCTTCAATCAGCTTTTTCATCTGGGCAGTCTGGGAAGAATAGCTCAGCTTATCCAGATCCAAGCCATAGTTTTTAAGAATATCATAAAGATCGCCCGCCATCTGATAATTGGGAAGCAATGGCATATCTCTGTATCCATCGAGAAATTTTTTAAGATTCCGAAAAGCCATATCTCTTTCCACATCCGCCTCGGCAACCAGCACTCCTTTACCACTGAAGGTAGATTTGCTGTACGATGCATCATAATTGAGAGATTCTGCTTTAATCTTTTCCAAAAGTGGATGAGTTATAATGACCGGATATTTCCCGGAATCGGCTTTGCTGATAATCCTTTGCGTCAATGTCGCCAAATCCTTGGTCTTGAGTTCTGATAATGTAATTTTCAAAATAAGTGTTTTTAAGTGATTCATTAAAATTAATAAAAACAGATTGATCTAAAACCATCCGTTTTGAATTAAAACAAAGTTCTATTTGGGTTCCGCAGGTCATATTAGACTTTCACAGATTTCTTTTTGAGTTCCTCGGGTCATATTGAACCTTTACAGATTTCTGTGAAAGTTCCCCAGGTCATATTAGACTTTCACAGAGTTCTGTTTGAGTTCCGCAGGTCATATTAGACATTCTCAGCTTCGTGAACAAAAAAATCCACCGGTAAAGGTGGATTCTGTATTTATAATTTTGAGAAAATTATTTTGTTCTCTCGATGATTTTCTTTACTGCTTTTACCACAGCTTCTGTATCGATCTGATATTTTTTCATCAATTCTGCAGGCGTTCCTGATTCTCCGAAAGTGTCGTGAACGGCTACAAATTCCTGAGGCGTTGGTCTTCTTCTGGAAAGCATTCCGGCAACAGATTCTCCAAGTCCACCAAGGTAATTATGTTCTTCTGCAGAAACGATTTTACCTGTTTTCTCTACAGACTTCAAGATGATTTCTTCATCCAAAGGTTTGATCGTGTGGATATTGATGATTTCTACTGAGATGCCTTCTTTCTCCAATTCATCCGCTGCTAACAAAGATTCCCAAACCAAATGTCCTGTTGCAACAATTGTCACATCTGTTCCTTCCTGCAAAAGAATCCCTTTTCCAATCTCGAAAGGCATATCTTCCGGAATAAAAACTGGTACTACAGGACGACCAAATCTTAGATAAACAGGGCCTTCGTGAGCCGCAGCTGCTAAAGTTGCCGCCTTAGTCTGATTGTAATCGCAAGGATTGATAACCGTCATTCCAGGAAGCATTTTCATCATTCCGATATCTTCCAAAACCTGATGTGTTGCGCCATCTTCTCCCAAAGTTACCCCCGCATGAGAAGCTGCAATTTTCACATTTTTGTTGGAATAAGCGATAGACTGACGAATCTGGTCATAAACTCTGGATGTTGCAAAGTTGGCGAAAGTACCAGCAAAAGGAATCTTCCCGTTGATGGTAAGACCTGCTGCCATTCCCATCATATTAGCCTCTGCAATCCCAGTTTGGAAAAATCTTTCAGGAGCTTTCTCAATGAATTTCTCCATTTTAAGCGAACCAATCAAATCAGCACAAAGTGCTACCACATTTGGATTGGTATCTGCCAATTCTGCCAAACCAGCTCCAAAACCTGAACGCGTATCTTTTTTTTCTGTATATGTATATTTCATTTTGAATCTAAATTATTGAATTAATAATCAGCTGGAGCTTCTAGGTACAATTGTTTGAAAGCTGTTTCCAACTGCTCATCATTAGGTGCTTTTCCGTGCCAAGCGTGACTTCCCACCATAAAATCTACACCACTTCCCATCTCTGTGTGAAGCAAAATAGCTACTGGTTTTCCGTTACCTGTTTCGGATTTAGCTTTATTCAAAATTGCAATAACTGCTTCGAGATCATTTCCGTTTTTTTCTTCCAAAACGATCCAGCCAAAAGCTTCTAATTTGGCGTGCAAATCTCCTAATGGCAATACCTGATCAGTATCTCCGTCGATTTGTCTTCCGTTATAATCTATGGTTGAAATAATATTATCTACTTTTTTTGCAGCGGCGTACATAAATGCCTCCCAATTCTGCCCTTCCTGCAATTCGCCATCGCCCTGAAGTGTATAAATTAAAGAATCATCACCATCCAATTTTTTACCTTGAGCAGCTCCTAAAGCCACTGATAAACCTTGACCCAATGAACCAGAAGCAACTCTGATTCCGGGTAAGCCTTCGTGCGTTGTTGGGTGACCTTGTAATCTTGAATTTAATTTTCTGAAAGTTGCCAATTCTGCAACCGGAAAGAAATCGAATCTTGCCAATGTACTGTAAAATACCGGCGAAATATGACCGTTTGAGAGGAAGAAAAGATCTTCGTTTTTGCCTTCCATCGTGAAAGGTAATTTGTAGTTCAGGATTTCTCCGTAAAGTGCTACGAAATATTCTGTACAACCAAGAGATCCGCCTGGATGTCCACTGTTTACGTCGTGAACCATTCTCAGAATATCTCTTCTGATTTGTGTGGAAAGGCTTTTCAGCTCTTCTATTGATTTGCTCATTATTTTAGATTTGCTTTCTTGCGAAATTACGATTTTAAAATGACGTCTAAAAATCTACGATTATAAAAATTACATAAAAAAACCGCTCAGAAATCTGAGCGGTCATTTTATAATTAATTCAAGATTATTTTCCGAATGTATAAGCATAGCCTAAATTAATGGCACTATATGTAAATCCATTCTTCGAAACACCTGAATAACCTAAATTAACTTGGCTTGTTCCAAAATGATAAGCAGCTTTTGGTTGGAAATAGAAACCACCATCGCTATCTCCATCAGCAAAAAGTAATCCGTACCCAAGATCTACTCCAAGGCTAAACTGAGGAGTAAACAAATATTGAGCTGAAGCAGCAATAGGTACCATACTCATAGTTTTATATTTAAAATCACCAGAAATCCCAAAACCATAGTCATAGGAAACGGTTTTTCCAAACCAAGCAGAATAACCTGTCGCTATCCCCAAATTAAATTCCGCAGCAATTGGCCATCTGTAAGCCCCGTCTACTCCCGCAGTAAAGCTATAAGCATCGCTGGCATCACCTACTGGCAGTCCTACATGAGCTCCAAGACTAAATCCTGATTGAGCATTTGACAATCCGAAAACTGCAATAGCAGCTGTTAAAATCAATTTTTTCATAGTTGTAATTTTAAATAATATTATTAATTGTTAAATTAACTTAAAACATTGCTAAATTAATATTTTTTTTGAATAAAACAAATAATATTTTCAAAGTATCCCAATATAAAAAAACTCCAATGTAAATATTGGAGTTTTTAATATTTTTAAAAAAAATTATTTTAAAAAGAAGTTGTATCCTAAGTTAACTGCACCTACCCCAAAATCAAAAGGACCAACCTTTGATGTGATACCTTGATAACCTAAATATAATTCACCTTGAGAGAAGTTATACGCCACCTTTGGCTGATAGTAAAAACCTCCATCAATACCATCTTTAGTAGAAAATCCATATCCTAAATCTAAACCTAAAGATACTGGAGAACCAGAGAATCTATATTTTCCTGCCAACGCCAATGGTATAAATCCAAAGTCATCACCTTTTACAGATCCACCAGGAACATCATAGCTTTTACCAATAAAATGAGAATAACCAGTAGCAACTCCCAAATCAAAACTTGGTGCCACATTCCACATATAAGCCCCGTCAAGACCTAAAGTAAAAGAAGAAGCATCCCCTGCATCGCTAACTGGAATACCAATGTGCGCTCCTAATTTGAAGCCTTGCTGTGCATTTGAAAGACCAAAAACAGCAATAGCTGCCATTAAAAATAATTTTTTCATAGTATAAAAATTTAATTTCAATAAAGACGACAACAATTTTTATACCAATGTTAAAAATTTATTGTTTTTCAATACTGTTGTATGCCATAATGATTTTTTTAACCACAGGATGTCTTACAACATCTTCTTCCGTCAAATGCACAAAGCCAATCTCTTCTACATCTTTTAAAATTGTCATAGATTCTTTGAGACCGGATTGCTGATTTTTTGGTAAATCAATTTGGCTTGGGTCGCCTGTGATGATAAATTTGGCATTCATTCCCATTCTTGTCAGGAACATTTTCATTTGAGAACGCGTGGTATTTTGAGCTTCATCCAAAATCACAAAAGCTTCATCCAGAGTTCTACCTCTCATAAAAGCCAAAGGTGCTACTTCTATGATTCTTTTCTCCATATAACCCTCCAGTTTTTCGTGCGGAATCATATCGCGAAGCGCATCATACAAAGGCTGCATATATGGATCTAATTTTTCCTTGAGATCACCAGGCAAGAAACCAAGACTCTCACCAGCTTCTACAGCAGGTCTTGTAAGGATGATTCTTTTTACTTCTTTGTCACGCAGGGCTTTTACCGCCAAGGCAACACTGGTATACGTTTTACCTGTCCCAGCCGGGCCAATCGCAAAAACCATATCTTTCTTCTCAGCCGCTTTTACCAATTTTTTCAGATTGGTAGTCTTGGCTTTAATTGATTTTCCATTGACTCCTTTTACAATAATGTCCTGGTCAAACACCAACTGCTTTTCAGAATCATTTTTCAGTTTTAAAAGTGATTCCAATTGTTTGATTTCTATAGAATTGTGCTTGGTAATGTAGTCAGAAATATCATCGAGCCTTTGTTTCAAAACATCCAGCGTTTCTCTGTTTCCCATTGCGAAAATAAAATTGTCTCTACCAGTAATTTTGAGTGTTGGGAAACTGGATTTTATAAGGTTGAAATTTTGATTCTGAACACCATAAAAAGTTTTGGTGTTGATATCTTGTAGTTCATAATTAATTTCGAACA
>Ga0308163_10001606_pt1 | contig 23629 bp, 16 predicted proteins | sample PhyTR1_FD_201037 | JGI IMG/M metagenome (GOLD analysis project Ga0308163, IMG submission 201037) | Phyllosphere microbial communities from UC Gill Tract Community Farm, Albany, California, United States - DLSLT.R1 | ecosystem: Host-associated > Plants > Phyllosphere > Unclassified | place: USA... | reverse complement strand
TCCTTCTTCACCGGTCTTCAAGCGAAGCGGATCGAGCATGTGATGCTGCGCGATGTGACGATCAAGATGTCGGCGGCAAAGGAAGCGGCGATCAAGGCCGATGCGGTTCCGGTCAGCCAGGATATCTACCCCGACCCGCATATGTACGCGACCGTCATGCCGGCCTACGGGCTGTGGACGCGTTATGTCGGAAATCTGACTTTGCTGCGCGTACGCTTCCTCAACGCGGGCAAGGACGCGCGGCCGGCGCTGCTGGCCGACGCATCCTGTGCCTGATCACTTCCAGGCCGACACCCGGAACCAATCGACATCAATGTAGTTCTGTTTGATTTGATTGCGGCTGGTTCCGGTGCCCGGCGCCTCATCCGTATCGGATTTGATGTACGTGAAGACGGCGGGACGGCTGCCCTTCCACCACGAGAATTTCGCCAGCGGCGTCGCCGGACCGAAGTCCTTGAAGGCGTCCTTCTCGTCCAGCGCGTAGGAGAACTGCACGACCTGGCTTTCAAAGACCTGGGCGCGCAGGATGATCGATTTGCCGCCGATTTTGGGGCCGCGCGTCTCTTCGCCCGCATTGGAGTAGGTCAGGTAATTGACGCCGTTGTCGCGCGCCACGCCTATCCACGGCAGCTTGACGCCGAACAGGCTCAGGCCCGCACGCTGGGCCTCGGCCAATGCGCCGATTTCAATCCGGGTGCTGAAAATGGGATGCGGGCCTTGCAGGATCTGCGTCAGCGTGTTGCGGGCGCCGACGAGGTACCTGGTTTTGTTGGCCTCGATCCGCATGAAGCCGGGCCGCTGCGACAGGCTCCAGCGGGCGTCGTCCGGGTTGTGGTTCCACGACCATTGCAGCCCAAGCCGGGTGCTGGAGAATTCGTCGCTGTCCTGGATTTTGTCGGCGGACTGCTTGCCGGTATCGGGATAATCATGGTCGGATACCGGCACGCCCTGCGCGCCCATCACCGGCCAATCGTCCGTCCACGTCACGGGCTGCATATGCGTGATGCGGCCGAAGGCGCCGGTGCTGTTGAAGTGGATGAACCAACCCTGTCCCGAAGGCGTCTCCACATAGCCGCCCTGGTGCGGGCCTTTGAGGCCGTTACCCGGATTGAGCACCGACTTGTATTCATACGGTCCCTCGATCTTCCGCGAACGCATGACCGCTTGCGGTCCGGTCTCCACGCCGCCGATAGGCGCGAAGATGTAGTAGTAGCCGTTGCGCTTGTAGGTCTTCGGGCCTTCCAGGATCGGCAGGTTGGCCTTGTCCTCGATGATGGTGGTGCCGGTATCGTAGAGCGTCATGCCGTCAGGGCTCATGGCGTGCAGTATCACCGGTCCCGCGCCGACCTTGGAGTGGACCAGATAGGCCTTGCCATCGTCGTCCCAGAAAGGGCAAGGATCTTCATAGCCGGCGCCGTCGAGCACCTTCACCGGATCCGACCATTTGCCCGCCGGGTTGGTGGTCGTGCTCATGAAGATGCCTTCATCGGGCGTCGCCCAATAGACATAGAACAGGCCCTTGTGATGGCGAATGGCGGGCGCCCAAACCCCGCCCGCATAGCGCATGCCCTTGCCGACCGGCTTGGAAGTGCTGTCGGTCAGCGTGTAGGGCGGGACCATATCGTAGGCGGGATGGAAATTGAGCCTGTCCAGCACATGGCCGGCGATCTTCCAATGCACCAGGTCCTTGGACTGCAAAACAGGAATGCCCGGCGAGAAGTGAAAACTCGACGCCACCATGAAGTAATCCTCGCCCACGCGGATCACGTCGGGGTCGGAATAGTCGGCGTAGATGATCGGGTTGGCGTAGCGCCTGGCCGGTTCGGCGATCGCGGCGGAAGCACATAAAACCGGCACCAACATCGCCAATAACAAGCTGTGAATTTTTGCAGGCATTGCCAACCCCTTCCAATGGAAGGGGTTGATCTTATCACCCGGCGAGCCAGCGAACCGCTCATAAATCTGCTTATTACGGACCTGGATGGCTTCGCGCCGGGGTGCCGGCGATTAACGCAGGCCGCTGGCGGCCTTGGCCAGATCGGTGATGCGGCCCCAGTCGCCGGCGGCGATGGCGTCCTTTGGCGTCAGCCACGAGCCGCCCACGCAGGCGACATTTTTCAGCGCCAGGAACTGCGAGGCCGTCTCCTGCGAAATCCCGCCCGTCGGGCAGAACGTCACGTCCGGCAGCGGGCCGTTGATCGCGTTGAGCATGCCGATGCCGCCGGCCGGCACCGCCGGGAACAGCTTCAGTTGACGGAAGCCCTGCTCGCGCGCGGCCATCACTTCCGACGGCGTCATCACGCCCGGCAGCAGCGGCAGGCCGCTGCTCTTGGCGGCGGCGATCAGCGCGGCGGTCAGGCCCGGCGAGACGCCGAACACGGCGCCGGCGTCACGCGCGGCGGCGAATTCCTCCGGCTGCGTCAACGTGCCGACGCCGACGATGGCGCCTTCCACTTCCGACATGGCGCGGATCGCGCCCAGGCCGTGCTTGGTGCGCAGGGTCACTTCCAGCACCCGGATGCCGCCGGCCACCAGCGCGCGCGCCAGCGGAACGGCGTGTTCAGGTTCGTCAATCGCGATCACAGGGATCACGGCCGAGGTGCGCATAATGTCGAGCAGGGTCATAGTCATGGCTTAGGCTTCTTTCTTCATCGAGAAATCTTCATCGGAACCCGGCACGGTGTTACCCACCGGGTCTTTGTCATGCAGGCCGACGATGGTCGGTATCGGCGACGGCAGCGGGAACGTGGTCGCGCCCTTTTCCGCTTCGCACACACTGTTGCGGAACATGGCGAACAACTCGCGTCCCATGCCCACGCTGTTCGGCGTCAGGTCGGCCGTGGCCTGTTCGCGCGCGTTCCAGACGGCCGGTTCCACCAGCGCCTCCAAAGTGCCGTCCTTGGCGCAGACGCGGATGATGTCGCCGTCGCGCACGCGGCCCAGCGGGCCGCCGGCCAGGATCTCCGGCGACACGTGGATCGCCGCCGGCACCTTGCCGGAGGCGCCCGACATGCGGCCGTCGGTCACCAGCGCCACGTGGCGGCCGGCGTCCTGCAGGTTGGCCAGCGCCGGCGTGAGCGCGTGCAGCTCCGGCATGCCGTTGGCGCGCGGACCCTGGAAGCGCAGCACGGCGACGAAGTCGCGATCGAGCTGGCCGGCCTTGTAGGCGTCCATGAAATCTTCCTGCGAGTTGAACACCAGCGCCGGCGCTTCCACCGTCTGGTGTTCCGGCTTCACCGCCGAAACCTTCATCACCGCGCGGCCCAGGTTACCCTTGACCAGCACCGTGCCGCCGTCCGGCGAGAACGGCGCGGTGATCTTGCGCAGCACCGCCTCGTCGCCCGATTCGGCCGGCGCGTCGCGCCAAACGACGCCCTGTCCACCCTCGCCGAGGAACGGCTCGGTGCAGTGCGCACGCAGGCCCTTGCCCAGGATGGTGGTGACGTCGTCGTGCAGCAGGCCGCCGTTGAGCAGCTCGCGGATCACGAAGCCGGTGCCGCCGGCGGCGTGGAAGTGGTTCACGTCGGCGTTGCCATTCGGGTAGATGCGCGTCAGCAGCGGAACCACCTTCGACAGCTCGTTGAAGTCGTCCCAGTCGATGACGATGCCGGCCGCCTTGGCGATGGCCACCAGGTGCAAGGTGTGGTTGGTCGAGCCGCCGGTCGTCAGCAGCGCGACGATGGCGTTGACGATCGATTTCTCATCGACCACGTGGCCGACCGGCAGATACTCGCTCGACTGCGCAGTGATGACAGCCGCGCGGCGCGCGGCGGCCTTGGTCAGCTCGTCGCGCAGCGGCGTGTTCGGCGTGATGAAGGCGGCGCCGGGCAGGTGCAGGCCCATGACCTCCATCAGCATCTGGTTGCTGTTGGCGGTGCCGTAGAAGGTACAGGTGCCGGCGCCGTGGTAGGACTGCGATTCGCCCTCGAGCAGCTCGGCGCGGCCGACCTTGCCCTGCGCGTACAGCTGGCGGATCTTGGCTTTCTCGGAATTCGACAGGCCGGTCGTCATCGGGCCGGCCGGCACGAACACCGCCGGCAGATGGCCGAAGTGCAGCGCGCCGATCAGCAGGCCCGGCACGATCTTGTCGCACACGCCCAGGTACACGGCCGAATCGAACATGTTGTGGGACAGCGCGATCGCGGTCGCCATGGCGATGGCGTCGCGCGAAAACAGCGACAGTTCCATGCCCGGCTGGCCCTGCGTGACGCCGTCGCACATGGCGGGCGTGCCGCCGGCGTACTGCGCCACCGCGCCCACTTCGCGCACGGCGTCCTTGATCAGCGCCGGGAAGCCCTCGAACGGCTGGTGTGCCGACAGCATGTCGTTGTAGGCGGAAACGATGGCCACCGACGGCTTCTTCAATTCTTTCAACGACAGCTTGTCGTTGGCGGGGAACGCGGCGAAGCCGTGCGCCAGGTTGGTGCACGCCAGGGTGCCGCGCTGGACGCCCTTGACGCGGGCCGCCTCCAGGTGCGCCAGATATGCGCCGCGCGAAGGTTTGCTACGCTCGATGATGCGAGCGGTGACAGTTTCCAAGACCGGATGCAACGCCATGATTGTTCCTTATGAATGAATTCCGTGAAATTTTACTACAAAATCTCAAAACCGACTGTTTTTTCTATTTTCTAGCTGGCAAAAGCTGGCGACCGCCGGCACCGGAAACGCATCCTGACATGCAGGAAAAACCACCTCCAGAGCGATAAGAATTCTATTCTTTCAACAGTGTCGTAGTGAATTTACCGGGTTTTCCTGTATGATTCACCCAGCTTGTTGATGCATCCCCTCCTACCCAACAGACGAAGACGCCCGACCATTATGCGCCAGCCCGCCCTGACCACTACCGCCAGCTTCAAAGCCCTCGAATCCCACGCCGTCGACGCCAAACACTGGCAGTTGCGCCAACTGTTCGCGCACGACGCGCAGCGCTTCCCGAACCTGACGGTCGACGCGGCCGGCCTGTTTCTCGATTATTCCAAGAACCGCCTGACCGGCACCACTATCGACCTGCTGCTCGATCTGGCCCGCGAACGCGGCGTCGAAGCCCAGCGCGACGCCATGTTCAATGGCGAGAAGATCAATATTACAGAACATCGCGCCGTGCTGCATACCGCGTTGAGATTGCCGCGCGGTAAAAGTTTGACGGTGGATGGCCAGGATATCGGCGCCGACGTCCACGCCGTGCTCGACCACGTCAAGGAATTCACCGACCAGGTCCGCTCCGGCGCCTGGCTTGGCCACACGGGCAAGCCGATCACCGACGTTATCAATATCGGCATCGGCGGCTCAGACCTGGGTCCGAAAATGGCCGTACTGGCACTGCGTTCGTATGCCCATCCGCGCCTGAAGATGCATTTCGTCTCCAACGTCGACGGCCACGACATGGACGCCGCGCTGGCCCTGGTCGATCCCGAGACCACGTTGTTCATCATCGCCTCCAAGACCTTCGTCACGGCCGAGACCATGCTTAACGCCGGCACCGCCCGCACTTGGTTCCTGAAAACGGGCAAGGAGGAAGACCTGGCGCGCCACTTCGTCGCCGTCTCCACCAATACCGAGGCCGTGAAAGCGTTCGGCATCGACCCCGCCAACATGTTCCCGTTCTGGGACTGGGTCGGCGGCCGTTATTCGGTCTGGTCGGCGATCGGCCTGGCCGTCGCGCTGGCGGTCGGCTATGGCTACTTCAGCGACTTCCTGGCCGGCGCCCACGCGATGGATGAACATTTCCGCACCACGCCGCTGGCGCAGAACATGCCGGTGCTGCTGGCGATGGTCGGCTTCTGGAACCGCCAGTTCCTCGGCGCCGGCTCGCTGTCGATCGCGCCCTACCACCAGGATCTGAACCGCTTCCCGGCCTACCTGCAGCAACTCGACATGGAAAGCAACGGCAAGCGCGTCACCCGCGACGGCGCCGACGTCGACACGCCGACCTGCCCGGTGGTGTGGGGCGAATGCGGCACCAACGCGCAACACGCCTACTTCCAGCTGCTGCACCAGGGTACCGACGTCACCCCGATCGACTTCATCGCGACGCTGCGCGCCACGCACGACCTGCCGGGCCATCACGACTCGCTGCTGGCCAACTGCTTCGCCCAGTCGGAAGCCTTCATGACCGGCAAAACGGCCGACGAAGTGCGCGCCGACCTGACCGCGCAAAAACTGGACGCGGCCGACATCGAAGCGCTGGTGCCGCACAAGACCTTCCCCGGCAACCGCCCGTCCAACACCATCCTGATGGACCAGCTGACGCCAACCACGCTGGGCGCGCTGATCGCGCTGTACGAGCACAAGACCTTCGTCCAGGGCGTGCTGTGGGACGTCAACAGCTTTGACCAGTGGGGTGTGGAGCTGGGCAAGGTATTGGCCAAGAACATCCACGCCGAACTGACCGGCGACGTCCAGCCGGACCGCCACGACAGCTCGACCAACGGTTTGATCGTCATGGCCAAAGCGGCCCAGCACATTTAAGCCAGGGAAGACCATGAGCGCACCGAACATCGAAGTAGCCTACGACGCCGTCATGCAAACCGGCGAATGCCCGCTGTGGCACGAGCAGGAGCAGGCGCTGTACTGGGTCGACATCCCGGCCTTCACCGTGCACCGGCTCGACCCGGCCAGCGGCGAGCACCAGGCCTGGCGGCTCTCGAGCGAGCCGGCCAGCCTGGCCGTCAGCGACAACGGCGGCTTGATCGTGGCCATGCGCAGCGGCTTCTATCACCTCGACACCGGCGCCGACGACGTCCGCATCACCGAAATCGCACCGGCGCCGTACGACACCTCGCTGGCCCGCTTCAACGACGGCAGGGTCGATCCGGCCGGGCGTTTCTGGGTCGGCACCATCTACGAGCCGCGCGACCGCCAGGCCGCCGAGATGTTCGTGCTGGAACAAGGCGAGATCCGCAAGGCCTGGTCGGGCGGCATGACCAACTCCAACGGCCTCGGTTTCAGCCTGGACGGCAAAACCATGTACCACGCCGACACGACGGCGCACCTGGTGCGGCGCTTCGATTTCGACGTCGACGCCGGCACGGTGGAAAACCAGCGGCCGTTCATGCAGTTCTCGGCCGACAAGGCCAACAATTACGGCGGGCGTCCGGACGGTGCGGCGGTCGACAGCGACGGCAATTACTGGTGCGCAATGTTCGAAGGCGGACGGCTGCTCAAGCTGTCGCCGGATGGCGAACAGCTCGATGAAATCAAGCTGCCGCTGCGCTGCCCGACGATGCTGGCTTTCGGCGGCCCCGATCTGCGCACCTTGTATGTCACCAGCGCCGGCGAGCGCCCGGAAGCCGAGCTGGAACAGTACCCGCTCAGCGGCAAGCTGCTGTCGATCAAAGTCGATGTGGCAGGCCGCGTGAATCCGGCGTATAAAAATTAACCCGAACGAAGGGGTCGGACCCTACGGGTCCGACCCCGGCCGCAGCGGGGCGCGGGTTGAACAGTGCCGCGAGCAGCACGACAAAAACGGCCCCATAAATGTAGTAAAATTTCTTGCATTTCACTGCTTAGCGTAGTAAATTTACACAATAAAAATACACCGCCGGTTATAGTGTCAACCCGGCGGCAGCGCTCTGCAGCGACCATCCATTCAGGCACAACCAACTCTTGCGACGACTCTAATTATGGCTCTTACCGATTTTGATCTGGTTCTGTTCGGCGGCAGCGGCGATCTGGCGATGCGCAAATTGCTGCCGGCGATGTACGCCCGCGACGTGGCCAACGACCTGCCCCCGACCGCGCGCATCATCTGCGTCGGCCGCGCCGACGCCAGCCAGGAAGACTTCCTGCACACGGTCGAAACCACCTCCAAGCCGCACATCAAGTCGCCCGCCGTCACCCCGGCCGCCTGGACCCGCTTCACCGCCCGCATTGTCTACGTCTCGCTGAACGCCACCGACACGGCCAGCTACAAGAACCTGGTCGAAGCGCTGCGCAAGGACGACGCCATCACCCGCGTTTATTACCTGGCCACGCCGCCGGCGATCTTCTCGCAAATCTGCGACAACCTCAAAGAGAATGGCCTGGTCACCAAGAACTCGCGCGTGGTGCTGGAAAAGCCGCTCGGGCGCGATCTCGCGTCGGCCAAGCAGATCAACGCCGAAGTGGGCAAGGTCTTCGAGGAATCGCAGATCTACCGGATCGACCACTACCTCGGCAAGGAAACCGTGCAGAACCTGCTGGCCCTGCGCTTCGGCAACATCCTGTTCGAGCCGCTGTGGCGCCGCGAATGGATCTCCGACGTGCAGATCACCATCGCCGAAAAACTCGGCGTCGGCAACCGCATGGGTTACTACGACACTTCCGGCGCGCTGCGCGACATGCTGCAAAACCACCTGCTGCAACTGCTGTGCATTGTCGCCATGGAGCCGCCGACCTCGATCGCCCCGGACGCCGTGCGCGACGCCAAGCTGCAGGTGCTGCGCTCGCTGAAAAAATTCACGCCGACCACCCTGGCGCAAAACATCGTGCGCGGCCAGTACCGCGCCGGCCACGTCGACGGCAAGGCCGTGCCAAGCTACCGCGACGAGCCGGACGCGCCGGAACACTCGCGCACCGAGACTTTCGTTGCCATGAAGGCGGAAATCGACACCTGGCGCTGGGCCGGCGTGCCGTTCTACCTGCGCACCGGCAAGCGCATGGCCGACGGCCTGGCCGAGATCGTGGTGCGCTTCAAGCAGATCCCGCACTCGATCTTCGCCCAGCCGACCAATAGCTTCCAGCCCAATTCGCTGGTCATCCGTCTGCAGCCGGACGAGGGCCTGCGCATGAACCTGATGGCCAAGACCCCCGGCGACGGCATGCGCCTGAAGCAGGCCGAGCTGGAACTGGACTTCCGCGAATCGTTCAAGTCGCCCCGCATGGACGCCTACGAGCGCCTGCTGCTGGACGTGCTGCGCGGCCAATTGACCCTGTTCATGCGCGGCGACGAGCTCGAAGCGGCGTGGGAATGGGTCGAGCCGATCCTGAACAACTGGGAGTCCGATGACAGCTACCCGATCCCGTACGCCTCCGGCACCTGGGGTCCTGCCGCCGCCTCGGCGCTGATCGGCCGCGACGGCCTGCAGTGGCGCGAAGAAGCGCTGCCGGAAGACTAACCTCCACTCCGATGCTGCTCGACTCCATCCGCACCCAGCTCGACTCGCTCTCCAAATCGGAGCGTAAAGTCGCGCTGGCCGTGCTCGACCACCCGGGCCAGACGGTCAGCCAGAACATCACCGCGCTGGCCAAAAGCGCGCAAGTGTCCGAGCCGACCGTCGTGCGTTTCTGCCGCACCCTGGGCTACGACGGCTGGCACGAGTTCAAGCTGAAACTGGCGCAGGGGCTGGCGCTGGCCCTGCCCGGCCTCAACGAGCAGCCGACCCAGGACGACCTCGCGGCCGACCTGGTCAACAAGATCTGCAGCCGCTCGATCAACACCCTGCTCGACCTGCGCAACAACCTCGACCCGGACGCCATCCAGAAAGCGCTCGACATCCTGGCCAAGGCCAACAAGATCGAATTCTACGGCCAGGGCACGTCCGGCATCGTCGCCGCAGACGCCCAGCACAAATTCTTCCGCTCCGGCGTGCCGACGGTGGCCTACGCCGACCCGCACATCCACAGCATCGCCGCGGCGCTGCTGCGCACCGGCGACGCCGTGGTCGCCATCTCACAGCGCGGCAACAGTCCGTCGCTGGTGCGCTCGATCAAGCTGGCCCGCCGCGGCGGCGCCGAGGTCATCGTGCTGGCGCCGTCGGGCACGCCGCTGGCCGACCTGGCCACGGTGCTGATCCCGATCGACCTGATTTTCAACATCGACCCCTACACGCCAATCTCGGCGCGCCTGGCCTACCTGGTCGTCATCGACGTGCTGGCCGTGGGCCTGGCCTTGCAGCGCGGCCCCGAATTCCGCAAGAAGATGCAGAACGCCCAGAAGGCGCTGCAAGAGTTCGACTTGCAATTCGACTCGTTCATCGGCTAAGCTCTCGCACTTACAAAAAAACCACTACCTGCTTCCGTGGGTGTGCTGGCGTACGTGGGCTTCGCACTGCCCACCCCTATAATCCTTGCTGTGCTACAGTGTGTCTTAATTTTTCGCAACTGCAACATTGCCGTTTGCACACCTAGTACGTTCGTGGGTGCCGATCCCCGCTGAGAGTGGACATGACTACCTTTTCCTCCTATACCGCCCAACCTGCAGTGCGCATGCCGCTGCTGCAAACCGGTGTGTCCGGTTTCGACCAGATCCTTGGCGGCGGCTTTCCGGCCCACAGCCTGTACCTGATCCAGGGCCTGGCCGGCAGCGGCAAAACCACCTTGGCCTGCCAGATCGCCTTCCAGCACGCCCATCAGGGTAAAAAAGTGCTGATCCTGACGTTGATCGCGGAAACCCACGGCAAGATGCTCAACCATCTAAGCAGTTTTTCCTTTTTCGACGAAAAACTGGTCGGCGAACGCATCGTCTTCCTGGGCGCATACAACGAACTGCTCAAGGGTGGCCTGCGCGAGCTGCTCAAGTCGATCGCCGCCACGCTGGCCGACCAGCGCCCGGACATCATGATCATCGACGGTTTCCGCACCGTGCGCGAGGCCAAGCCGTCGGACGTGGCGCTGTCCGAATTCATGCTATCGCTCAACTCGCTGGTGGCGACCATGGAGTGCACCACCTTCCTGCTCTCGCCCACCGAAGGCAACGTGGCCGATTCGGAAAACACGCTGGTCGACGGCTTGATCGAACTGAGCCAGTATGAGCAGGGCTTGCAGCTGATCCGCGAGATCAAGGTGTTCAAGTTGCGCGGCAGTAAGCATCTGCTGGGCCGCCACGTGTTCGAGGTCGGCGTCGATGGCGTTGCCATCTACCCGCGGCTGGAGGCGGTCACCACCGTCTCCGGCGCCACGCCATCGGTCTCGCGCCAGCGCCTCGGCTTTGGCATCGAGGGCTGGGACAAGCTGACCAACGGCGGCGTCGCGCGCGGCTCGACCACGGCGCTGCTGGGCAACCCGGGGGTCGGCAAGACCCTGATGGGCCTGCATTTCATCTACGAGGGTTTGCGGCGCGGCGAAAATTGCCTGATCGCCGGCTTCTACGAGTCGCCGCTGCGGTTGCTGGAAAAGTCGATCAGCGTCGGCATGGACATGACACCCTATTACAACAGCGGCGCGCTTGAAATCATCTGGCATCCGCCGCTCGAGGTGCTGGTGGACGCCATGGCCGAGGACATGCTGCGCAACGTCGAGCGGCGCGGCGTGTCGCGCCTGCTGATGGATGGCCTCGACGGCCTGCGCGAGATCGTCATCCACGAGGGCCGCTCGCGCTCCTTCCTGGCCGCGCTGGTCAACGAACTGCGCTGCCGCAATGTCACCAGTTTCTTCACGCAAGAACTGCCGTACTTCGGCACCGGGCCGGCGCACAGCGAAGTGTCGGCCTCGATGTTGTTTGAAAACATCATCCTGTTGCGCTATGTCGACGTGCGCGGCGTCAACCGGCGCCAGATCGGCGTGCTCAAGCTGCGCGAGAACAGCTACGACGCGGCCAACCACATCTTGCTCATCAGCGACACCGGCATGACGATCGAAGGCGCCGTGTCGGGCTCCGTCGCGCCGCCGCAAACGTTATAACGAGATGACATGAGCGACTTCCCGGCTATCATGGACGCCAACCCGGATGGAAAACTCATCCTGGTGGTCGACGACGAGTTCGACGTCTTGTCGGCGTACACGATGCTGTTCGAGTACCGCGGCTACCGCGTGCGCACCGCCGGCAACGGCGCCGACGCGCTGGAGCTAGCCGCGCGCGAACGTCCGGACATCGTGGTCTCCGACTACATGATGCCGGTGATGGACGGCGCCCAGCTATGCCTGCTATGGCGGGCCGACCCGGCCCTGGCCGCCATCCCCTTCATCCTGGCCAGCGCCGGCATCCCGCGCAAGGACCAGGTGGTGCCCTACGACACTTTCTTCCGCAAGCCGATCCGCTTTGAAGTGCTGCTCGACGAGATCGCCCGCCTGATCGCCGCCAAGGCGGCCGGCTGACACCAAACCAGCCCACGGCAGCATGCAGACCCGGGAGACACGTAGGGCGGATTAGCGCAGCGTAATCCGCCAAGCGTGCGTTTCCACGGCGCATGCATTGGCGGATTACGGCGTTCCGCCTAATCCGCCCTACGCAAACCAGCCCCGCTTGAGTACAATAAGACAACGCAATCCCCTTACCTCAGATTGGCAGCGCATATGAACCAACTCGAACAACTGAAGCAATTCACCACCGTGGTCGCCGACACCGGCGACTTCCAGTCGATCCAGGCCTACACCCCGCGCGACGCCACCACCAACCCGTCGCTGATCCTCAAGGCGGTGCAAAAGGACGAATACAAGCCGCTGCTGGAAAAAGCCGTGCGCGACAACCTCGACCGCTCGATCCCGGACACCATCGACCACCTGCTGGTGGCTTTCGGCAAGCAGATCCTGCGCATCATCCCGGGCCGCGTCTCGACCGAGATCGACGCCCGCCTGTCGTTCGACGTCGAAGGCTCGGTGGCCAAGGGCCGCGACCTGATCAAACTGTACGAGGCGGCAGGCATCGAGCGCGAGCGCGTGCTCATCAAGATGGCCGCCACCTGGGAAGGCATCCGCGCCGCCGAGATCCTGGAAAAAGAAGGCATCCGCTGCAACATGACCTTGCTGTTTTCGCTGGGTCAGGCGATCGCCTGCGCCGACGCCGGCGCCCAGCTGATCTCGCCGTTCGTCGGCCGCATCTACGATTGGTACAAGAAATCCACCGGCCTCGACTACACCGGCGCCGAAGACCCGGGCGTGCAGTCGGTCAAGCGCATCTACAACTATTACCGCAAGTTCGGCTACAAGACCGAGGTCATGGGCGCGAGCTTCCGCAACACCGGCCAGATCCTGGAACTGGCCGGCTGCGACCTGCTCACCATCAGCCCGGACCTGCTGCAAAAGCTGGCCGACACCGACGCCCCGGTCGAGCGCAAGCTCAGCGCCGACAAAGTGCCGGCGTCGGGCATCATCAAACTGACGCAGGATGAGAAAACCTTCCGCTTCCAGCTCAACGAGGACCAGATGGCGTCCGAGAAGCTGGCCGAGGGCATCCGCGCCTTCTGCGCCGATTCGGGCAAACTGAAACAAATCATCTCAGGCATGCGCTGATGCCGGCATGACCGGCAAATGGGGCGGGAGCACGGCGCTGGCCGGCCTCCCGCCCTTTGCGTTTGATGACACGCCCCACTCAACAGCGGTCACAATCTGATCGTCGCCGCAGGTGCATTTTGCACCAAAAAGCGGCAATTTCGCGCAACGTGGCATAAATGGAATTATACAAAACGTTACATACCTGACTGTATTACAATGTTGCAGCCTCAGCCGGCACCCGCTCCCGCTGACTACGTCCAACACTATTCTTTCAGAGACCGTCCAATGAGATCCGTCCCTCGCTCCACCACCACCGCCTGCGCCGCCGTCACCCTTGCCCTCGCGTCCCTTGGCGCCTGCGGTAAAAAAGACGAAGCGCCCGCCGCGCCGCCACCGCCGAAAGTGGCGGTCGTCACAGTGGCGCCGGCCAGCATCACGTTGACCAGCGAGCTGCCGGGCCGCACCGAGGCCTCGCGCATCGCCGAGGTGCGCGCGCGCACCGCCGGCATCGTCCTGAAACGGGCGTTCAAGGAGGGCGGCGACGTCAAGGCCGGCGAGGTGCTGTTCCGCATCGATCCGGCCAGCTTCCAGGCCTCGTTCGACAGCGCCCAGGCCGCCGTCGGCCGGGCCGAGGCCAACCTGGCCCAGGCCGACTTGCGCGTCAAGCGCTACACGCCGCTGCTGGCCGCGCAAGCGGTCAGCCAGCAGGAATACGACGACGCCATCACCTCGCAGAAGCAGGCCCGCGCCGACCTGGCCACCGCCAAGGCCGCGCGCACCAACGCCGGCCTGACCCTGGGCTACGCCACCGTCACCGCGCCGATCTCCGGGCGCATCGGCCGCGCGCTGGTGACCGAGGGCGCGCTGGTGGGCCAGGGCGAGGCCACGCCGATGGCCACCGTGCAGCAACTCGATCCGATCTACGTCACCATCACCCAGTCGTCGACCGAACTGCTCAAGCTGCGCCGCGCGCTGGCCGAGGGCAAGCTCAAATCCGCCGGCAAAGATGAAGCGCGCGTGTCGCTGGTGACCGAGGACGGCCAGACCTATCCGCAGGCCGGCAAGCTGCTGTTTGCCGACGTCTCGGTCGACCAGACCACCGGCTCGGTGTCGATGCGCGCCGAGTTCCCCAACCCGAACCGCACCCTGCTGCCGGGCATGTACGTGCGCGCGCGCCTCGAGCAAGGCGTCAACGAGGCCGCCATCACCGTGCCGCAGCAGGCCGTGGTGCGCGGCACCGACGGCGCCACCGTGCTGCTGGTCGGCGCCGACAACAAGGTCGCCGCGCAACCGGTCAAGGCCGACGCCGCGCAAAACGGCAGCTGGGTTGTCAGCTCCGGCCTCAAGGGCGGCGAGCGCGTGATCGTCGAAGGCTTCCAGAAGGCCAAGCCGGGCGCGACCGTTACGCCGGAAGCCTGGAAGGGCGGGGTCGGCGCCGCCGCCGCGCCGGCCGCTCCAGCGCCCGCGCCAGCCGCCGCCACCAAATAATCGGGAGACCAGATGGCCAAGTTCTTCATCGATCGCCCCGTTTTCGCGTGGGTGATCGCCCTGTTCATCCTGATCGGCGGCGCGCTGTCGATCACCCTGCTGCCGGTGGCGCAATACCCGACCATCGCGCCGCCGTCGATCGTCATCGACGCCACCTACCCGGGCGCCACCGCCCAGATCCTCGACGACGCCGTCACCAGCGTGATCGAACAGGAAATGAACGGCGCCGACGGCCTGCAATACGTCGAAGCCGTCAGCGAAGGCAACGGCTCGGTATCGATCACCGTCACCTTCCTGCCCGGCACCAATCCGGACCTGGCGTCGGTGGACGTGCAGAACCGCATCAAGCGGGTCGAGTCGCGCCTGCCGCAGGCGGTCACGCAGCAGGGTGTCAACGTCAACAAGGCGCGCAGCAACATCCTGATGTTCGTCGGCGCGTCGTCGACCGACGGCAAGATGGATACGGCCGCCATCGGCGACTATCTGGCGCGTAACGTCGTCAACGAACTCAAACGCCTGCCGGGCGTGGGCCAGGCCCAGCTGTTCGGCACCGAGCGCGCCATGCGCGTGTGGGTCGACCCGGCCAAACTGGTCGGCCTGCGCCTGACAATGGCCGACGTCACCGCCGCCATCCGCGCGCAGAATGCCCAGGTCACCGCCGGTACCTTGGGCGACCTGCCGTCGCCCGAATCGCAGGCCTACGCCGCGCCGATCGTGGTGCAAGGCCAGCTGACGTCGCCGGAGGAATTCGGCAAGGTCGTGCTGCGCTCCAACACCAACGGCGCCATCGTGCGCCTGTCCGACGTTGCCCGCGTCGAAATGGCCGGCGCCAACTTCAACCGCAGCGCCCGCCTCGACGGCAAGCCCTTCGTCGCCGTCGCCGTGCAGCAGTCGCTGACCGGCAACGCGCTGGCCACCGCCACCCTGGTGCGCGCCAAGATGGACGAACTGTCGAAGTTCTTCCCGCCCGGCCTGAAGTACACCGTGCCTTACGACACCTCGACCTTCGTCAAGATCTCGATCGAGGAAGTGGTCAAGACGCTGTTCGAGGCGGTGCTGCTGGTGTTCATCGTCATGTACATCTTCCTGCAGAACCTGCGCTACACCCTGATCCCGACCATCGTCGTGCCGATCGCGCTGATGGGCACCTTTGCCGTCATGCAGCTGGCCGGCTTCTCGATCAACGTGCTGACCATGTTCGGCATGGTGCTGGCGATCGGGATTCTGGTCGATGACGCCATCGTGGTGGTTGAAAACGTCGAGCGCATCATGAGCGAGGAAGGCCTGTCGCCGCGCGACGCCACCCGCAAGGCGATGTCGCAGATCACCGGCGCCATCGTCGGCATCACGCTGGTGCTGATCGCCGTGTTCATCCCGATGGCCTTCTTCGGCGGCGCCGTCGGCGCCATCTACCGCCAGTTCTCGCTGGCGATGGTGTCGGCGATGGTGTTCTCGGCGCTGATGGCGCTGACGTTGACGCCGGCGCTGTGCGCTACCATCCTGAAACCGGTCGAAGCCGGCCACCACGTCGAGAAGAAAGGCTTCTTTGGCTGGTTCAACCGCAAATTCGCCGTCACCGCCACCGGCTATCAGGGCATCATCGCCAAGATGCTCACCCGCACCGGACGCTTCATGATCGTGTTCCTGCTCATCTGCGGCGTAGTCGGCTGGCTGTACGCGCGCCTGCCGTCGTCGTTCCTGCCGAACGAGGACCAGGGTTACATCATCGCCAACGTCCAGCTGCCGCCGGGCGCCTCGCGCAGCCGCGCCGAGGCCGTGCTGGCACAGGTCGAGGACTACCTGCACAAGCAGCCGGCCGTGGCCCGCACCATCGCCGTGGCCGGCTTCAGCTTCTCGGGCGCCGGCCAGAACACCGGCCTGGTGTTCGTGCCGCTCAAGGACTGGAGCGAACGTGGTCCGGACGACGCCGCCGACAAGGTGGCCGCGCGCGCGCTGAAGGCGTTGTCGGGCATCGCCGACGCCGTCGTCTTCCCGCTCAGTCCTCCGCCGATCCGCGAACTGGGCAACGCCACCGGCATCACCGCGCGCCTGCAGGACCGCGCCGGCGCCGGCCACGCCGGCCTGCTCGACGCCCGCAACCAGCTGCTCGCGCTGGCCGGCAAGAGCGACGTCCTCAAAAACGTGCGCCCCGAGGGCCTGGAAGACGCGCCGCAACTGCAGATCGACATCGACCGCGACAAAGCCAACGCGCTGGGCGTGGCCTTCGCCGACATCAACAGCCTGCTGTCGACCGGCCTGGGTTCGAGCTACGTCAACGACTTCACCAGCAGCGGACGCCAGCAGCGCGTCATCGTGCAGGCCGACGCGCCACAACGCCTGCAACCGGAGGACCTGCTGCGCCTGAACGTGCGCAGCGCCGCCGGCGGCATGGTGCCGCTGTCGGCGGTGGCCAGCACGCGCTGGATCAACGGTCCGGTGCAGCTGGTGCGCTACAACGGCTACCCCGCCATCAAGCTGACCGGCGACGCCGCGCCCGGCCGCAGCACCGGCGAGGCCATGGCCGAACTGGAACGCCTGGCCACGCAGCTGCCGCCCGGCTTCAGCATCGAATGGACCGGCCAGTCGCTCGAGGAGAAAACCTCCGGCTCGCAGGCGCCGGCGCTGTTCGCGCTGTCGATGCTGGCCGCCTTCCTGGTGCTGGCGGCGCTGTATGAAAGCGAATCGATCCCGATCGCCGTGCTGCTGGTGGTGCCGCTGGGGATCCTGGGCGCGCTGCTCGGCGCCCACATCCGCGACCTGCCCAACGACGTGTACTTCAAGGTCGGCCTGATCGCCATCATCGGCCTGTCGGCCAAGAACGCGATCCTGATCATCGAATTCGCCAAGGACCTGCAGGCGCAGGGCAAGGGGCTGGTCGAGGCGACGCTGGAAGCGGTGCACCTGCGCTTCCGCCCCATCATCATGACTTCGCTGGCCTTCATCCTCGGCGTGCTGCCGCTGGTGATCGCCACCGGCGCCGGTTCGGCCAGCCAGCGCGCCATCGGCACCGGCGTCATGGGCGGCATGATCACGGCGACGGTGCTGGCGGTGTTCCTGGTGCCGGTATTCTTCGTGGTGATACGCAAAATCTTCAAGGGCAGCGAACGCCAGCGCAAGTTGGCCGCTCACGAAATGGACGACAAAAAGCATGAAACCTATGACTAACCCGGTCCGCGCCTCCCTCCCCGCCGCGCGCGCGGCCGTGCTGGCAACGCAGTGGACCACCGCGATGCTGGGCGCGGCGCTGCTGTCGGCCTGCTCGCTGGCGCCGACCTACCAGCGCCCCGACGCACCGGTGGCCGCCGCCTTCCCCGCCGACACCGCCGGCAAAGCCGCCATGACCGGCTCGGCGCCATCGGCCGCCGCCAACCAGCGCGACGCCGTCGATACCGGCTGGCGCGAATACTTCAACGAGCCGCGCCTGCAACAGCTGATCGCGGCGTCGCTGGAGAACAACCGCGACCTGCGCACCGCCGCGCTGCGCATCGAAGAGGCGCGCGCGCTGTACAACGTACAGTCGGCCGACCGCCTGCCCAACCTGAACGCCAGCGTCGGCGCCACGCGCGCCCGGACGCCGGCCACGGTGTCGCCCGCCGGCGCGACCGTGATTGGCAGGCGGGTCGACGCCGGCCTGTCGATCTCCTCGTTCGAGCTCGATTTCTTCGGCCGCGTGAGAAGCCTGAACGACGCCGCGCTGGCGGCCTACCTGGCCACCGACGAGGCGCGCCAGGCGGCGCAAATCAGCCTGGTCGCACAGGTGGCGCAAGCCTACTTCACGGAACGCGCCTACGCCGAGCAGTATGCGTTGGCCCAGCAAAGCTACGAGGCGCGCGCCCGCACCTACAAGCTCACGCAGCAACGCGCGGAAGTGGGCGCCTCGTCGCGCCTCGAGCTGCGCTCCAACGAAACGCTGATGGAAACGGCGCGTGCCGCCGCGCTGACCCTGGCGCGCCAGCGCGCGCAAGCCGAAAACGCCCTGACTCTGCTGGTCGGCCAGCCGTCGGCAACCGGCGCCGCCGGGACCGGGACCGGGACCGAAAGCGGCGCGATGCCGAGCGACGCCCGGATCGACGCCCTGAGCGCCGTGCCGGCCGGGCTGCCGTCCGATCTGCTGGCGCGCCGGCCCGATATCCGCGCCGCCGAGCAGCGGCTCAAAGCGGCCAACGCCAACATCGGCGCCGCGCGCGCGGCCTTCTTTCCGCGCATCAGCCTGACGGCGGCGATCGGCAGCACCAGCCCGACCCTGGGCGGCTTGTTCGACAGCGGCACCGGCACCTGGTCGTTCGCGCCGCAACTGGTGCTGCCGATCTTCGACGCCGGCCGCAACCGCGCCAACCTGACCTTGAGCGAAGTGCGCAAGAACCTGGCGGTGGCCGACTACGAAAAAACCATCCAGACCGCCTTCCGCGAAGTGGCCGACGCGCTGGCCGCGCGCGACTACCTGGGCGAACAGGTGGCGGCGCAGCGCGCGGTGCAGGAAGCGCAGGCGGACCGTCTGAAACTGTCGCAACTGCGCTTCGACAACGGCGTCGCCAGTTCGCTCGACGTGCTGGACGCGCAGCGCGAGTTGTTCAGCGCCGAGCAATCGCTGGTGCAGGCGAGGTTGCAACGCACCACCAGCGCGATCGACCTGTACCGCGCGCTGGGCGGAGGACTGAAGTAATCCTGGCCGTCACAGGCGCCTCACCACAATGACACGTAGGGCGGATTAGGCGGCACGCCGTAATCAGCCATGCATGCGTCATCGGAAGCGCATGCATGGCCGATTACGCTGCGCTAATCGGCCCTACGTATTTCCTGCCTCGACGCGCACGCCACATGGCGTCGCCATCAATATCCATCCGGGGCAGCGCGCCCCGCAGCCGTCGCCCCCTTGGTGTGAAAGCCCGACAAAAAGGCAACATTGTCGTTCCAGACAAGTCACACTGTTTCAAATTTGCAACCAAACTTCACGTAGTACATGACCGGGAGCAATACGCAGCGCATACTTGCGAGCATCTAGCCGCGCCATTCCGGCGCCGCTTCCGTTTCGCCTCGTCTGTGTTCGTCACCGGAGTAAGCCATGAACTTTCTGTCGCATACGCGCATTGGGACCCGCCTCGCCATTGCGTTCGCCATCGTCCTGCTGCTGGCGGTCGTCGCCACCACGGTGGGGCTGGTCAACGCCCGCAGCAACGCCACCGCCACCAAACAAATGATGGAAAAGCCGTTGGCCAAGGAACGCCTGGTCGCGGACTGGTATGTGCTGATCTACTCCGCCGTCGCCCGCACCGAGCTGATCGCCCGCAGCAAGGACGACACCTTGCCGTTGGTGTTCGCGGACACCATCGCCGCCAGCACCAAGCGTGGCAGCGAATTGCTCGGCAAGATCAAGGAACTGCTGGTCAGCGACGAGGAACGCAAGGCGTACGACGCCATCGTCGCGCTGCGCGTGGCCTACCAAAAGGGCAAGAACGACGTCAGCGACGCCCGCAAAACCGGCGACGACGCCGCCACCGAAGCGGTCTACCGCGAAAAGTTCGTGCCTGCGGCCGATGCGTACAAGAACAAGGTCAATGAACTGCTGGCGTACCAGCGCAAGTCCATCGACGATACCGCGCGCGCGATCGACGACGCCAACACCCGCAGCAACACGCTGTTGATGATATTGACGGTGCTGATGGTGGCCATCGGCTCGCTGGCGGCGTGGATCATCTCGCGCTCGATCACCGCGCCACTCAAGTCGGCGATCGACATCGCCGCCACGGTCGCCAACGGCGACCTGACCACCCGCTTCGACGGTTCCACCTCGCGCTCCGAAATCGGCGAGCTGATGACCGCACTGCGCGGCATGAACGACGCGCTGCGCAATGTCGTCAGCCAGGTGCAGGTTGGCACCAAGACCATCGCCAGCGCGTCCAACGAAATCGCCGCCGGCAATCTGGACCTGTCGCAGCGCACCGAGGAACAAGCCAGCGCGCTGGAGGAAACCGCGTCGTCGATGGAGGAGCTGACATCGACCGTGCGCCAGAACGCGGAAAACGCCCGCCAGGCCAACCAGCTGGCGCACGCGGCCTCCGACGTGGCCGAACGTGGCGGCTCGATCGTCGGCCAGGTGGTCAACACCATGGGCACGATCAACGACTCGTCGCGCCAGATCTTCGACATCATCAGCGTCATCGACGGCATCGCGTTCCAGACCAACATCCTGGCGCTGAACGCGGCGGTGGAAGCGGCGCGCGCCGGCGAACAGGGGCGCGGCTTCGCGGTGGTGGCGTCGGAAGTGCGCAATCTGGCCCAGCGCTCGGCGGCTGCGGCCAAGGAAATCAAGGAATTGATCGGCAATTCGGTCGAGCAGGTCGACATCGGCTCGAAGCTGGTGCAGCAGGCCGGCAGCACGATGAACGAGGTGGTCGACAGCGTGCGGCGCGTCACGGACATCATGGGCGAGATCACCTCGGCCAGCAGCGAGCAAAGCATCGGCATCGATCAGGTCAACACCGCCATCACGCAGATGGACCAGGTCACGCAGCAGAATGCCGCGCTGGTCGAGGAAGCCGCCGCCGCAGCGGCCAGCATGCAGGAACAGGCCGAGCGTCTGGCCGATGTGGCGTCCTCGTTCAGGCTTGGTGACGACGGCGCGCAGCCATCGCTGGCGGCGCCACCGGCCGCGCGCAAGGTTGCGGTCAAGGTCGCGGCCCGTCCGGCGCCATCGGCCCCGAAAAAGCCTGCGGTCCGGCTGCCGGACGCCAGCGCCAGCAGCACCGCCCGCAAGCCCGCCACGGTCGGCAACGACAAGGATTGGGAAGAGTTTTAACCCCAAGCCACGGCTGGGGTCTGACCCCTTGGGGTCAGACCCCGAACTTCCGGGTCAGGTGGTCAAAAACATCTGCTGCAAATCGTTGAGGAAGCGCTGCCCCAACCCGGTCGGCTTGATGATCTTGTAGTCGCGATACAGCAGGCCTTTGGCCTCGGCCGCATTCAGGCTCTTCTCGATCGCGTTCAGACTCAATCCCGTGCGCTCGCTGAACAGGTTCGGATCGAAGCCGCCGTGCAGGCGCAAGGTGTTGAGCATGAACTCGAAGCCCATGTCCTCGCGCGCGATCTCATACTCCTCCTGCACCGGCGCGCCCAGCCTGACCTGCTCCATGTAGGCCTTCGGCTGCTTGTAGCGCGCCTGGCGCAGTATGCGATGCGGGAACGATATCTTCGAATGCGCGCCGGCGCCGATGCCCAGGTAATCACCGAACTCCCAGTAATTCAGATTGTGGCGCGCGCGGTGCCCCTCCTTCGCGTACGCCGACACCTCGTACTGCTGATAGCCATTGGCGGCGGTCAGCTCGGCGATCATGTCCTGCATATCGGCGCTGGCATCATCGTCGGGCAGCGACGGCGGGTACTTGGCGAACAGCGTGTTCGGCTCCATCGTCAAATGGTACAGCGACAGGTGCGGCGGCTTGAACGCCATGGCCGTCTCCACATCCAGCCGCGCCTCGTCCAGCGTCTGCGACGGCAGCGCGTACATCAGATCCAGATTGAAGTTGTCGAAGTTGGCGAGCGCGATATCGACCGCGCGGCGCGCCTCGTTGTCGTCATGAATCCGGCCCAGCGCCTTCAGATGGCGCGCGTTGAAGCTCTGGATGCCGATCGACAGCCGGTTGACGCCACTGGCGCGGTAGGACTTGAACTTCTCGGCCTCGAAGGTGCCCGGATTGGCCTCCATCGTGATCTCGACATCGCTGTCGAGCGGCAGCAAGGTGCGCACGTCCGACAGCAGCCGGTCCAGGCCCGCCGCCGACATCAGGCTCGGTGTGCCGCCGCCGATGAAGATCGTATAAATCTTGCGGCCCCAGATCAGCGGCAGCGCCATTTCCAGGTCGGCGCGCATGGCGTCGAGGTATTCCTGCTCGGGGAAGGCGCCACCCTCCTTCGCCTCATGCGAATTGAAGTCGCAATACGGGCACTTTTTCACGCACCAGGGAAAATGGATGTACAGCGACAGCGGCGGCAGCGCCTGCAGGTTCAGCGAGCCACTCTGCAGATACTTCAGCGCGACGCCGGCCGCGTCGCCCAAGTCGACGCTGGCGGCCTGCGGCGAAGCGGGTGAAGCCGGCTTGCCGCCGGCGCCGACGATTTTGATCGGGATCATTTCAGTTTCTCTACCAGTGCGCGCAACGCCTGGCCGCGATGGGACAACGCGTTTTTCTCATCGGCGCTCAACTCGGCCGCGCACTTGCCCAGCGCCGGAATGAAGAAGTACGGATCATAGCCGAAGCCGCCGTTGCCGCGCGGCGTGGCGATCATCTCGCCGTTCCAGCGGCCGTCGGCGATGACCGGCTGTGGATCGTCGGCGTGGCGCACGAACACCAGCACGCAATAGTAGTAGGCCGATTTATCGGCGTGCGCGGCCAGGTCGGCGATCATTTTCTCGTTGTTGCGGGCGTCCGATTTCGGCTCGCCGGCAAAGCGCGCCGAGTACACGCCGGGGGCGCCGCCCAGCGCGTTGACGCACACGCCCGAATCGTCGGCCAGCGCCGGCAAACCGGTCAGGCGCGAGGCGTGACGCGCCTTTTGCAGTGCATTTTCGACAAACGTGTGAAAAGGCTCATCCGCCTCGGGCACGCCGAACTCGCCCTGCGCGTGGACGGAAAAGCCCACGGTGGACAGCAATTCGTTGAATTCCTTGAGTTTGCCGGCGTTGTTGGAGGCGAGAATCAGGCGTTGAGTCATGGTATGGGCTGCGATCGAGTCATGCGGAGAAGGCGACATTGTAAACCTTTTGCATGGCGCCCACCGGCCGGCGGTCCGCAACTAGGGAACCAGCAAGGACTCGATCTCCGGCCGCAGATAATTTTCCAGCGTGACCATCACCGCTTCCGTCACGATGTCGCGTCCCTTGACGGGCGCGCCCCTGGCCGCAGCGATCGCCGCCTTCATGCCCTGATAGCCCATCTGCCGCGTGTTTTGCAGCACCAGTCCGTGGATTTCCCGCTTTTTCAGGCCTTCGAGCAGAAAATCGCTGGTATCGAAGCCG
>Ga0308163_10001605_pt1 | contig 23648 bp, 19 predicted proteins | sample PhyTR1_FD_201037 | JGI IMG/M metagenome (GOLD analysis project Ga0308163, IMG submission 201037) | Phyllosphere microbial communities from UC Gill Tract Community Farm, Albany, California, United States - DLSLT.R1 | ecosystem: Host-associated > Plants > Phyllosphere > Unclassified | place: USA... | reverse complement strand
TCGTCCAGGTGCAACCGGCCGGCGACACGGTCGACAGCACTGCCAACTGCGGCAACATGCTTGCCGCCGTCGCGCCGTTCGCGCTGGAAACGGGCCTGGCTGCTGCGCAGGGCGAGACCACCACGCTGCGCGTGCTGACGCTGAATACCGGCATGCAGTGCGACATGACCGTGCAGACACCGGGCGGCAGGGTCGCTTACGAGGGCACGGCGCGGATCGACGGCGTGCCCGGCAGCGCCGCTCCGGTCGAGATCGCCTTTCTCGACACGGCCGGATCGGTCTGCGCCAGCATGCTCCCGACCGGCAACGTGCGCGACACGATCGACGGCATCGAGGTGACCTGCATCGACAACGGCATGCCGCTGGTGATCCTGCGCGCCGACGCCGTCGGGCGCAGCGGCTATGAAAGCGTGGCCGACCTCAATGCCGACGCGGCGCTGCGCGCGCGACTCGAGTCGCTCCGGCTGGCCTGCGGTCACGCGATGGGCCTGGGCGACGTGAGCGCCAGGAATTATCCGAAGATGACGCTGATTGCCGCGCCGCGCCAGGGCGGCAGCATCAGCACCCGCAGCTTCATCCCGCACGTATGCCATGACGCGATTGGCGTGCTGGCGGCCGTCACGGTCGCCACCGCCTGCATGCTCGACGGTTCTGTGGCCGATGACGTGGCGGTCGCCCCGCAGGATGGTGACCCCATGTCGGTCGAGCATCCGGGCGGCGAATTTTCGGTCGAACTGGACATCGACCCCGCCAACCCGCAGAACGTTACCCGCGCCGCCCTGCTGCGCACCGCACGCCTCATCATGCGCGGTCAAGTCATGGTGCCCCACTCGATCTGGCATAAAGGACTTACCACATGATTATCGATATCCACGGCCACTACACCACCGCGCCCCCGGCGCTGGAAGCATGGCGCAAGCGCCAGATCGCCGGCCTGGCCGACGGCTCGACGCCGTCGGCGGGCGAGCTGCACATCAGCGACGACGAGCTGCGCGAAAGCATCATCACGAACCAGCTCGGCAAGATGCAGGAACGCGGCATCGACCTGACGATCTTCTCGCCGCGCGCCAGCTTCATGGCCCACCACATCGGCAATGCGCAGACCAGCGCCACCTGGGCGGCCATCAACAACGAGCTGTGCCATCGCGTGAGCGAGCTGTTCCCGGACAGCTTCATCGGCGCGGCCATGCTGCCGCAGTCGCCTGGCGTCGATCCTGCCGGCTGCATCCCCGAGCTGGAACGCTGCGTGAAGGAATACGGCTTTGTCGCCATCAACCTGAACCCGGACCCGTCGGGCGGCCACTGGACCAGTCCCCCCCTGACCGACCGCCATTGGTATCCGGTCTACGAAAAGATGGTCGAGTACGACATCCCGGCGATGGTGCATGTGTCGACCTCGTGCAATGCGTGCTTTCATACGACGGGCGCGCACTATATCAACGCCGACACCACCGCCTTCATGCAGCTGCTCAGCGGCGACCTGTTCGCCGACTTTCCGACCCTGAAATTCGTGATCCCGCACGGCGGCGGCGCGGCGCCCTACCACTGGGGCCGCTACCGGGGCCTGGCGCAGGAAATGAAAAAACCGCTGCTGCAGGATCACCTGCTCAACAATGTGTTTTTTGACACCTGCGTCTATCACCAGCCGGGCATCGACCTGCTCACCAAAGTCATTCCGGTCGCGAACGTGCTGTTTGCCTCCGAGATGATCGGCGCCGTGCGCGGCATCGATCCCGAGACCGGCTACTACTACGACGATACCCGGCGCTATATCGATGCGGCCGACCTGAGCGCACCGGAGCGCCACCAGATTTACGAAGGCAATGCCCGCCGCGTGTACCCGCGCCTGGACGCCATGCTTGCCGCCAAAGGACTCTGATATGAACTCCCCGAATTCTTCTACCCCGCTGCACACGCAGCTGGGCGTCGTTAAACGCCATATCGTGCGCGCCGACGCGGCCGCAGTCGACCAGCTCGGTCGCCTCGGCAGCGCCACCGTGCACGAGGCAATGGGCCGCATGGGCCTGATGAAGCCGTATATGCGCCCGATCTATCCGGGCCAGGTCGCGGGCACCGCGGTGACGGTGCTGCTGCAACCGGGCGACAACTGGATGATGCACGTCGCCGCCGAACAGATCCAGCCGGGCGACATCGTCGTCGCGGCCGTGACGGCCGAATGCACGGACGGCTATTTCGGCGACCTGCTGGCAACCAGTTTCATGGCCCGCGGCGCACGTGGCCTGGTGATCGACGCCGGGGTGCGCGACGTGCGCGAACTGACCGCCATGGGCTTTCCCGTGTGGAGCCGTGCGATCAGTGCCAAGGGCACGATCAAGGCCACGCTCGGCTCGGTCAATGTGCCGGTGGTGTGCGCCGGCGCCATTGTCTGTCCCGGTGATGCGATTGTCGCCGACGACGATGGCGTGGTCGTCGTGCCGGCCGCCGACGTGGTGCGCGTGGCCGCTGCCGCCGTCAAGCGCGAGGCGCTCGAAGCCGACAAGCGCGCGAAGCTGGCCGCCGGCGTGCTGGGCCTGGACATGTACGATATGCGCGGCGCCCTGGAACAAGCTGGACTCATTTACATAGACTAGGCCATGACCATGCAGACCACCACCCCGGGCTGGCTCGAGCCGCACCCTGCCCCTGCCACCCCACGCTTCATCCTGCCGCCGGGCGCCGTCGACGCCCACTGCCACGTGTTCGGCCCGGCCGCCGTGTTTCCGTTCGCGCCGGAGCGCAAGTACACGCCGGGCGACGCCGGCAAGGAAGCGCTGTTCGCGCTGCGTGACCATCTGGGCTTCGCCCGTAACGTCATCGTCCAGGCCACCTGCCATGGCGCCGACAACCGCGCGCTGGTCGATGCCTGCCAGGCGGCCGGCGGCCGGGCGCGCGGCGTGGCCACCGTGCGGCGCGATATCAGCGATGACAACCTGACCCGCCTGCATGACGCCGGCGTGCGCGGCGTGCGCTTCAACTTCGTCAAGCGCCTGGTCGACGTGACGCCGGCCGACGAGCTGCTCGAGATTGCCACCCGCGTCGCCCGCTTCGGCTGGCACGTGGTCGTGTATTTCGAAGCGCAGGACCTGCCCGACCTGCGCGACCTGTTCGCGGCGCTGCCGACGATCGTCGTGGTCGATCACATGGGCCGCCCGGACGTCAGCAAACCCGTCGACGGGCCTGAGTTTGGCCTGTTCCTGGACTTCATGCGCCGTCACCCGAACGTCTGGTCGAAGGTCAGCTGCCCGGAACGGTTGTCGGTCACGGGGCCACCCGCGCTCGACGGCGAAGCGCATCCGTATCGCGATGTCGTGCCGTTCGCGCGCCGCATCGTGCAGGAGTTTCCCGAGCGCGTACTATGGGGCACCGACTGGCCGCATCCGAACCTGAAGGACCACATGCCCGACGACGGCCTGCTGGTCGATTTTATTCCCCACATCGCGCCGACGCCCGAACTGCAGCGCCAGCTGCTGGTCGACAATCCGATGCGTCTGTACTGGCCCGAACAGCGCTGACTACAGCAGGCCGAGCGACTGCAGCGCAGCCCTGGCCAGCGCCACCCGCTTGTCGGGCGCGCCGTCGGGAATATCGCTGTTCAGCGCGAATGTGTACAGCTTGCCGTCCTTCCTGACCCAGCCAACCCACCAGCCGATATCGGGCTGGCCAGGCCGCTTGCCCCAGCCGGTCTTCGCATACAGCTCGGCTGGCCCGTCCTGGCGCGCAATGGCGCGCACCGCTTCCATGTGCACGTTCTCGAACGGCAGCTGGCCCTGCGCGAGCCTGGCCAGGAACACCGTCTGCTCGATCGCGCTGATTTCCAGCGGGCCATCGAGCCAGAAGCGGTCGACGACCTTGCCGGTGTCCATATTCCCGTAATTCATCCGCACCAGCGCGCCGCGCATGCGCTCCATCCCGATGCGCCGCGCCAGCGTCTGGTACACGGGCACGTTCGATACCTTGATCGCTTCACGCAAGTCCATGTCCTTTGCCCATTCGGCGCGGTAGACCGGCTTGCCGTCGTACGGCACGATCTCATCGACCGACGCGATCGCGCCGGTGCTCAGTGCGATCAGCGAATTCGGAATCTTGAAGGTCGACGCCGGGATGAACCGTTTGGCGGCGCGCTGGCGGTTGTGGCCCGTGTCGGTGTCCAGCGCCACATCGTGCACGACGAACGTTCCCGTCACGCCCTCTTTCTTGAACAGCTGCGTGATGGCCGGGCTGTCGCGCCATTCGGTGGCCTGGGCGACGGCGCCACACGCCATCAGGAGGAGTGCAACAAGGTGCTGGATCATTGGTCTGTTTCCTTGCTCAGTTGCGTGGCAAGACGCGCTCTGGCCTTGTCGGCATACGTGCGGCAGGCGGTGGTGTCGATGAAGGCGGCGTTGCCCCGCGCAGCGCGCCTGGCGTAGCGCTGCCACAGGTCGCTGCCTTCCGGATGCGCCGAGACCAGCACATCGCACGGCAGGCCGGCCACTGTCGCAATCGAGCGTTCAAGGTCCGCGCGCGCCGTTGGATAGGCCGGATGGCCGCGGTAGCGGAATGGCCCCGCGGCGAGCGCGTTCAAACTGTCGGCGTACACCATGTGCGCCGTCCGGCCGCCTTCGACAGCGGTCCAGGTCCAGCTTGCGCCGCCCTGTGTGTGGCCGGGCGTGGCATGCATGGTGACTGCCAGCGGGCCGAGCTTGACGACGTCGCCGTCGGCCACGGCCCGCACGCGGGCAGTTGGCGCCATCGGCTGAAGGTCGGTGTATTGCGGGTCACCCTTGTCGGCCTGGCCGCTCGCCAGCACCGGCACGGCAGCGCTGCCGGCCAGGACCTCGGCGCCCGACAGGCGCTGCAGCTCGGCGATGCCGCCTGCATGATCAAAGTGTGCGTGCGAGTTCAGGATGAAGCGGATATCTTCGACCCTGAAGCCGAGCTGGCGCATATTGCGCACGATCTGCGGGGCCGATTTCTCGCTGCCGCCGTCGATCAGGATGTGGCCCTGTGGCGATGTGATCAGAACGGCCGACAGACCATGCGTGCCCACATAGTAGGTGTTGCCATACAGCGCAAACGGCTCCTGCGGCGTGTTCCAGTCGTTGGCTGCGGCGGGCTGCAGACACGTAACGAGCCCAGCCGCGGCGAGTGCCAGGCGTGTGTGTTTCATCATGACGATTCCTTATGTGGACGGTAACAACGTTGCGAGTCTTCCCGGCAGCGTGCGCAGGAAGCGTTCTTTCAGGAGCGGCCCGGCAGCGCGGTCCGGGTCGCGCGGGCCAAACGTCTGGCGCGCGAAGACGACGGTGCGCCCGTCCTTCTTGGCCCAGCCCACGAACCAGCCCAGCGCACGGCGGTTGTCCCCGGCCCCATCACCTGAGGCGGTGCCGGTCTTGCCGTACACCTGCCAGCCATCCGCCAGCAAGGGCAAGCGCAGCAGCTGCGCCGTCATGTCGAATGCGTGCGCGCTGACGGGCAGTTCGCGGTTGGCGACCTTGCGCAGAAATGCGGCCTGTTCACGTGGCGAGACCTGCAGCGATGAGGCGATCCAGGCGATGTCGACGCCGCCGGTCAGGTCCTGGTTGCCGTAGTCGAAGCGCCCCACGTAATCCTGCACGCGGCGTTCGCCCAGCCGGCCGGTGACCTGCTGCGCGTACCAGACCGTCGAATTGCGGATCCAGCTCGTCGGATCGGTGGCGGCGCGCCACGACGGCTGCCAGTCGACGTAGCCTGCCTTGAACGGCAGCGCCGGTGTGTGCGCGTCCTGCAGGATGCCGGCGTCGAAACCCATCAGACTCACGGCGATATTGAAAATCGACGCGGGCGTGGTGCGCACGTCGCAGCGCCCCTCTTCGACCAGCACCGCCCCCGTGGCGGCATCGAGCATCAGGGTGCAGTCGAGCGCCCGCGGCGCAGCGTCCCAGGCCAGCGCCGGCTGCAGCGCGAGGTTGGCGCCAAACACCAGCGCCAGCGCGCCCAGGCCGGCGCAGCGGGCACGGGTCGCGTGCCGGTCGGACCCTGGCGTGCGGATCAGCGCGACGCGCGCAGCCAGCGTGTCCGGTGCGACGCCACCAAAGGCCAGCGCATTCGCTGGCGCGGCCTGGTACTGGAAGCGCAGCTGCGCGACCAGCGCGGCAGCGTAGGCCTTGCGCTGGATCTGCGGCCGGCCACGCAGTACGTCGCGGTCGCAGCCCAGCTCCTGGGCCCAGACCAGGCGCGCGCGCAGCAGGCGCATCGCGGGATTGAACCAGCACATTGCCTGCAGCAACGCGCAGGCGGCGAGCCACCACAGATCGCCCCGGCGCCAGTGCGTCAGTTCGTGGGCAATGATCAGGTCGCGCTGCAGCGGATCGATCGTACGCAGGGCCAGCGGCAACAGCAGGCGCGGCCGGAACGGGCCGATCAGCATCGGGGAAATGGGGGCGTCGACTTCGATCATGACAGGCAGTGCTGCGCCCGAGGGCAGGTGCGCACCGGCGCGCAGCAGCCGCGCCAGCGCGCGCTGGCCATGGAACAGGCGCGCAAGCATCCACAGCAGGCCGCCCGTGTAGGCCAGCATCCATGACCATGCGGTCCAGGCCAGCCACGAGCGGGCTTCTGCCAACGTGCCGGTGGGCCCGACAGTCTGGGTGGACATCGCCACCGCGCTGGCGATCGCGGGCGACAGGTCGACCTCGAACACGGGCAGCATGTGAAGCTGCTGCGCCTGTGGCAGCATCAGGACGATGAAGGTGGCCGCAAGCGCGACCTGCCCCAGCATCCACGGGGCGCGCTGCATGGCAAGCGCCGGCAGATACCGCCGCACCAGGACCAGCACACCCCATACCGCCATGCCCGCCGCCAGGCAACCGAGGCTGGCAAACAGGAAGCGGATGGCCAGTGCGTCGGGCGCTGTCATGGCGCCAGATCCTTGTCGAGCGGCCAGTCGTTGAGCAACTGCTCAAGGCGGACCAGCTCGTCTTCATCGACCAGTTTGCTGCCGGTGAACATATTGACGGGCAGCGGTGTATCGATTTCCATGACGCGCTTGCCGAAATCGTGGGCGAAGGCAGCCAGGGTATCGACCTTGGCACTGAGCGCTTCGTAGACTTGCACGCCATGGCGCATCTGCTGGCGCACCATGCCTTTTTCCAGCATGCGCTCGAGCGTCTTGCGGGTGGACGAGTAGGACCAGCCAAGGTCCGCCTCGACCGCGTCGTGAATTTCACGCGCGCTCAGCGGTTGCTGGCGCCACAGGGCCTTGAGCAGACTCAGTTCGGAGATGGAAGGGACAGCCATAAAAATGCCTCTATGCGACGAATGACGCAATCATGCGACACATGTCGCATTACTGTCAAGCCGGCATCGTATCCCTCCACCCTGCCAATATTGGCCAGGCTGGCCCGTTCCACAATGGTGATTGCGTTCTATCAGCTAGAGGAATTTTACATACCAGCAAAATTCCTCCTGCCTTCGCGCTGCCATCCGGTTCTGCAAATGGCATGCCGCAGCGCCACGATCGTGCCATCCCCCCTCTGATACAGGCGCAACGCGCCGGATATGCCATGTGGCCATCCTGCGCCACGCCAGTCCGAACTTTCCCCGCTGAAATAGTTTCCATGCGTTGCAGACACGATGCAGGGCGCCAAATCATTAATTTCTAATAGGAAATATTTCCATATACTATTTTTGGTAGTCCGCAAACATCGTCTCATCGTTATAAGTGAACAGCATGAAAAATCTGAATATTGGTAACAAAATCGCTGTCGTGTTCGGCATCGTCCTGATCGTGGCGACGGCGATCACGATCGTGGGACTGTGGCAACTCGACACGGTCATGAAGTCGAACCAGGAACTGATGGCCACGCCGCTGGCCAAGGAACGCCTGGTCAGCGACTGGTACAGGACCATCTACGGTGGCTCACGCCGCACCATTGCGATCGCGAAGAGTTCGGACAGCTCGCTCGTTGCGTTCTTCGCCGCGGACTCGGCGCAAGGCACACGCGAAGTCGAAGAACTGATGGCCAAGGTCCAGCCGTTGCTGACCTCGCCCGAAGAAAAGCAGCTCGTCAAGGAGATTGCACTGGCGCGCACCGCAAACAACGTCACGCGCGCTGCCGTGGGCGTCGCACGTGCTGCCAACGACCATGAAACGGCCAACCGCCTGATCGATGAGAAATACCTGCCCGCGACCGCCATCTACCAGGCCAAATTGCGCGACATGGTGCAGATGCAGCGTCACGCCATCGATGCCCAGGCCGCCAGGATCGCGGCAGCCGGCGCCATGAGCCTGCGCCTGCAGGCTGGCCTGAGCGCCTTCCTGGCGCTGCTGGTCATCGGCGGTGGTTTTCTGCTTCGCAACAACATCGTGCGTCCGTTGCAAGTGGCAATCGGGATCGCGCGCCGCGTCGCCAAGGGCGATCTGACGGCCGAGATCGTCGTCACCAGCCGCGACGAAGCCGGCCAGCTGCTTGAAGCCTTGCGCGACATGAACCATGAGCTGCGCCGCCTGGTCACACAGGTTCTGCATGGCGCAACGCAGATCGCCGGCGCGTCGGACGAAATTGCATCGGGCAATATGGAATTGTCGGCGCGCACCGAAGAGCAAGCCAGTTCGCTGGAACAGACCGCCGCATCGATGGAAGAGCTGACCTCCACGGTCAAGCAGACGGCGGACAATGCCCTGCAGGCCAACGGATTGGCTGGCTCGGCCAGCGACGTGGCGGCCAGGGGTGGCCTGGTCGTGCGCCAGGTGATCGATACGATGGGCCTGATCGATGTCTCGTCGAGAAAAATCGTCGACATCATCAGCGTCATCGACAGCATCGCCTTCCAGACCAATATCCTGGCGTTGAATGCAGCGGTGGAAGCGGCGCGTGCCGGTGAACAGGGCCGCGGGTTTGCCGTCGTGGCCAGCGAGGTGCGCAGCCTGGCGCACCGTTCCGCCGAAGCGGCAAAAGAAATCAAGGCCCTGATCGGCGCGTCTGTCGCCAATGTCGAGGAAGGCAGCGCGCTGGTCGATCAGGCTGGCTCAACGATGGACGAGATCGTTGCCAGCGTGCGCCGCGTGGCGGACATCATGGGCGAGATCAGTGCTGCGACCCGCGAGCAGACGCTCGGGATTGAACAGATCAATATGGCAGTGAGCCAGATGGACCAGACCACCCAGCAAAATGCGTCGCTGGTCGAAGAAGCCGCAGCCGCGTCGGAATCCCTGCAGCATCAGGCAGCCGCGCTGAGCAACGCAGTGCGCGTCTTCTCCCTCGACGACGCGCCGCCCGCGGCCGCCCCCGAGCGCACGCTGCGCCAGCCGACACCACGTTACCGGGCGCCACTCAAGGCCTTGAGCTGAGCATGACCGCGCGCATCAGTGTGAAGCAAGCACCAGCTGGCGATGCTGTATCGCGTAGTAAGTATCGTCCAGCAGAAACGCCGCCTGTTCGAGGCCGAACAGGACGAAGCCGAAGGCGTCGTACAGGCGTTCAGCACGCCCGTTCCCATCGGTCAGGCTGAGCGTCAACTGGCGCAGACCCGCTGCCCGCGCCTGATCGATCAGATGGGCAAGGAGCGCCCGGCCGATGCCCTGCCGCTGTCGTTGCGGATCGACCACCAGCGCTTTCAGTTCAGCGGAATGCGCATTCTTTCTGCCCGCGTGCCTGCGCAGGCAAACGGCGCCCACCAGGTCGCCGCCATCGAAGGCGCCAAAGAATGTGTCGCCTGGCATGCTCAAGCGCTGCGCAGCCCAGGACAGCGGTTGCAGACATGCCTCGCCGTAGTCGGGCTGGAACGCCAGCGGACAAGCATGGATGCCGGCCAGACGAAGAGCGCGATACGCGCGGGCATCGCGCTGATCGAGGATACGCAACGTGTAACAAGGTGTCGCCGTCATGGTGCCCCTCGGTTGCGGTGGCCGGTCCTGACCGGTTCAGCCGCGCAAGTCGTCCACTGGCTGGTCGCCAAAGCCAGGTGCGAGCAGGTAGTCGGCCAGCTTGCGCGCGCAGTCTTCGGGCGAGGTCAGGCCGCCGCTGTCCTTCAGTTCGACGAAACGCTCGCGCAGCGGGAAGTTGGCGTCGGGCGTGGCGCGAATCGCCGCCTGCATGTCGGTGTCGATGACGCCCGGCGCCAGGCTGACCGCCAGCACGTGCGCGTCGCCGTCGAGCTGGACGGCGCGCGCATGCTGGTCGAGCGCGGCCTTGGTCGCGCAATACACGGCCCAGCCGGGATAGGCATTGCGCCCTGCCCCGCTGGAAATGTGCAGGATGCGGCGCGTCGCCTCCGGCGCGGCCTGCACGAATGCGGCGGCCAGCGCCAGCGGCGCCCCGACATTGAGCATCACCGCCTGCAGCACGGCAGCCGGCTCCTGCGCGGCAAGCGGGCCCACCGGCGTGACGACACCGGCGTTGTTGACCAGGAACGCCGCATCGGCGCCCGCGAGAAAATCGCGCAGCGCCGGGCCAGCCAGCCAGGCCTGCAAGGCAGCCGGATCGGCCATGTCGACTTCGGCCTGTTCGATGCCGGCCAATGCGGAGCGCCCGCGCGCCAGGCCCAGCACGGCCAGGCCACGCGCCTGCAGTTCGGCCGCGATGGCGGCCCCGAGACCACGGGTGTGGCCGGTGACGATGACTTTTTTCATGAGGCGTTCCTTAGATGAAGACGGGTTCGGGTTCAAGCATCACGCCATAGCGCGCCGCGACATCGGCTTGGATCGCTGCGGCAAGCCGGACCACGTCCTGGCCCGTCGCCCCGCCCAGATTGACCAGCACCAGCGCCTGCTTGTGGTACACGCCGGCCGCGCCCAGGTGGCGGCCTTTCCAGCCGCACTGGTCGATCAGCCAGCCGGCCGCCAGCTTGAACGTGCCGTCCGGCTGGGCGTGGTGCACCAGGTTCGGAAACTGCGCCAGCAGGCGCGCGCATTCCGTGCTTGATACCACCGGATTCTTGAAGAAACTGCCGGCATTGCCGATCTCGCGCGGATCGGGCAGCTTGCGGCGCCGGATCGCTTCGACCAGCAGGCCGATGTCGTTCGGCGTGGGCGCCGTCAAACCGGCTTCCTGCACCGCGTTGCCCAGTTCGGCATAGCGCAGGTTCGGCTGCCACGCGCGCGGCAGCGCAAACGTCACGTCCAGCACGACCAGGCTGGCGCCGTCGGGGTGCTTGAAGATGCTGTCGCGGTAACCGAAGCGGCAGGCGGCCGCGTCCAGCGTGCGCGTGGCGCCGCTGGTCATGTCGTAGGCGGTGAGACTGTGGAATACATCCTTGGTTTCGACGCCATACGCCCCCACATTCTGGATAGGCGCGGCGCCCACCGTGCCCGGTATCAGGGACAGGTTTTCCAGCCCGCCGATGCCTTGCTCCAGCGTGAAGCGCACGAAGCCGTGCCAGTGTTCGCCGGCCTGGGCGCGCACGAGGATCTTGCCGTCTTCTTCGCCGAGCACCTCGCGGCCCTGCCCCGTCATGTGCAGCACGAGGCCATCGACGTCGCGGGTGAACAGCAGGTTGCTGCCGCCACCGAGCACCAGGCGCGGCAGCGCCGCGAGCGCCGGATCGGCGCGCACTGCGGCCAGTTGCTCGGCGCCATCCACGCGCAGGTAGTGGCGCGCGCGCGCGGGGATGCGGAAGGTATTGAACGTGGCGAGCGGCTGGTCGTGAATGAGAGGCATGATGTAACGGCGTAAAAGTGTCGTTTCATTATAGTGGTTCGTGCATTCCCGGCTTTCATCTGGGGGGAAAGCGTCGCGAATCGGGCCGCCGTCCGCTAAAATAGAGGGATTCATCTATATGCAAACTATAAAAAGGACACACCATGCCATCGTTTGATGTCGTCTGCGAAGCAGACATGGTCGAAGTAAAGAACGCGGTTGAACAATCGAACAAAGAAATCACGACCCGTTTCGATTTCAAGGGCAGCTCGGCCAATGTCGAGCAAAAAGACAAGGAACTGACGCTGTTTGCCGATTCCGATTTCCAGCTTACCCAGGTCAAGGACGTCCTGATCAACAAGATGGCCAAGCGCAAGGTCGACGTGCGTTTCCTGGACGAAGGCAAGGTCGAAAAAATCGGCGGCGACAAGGTCAAGCTGGTGATCAAGGTGCGCAACGGTATCGAAACCGATGACGCGAAAAAGATCACCAAGCTGGTCAAGGAAAGCAAGATGAAGGTGCAGGCCAGCATCCAGGGCGAATCGGTGCGCATCACCGGCGCCAAGCGCGACGACCTGCAGACGGCCATGGCCATGCTGCGCAAGGACGTGCAGGATCTGCCGCTGGCCTTCAACAACTTCCGCGACTGATCGGTATCAGCGCGTTGCAACGGGCCGGCTTGACCGGCGCTGGCACGGGGCGCTACGTGGACAATGTGTCCGCTGAAGCCTTGTAACGCTTGGAGTAAAATGGCGCCGTGCGTCGACCAGGGGTCGACTACCACGCACCGCAGCCACTCCGGGCAGATTAGGTAGTCTAAGGATAGCAATGAAACGTGTTGATGATTTCCGCCTGCGCATGGGCAACAAGGAATACGTGCCCATCATGATCGGCGGAATGGGTGTGGACATTTCGACGTCCGAGCTGGCGCTGGAAGCAGCCCGCCTGGGCGGGATCGGCCATATCTCCGATGCAATGTCGCAAGACGTGTCCGACCGCAAGTTCGACACCACGTACGTCAAGGAAAAAACCAAGACCTACAAGTTCAACATCAACAACATGAACAAGGCCGTGGTCCAGTTCGATCTGGATCACCTGGCCGAGGCCACGCGCCGTCATGTCAGCTCCACCATGGAAGCGAAGAAAGGCGATGGCCTGATCTACGTGAACTGCATGGAAAAGCTGACCATGAACGCGCCAAAGGAAACGCTGCGCGTGCGCCTGGCGTCGGCCCTGGACGGCGGCATCGACGGCATCACGCTGTCGGCCGGCCTGCACCTGGGTTCGTTCGAGCTGATCAAGGATCACCCGCGTTTCCGCGATGCGCACCTGGGCATCATCGTGTCGTCAGTGCGCGCGCTGCAACTGTTCCTGCGTAAAGTCTCGCGCCTGGACCGCAAGCCCGACTTCGTCATCGTCGAAGGCCCGCTGGCCGGTGGCCACCTGGGCTTTGGCATGGATGACTGGAAGCAATATGACCTGCACACGATCATGGACGAGATCCATGCGTTCGTGAAGGCCGAGCAGCTGGGGATCCCGGTGATCGCCGCCGGTGGCGTGTTTACCGGCTCGGATGCCGTCAGCTTCCTCGAAAAAGGCGCGGGCGCCGTGCAAGTGGCAACGCGCTTTACCGTGACGACCGAATGCGGCCTGCCGGACGACGTCAAGCAGGAATACTTCCGCGCCAGCGAAGAAGACATCGAAGTCAACGGCATCTCGCCGACCGGCTATCCGATGCGCATGCTCAAGAATACGCCGGCGATCGGCTCGGGCATCCGCCCGGGCTGCGAATCGTATGGCTATCTGCTCGATGCGACCGGCAACTGCTCGTACATCAACGCCTACAACCGCGAGGTGCAGGCGCATCCGGAACTGAAAAAAGTCACCGTGATGGACAAGACCTGCCTGTGCACGCACATGCGCAACTTCAATTGCTGGACCTGCGGCCACTACACGTACCGCCTGAAGGACACGTCGCACCTGCTGGCCGATGGCAACTACCAGATCCTCAGCGCCGAGCACGTGTTCAAGGATTACCAGTTCAGTGTCAACAACGAGATCGCCCTGCCCGAAAAGCAGGACATCGTCACGGCGTAAGCCCGTCTTTTGCTGTTGCCGCGCTGTACAGCGGCCATGACAACGTCATTCCTGTCCACGCGGGAATGACGTTTTTTGCATTGACGCCCGAATGAACCGCCTTGTCCCGTCCCCGCCCGGTGATCGCCGCTGAATGTGCGCAGGCGCACCGAAGCAGTCTTGCATGAACGTTACGGTAATCATTCCATCAGCGGGAGTGAGCAATGAGCGAAGAGAAAAAGCAGGTCCGTATTACCAAGGCGACGATGCCGGCCGGCGGCTGGGGTTCCGTTGGCGACGTCAGCACCATCCTGACCGACCAGAACGTCGTCGTCAAAGACACGGGCTTGCTGCTCAAGCAAAACAAGACCGATGGCTTCGCCTGCGTCAGCTGCGCCTGGGCGAAACCTGCCAATCCGCACCCGTTCGAATTCTGCGCCAGCGGCGCCAAGGCTACCGCGTGGGAAACCACCAGCAAGTCCATTGGCGCCGACTTTTTCCAGCGCCACACGCTGACCGAGCTGGAAGGCTGGAGCGACCATGAACTGGAAGACCACGGCCGCCTGACTACGCCGCTGCGCTACGACGCCGCCAGCGACAAATACCTGCCCGTCGAGTGGGATGTGGCGTTCAGCGAAATCGGCACCGCACTGCGCGGGTTCGATCGCAAGCAGGTCGTGTTCTACGCATCGGGCCGGGCCTCGCTGGAAACGTCGTATATGTACCAGTTGCTGGCACGCATGTACGGCAACAACAACCTGCCGGACAGCTCGAATATGTGCCACGAAAGCACATCGGTCGGCCTGCAGAAAACCATCGGCGTTGGCGTCGGCACGGTCAAGCTGAGCGACTTCGACGACACCGACTGCATCCTGTTCTTTGGCCAGAACGTGGGCGTGAACAGCCCGCGCATGCTGCACCAGCTGCAAGAGGCGCGCAAGCGCGACGTTCCGATCATCACCTTCAACCCGCTGCGTGAACGGGGGCTGGTGAGCTTCACCAATCCGCAGTCGCCGCTGGAAATGCTGACCAGGCAAGAAACCGCGATCTCGACGCAGTACCACCAGGTCAAGCCGGGCGGCGACACGGCCGTCATCATGGGCATGTGCAAGGCACTCTTCGCCCTCGACGATGCGGCGCTGGCCGCCGGCGAACAGCGCGTGATCGACATCGCGTTCATCCAGGAGCACACCAATGGCTTCGAGGCCTTCGAGGCGGCCGTGCGTACTTGCCCGTGGGAAGCGATCGAGCGTGAAGCGGGCCTGTCGCAGGCAGCCATCGAAGAGGCAGCAAATGTCTACGCGAAATCCAGCGCGGTGCTGGGCGTGTACGGCATGGGCCTGACCCAGCACCGCAATGGCGTGCAGAACGTGACGATGATGGTCAACCTGCTGCTGTTACGCGGCAATATCGGCAAGCCGGGCGCCGGCATCTGCCCGGTGCGCGGCCACTCGAATGTACAGGGCCAGCGCACGGTGGGCATCACCGAGAAACCCGAACTGGCGCCGCTCGACAAGCTCAAGGAGCAGTTCAACTTCGAGCCGCCACGCGACACGGGCCTGACGACGGTCGATGCCTGCGAAGCCATCATCAAGCGCGACCTGCAGGCGTTCATCGGCCTGGGCGGCAACTTCCTGCGCGCCGTGCCGGAAACCGTGTTGATGGAAGCGGCCTGGCGCGAGCTGCCGCTGACGGTGCAGATTGCCACCAAGCTCAACCGCAACCACGTCATCCACGGCAAGGCGGCCTACCTGCTGCCGTGCCTGGGCCGGATTGAAATCGACCGCCAGGGCTCCGGTGACCAGTCGGTGTCAGTCGAGGACAGCACGTCGCACATGCACGGCTCGCGCGGGATGACCGAGCCGGCTGCGCCAGGGCTGCTGTCCGAGCCGGCCATCGTGGCGGGCATCGCCAAGGCTACGCTGGACGCCAATCCAAGTGTCGACTGGGACGCGTGGGTGGCCGACTACCGCACCATCCGCAAGGCGATGGGGATCACCTTCCCCGAGATCTTCAAGGACCTGAACGAGCGCATGTGGACGCCGGGCGGCTACCGCAAGCCGCTGGCCGCCGCCGAGCGGGTCTGGAAGACCGAAAGCGGCAAGGCCGAATTCACGGTGCCCGAAGAACTGCCGGGCAACCCGAACATGCCGGGCGGCCCCGACATCCTGCGCCTGTTCACCATTCGCAGTGACGGCCAGTTCAACACGACCATCTACAGCAACGACGACCGCTTCCGCGGCGTGCACGGCAGTCGCATGGTGCTGTTCATGAATGCAGCCGACATGGAACGCTACGGCCTCGGCAAGGGCGACGTGGTGGCGCTGCGCACGCATGCCGACGACGGCGTCGACCGGCGCGTCGGGGGCTTGCAGATCGTGCCGTACGATGTCCCGACCGGCTGCATCGCCGGCTACTACCCGGAATGCAATCCGTTGATTCCGCTCTGGCACCATGCCAAGGAAAGCAAGGTGCCGGCGGCGAAAGCCATCGACGTCCTGCTCGAACGCAGTAAAGTGGCTGCGCCGGGCGTGGCATGAACGCGCGCACGTCCTTCCCCGGCGACGGCGGGCCGGACTTCCCTGTCGCCACCAGCCTGCCGGCAGCCTGCTGGCAGGCTGGTGCGAGTGAAGCGCTGGCCGAAGTACTGGCCGAGGAAGTCCCGGTTGCGCTCGTCTACAACGGCATCAGCCACGCCGTGATGCTGGCCTCGCCGCAAGACCTGGATGATTTTGCGCTGGGCTTTTCGCTGTCCGAGCGCATCGTGCGCAACGCTGCGGACATCCGCGACATCGCCATCGAACCGGGCCCGCACGGCATCACGGTCGCGATGGAGATTGCCCCCGGCGCCATGGCGCGCCTGAAGGAAACCCGGCGCGCACGCACTGGCAAGACGGGCTGCGGCCTGTGTGGCGTGGACAGCCTGGCCTGGTTCGAGCGCGAAACGGGCCTGCTCGACGCCCGCGATGGCGGCGCGCACGGCGTGACGGCGCAGTTCGCACCGGCAGCGCTGCACCGCGCGATGGCCGCGATGAACGCGGACCAGCGCCTGCACCAGGCCACCGGCGCCGTGCATGCGGCAGGCTGGGCCGACCGCGCCGGCGTGCTGCGCACCGTGCGCGAGGACGTCGGTCGTCACAATGCGCTCGACAAACTGATCGGCGCAATCGCACGCGATGGTCTGGCGGCCGACAGCGGCTTCGTCGTCGTGACCAGCCGGGCCAGTTTCGAGATGGTGCAAAAGACCGCGCGCGCCGGCATCGCCGTGCTGGCGGCCATATCTGCGCCCACGGCCATGGCCGTGCGCATGGCCGATGCCGCCGGCGTGACATTGGCAGGCTTCGTGCGGGCCGGTCGCCACGTCGTCTACAGCCATCCGCAGCGCCTCGCGTAACCGCCCGCACGCGCCCGTTGCGGCGCCATGTTGAACGGGTATATGCTGGACGCCAGCGCAGACCCGACGCAGCGCGATGCGAGAGAGGCGGCCCGTCATGTCAACGTTTGCCCCTGCCGAGCAGGTCAGCTTCCTGGCTGATCAAGCGGGCAGCATCACCAGCTGGAATCCGGCATGCGCGGCGCTGTTCGGTCGCGCCGCAGCCGATGTCATCGGTCAACCGCTCGTCGGCCTGCTGGCCGGTAACGACTGGCCCACCCTCCAACGTGCCGGCCAGAGCCAGACCGCACTGGCGACGGCCGCCGGTGACGTTTCTGCCAGCGTCAGCCTCGTGTTGCAGCATGCCGCCGACGGCGCCGCGCTTGGCTACAGCATCACCATCACCCCTGCCCTGCCCGGCGCATCCGAAGGCGAACGGCTCGGCGCGACGCCGCTGTCCGCGGTGGTCGACCTGTTGCCGGGCACGTTCTACATCATGAACCGCGAAGGCCGCATCCTGCTGTGGAACCACAATCTCGAGCGGCTGTGCGAGATGATGCCGGACGAGATCGCCGCCGCCAATGGCATTACCATGCTCGACCCGCGTGACCGCCCGGGGGCGCTCGTGCAGGTCGAGGCCATGTTCAACAACAACACCGAGATCGCACTGGAAACCGACTACGTCTCGCGCAGTGGCCGCGAAACGCCGATGCTGCTGCGCGGCGCGCGCATCGACTGCAACGGCGGCCAGTACCTGGTCGGCATGGGCATCGACATTTCCAGGCAACGCGCACGCGAGCGCCAGCTGGCCCTGTACCGGCGTGCACTCAATGTCGCCCGCAATGGCGTGATCATCGCCCGCGACGCCGGCCCCAACCGCGTAGTCGAGTACGTCAACCCCGCGTTCGAGCACATCACCGGCTACAGCGCCGACGAAGTCGTCGGCCGCGATGCGCGCTTCATGGCCGCGCCCGGACTGGACGAAGACGAACGCAGCCGCATGCGCGTCGCCTTGCGCGAGCGGCGCTCGGTCCACGTCGTGCTGCGCAACCTGCGCAAGAATGGCGAAGTGTTCTGGAACGACCTGCAGATCACGCCGGTGCACGACGACAATGGCAAGGTCACGCATTTCATCGGCATCATCAACGACGTTACCGCCAGCAAGCAGCGTGCGGACGAGATCGAGCCCGATGCCAACCACGACAGCCTGACGGGATTGGCCAACCGCACGCTGCTGTGGGACCGGCTCGACCACGCCCTGCACCTGGCGCAGCGTCACCAGTCGCTGGTGGCCACCGTGCTGGTCGACCTGGCCGGCTTCAAGGCCATCAACCATACGTTCGGCCACGACGCCGGTGACGCCGTGCTCAAGGTCGTGGCGAGGCGCCTGCAGGCAGCCGTGCGCGACTGCGACACCGTGGCGCGCATGGCGGGCGATGAATTCGTGATGGTGCTGGTGGACCAGCCGAACCTGCGCTTCACGCTGCGCGTGGTCGAGCGGCTGCGACGCGCACTGGTCATGCCGGTCGCGTACGGCGGCAACGATATCGCCGTGGGCGCGCGCATCGGCGTGGCGGCCTACCCGAACGATGGCGCGACGACAGCCGACCTGATCCGCGCGGCCGGGATGGCGGTGCACCGCGCCAGGCAGCGTGGCGGCGACGTGCATTTCTACTCGCGCGACATGCGCAATGCCAGCGACGCGCGCGTCGCGCTGGCCGGCACGATGCGCAGCGCGCTCGCCAACGATCAGTTGTTCCTGCTGTTCCAGCCACGGATGGAAGCGTGCAGCGGCAAGGTACGGGGCTTCGAGGCCCTGCTGCGCTGGCGCCATCCCGAGCAGGGCGTGATGCTGCCGGCGTCATTCCTGGCCGAAGCCGAAGAAACCGGCCAGATCGTCGCCATCGGCGGCTGGGTGCTGGACCAGGCCTGCGCCTTCGCGCGCGACCTGCGCGCCGCCGGTTACGCCGGGCTGCCGGTGGCCGTGAACGTGACGCACCGCGAGTACAGCCGGCCCGATTTCATCGCCGGGATCGCCCGCCGCTTGCAGGAAGCCGATCTGCCGCCCGGTAGCCTCGAAATCGAGATCCCCGAAGCCGACCTGATCCGCAACCCGGGGTTGGGGCGCGACCTGGCAGTGCAATTGCGCGCCGCCGGCGCGATGCTGTCGATCGACCAGTTCGGGCAAGGCATCTCCGATCTGGCATTCCTGCAGCAATTGTCGGTGCGCCAGGTAAAACTGTCACACAAAGCCGTGCAGGATATCGCCGGGCATGGCCAGGGCGGCACACTCGCCAGGACCCTGATCGACATCGGGCACAACCTCGATATCACGGTGGTCGGCGAAGCGGTGGAAACCGACGCGCAAGTCGACTTCCTGCGCAGCCACGGCTGCGACCAGCTGCAGGGGCAATGGCTCAGCGCGCCATTGTCGGCCGCTGCAGCGCGCGACTTCCTCGTGCAGCGCCAACATGCGCTGTAGGGTGGGCGGGTCCCCCGCCCACGCGTTCGATGAACGTCATAGCCCCGCAGTAGCGAGCGAAGCCCGCCCACGCGTTCAGCGAACGCCGGCACGCCGGTGTGATTTGAATGCGTGGACGGCATAGCCGTCCACCCTACCCGTCATCGGCCATCCCATTGCGCCTGCTCCCCGTCCATTCCCCGATTCATGCAGGCTGTCGCAGGATACTGGCCCTGATGCGCCCGGCGCGGTAAAGTTGCATCATTCCAACGGCCGCCGTTCAGGCCGATGCAGCCTACTCCGACGATCGACGACGCCATGCAAGCACGCAGCACGACACAGCACCATCTGGCCGGCATCCTGACCTGGCTCTACCGCGCTTTCGATGGCGTGGCGACCTGGGTCACCCAGCTATCGTGGTGGAAGTTTCTTCTCTTTGCCGGCCTGACCCTGACCGCCGCCGGCATCCTGCAGGAAGAACTGTTCAACGGCCCGGCCGAAGAAGAAATTGCCCGCGCCGAACGCGAGTCGGGCCGCCGCAGCGACGCCAGCATCCTGATCGACGAGAGCGGCATCCGCTTCAATCCCCGCACCCGCACGCGCACGGCCGAACCGGCGCCGGCGACTACGCCGGAAACGCCCGAGGTGCCCGCAGTGCCGGACACGCCCGATACGCCGCCGGGCCCGCCGGTCACAGCGACGACGCCTTCCCCGAGCGCCGGCGCCGTCAACATCTCGCCGAATAGCGACTCGGTCCACATCGAACTGCCGCCGCAAATCGGCGAAGAATTGTCGAACGCCATCGAGGCCGCCGTCGAAGACGCCGCCGAACAGAAGGTGTCGCGCTACCACAAGCAAGCGTCGACCTGGTTCATGAACTTCGTCGTGCTCCTGCTGCTGGCGCTGTTTGGCACCAAGGCCCTGGTCGGCGGCAAGAAGCGGGCCGATGCCGAGGCCCAGGTGGCCAATGCGGCCGCCGAGCGCGAGGCGATGCAGCGCCAGCTGATGGAAACGAAAATGCAGATGATGCAGGCCCAGGTTGAGCCGCATTTTCTGTTCAACACGCTGGCGTCGGTCGAGCACCTGATCCGGGTCGATCCGCCGCGCGCCTCGGCCATGCAGCGCAGCCTGATCCAGTACCTGCGCGCGGTGCTGCCGCAGATGCGCGACAACGCCGTCGTCACCGGCCTGGGGCGCGAGGTCGACATGGTCAATGCCTACTTGGAACTGCTCAAAATGCGGATGGAAGAGCGCCTGACCGTCAACCTGCGCGTGCCGGATGGCCTGCGCAGCGCGGCCTTCCCACCGATGATGCTGCAATCGATGGTCGAAAACGCCATCAAGCACGGGCTTGAGTGCAAGCCCGAAGGCGGCACCCTGAACATCGTCGCCGAGGTCGTCGACAGCCGCCTGCGCGTGACCGTGGCCGACGATGGCGTGGGCTTTGGCGTGATGCCGAGCGACGGCACCGGCCTGGGGCTGCAAACGATCCGCGAGCGCCTGAAGCTGCTGCATGGCGACGCCGGCTGGCTGCACATCGGCGCCAACAGCCCGACCGGCGTGATCGCGACGATCGAAGTGCCATATCAGTTGTCCAAGTAATGGATTGGCCAACGGGCCAGCGGCGATCGCCGACTTGCCTGTTGGTCAGTTTCATTGAATAATCATTCAATCACTTTTCATAACAACCTTGTCAAGAGACCACCATGCCGACCGCGATTATTGCCGATGACGAAAGACTGATGCGCGACCAGCTGCGCATGCGCCTGCAGGATGCCTGGCCCGAACTGCAGATCGTCGGCGAAGCGAAGAATGGTGAAGAAGCGGTGCAACTGGTGGGCGAACTCAAGCCTGACCTGACGTTTCTCGACATCCGCATGCCGGGCAAGACCGGCATGGAAGCGGCGCGCGACATCGGTGACAAGAGCCTGATCGTGTTCGTGACCGCCTACGATCAGTACGCGGTGGAAGCGTTCGAGCGCGGCGCCATCGACTACGTGCTCAAGCCGACCGAGCCGGACCGTTTGCGGGTCACGGTCGACCGCCTGAAAGAGCGCCTGGAGCGTCCGCAGGACAATGTCAACGACAGCGTCAGCGCCATGCTGAGCCAGCTGGCCGAAAAAATCGCCTCGCCCAAGCCGAAGCACCTGCAGTGGATCCAGGCCAGCATCGGCCAGGACCTGCGCATGATTCCCGTCGAAGACATCCTGTTCTTCCGCTCGGACGAAAAATACACGAGCGTGCAGACGAGCGGCTTCGAGGCGCTGATCCGCAAGCCGGTGCGTGACCTGGCCGATGAGCTCGACCCGTCGCTGTTCTGGCAAATCCACCGCGCGACGCTGGTCAACGTCAATGCCATCGAAGGCGTGACGCGCGATATCCGCGGCCGCCATCTGGTGATGGTCAAGGGCCGGCCCGAAAAGCTCGAAGTCAGCCGCAGCTTCCTGCACCTGTTCAAGCAGATGTGACCGCGTCGCCGGGCGCGCGTGCCATTGCGCGCCTTGTGACCTCGCAAAGCCCCCGGAGGGTCGTGCGCGTAGTGTGGAAGGTCCGGGCCGCACCCGTGGCCTTCTCGCCCAGCTCCCCGCATGAAACTCCAGCGCACGATGCACCTGCGGCGCAACCGCAGTCTTGACCAGCGCGCCGCACGCGGCTTCGACAGCCGGCGCATTCTGCACAGCGCCAGCGACGCCATCCTGTCGGTCGGCCACGACACCACCATCCTGCTGGCCAACCCCGCTGCGGCGCGCATGTTCGATACGGGCGTGCACAGCCTGCAGGGCAGCGCGCTGGCGCGCTTCATCGCCGCACCCGGCGCCGAGGCCCGCACCCCGCTCGACTATTTTCCCGCAGGCCTGGGCCGCGCCGGCCGGCGCGCTACCGACTACGCCGTCACCGGGATTCGCAGCGATGGCCAGCACTTCCCCATCGAAGGGTCGATTTCGCGCGTCGAGCACGAGGGCCGGCCGATCTACACGGTGATCCTGCGCGATGTGTCCGAGCGCCACCTGGTGCAGCAGACACTGGCGCGCTCGCACGACCAGTTGCGCCAGTTGTCGTCGGCGCTGCAAAGCATCCGCGAAGAAGAACGCACCCACATCGCGCGCGAGCTGCACGACGACCTCGGGCAACTGCTGGCGTCGCTGCGCATGGACCTCACGCTGCTCGCGCGTGTCGAGCGCCTGCCCGAGGCCAGCACGCCGCTGATCGGCGGCATGCAAAGCAATCTGCTGACGGCCATCGCATCGCTGCGCCGGATCGCCACCAACCTGCGCCCGCGCGCCCTCGACGAAGGCGGGCTGTACTTCGCACTGCAGGGCTTGCGCGACGAGTTCACCGAACGCCATGGCATCGCCTGCAGCGTCCTCGCCGACGAAGCCGAATTGCGGCTGGACGATGCCGCCAGCACCGCGATCTTCCGCATCATGCAAGAGGCGCTGACCAATATTGCCCGTCACGCCGGTGCGCAGCATGTGTGTGTAAACCTGTACCGCATCAATGGCGACCTGCTGCTGACGATCCAGGACGACGGCCGGGGCATCCGCGCGCAAGACATGGACAAGGCCGAATCGCTGGGCCTGATCGGCATGCGCGAGCGGGTCTGGGCCATGCTGGGCGACATCACGATCGGTGCCGACGAGTCGCCGGGTACACGGATCGACATCGTGCTTCCCATTGCAGGCCACGTGGTTTGATGCCCGCCGAGCCGCGCATGACTATCCTCCTATTGCGTAAAAACAACAGTGCCAGGGTGTCATGAACTCGACACATAGTCTCGATAAGATCGCTGTCGATCTGAGTTGATTACAAACTCTACATCTTGTCGAAACCACACTGGAGATCTTCATGAAGTATAAGTTCCTGGCCGCCGCCGTGCTGTCATCCCTGCCACTGTTCGCATCCGCCCAAACCAACGTCCAGATCTATGGCGTGATGGACGCGGCCGTCGCTCTCGAAGACACCGACGTGCCGGGTGAAGACCGTCGTACCACCATCAGCTCGGGCAACCAGTCGAGCAGCCGTCTGGGCTTCCGCGGTACCGAAGATCTCGGCAATGGCCTGAAAGCCATGTTCAACATCGAAGCCGGCGTCGCGCTGGACACCGGTGCCACCGACACGCAAACCTTCGGCCGCCGCGCCG
>Ga0308163_10001604_pt1 | contig 23669 bp, 24 predicted proteins | sample PhyTR1_FD_201037 | JGI IMG/M metagenome (GOLD analysis project Ga0308163, IMG submission 201037) | Phyllosphere microbial communities from UC Gill Tract Community Farm, Albany, California, United States - DLSLT.R1 | ecosystem: Host-associated > Plants > Phyllosphere > Unclassified | place: USA... | reverse complement strand
CGGGTACGACCCCGCGACTAGCGGGGTGCGGGTTGGGCGCATCAAACAACGCCCCCACATCAGCCAACAATCAGAAATTGAAGCCCTTGAAGTTGTAACCAACACTAACGCTGACCGCCAGCGGATCGAGGCGGATGTCCTGGTTCTGGCCGGTCGAGAAATGCACCTGGGTCTTGAGCTTGGTCTTGATCACGGTCGCATCGACAAACCACTGCTCATTGATCTTGACCGTGGCCCCGATCTGATAGCTGGCCGCCCATTTGTCATCGACCTTGAAGGTCGCGCCCGGACCGCCGGTGTTCAGGATCGCCGTCAGCTGGCCCGAACCGCGTTCCTTCTGGAAGTGCGCATACGTGATGCCCAGGCCGACATACGGCCGGAACATCGCGTTTGCCGGCAGGAAGCGGTACTGGATGAACGCGGTCGGCGGCAGCACCTCGGAAGTGCCCAGCTTGCCCGTGCCCTCGATCGATCCCGCGCCGATCAGGTCGTGCTTGTACGGCAGGCCCAGATCGACCTCGGCCGAGATGTTGTCGGTGACCATGTAGGCAAACGCCACACGCGGCTTGGTGTCCGAATCGATATCGGCCTTGGTGCCCGGCAGCGCCGGCGCCGACACATCGCCGGACTTGACCTTTGGCGTGATCTTGTTGATACCTGCGGTGACCAGCCAGGTGCCGGCGGTTTGCTGCGCCGACGCGGCCGTGGCCACCGACATCGCGGCGGCCAGCGCCAGCAGTTTTACGGTGGTGTTGAAACCCTTGTTCATATCGTCTCCTGATTTTTTATATAGTTGTCCGGCGCGCCGCCGTGAACGGCGGCGTCGCCTGCGACGACAGAATTACAGCCAGCCCTTGGTCACCAGGCTTCTGGACACGTAGCGGGCCAGCAGCAGGTTGTTGAACGGGGTCGGGTGGACTTCATCGGCGAACGAGTAGTGGCTGACATCGCCCGATTTCAGGTTGCTGCCGTTGCACGCCAGTGACGTGCCCAGCGCGTTCTTGGCGGCGCTCAGGTCGCACGCAGGCTCGGTCACGTTGGTCAGGCCGTAAGGGCCTGGGTTGGTCGCCTGGTCGTGGCTGACGGCGAACACGTCGACGATCAACACCTTCGGTTCGGCCGACAGGCCCGCGGTCAGCGCGTTGTTGAAGGCGCTTACCATGGCGTTGATCAGCGTCTGGGTGGCGGCCGACTGGGCACGGCCCGACGGCGTGGTGGCCACGTCCGGCAGATTGTTCACCGTCACATAATTGGCGCCGTTGGCGATGATCTGCGTCTTGACCAAATTGGCCAATTCGGTCCCGGCGGCGCCCAGCGCGGCGACCAGTTCCGGGCCCTTGGCGGTGGCGTAATCCAGTCCGGCCTTGTTGCCGGCGGCGGTGGCGTCGGCGGTGGCCTTGGCGACCATCGGGCCGTAGACGGCCTGCGAAGCGACGGCCGCGTTACCCGGCTGCACGGCGGCGGCGCCGATGGCGACCTGGGTGATGCTGGTCTGGGTGCTGCCGGCGCGCGCCGCTTCGTTTTGCGCGGCAAAACCGATCGCCTGCGCGGCGGTCTGCGGATTGCTTGCACCGGCGGCCAGTTGCGGCACCAGGCTCTGCAAGTAGGCGACACCACCGGCAGCCGTGCCGGCGGCGGTACCGCCGGCGCTCAGCGCGGCCAGCTGGAACAGTACATCGTTGCCGCCGGCCATGACGAAGACCATCTCATCGCCCTTGAACTTGCCGCCGACCGCCTTCAGGTGGTTCGCCACCTGGGTGACGACCGGAATGGTCAACGCGCCCAGCGCGCTGCCGGCCAACTTATTGCCCGGTCCGACCGGGTTGGTGACGCGGGAACCGCCCTGGGCATAGCCGTAGCAGCCGGCGTGGGCCACTTGCGGCACCGAGAAGCCCTTGGAGGCGTCACCGTCGAGGCCGGTGACCGCCGCGCATGGCGCCGCCACGCCCAGCTGGGCGGCGACCAGTTCGGTCCAGTTCTTGCCGGTCAGGGTCGAGGAAATCGCGGTGTTATCACCATTGATGGTGAACTTGCCGCCTTTGAGCGCAGCCACGGGGCCGACGGCATAGGAGCCGACGTCGGACAGACTATCGCCAAATGATACTTGGGCACTGTATTTGTTTTTGATCGTTTGATCACCCGGCTTCGGGTCGGCGCTACCGCCGCAACCGGCTAGGACGGCCAGAGTCATTGCAGCAAGTGCAAATTTGGTGTTGCGCATGTTGTCTCCTGTAAATATCTTTTTATGGTTCGACACGAACGAGCGTGCTATTCGCATATCGTCTAATATGCCAGCCTTATCGATACTTGTATAGGAAAACACCCGACAAACGCAATAGTTGTGAGCAAAAAAGAACAGTTGCTCGGCTTGTCGCATGCAAGCGTTGATGCTCCTCAAACATTATGTGGAAGAATCAAGCCAGCAGCGATTCGATCACGCCCGCAGAGCCAAATACTGAACGGCGCAGGCGGTCGTTAACGCCCAGCCATTGCGCATCTTGCGGCGGGGTTTCGACCAGGATCACATCCGATCCGGTCTGGTCCATGCCGCGCAAGGCGGCGTACAGGCCGTAAGCGTAGCCGGCAGGATCGGCGGGCAGCATTTGCTGGCTCGGCGCCAGCGCTGGCAGCGCGTGGCTGATGACGGCGACCGTGACGCCCTTTGCCTGCAGCCGCGGCAGTGTCGCCTTCAATGACGCGCCGTCGAGCATGGTCACTGGCGTGCGCGGCGCGTAATGCGATTCCAGCGTGCCGGATGCGCGCGGCGCGGCCTGGTCCGGCGCCGCCGGCAACTGGCCGATGACGTCGGCGATCTGCCGGGCGCTGATATGGCCGGGACGCAGCAGCACCGGTCCGTGCGTCGCCAGGCGCGACAGGTCGACGATGGTCGATTCGATGCCGACCTGGCTGGGACCGCCCTCGAGCACGGTGTTTAACAACGCCGCCGAACAAGCATCATCGCCCGTGATCGAACCCTCATCCTCGTCGTCCAGCGCGAACTCGTCGCGCACGTGCTGGGCCGTGGTCGGACTGACGTTGCCGAACTTGTTGGCCGACGGTGCGGCCACACCGCCCTTGCCGCCCTTGAAGGCGCTCAGCAAGGCGATCGCGACCGGATGCGACGGGCAGCGAATGCCGACCGTGTCCTGGCCACCGGAGACGGCATCGGGAATATGGGCGGCGCGTTTCAAAATCAGCGTCAAAGGTCCCGGCCAGAACGCCGCGACCAGTTGCCGCGCCTCTTGCGGGATATCGGTGACCCAATAGTCCAGGTCGGCGCCGGGCGCCACGTGCACGATCACCGGATGATCGTTCGGGCGGCCCTTGGCTTGATAGATGCGCGCAACGGCGGCCGGGTTCTCGGCGTCGGCACCCAGGCCGTAGACGGTCTCGGTCGGGAAGGCGACCAGGCCGCCCTCTTCCAGCACCGCCGCTGCTGCTGCGATTTCAGCGGCATCGGCTACCGCGCGATGCTGCGTCTTCACGGCGCGATACCCAGGATGGCGCAAGCGGCGTTGAGCTGGCGCTGCGCCTCGTCCAGGGTCGGCGCGACGATGGTCAGGTGCCCCATCTTGCGGGCGCGGCGCGGATCGTCCTTGCCGTACAGATGCAGGCAGGCGCCCGGCAAGGCCAAGATGCGGTCCCAAGCCGGTTCGCGGGCGTTGTCACTGTCGTCCTCGAACCAGACGTCACCGAGGATGTTGAGCATGACGGCCGGCGAATGCTGGCGTACATCGCCCAGCGGCAAGCGCGCCATCGCACGGACCTGCTGCGCGAACTGGCTGGTGACGCAGGCGTCCATCGTGTAGTGGCCGCTGTTGTGCGGACGCGGCGCCATCTCGTTGACCACCAGGCTACCGTCGGTCAGCACGAAGAATTCAATGCACAGCACGCCGACATAGCCGAGCTCCGCCACGATGGCCTGCGCCGCCTGCTGCGCCACCCTGGCGCTGGCGTCGGAAACGTTGGGGCCGGGCACCGTGGTGGTGAACAGGATGCCGTCGCGGTGCACGTTCTCGGCGATTGGATACACCACCGATGCGCCATCGGCGCCACGCGCGGTCAGCACCGACACTTCGTAAGCCAGCGGCAGCATTTTTTCCAGCAGGCAGGTGACCTGGTCCATGCTTTCAAACGCGGCGCGCACGTCCTCGCGCGACTTCACGCGGACCTGGCCCTTGCCGTCGTAACCCATGCGCACGGTCTTCAGGATGCCAGGCAGCAGATCGTCGGCGATATCGTCGATATCCTGCTGCGATGCGATCACTTTATGCGGCGCCGGCAGCACGCCCGAGCGCGGTGCGCAATCGACAAAGAATTTCTTCTCGGCGATGCGGTCTTGCGCCACCGATACGCCATGGGCGTTGGGGGCGACAAACACGCGCTCCGCCAGCCGCGACAGGCTATCGGCCGGCACGTTCTCAAACTCGGTGGTGACAGCCAGGCATTGCGCGGCCAAGGCGTCTAGGCCGGCGGCGTCGCTGTAGCCGGCATTGACCAGGCGCTGCGCGACCTGCCCCGCAGGACATTCATCGGCAGGCTCCAGCACGGCAACCTGATAGCCCATGCTCTGGGCGGCCTGGGCGAACATGCGGCCCAGCTGACCGCCGCCCATCACGCCCAGCCACGCCGCCGGATTGGCGGCGGGCAGCAACGGAGCGGACTCCGTGGAAAACTCTTTACTGGTCATATTCAAAACGCGTATTCAAGCGGATTATTCAAGCGGCAGCGTCATCGCCTTGGCGGCGTCGGTCTGCGTCACGCGGAAGGCTTCCAGCTTGTCGGCCAGCGCGTCGTCGTTGGCGGCGATCATCGCCACCGCCGTCAGCGCGGCATTGGCGGCGCCCGCTTCGCCAATGGCGAAGGTCGACACCGGCACGCCCTTCGGCATCTGCACGATGGACAACAGCGAATCCTCGCCACGCAGATACTTCGACGGCACCGGCACGCCCAGCACCGGCACGATGGTCATTGCAGCAACCATGCCCGGCAGGTGCGCGGCGCCGCCGGCGCCGGCGATGATGGCGCGCAAGCCGCGCGCGCGCGCGCTTTTCGCATACGCATACATTTCGTCGGGCATGCGGTGCGCGGAAATAACCTGCGCCTCGAACGGCACGCCGAACTGCTTGAGGATGGCGACCGCGTTCTGCATCACGTCCCAGTCCGAGGACGAGCCCATGATGACGCCGACCAGCGGCTTGTTGTTAGCGTCCGCCATCTCAGGCCTTCAGCTTCTGGCCGGTCAGGCGCTCGATCGCCTCGAAGTACTTGGCCTGGGTCTTGTCGATGACGTCGGCTGGCAGCGCCGGCGCCGGCGCGGTCTTGCCCCAGTCCAGCGTTTCCAGGTAATCGCGCACGAACTGCTTGTCGAACGACGGCGGCGACATGTCCGGCGCGTACGAATCGGCAGGCCAGAAGCGCGACGAGTCGGCCGTCAGCACTTCGTCCATCAGGTGCATGACGCCGTTTTCGTCGAGGCCGAATTCGAACTTGGTGTCGGCAATGATGATGCCGCGCGTGGCAGCGTAGTCGGCCGCTGCGGTGTACAACTTGATGCTGATATCGCGCATTTTGGCGGCCAGTTCGGCGCCGATGCGGCTTTCCATGTCGGCAAAGCTGATGTTCTCGTCGTGCTCGCCCAGATCGGCTTTCGCGGCCGGGGTGAACAGCGGCTCCGGCAATTTCTCCGCCTGGCGCAGGCCTGCCGGCAACTCGATGCCGCAGATGCTGCCGGTGGCCTGGTAATCCTTCCAGCCCGAACCGATGATGTAACCGCGCACCACCGCCTCGACCATGATCGGCTTCAGACGCTTGGCGACCACGGCGCGGCCCTTGACCTGATCCACCTCATCGGCTGCGACCACGGATTCCGGCGCGACGCCGGTCAGGTGGTTCGGCACGATGTGGCCCAGTTTCTCGAACCAGAAATCGCTCATCTGGTTCAAGACCATGCCCTTGCCCGGGATAGGCTCGTTCATGACAACGTCGAAGGCGGACAGGCGGTCGGTGGTGACGATCAGAATTTTATCGTCGCCGACGGCGTAGTTGTCGCGGACTTTGCCATGGCCGAGCAGTGGCAGGGATTTGATGGAGGATTGGTAAAGGCTGTTCATAGCGGAGAATGTATTAACCAAACGTAGAAAAAGCGAAAACCGGCGACAAGGAAACCTTGCCAGCCGGTCAAGAGATTCGGGCAACCTTCGCCCGTCCAACCCGAATTTTACTTCACAATCTGTTGCAGCTCGCCGGCCTTGTAACGCTCGGCCATTTTTTCCAGCGTCACCTGCTTGATTTTCGACGCCTGACCAGCGCAGCCGAACTGCTCGAAACGGGCGCGAACGATCTGTTCGGCGGCCAGACGCGCAGGCTTCAGGTAGTCGCGCGGATCGAATTTCGACGGGTTCTGGAACATGAACTGACGGATCGCGGCGGTCATCGCCAGGCGGATGTCGGTGTCGATGTTGATCTTGCGAACGCCGTGGCGGATGCCTTCCTGGATTTCTTCGACGGGCACGCCATAGGTTTCCTTCATGTCACCGCCGAATTCGCGGATGATGGCCAGCAGTTCCTGCGGCACCGACGACGAACCGTGCATCACCAGGTGGGTGTTCGGAATGCGGGCGTGGATTTCCTTGATGCGGTCGATCGCCAGGATGTCGCCGGTTGGCTTGCGGGTGAACTTGTAAGCGCCGTGGGAAGTACCGATGGCGATGGCCAGCGCGTCGCACTGGGTCTGCTTGACGAAGTCGGCGGCCTGGTTGACGTCGGTCAGCAGCTGCTCGCGGGTCATGGTGCCGTCGGCGCCGTGGCCGTCTTCCTTGTCGCCCTTCATGGTTTCCAGCGAACCGAGAACGCCCAGTTCGGCTTCGACGGTGACGCCGATGGCGTGCGAGAACTTGACCACTTCGCGCGACACTTCGACGTTGTACTCGTACGATGCGACCGATTTGCCGTCCGCTTCCAGCGAGCCGTCCATCATCACCGACGAGAAGCCGGAGCGGATCGCTGCCATGCAGACCGCCGGCGACTGGCCGTGATCCTGGTGCATAACGACCGGAATGTGGGGATAGGCTTCAATCGCGGCATCGATCAGATGACGCAGGAACGCTTCGCCGGCATATTTGCGGGCGCCGGCCGATGCTTGCATGATGACCGGGCTGTCGAGCGCGTCGGCAGCAGCCATGATGGCTTGCACTTGTTCCAGATTGTTGACGTTGAAAGCCGGGATGCCATAGCCGTTTTCAGCGGCATGGTCCAGCAGTTGACGCATGGATACGAGGGACATGATGTGTACTCCAAACAATAAAAAACTTGGTTGCCGGAGCATTGCGCCCCCGTTTCGCGGGGGCGCGCTATCGGACTTACTTAATACCTACTTTGACGATCTTGAGCGCGTTGGTGCCGCCGGCCTGGCCCATCTGGCCGCCCCACGTCACAACGATCATATCGCCCTTCTTGACGATGCCGTTCTGCACCAACAAGTCTTCAGCCTGCTGCAACACGGCGGCGCTATCGCCAGCCTGCGCCAAATTGTAGGCCTTCACGTTGCGGTACAGCGCCGCCTTGCGCTGGGTCGTCACGCTCGGCGTCAACGCGTAGATCGGCGTGTCGATGTTGTGACGGCTCATCCACAGCGCGGTCGAACCGGACTCGGTCAGCGCGACGATCGCCTTGACCGCAAGGTGGTGCGCGGTGAACAGCGCGCCGTAGGCGATCGACTGGTCGATGCGGGTGAAGGTCACATTCAGGAAGTCGGCGTCGAGCTTGTTGTACTCGGACTGCTCGGCTTCCACGCAAATGGCGGCCATCATTTCCACGGTCTCGATCGGGTAGCGGCCCGACGCGGTTTCCGCCGAGGTCATCACCGCGTCGGTACCGTCCAGCACGGCGTTGGCCACGTCCGACACTTCGGCGCGGGTCGGCACGGCGTTGAAGATCATCGACTCCATCATCTGGGTCGCGGTGATCGCCAGCTTGTTCGACTCGCGCGCCATCTTGATCATGCGCTTTTGCAGCGCCGGCACCGCCGCGTTGCCCACTTCCACCGCCAGGTCGCCACGGGCAACCATGATGCCATCGGAGGCGTCGAGGATCTCCTGCAACACAGGGATCGCTTCGGCGCGCTCGATCTTGGCGATCATCATCGGCTTATGGTTGAACGGCTCGCCGGCGATGTTCGCCAGGGTGCGCGCCATTTCCATGTCGGTTGCGCTTTTCGGGAACGAGATCGCCAGGTAATCGCACTGGAAACTCATTGCCGTCTTGATGTCTTCCATGTCCTTGGCGGTCAGCGCCGGCGCGGTCAGGCCGCCACCCTGGCGGTTGATGCCCTTGTTATTGGACAGCTCGCCACCGATTTTGACGGTGGTGAAGATTTCATGGCCGACGATCTTGTCGACCACCAGCACGATCAAGCCGTCGTTCAGCAGCAGCTTGTCGTCGGCGCGCAAATCCTGCGGCAGCGCCTTGTAATCCAGACCGACGCGTTCCTGGTTGCCCAGTTCGCCGTTCTCGCCCCATTTGGCGTCGAGAATGAACTTGTCGCCATTGGTCAGATCGATCTTACCATTTTCAAATTTGCCCACGCGGATCTTCGGACCCTGCATGTCCGCCATGATCGCCACTTCGCGACCGCATTCGGCGGCCGCCTCGCGCACCAGCTTGGCGCGGTCGATATGGTCCTGCGCCTTGCCGTGCGAGAAATTCAAACGCACGACATCCACCCCGGCACGTATCATTTTTACCAGAACGTTAAAGTCTGTAGAGGCCGGGCCGATCGTTGCGACAATTTTGGTACTACGGGACATAGGATTCCTTGAGCGTTGGGTCATGCGGGCAGCTCCCGCAAAAGCGGCGGGTGCCAGGAAAAAACCAGGAAAAGCTGCACTGTAAGCTCGTGTCGAGCTTGGTGTCGCCCGGTTCGACGGTGACAAAGCGGCTACTCTTGTAGCCAAACTACAAATCTTTGTAGCAAACTTTCATGAACCGGACTGTTTTCAGCTATTACTGCGATTTTACTGGTAATTTGCTACACCGCACGACCGTGCTTTTTACGTCACATGGATACTAAATTTATTGCGCCGCAGCACGCTGCGTCAAGATTTCCACCGCCGGCAGGGTCTTGCCTTCCAAGAACTCCAGGAAAGCGCCGCCGCCGGTCGAGATATAACCAATCTGTTCGGTAATGCCGTACTTGGCGATCGCCGCCAGCGTATCGCCCCCGCCGGCGATCGAGAATGCCTTCGAGTTGGCGATCGCCAGCGCCAGCGTCTTGGTGCCTTCGCCGAACTGATCGAACTCAAACACGCCGACCGGGCCGTTCCAGACGATGGTGCCGGCGGCGGCGATCTGCGCGGCCAGCGTGGCGGCGGTTTTAGGACCGATATCCAGGATCATGTCGTCATCGGCAACGTCGGCCACGTCCTTGACGGTGGCGATGGCGGTTGGCGAGAATTCCTTGGCGCACACGACATCGACCGGGATCGGCACTTGCGCGCCGCGCTTGGCCATGATGTCGATGATGGCCTTGGCTTCTTCCACCAGCTCGTTTTCCACCAGCGATTTGCCGATGTTCAGGCCGACAGCCTTCATGAAGGTGTTGGCGATGCCGCCGCCGACGATCAGATTATCGACCTTGTCAGCCAGCGCCTTGAGGATCGACAGCTTGGACGACACCTTGGAACCGGCGACGATGGCCAGCAGCGGGCGGGCCGGAGCGCCCAGCGCCTTGCCCAGCGCATCGAGCTCGGCGGCCAGCAGCGGGCCAGCCGCCGCGACCGGCGCGAATTTGGCGATGCCGTGGGTCGATGCCTCGGCGCGGTGGGCGGTGCCGAAAGCGTCGTTGACATAGATATCGCACAACTTGGCCATTTTTTGCGCCAGTTCGTCGTTGTTCTTCTTCTCGCCCTTGTTGACGCGGACGTTTTCCAGCAGCACGACCTGGCCGGCTTGCAGGTTTTCCAGGCCGGCACCGTCGACCCAGTTCTGCTTTAGCTCGACCGGCTGGCCCAGCAGCTCGGAGAGGCGCGCGGCGACCGGCGCCAGGCTGTCTTCCGGTTTGAACTCGCCTTCGGTCGGACGGCCCAGGTGGGACGTCACCATCACTTTTGCGCCTGCGGCCACGGCCGCTTTGATCGCCGGAACGGACGCGCGGATGCGCGTATCTTCGGTGATATTGCCTGCATCGTCCTGCGGCACGTTCAAGTCGGCGCGGATGAAGACGCGCTTGCCCTGCAGCGCATTCTGGGCGATGAGATCTTGCAGACGAATGAAGTTCAGAACAGCGGACATGGGGACCCAAGGGTGAGTTGAAAGAAGAGCGCTATTTTACCGCAAGCCGAGCGGCGTTTTCTTGTTATTAAAATACAGGAACAAGGGTCGGCAGCAAGCTGGGAAGCAAGCGTAATGCCGTAAAGAACGCCATGCCAAAAATGATGGTCTCAAGCATATTGCGCCGCAGCAAATAATAACCGGTGGCGACGATGCCCGAGATTAATTTCAGGTTGGTGAAGGCGAGGACGGCGTGGCCGTCCGGGGCCAGCAGCAGATCCGGGGCGATAATGGCCGCCAGCGCACAGGCCGGGGCATAGCGCAACATTTCCTGCACCCGTTTCGGGATGGTGATGTGCTGGCCGATCAGCCAGAACGAGCTGCGGGTGGCGGCGGTGGCCAGCGCCAGCACGCCGATGACGCCCCAAATTTCCCAATCAGACATTTTTATTCCCCAAGCGGTTGCGCCACTTTTCCGTACCCTCTTCAACTGCCATGGAGGTCAGCATTCCCACCAGCACCGCCAGCAGCAAACCCAGCTTGTAAGGCAGCTCCGCCGCGACCACCGACACGGCCCCGGCCACCAGCACGCCGCACAACGCCGACCGGCCTATCATCAACGGAATCATCACGCAAATGATGGCCAGGGTGCCGGCAAAACCCAGCCCCCACTCGGCCGGCACCGTGCTGCCGAGGAAGATGCCGGCAATCGAGCCGATCTGCCACGCCCCCCAGTTCGGATACATCAAACCCTTCAGATAGGACAACTTCCCCACCTGCCGCGCCTCGGACGGATATTTTTGCAAAAACAGCGCCACCGTTATATCCCCGGAGACATAGCCAAGCAAGAACCGGCGCGGCCAGGGCAGATGGGCGAAATGCGGCGCCAGCAAGGCCGCAAAGATAACAAACCGAAGATTGACGACGAACGCCGTCAGGAAGATCACCCAGATCGGCGCGCTGGTCGCGATCAACGGCAGCGCCGCCAACTGCGCCGAGCCGGCGAACACCAGCAACGTCATTCCCAGCGCCTGCGGCACGCTCAAGCCCGACTTGACCATCGCGATGCCAACCACCAAGCCCCACGCGCCGATGCCGAACAAGGTGGGAGTGCCGACCTTCAGCCCTTCCCGCCAGGAAGGTTCATGATGTTCGGCCACATAGCGTTCGGGTTCGGGTTTGGGCCGGGGCGCGGGAGGTGTGCTGCTCGGTTCGGTCATGTGGCTGTAGGTGCGCTGGGGGGTGTGGCATTCCCGCCACAGAGCAGGCCGCACCGGTATTGTAGAGGCGCTATTTTACCGATGATTTTTGCTCAATGCGCAATTCCGTTAAAATCGTGGTTTTCACGCCTTTCGGAGCTTTACAACATGACCAACGCCAACACGTCCGCCCCAGCCGTCCCCAACGCAGTTGAGCTGGACGGCAAGGATCTGCCGGCACACTGCCCGAACCCAGCAATGCCGCTGTGGTCGTCGCATCCACGCGTGTTCCTGGAATTCAATAACAACGGCACCGCCAAGTGCCCGTACTGCGGCACCGATTACCGCCTCAAGCCAGGCACCGTTCTCGGTCACCATTAATTGATGCACACCGTCCGTCGCGTCCTCCGGAGCCAGCATGCCCATTAAACGAGAAAAACAGTTGAACGGCAGCGCCGTCGAGGTGGAAACGGCGTTCTACGCCGCGCTCAACCGCGCCGACCTGGACGCGCTGATGGCCCTGTGGGCTGACGACGAAGAGATCGTCTGCGTCCATCCGGGCGGTACCCGGCTGATCGGCCACGCGGCGATCCGCGCGTCGTGGACCAAGATCCTGGAACACGGCGGCCTGCACATCATGCCGTCGCAACTGCACGAAACCCACAATCTGATGAGTTCCGTGCACACCGTGGTCGAAGGCACCACGGCCGCCAGCGGCGAACCGGCGCACCTGGTCGCCACCAACGTCTACGTCAAAACACCGCGCGGCTGGCGCATCGTGCTGCACCACGTCTCGGTCGCGCCCGGTCCGGTGCCTGCCGACACGTCGGCGCAAGTCCTGCACTAACGCCACTGTCCAACGCCGTGAAGTACACCGCTCCGTTCTGGCTGCCTAGCGGTCACCTGCAAACCATCTACCCGGCCATCGCCATCGCCAAGCCGGCGGTGAAGTTCCGCCGGGAACGCTGGGACGCGCCGGACGGCGATTTCGTCGATGTCGATTTTGTCGACGGGCAGCCCGGGCAGCCGTTCGTAGTGCTGTTCCACGGGCTGGAAGGCTCGTCCAACAGCCACTATGCGCGCGCGCTGATGGCCGACATCGCCGCGCGCGGCTGGTCCGGCGCGGTGCCGCATTTTCGCGGCTGCTCCGGCGAAGCCAATCGCGCACCGCGCTTCTATCATTCCGGCGACGCGACCGAAGTCGACTGGATCATCCGCCGCCTGCACAACCGCCACATCACGCTGGGCGGGGGCAAGTTCTACGCGGCCGGCGTCTCGCTTGGCGGCAACGCGCTGCTGCGCTGGCTGGGCGAATCGCAACACCAGGCCGACTTCGTCGACGCCGCCTGCTCGGTGTCGGCGCCGCTCGACCTGGCGCAGGGCGGCGCCTCGCTGTCGAGCGGTTTCAACATGATTTACACGCGCATGTTCCTGCAAACGCTCAAGCCAAAATGCATCGCCAAGCTGAGCGCGTTTCCCGGACTGTTCGACCTCGACGCGCTGCACGCGGCGCGCGACCTGTACGCCTTCGACAACGTCGTCACGGCGCCGCTGCACGGCTACCGCGACACCGACGACTACTGGGACCGCGCCAGCGCCAAGCACGTGCTCAACGACATCACCGTGCCGACCCTGGTGCTCAACGCCAGGAACGATCCTTTCCTGCCGGGCCGATACCTGCCGCAGCGTGCGGCGTCAAACGTGGTATTGGACTATCCTGACCACGGCGGCCATGTTGGCTTCGCCGTCGGCGGGCTGCCGGGCAAGCTGCATTGGCTGCCGCAGCGTCTGATTCACTTTCTGGAAGGCGCCAACGACAGTATGGATAACGGTATGGTTGAGAAACGGATTGCGAAGAAACATGGATGACATCGTCAAGCAGGCGCTGGCCAAATGGCCGAATGTGCCCCACTGCTACGGCTGGCTGGGTCTGGACGCGCGCGGCAACTGGCGCATGCGCGACGAACGCGCCCAACAGCAGAACCTGCCCGGCGACAAGCTGGCGCACGAGGCGCTGATCGCCTTCATTGTGCGCAACTACGCGGCCGATGAACGGGGTTGCTGGTATTTCCAGAACGGGCCGCAGCGCGTGTACGTGAACCTGGAAGCGACGCCTTACATCGTGCGCACCGATCCGTCCAGCGGATGGCTGCTGCACACCGGCACCGCGATGGGCCGCATCGACAAAGCGATATTGACGGAGACCGGCGCGCTGGTGCTGCGCAGCGGCGAAATCGTTGCCCAGCTGGACGACCGCGATTTCGCGCAGGTGCTGCCGCTGCTGAGGATGAACAACGCACCGGTGGCCGACGAAACCTTGCTGACCTGGATAGAGAGCGACGCGCAATCGGTCGCCTCCACATTGACGCTGACCGATCACGAGCGTCAAGTGCCGGTGCACCGGGTGGCCGCCGCGCAACTGGCGGCCCACTTCGGCTTCGTCAGCGAACCAAACGCCCCGGCGTAAGCTCGGAACCCTGGCGCAAGCGGTCGAACGGATTGGTCGACTGGTTGGAGAACGGACTGTTCGGAGTGCTGGAGCGGTTATTGTCCTCGGCGCCGGAATGCATCTCCGCCTTGAACGCCGGCCGGTTCTCGGCCTCGCGCAAATCCTTCTTGCCCTTGTCGCCCATCTCCTCGCGCCGGCGCGCCTGCAACTCCCGCTCGCGCGCATCGATCACCGCCTGGTCGTAGAACGACGCATCGGGCGCCTTGCGCGCATAGCTCAGCTGGTCGAGCGCCGACAGCACGCCGCCCTGCAACACATAGGACTCGGCCAGCGCGATATGCTGCAAAGCCACCTTGCCCTGCTTGGAATACGCCTGCGCCAGCAAATCGTAGGCCTCCGGATCTTCGCGATACAGCTGCACCTGGTCGCGCAGGTAGCTGGCCGCCTCCTCGTATTTGCCGGCGGCGATCAACGCCTCGCCGTACAGGTGCGCAATGCCGCGCGACAACGGATAACGCTGGTGCGCGGCCTCGGCGTCGACCACCGACTGCGCGATCACCGCCTTGTTCTCCGGCTGCGCCAGCTTGATCTCGATGGCCGTGCTGACAAAAATCGCATCCGACGACGGCTTCGGCGCCGCGCTGAAGGTGCCGGCGGCGGGCGCCTTGCTGAACGTCGCGCGCGCCTTGTCCAGCCACACCTGCGCGTTGGCGGTGTCGCCTTTTTTCATCGCCAGGAAGGCCATGCCGTATTGTCCCGCCGTCAGCTGATGGCGGTTCTCCTGCAGCATCTGGTTCTCAAAAAACGTCTTCGACTCGGCGTACCCCTGCGATGTCTGATCCTGCAACACGCGCGCGCGCGAACGCACCAGATAAAAATCGAGGCTATCGACGCGCTGCTTGTACGGCTGGTCGCGGATGCGCGCCTGGATGTCGGCGATGCGCTCGGTGGTCAGCGGGTGGCTCTGCAGATAAGCCGGCACCAGGTCGCTGTAATTGCGCGACGCGGACTGCATGCGCTGGAAAAAGCCCACCATGCCGGACGTATCGAAGCCGGCCTCGCCCATGATCTGGAAACCGATGCGGTCGGCCTCGCGTTCGGCGTCGCGGCCGAAATTGAGTTGCCGTTGGATCGCCAGGCCCTGCCCGCCCATGAACACGCCCATCGCCGCGTCACCGCCGGCGCGGGACGCCAGCGCGGCCAGGATCATCGCCGCCAGCGGTATCAGCGCGTCCTGCTTTTGCTGGCCGATCGAGCGGGCGATGTGGCGCTGCGCCACGTGGCCGATCTCGTGGCCGAGCACGGAGGCCAGTTCGGATTCGGACTGCGCCGCCAGCAGCAGCGCCGAGTGCACGGCGATGAAGCCGCCCGGCAGCGCGAACGCGTTCAGGTTCGGATCGCGCACGGCAAAGAAGTAATAGTCGAAATTGGCCTCGCCGCGCGCATCCGGGCGGGCCGCCACCAGCGCGTTGCCGAAGGTGTTCAGGTATTCGAGGATGGGGCCATCGTCGAGGAAATCGCGGTCGCGGCGGATATCGCGCATGATCTCCTCGCCGAGCTTGCGCTCCATCAGCGGCGACAAGTCCTGGCGCTCGGTATCGCCCAGCGCAGGCAGGTTGGGAATCCTGGCGGGCGCGAGCGCGTTCTGCGCCATGGCCATCGGCATGGCGACCAGCAGGGCAGCCGCGACCATGCGCATGCGCAGGGGTCGGCGGCCATCGTAAGTAGGGGGGCAACGGTTCGATTTCACGGTGATATGATACCCGCATCTCGGGCGCTAGCGCACAGTGCCCGCCACTGAAATATTTTGTTAGCTCTTCATCATGACCGACACCAAATCCGCTCCGCCCGCCGACCACCTGACCCACTTCGACGCCTCCGGGCAAGCCCACATGGTCGACGTCGGCGCCAAGCAGGAAACCCACCGCATCGCGATCGCCAGCGGAACCATCCGCATGAAGCCGGAGACCCTGGCGATTATCACGGGCGGCACGGCCAAGAAAGGGGATGTGCTCGGCATCGCCCGCATCGCCGCGATCATGGCGTCAAAGCGCACCAGCGACTTGATTCCGCTGTGTCATCCGTTGGCGTTGACGCGGGTGGCGGTGGATTTCGAGACGGATGTGGCCAATTCGAGCGTTCACTGCAAGGCGCAGGTGGAGACGTTCGGCAAGACCGGTGTGGAAATGGAAGCGCTCACTGCGGTGCAGGTTGGATTGTTGACTGTGTACGACATGTGCAAGGCGGTGGATCGCGGGATGGTGATGTCTGACATCCGCGTCATGGAAAAGCACGGTGGCAAGTCGGGGGATTGGAGCGCAACGAGCTAAACATTCCCCTGAGCGATCCTGTGAACTGGTCAACGCGGGCCCTGTATCGTCGAAAAGCAACGCTTTACCGTCTGCACTGCTGTCCATGACAGCATCATCAATTGCTGCTTTGTTACTTTTCGTTAATCTGTATATAATAAATAGCACGTAAGTAATTTTTTGACAGCTAGCTGACCGTGGCCGCCCTGCGCCTGCGAGAAAGAATTGGATGAGCAGCAACCCTCCCCCGAGCGAAGCAAAGACTCAGGAATACGAATTCGAACAGATGAACCTGCAGGTGGGCGGCAGGATTCAGTTCATCACGCACCGGACCATCAAGCCGATCCAGCATTTCTCGACCATCATCGGTTGGGTCAAGGATGAATATTTGATCGTGAAGGTGCCGTTTGAGAACAACGCGCCGATCTCGATCAACGAAGGCGACAAGCTGACCATCCGGGTGTTTTCCGGCGTGAACGTGTGCTCGTTCTCGTGCGTCGTGCAGCGCGTGTTTCCCCGGCCGTTCTTCTATGCGCATCTGTCGTTCCCGGTGTCGATCCAGGGGACCAGTCTGCGCGCGGCGATGCGGGTGAAGGTTGATATTCCGGCGCAGTTGACGACGCCGCTGGGTACGTCGTCGGTGTTCCTGGTGAATTTGAGCGTGTCGGGCGCGTTGATCGAATCGGCGAAACGGTTGCCGGAAGATGATGCGGGGGTGGGGCTGTCGTTCTATTTAATCGCGCAGCCGGGTAATCGGCAGGTGCGCGTTAATCCGAAGGCGACGATTCGCAATATTAATGTGGTCAAGCCAGCGGCTGGGGATAAGCCTGAGGTGTTTACCTACGGCGTGCAGTTCGTGGATCTGGATCCGGTGCATTACACCATGTTGCAGAATTTGACCTATGAGGCGTTGATCGCCGATCGGCAGAAGATTGTTTGATGTGGGTGGGGGCGCTGTTGTTGGCGACTCATGCTTGGCGGATTACGCTTCGCTAATCCGCCCTACGTGTCTCCTTGGTGAGGCGGCTGCCAGTTGGCTTGATGGTCGCTGAGGAGCCCTTGTTGGTGGACGAAAAAAAACCGGCCGAGGCCGGTTTTTTTAGGTCAGATCATTACGGTTTGTTGTTCTTCTTCAGTGCATCCAGTGCTGCTGCGTTCGTCACAGTGGTGGTGACGGTCCAGTTCAGGTTGGTCGCGCCTTCTGCGATGTTCGGCGTGAAGGTGACGGTTTTGGTATCAAGCCCGCCGCCAATACCCGTGCCCAAGGTCATGACGATTTCGCCATTCGTGACAACAGCCGAGGCGACTTCCTTGGTCGCGGTCATCGTCGCAGGCACGCCGTTCGAACCGGAATCGCAGCCGTCGAGCACGCCGCCGGCCTCTTGTGCGCACAGCGCGACAGCCGTCTTGGTTGAATCGGCGGCGCCTTGGATGTTGGCGACCTTCGCTTTGACCGTGTAGTCGCTATACGCAGGGATCGCGACCGCTGCCAGAATGCCGATGATGGCAACCACGATCATCAGTTCGATCAGCGTAAAGCCGGCCTGTGCTTGTTTCTTCATCATTTTCATGGATTTCATTTTGCGACTCCTGTGGGTGAAAAAATTGGGTGCTGCACCCCTCTTATCGCAAGCGGTGTGCCAGCCTCTTTATTGCGCAAAACAGCCCGGAATATTTTCATAAGCGCCATTTTCGCGCTCTTCACTGCCGTTTTTTGTCAGTCGCTAGCGCCGCGTTTTGTCAGCAGTGGCGGTGGGTGACAAATATTGTCAGCCGATGCGGAAGGCCATTTGCGTACCGCCGAGGTCGATCACGTCGCCATGGTCGAGCCGCCAGGCATGCTTGCCGACCGCGACGCCATTGACCAGCGGCGCCTGCCCTCCCTCGATCTGCGTGAGCGTGTACGCGTTCGGCTGGCGCTCGATCACCACCACTTGCACGCCTGCGCGGCCGAGCCTGGTTTGGGGCTTGGTCAGCGCCATTTGTTTTCCTGCATTGTTGCCATTTAAGATTTCGATGTGGGCCAGCAGCGGTTCGGCGGCCATGCTCGGCCGCACGCCGTCGGCCAGGAACTCGACCTCGAACTTGGCCATCTTGATGACGTCTTGATGCTGCAGGAAATGCTTGCCGATGCGGTGGCCGTTGACGAAGGTGCCGTTGGTGCTGTGCAGGTCTTCCAGGAAGGAGTCGTCGAGGATGGTGACGATGACGGCGTGCTCGCCGCTGACGGCCGGATGCGTCAGGACGATGTCGTTGCGCGGATGGCGGCCGATGGTCATCCGTTCTTTGCTCAACGGAACCTGCCGCTCTGGGTGGCCGTCGAGGCTGATCGTTATCTTGGCCAATCGGTTCTCCTGGATTACGCCGTCCACCAGCGCTGGCTTAGACCCGCACGGCGGCGTACAGGGGTCGGACCCCATGGGTCCGACCCCGCCTGGCCCTGCGGGTTTGGCTGTGGCGCTCAATCGACCGCTCAAAAATAAAGGGGAGCACTTGGCTCCCCTTTATTATTCCACATTCAACCGGCTGTTATTACAGCATGGCTTTCAGCAGACGCGCCATTTCGGACGGGTTTTTGGTGACGGTGATGCCGCAAGCTTCCATGATTTCCAGTTTGGCTTGTGCGGTGTCCGCGCCGCCGGAGATCAGCGCGCCGGCGTGGCCCATGCGCTTGCCCGGAGGAGCGGTAACACCGGCGATGAAGCCGACGACCGGTTTTTTCATGTTGTCTTTGATCCAATAAGCCGCGTTGGCTTCGTCTGGACCGCCGATTTCGCCGATCATGATGACCGCGTCGGTGTCAGGATCGTCGTTGAACATCTTCATGACGTCGATGTGCTTCAGACCGTTGATTGGGTCGCCGCCGATGCCGACTGCCGACGATTGGCCCAGGCCCAGTGCGGTCAGCTGACCGACTGCTTCATAGGTCAGGGTGCCCGAACGCGAGACAACGCCGATGCGGCCCTTGCGGTGGATGTGGCCTGGCATGATGCCGATCTTGATTTCGTCAGGGGTGATCAGGCCTGGGCAGTTAGGACCCAGCAGCAGGGTCTTCGAGCCGGCTTTGGCCATGCGGTCCTTCAGGGCCATCATGTCGCGGACAGGAATGCCTTCGGTGATGCAAATTGCCAGGTCCAGCTCGGCTTCTACGGCTTCCCAGATAGCGGCGGCGGCGCCTGCTGGCGGGACGTAGATGACCGACACGTTGGCGCCGGTTTCTTTTTTCGCTTCAGCAACGTTAGCGAAAATTGGAATGCCTTCGAAGTCTTCGCCGGCTTTCTTTGGGTTCACGCCTGCGACGAACGCATTTTTGCCGTTCGCGTAGTCGCGGCAGCCACGGGTGTGGAACTGGCCGGTCTTGCCGGTGATCCCTTGGGTAACTACTTTGGTATCTTTATTGATCAGAATGGACATGTTGATTCCTTAATTAAGCTTGACCGGCAGCGGCGGCGACGACGCTCTTCGCTGCATCTTCCATGGTGTCGGCAGCGATGATCGGCAGACCGGAGTCGGCCAGCATCTTCTTGCCCAGGTCTTCGTTGGTGCCCTTCATGCGGACCACCAGCGGCACGTTCAGCGAGACAGCCTTGACCGCGGTGATCACGCCTTCGGCGATCACGTCGCAGCGCATGATGCCGCCGAAGATGTTGACCAGGATAGCTTTCAGGCCTGGGTTTTTCAGCATGATCTTGAATGCTTCGGTGACCTTCTCAGCCGTTGCACCGCCGCCCACGTCCAGGAAGTTGGCCGGCTCGCCGCCGAACAGCTTGATGGTGTCCATGGTGGCCATGGCCAGACCGGCGCCGTTGACCAGGCAGCCGATGTTGCCGTCGAGCGAGATGTAGGCCAGGTCGAATTTCGATGCTTCGACTTCAGCTGGATCTTCTTCGTCCAGATCGCGGTAAGCGACGATTTCTGGTTGACGGAACAGCGCGTTGGCGTCGAAGTTGAACTTGGCGTCCAGAGCGATGACCTTGCCCGAGCCGGTCAGGATCAGCGGGTTGATTTCGGCCAGCGACGAGTCGGTTTCCCAGTAGGCTTTGTACAGGCCTTGCAGGTTGGCGCGGGCGTCGGCGATCGACTCGGCAGGCACGCCGATTTTGGTCGAGATCGCGTCGGCATCAGCGTCGGTCAGGCCGACGGCTGGATCGATGGCGATCGAGTGCAGCAGTTCTGGGTGGGACTCGGCAACTTCTTCGATGTCCATGCCGCCTTCGGAGGAAGCCATCAGGACGACGCGCTGCGAGACGCGGTCGGTGACCAGCGACACGTACAGTTCTTTCTTGATGTCCGCGCCTTCTTCGATCAGCAGGCGGCGTACTTTCTGGCCTTCTGGGCCGGTCTGGTGCGTGACCAGCTGCATGCCCAGGATCTGCTCGGAGAATTCTTTGACTTGTTCCAGCGATTTCGCAACTTTCACGCCGCCGCCTTTACCACGGCCACCGGCGTGGATTTGTGCTTTCACAACCCAGACCGGGCCGCCCAAGGTTTCCGCAGCTTTAACTGCTTCTTCAACGGACATGCACGGAATACCGCGCGGAACCGTCACTCCGTATTTTCGGAGGATTTCTTTGCCTTGATACTCATGGATTTTCATGCTGGCTTCCCTTCTGATGCTGATGTGTATAAATCGGTTGATACTGCGAAATGTGTGATGCTGTCTAAGCAGATGTTGCTACGCGCTACCCGGTGCTGCTTTGTCCACCCAGCGCGGGTAAAACCGGCCCGTGCGCCGACGTCGTGACGCGGTGCGGGGCAATGTTTTGGAATCGGGGGTGATCGGTACTATCAGGGGGGTGCAGCCAGCGCGATGGCCGGAGGTAAAACAGGCGTCAATCTTCCACAGGCAATCGGTGCGCAGATATGCTGGGACGACCGTGCGGAACGCACGACAGTGAAAGGGTATTGACAGTGACATAAGAATATACCGCTCTCGCGGCATGAATTAGTTAGCAGCCTTGCGCATTTCTCTTATCGAAAATGCACGTTGCCGTAGCTTCTACGGACAACCACCGCACCCACGGTGCTGCAAAAACCCTAAAAGTGTAGCACACCCCGGCCCGAGTTGCGACGTGCCTGATGCCAACTCAGCACAAAACCGCGCGGTTATGTTGCGGCGCGCAAGTTATTTGAGGCTTTCGTACGGCGTGGTCGATTGGGCGTCGATCATGACATTGCGCGGACGCTCTATATATAACGGAGATGCGACGCTATGGCTAGTATCGTTGCCATCCCAACCGGTCGCGCCGAGTTCCAGCAACGTCGGGAACACGGCGGCATGACCGATCTTCTTTTGCCGGTTGGCGCGCAGGGCTTGTTCGATGGCCGGATAGGCGCTGCGATATGGCGCGTTCATCCACACCAGCAACGGCACGTGGGTATCGTAACGCGTTGGACCGGTCTGCGCGTGCATGAACAGGTGGCGCTGGTCGTCGAACAGGTTTTCGCCGTGGTCGGAGGTGTACAGCATCACCACCGGACGCGAATCGGCGCGCAGCACCTCGATCACGCGCGCAAGGAAGCGGTCGGTTTCGACGACCGTATTGTCGTAGGAGTTGATGGCGGCGGCCTTGTCGGCCGGCAGCGGCGCGTCGATGCCGAGCTCGCGCAAGGTGGGTCGGTAGACGCGCGAGGCGGCGCCGTAGCGCTCCTCGTACGGGATGTGGCTGCCGATCATGTGCAGCACGACGAACTGGCGCGGTCCCGCCTGACGGACGAAGGACGTCATCAACGGCAGCAGGTTGGCGTCGGTGCGCAGGTGGAAGTCCTGGGAGTTGACGGCGTGCTCGACCACATCGGCGCCACGGCTGAACGAGGTCGGCTCCTGGTTGGAGAGCCAGGCCGTGCGGAAGCCCGCTTCACTAAAGGTTTGCAGGACGCTGGCGCGCTGTTTTCCCGCAGCGCCGACAGGCAGCGAGACAAGTGCAGGCATCGCGTGGTTGGTCCAGTTGGCGGTGGAGGCGACGTCCGGGAACGTCAGCAGTTCAGGCCCGAGCGCGGCCAGTTGCGGCGTGGTATTCCGGGCGTAGCCGTTGATACCGAGGTGGTCGGCGCGCAGGCTTTCGCCGATCACCAGCACGACCAGCAGCGGTTGCTGGGCGGCGCCGTCAAGCGGGCGGCCGTGGACGCTTGCGAATTCCGTGGCACCGTCCGGGTTTGGATGGCGTGCCAGCCGCGACAGCGACATCGCCAGGCCGCTTGGGAAGGCCAGGTTGAGAGTGGACTGCTCAAGCAAGTGCGGCAAGTTGAGCTGCTGGGGTAGCGCCAGCCTGGCGACCATCGCGACGCTGACATACATCAGCACGGCCGCCAGCAGGCGCTTGCGGGTGGGCACGGTGAGTCGCCATTGGCGGCTCAGCGTCATAGCCAGCAGCACATAGGCGAGCAGGCTGAGTGGCACGAGCCAGATGCGCCAGCCGAACGAGGCGAGCACTTGTATGCTAGTTGCGGGGGTGGTGTGCAGGGCAGAGGCCAGCATGGCGTCGCCGGGGACGCTGCTGTAGAAGAATGTCAGGTAGGCATATGGCAGGACCAGCAGCGCCAGCGGGGTCCACAGCAGGAAATAGAGGCGTACACGCGGTATCAGCACCAGCGGAAACGCCAGCACGAGAAGGGAAAACGCCAGCAGCGCGAAGATATCGGCGGCGCCTTGCAGTTGATCCGTTGTCAGCACCGCCAGAGTTGGCAGCCAGAGCCAGGCGGCCAATGTCAGTGCCTTGGCCATATCGCGTCGGGTCATGGCGTGGATTTCTCGGAAGAAAAATCCATTTTACCGCGTGCGGCAATGGCAACAATAAGTTGGCCACCGGTCCGCCATGGTTTCACGTAGGGCGGATTAGGCGGCACGCCGTAATCCGCCATGCGCCGCCAACAACCTCACATTTCGTCGTCCAGATCGACGCCCTTCATCGCGGCCTGCACGGCGCGCTGCGAAAAACCGCGCAACATCAAAAACCGCATCTGCTTGTTGCGCTCTTTCGGATCGGTAGCGACAACGCCAAACTTGCGCTCCCACACTTCGCAAGCGCGGGCGGTTTCGCTGTCAGCCAAGCCGGCCTTGAGTTCCTGTAACGCTTCGCCTTTCACGCCGTGGCTTTGCAACTCGGCCACGATCCGGCTGTTGCCGAATCGCGCGGAGCGCCGGTGTATCAGCGATTCCGAAAACCGCTCCTGCGATAGCCAGTTGTTTTTTTCGAGCAGGTCGAGCAGCGCTTCGATGTCGTCGCCCTCTTCCGCGTACTTGGACAGCTTGCGGCCCAGCTCGAGCCGGCTGTGCTCGCGCATCGACAGGAAGCGCAGCGCGCGTCCTTTCAGGCTAAGTTGAGGTGCGGCCATAAAACCCTCTGCACAATGAGAAAACCACCGGCCATGGAAGTGGCGCGGTGGTCGGTTGAGGGGCCTGGCGACGGCGTTTTAACCCGCACGGCGACATAGCCCCGGGGT
>Ga0308163_10001603_pt1 | contig 23681 bp, 16 predicted proteins | sample PhyTR1_FD_201037 | JGI IMG/M metagenome (GOLD analysis project Ga0308163, IMG submission 201037) | Phyllosphere microbial communities from UC Gill Tract Community Farm, Albany, California, United States - DLSLT.R1 | ecosystem: Host-associated > Plants > Phyllosphere > Unclassified | place: USA... | reverse complement strand
GGCCATGGCGAGCCTGGCCGCTGAATCGGCCGCTGCCGGCTTTGATGAGGCGTTGTCGAAGCCCTTCGAGCTCGACCAGATGGTCCGCCTGATGCGGCGCCTGCTGCCAGGCGCGCGCGGACCAGGTGCAGGAATGGCCTGATGCAGTTTCTGTCCAACGTCCGGCATCCCGATGTCGACCAGGTGCGCGCCGCGTGGGAACGCTACGTGCAGCACCAGGAGCTGGCGCCGGACACGCTGCGGCCGTACGTGCTCAGGGCATGGAACCGCGCACGCGCCAGTGGGTGCAATCCTTGCCTCGGCCGCGCCGACCTGCTGGGAGAACACGACACACAGCTGCTGCTCGCAGAGCGTCACGAACTCATCACGGCGACCGCGCCCTTCCTCGGGGCCTTGTCCAGAGCGGCAGGTGAACACCGGCATGCAGCGATGCTGGCAGACACCGACGGCCGGCTGCTGTGCCTGACGGGCGACCCTGAAACCATGGCCGATGAGAATTTCCCGCGCCCGGGCTCCCTGCTCGATGAGGCGCATGCCGGCGCCAACGGCGTCGGCACCGCCATCGCCGAGAACGGTTATGTGGAGCTGGTCGGCCCCGAACATTTCATCGAGGGCTTTCATGCCTTCACGTGCCAGGGTGTACCGATTACCGGGCCCCAGGGGCCAATGGGTGTGCTGAGCATGTCGGTGCGGACGCTGGCCACGGCCGATCGCGTGCGTGACATCCTGTTCTGCGCTACCGAAGCGGTGGAATGCGATTTGCTGGCCAAGTGGCTCTCTGGCATCAGCGGCCAGGAGATGGAGCACACGCTCGAGCGCCTGCGGCAGGACATGCTGCAACGCCTGACGAGTGCCCGCCTGCGCATGGAGGTCGCGGCGCGCCGGATCGCCGCCGGCGCCGACGTCACCGCCATGGTGCAGACCTCCAAAGCGATGAGCGCGCAGTTCGCCCGCCAGGCGCGCACCTGGCGCGTACTGGCGCTCGAGCGCACTGGCACGGCCCAGCCGGAGCCGTTGGCGCTTGCGGACATCGTGCAGGACCTGCTGGACCTGCTTGGCACCGAAGCGCGGGTGACAGGCGTGCAGTTCGAGTGGGGCGCCGCCGAACGCGTGACGGTGCTGGACGACCATCAGGCGCTGACGCGCCGCCTGCTCGGTGGCTTTCTGTCGGCCCTGCAGAAGGCGGCGTCCGGCTCGACGCTGGTCGTCGACGTCGGGGTGGTTGGGGGACTCGGACGCACTGCGCTCAAGGAACGCTTCATCGACGGTCGGGTGCGCCCCGGGCCGGTGGTTGAATCGTTGCGAATGACGTAAAGAACGACGGACCGGGCATCCATACTGGACTGCCGCAGGCATGGCGTGGCACGATATGATCGGACTAACTTCCATATGGAATGCTCATGCCGACCTCCTACCCGCGCGACCTGACCGGCTACGGCCGCACGCCGCCTCATCCGCAGTGGCCGGGCGCGGCGCGCATCGCGCTGCAGTTCGTGCTCAACTACGAAGAGGGCGCTGAAAATAACGTTCTGCATGGCGATGCGGCGTCCGAGACCTTCCTGTCCGAGATCGTCGGCGCCAGCGCCTTCCCCGCGCGCCACATGAGCATGGAGTCGCTCTACGAATACGGCTCGCGCGCCGGCCTGTGGCGCCTGCTGCGCCTGTTCGAGGACCGCAAGCTGCCGCTGACCGTGTTCGGTGTGGCCCAGGCGCTCGCGCGCCATCCCGACGCGGTAGCCGCGTTCCAGGAACTGGGCCACGAAATCGCCTGCCACGGCCTGCGGTGGATCTCGTACCAGAACATCGACGAAGCCACCGAGCGTGCCCATCTGCACGAAGCGGTGGCGATTTTCCGCGACCTGACGGGGGCGCCGCCGCAGGGCTGGTACACGGGGCGCGACTCGCCCAACACGCGCCGTCTCGTGGTCGAGCATGGCGGCTTTGCCTACGACGCTGACCATTACGGCGACGACCTGCCGTTCTGGCAGCAGGTCGATGCGGCGGGGCCGGACGGAGTGGTGCGCCGCACGCCGCATCTGGTGGTGCCATACACGCTCGACACCAACGACATGCGCTTTGCCTCGGCCGGCGGCTTTAATTCGGGCACGCAGTTTTTTGACTACCTGAAGGATGCCTTCGACGTGCTGTACGCCGAGGGCGACCCGCATGGGCTGAATCAGCCGAAGATGCTGTCGATCGGCCTGCATTGCCGCCTGGCGGGCCGCCCGGGCCGCACGGCGGCGCTGGCGCGTTTCCTCGATTACGTGGGCCGGCACGACAAGGTCTGGGTCACGCGCCGCATCGACATCGCCAATCACTGGAAAATGGTGCATCCTTGCCCCATGTGATGGCGTTGCACTATATGTTTCATGATATGAGCCATATCATTCATTGATTATGGGTTGGTCGGCCGTGAGTGGTAGCCTTCCGCCTTTGGCGTCCAGTAATCCACTCACCAAAGACAGGCATGTCAGAACCGATCCGATTCCTCTACCAGGGCCAGCTGCGCGAACTGCGCGACGTGAAGCCCACGCAAACCATCCTGCAGCACCTGCGGGAGGACTTGCGCTGCACCGGCACCAAGGAAGGCTGCGCCGAAGGTGATTGTGGCGCCTGCACCGTCGTGATCGGCTCGCTGGAAGATGGCGAACTGGCGCTGCGCGCGGTGAATGCCTGCATCCAGTTCACGCCGACGCTCGATGGCAAGGCGCTGTTCACGGTCGAAGACCTGGCGCAGCCCGATGGCGCGCCCCATCCCGTGCAGCAGGCGCTGGTCGAATGCCACGGCTCGCAATGCGGCTTTTGCACGCCGGGGTTTGCGATGTCGCTGTTCGGCATGTACCTGAAGCAGGAAGGCCGCGCGCCATCGCGCTGCCAGATCAACGATGCGCTGTCGGGTAACCTGTGCCGCTGCACCGGCTACCGCCCGATCATCGACGCCGCGCGCCGCATGGTCGAACTGCCGCCCGTCGCCTTCGACCGCGCTGCGCTGGCCGAGCGCCTGCGCACGCTGCAGCGCAGCCACGGCTTCACCTACGCCGCGCATGGCCAGCACTTCCATGTGCCGCGCACCGTGGCCGAGCTGGCGGCGCTGCGCGCTGACCATCCGACTGCCGTGCTGCTGGCCGGTTCGACCGACGTCGGGCTGTGGGTCACCAAGCACCTGCGCGAACTGGGCGACGTGATCTATCTCGGCCAGGTCGCCGAACTCAAAACGATGCACGAACAGGGCGGCATGCTGGAGATCGGCGCCGGCGTCTCGCTGCAGGATGCCTACCAGGCACTGGCCGCGCGCTATCCCGCTGAACTGACGGAACTCTGGCAGCGCTTCGCATCGCTGCCGATCCGCCATGCCGGCACGCTGGGGGGCAACGTGGCCAACGGTTCGCCCATTGGCGACTCGATGCCGTGGATGATCGCACTGGGCAGCCAGGTGCTCCTGGCCAGCAGCGTCGGTACGCGCGTGCTGGCGCTGGACGATTTCTACCTGGGCTACCAGAAGAAGGATCTGCGGCCCGGTGAATTCGTCCAGGCCGTGCGCGTGCCGCTACCGCAGTCGCGTCCCGGCCTGCGCTTTCGCACCTACAAGCTGGCCAAGCGCTTCGATCAGGACATCTCGGCCGTGTGCGCTGCGTTTGCCATCGTGCTCGACGGCGAGACGATCGTCGACGCCCGCATCGCGTTTGGCGGCATGGCCGCAACGCCGCAGCGCGCCGCGCAGGCCGAGGCCGCGCTGCTCGGCCAGCCGTGGAGCGAAGCTGTCTTGACGGGCGCGATGGCGGCGCTGGGCCGCGACTACGCGCCGTTATCGGATGCCCGGGCCTCGAGCAGCTACCGGATGCGCACGGCGCAGAACCTGCTGCGCCGCTTCTGGCTCGAGACGCGCCTGCACGACCCGCTGCCCGCGCAGGCAGTCAATGCCTTTGCCGGCGCCTGAGGAGACGACCATGAACGACGGCGGCATCAAGAACCTGGACGCCTGGGCCGAAGTGGGCCGCGCACGCAAGCACGAGTCGAGCGAGCTGCACGTGCGCGGCGGCGCGACCTTCACCGACGATATCGCCGAGCTGGCCGGCACGCTGCATGCGGCGCTCGGCCTATCGTCGCATGCGCATGCGCACATCACCGCCATCGACCTGGCGCCAGTCCGTGCCAGCGCCGGCGTGGTCGCCGTGCTGACCGTGGCTGACATCCCGGGCCTGAACGATTGCGGTCCGATCATCCATGACGATCCGATCCTGGCCGATGGCCTCGTGCAGTACGTGGGCCAGCCGATCTTCATCGTCGTCGCCGACAGCCACGATAATGCACGCCGTGCAGCGCGCCTGGCGCAGGTCACGTACGAGGACCTGCCGGCGATCCTGACCCCGCAGGCGGCGCGCGCCGCGCAGTCGTACGTGCTGCCGCCCATGCGCCTGACGCGCGGCGATGCCGAAGCCGCGTTTGCGCGCGCGCCGCACACCGTCAAGGGCCAGCTGTACGTGGGCGGGCAAGAGCAGTTCTACCTCGAAGGCCAGATCGCGTATGCGATTCCCGGCGAGGACCGCGGCATGCACGTGTACTCGTCGACCCAGCACCCGAGCGAGATGCAGCATGTGATCGCCCATGCGCTTGGCCTGCATTCGCACCACGTGACGGTCGAGTGCCGCCGCATGGGCGGGGGCTTCGGCGGCAAGGAATCGCAGTCGGCGCTGTGGGCCGCGGCGGCGGCCATCGCCGCAGTGCGTACGGGCCGCCCGGTCAAGCTGCGCGCCGACCGCGACGACGACATGCTCGTCACCGGCAAGCGTCACTGCTTTCATTACGACTACGAAGTCGGTTACGACGACGCGGGCCGCATCCTGGCCGCGCGGGTCGACATGGTCACGCGTGCCGGCTACTCGGCCGATTTGTCCGGCCCCGTGGCCACGCGCGCCGTCTGCCACTTCGACAATGCGTATTACCTGTCCGACGTCGACATCCGCGCCGCCTGCGGCAAGACCAACACGCAATCGAACACCGCGTTTCGCGGCTTCGGCGGTCCGCAGGGCGCGATTGCCATCGAATACGTGCTCGATGAGATCGCGCGCAACCTGGGGCGCGATGCGCTCGATATCCGGCGCCTGAATTTCTACGGCACGCAGGATCGCAACGTCACGCCCTATGGCCAGACGATTGTCGACAACGTCATCCCCGAACTGGTGGCCGAACTCGAAGCAGGCAGCGACTACCGCGCGCGCCGCGCGGCCGTGGACGACTACAACCGCACCAGCCCCGTACTCAAGAAAGGGCTGGCGCTCACGCCGCTCAAGTTCGGCATCGCGTTCAATGTCACGCACCTGAACCAGGCCGGCGCGCTGGTGCACGTCTACGTGGACGGCTCCATCCTCGTCAACCACGGTGGCACCGAGATGGGGCAGGGCATCAATACCAAGGTGATGCAGGTCGTGGCGCACGAGCTGGGCGTCGAACTGGGGCGCGTGCGCGCCACCGCGACCAACACCAGCAAGGTTTCCAACACGTCGGCCACCGCCGCCTCGACCGGCGCGGACCTGAACGGCAAGGCCGCGCAGGATGCCGCCGGCAAGATCCGCGCGCGCCTCGCGCAATTCGCCGCGCAGCAGTACGGCGGCGCGGCCAGCGACGTGCGCTTCGCGGCCGGCACCGTGTTCGTCGCGGGCCTGGCGCTGCCGTTCGAGGAGCTCGTCGCCAAGGCCTACCTGGCACGCGTGCAGCTGTGGTCCGATGGCTTCTATGCGACGCCCGGCCTGCACTGGGACCCGAAGACGATGACGGGCCGCCCGTTCTCGTATTTCGCGTACGGCGCGGCGGTGTCCGAAGTGGTGGTCGACACGCTCACCGGCGAATGGAAGCTGCTGCGTGTCGATGCACTGTACGATGCCGGCCGCTCGCTCAATCCGGCGATCGACATCGGCCAGGTCGAAGGTGCATTCATCCAGGGCATGGGTTGGCTGACCACCGAAGAACTGTGGTGGAACCCGGCCGGCAAGCTGATGACGCATGCGCCGTCGACCTACAAGATTCCTGCCGTGTCGGACTGCCCGGAGGATTTCCGCATCGCGCTGTTCGACAACGCCAACGTCGAAGACAGCATCCACCGCTCCAAGGCCGTGGGCGAGCCGCCGCTGCTGCTGCCGTTCTCGGTCTTCTTCGCACTGCGCGACGCCATCTCGAGCGTGGGCGGACACCGGGTCAATCCGCCACTGAATGCGCCGGCGACGAGCGAAGCCATTCTGGATGCGATCGCGTTCCTCGAGGGCGCCGCCGGCGCGCGCGCGTGACGATGGACTGGTTGCGCGCCCAGGGCGATGTGCCGTCCGTGCTGGTGACAGTGGCGGCCGTGAAGGGCTCGGCGCCGCGCGAGCCGGGCGCGAAGATGCTGGTGCGCGCGCACGACTTTGACGACACCATCGGCGGTGGCCATCTCGAACACCGCGCGCTGGAGATTGCGCGCACGATGCTGCAGCTTGGCGAAGCGCGCCGTTTCGAGCGCTTTGCGCTGGGCCCGAGCCTGGGCCAGTGCTGCGGCGGCGTCGCCTGGCTGGCGTTCGAGCGCGTCGATGCGGCGCAGGTTGACCTGCTGCGCACGCGCCGCAAGGTCGACACCTGGCGCCTCGTCGCCCTGGACGGCGCGTTTGAATGGGCGTTGTTTGACGACGCGGCGCTCATCGCGGGTACGCCGGACGTGCCGGCGTTCGAACGTGCAGGCGAGGCCCGGGTGCTGGAAGGCGAGGGCGGTCGTCGCTGGCTGCTCGACCCGGTTCTGGCGCCACGTGCGCACCTGATGCTGTTTGGCGCCGGCCACGTGGGCGCCGCCATCGTGCGTGCGCTGGCCGAGCTGCCATGCCGCGTGACGTGGATCGACGAACGCGACGCCATGTTCCCGCCATCCATCCCCCCGAACGTGACGATCGAGGCGACCGATACGCCCGAGGCGCTGGTAGAACATGCCGCGCCCGGCACGAGCTTTCTCGTCATGACCCACAGCCACGCGCTTGACCTGCGCCTGTGCCACGCGATCCTGGCGCGCCCTGTGCATCCGCCGACGCCCGACTGGTTTGGCCTGATTGGATCAGGCACCAAACGCAGCGGGTTCGAAGCGCGCCTGCGCGAGCGCGGCATCGACGATGCGCGTCTGGCCGGCATGGTCTGCCCGATCGGCCTGCCCGATATTGCCGGCAAGGCCCCGGCCGTGATCGCCGCATCGAGTGTGGCGCAATTGCTGGCCGTGTGGGAAGCTGCACATCACCCCGAACCTCAACCGGAATTTTTGTAATGCCCACTGCATCACCCAATGTGCAGGCCTATCGCGCTAGCCTGCTGCACTTTCGCGCCGATCCGGCATTTGACGACGGCGCCGCGCTGTTGTACGAAGACGGCCTGCTGATTGTCGAGGATGGCCGCATCCAGGCCGCCGGCGACTACGCTGCGCTCGCACCCACGCTCCCTGCGGACCTCGAACCCGTCGACTACCGCGGCAAGCTGATCGTCCCCGGCTTCATCGACACGCACCTGCATTACCCGCAGACCGACATGATCGCCTCGCCAGCCCCGGGCCTGCTGCCGTGGCTCGAGACCTATACTTTCCCGACCGAGCGCCGCTACGAAGATCATGAGGATGGCCGCTCGACGGCCGACTTCTTCCTCGACGAACTGCTGCGCTGCGGGACCACCACGGCGATGGTCTACTGCACCGTGCACCCGCAATCGGTCGACGCGTTCTTTGCCGCCAGCGAAGCGCGCAACCTGCGCATGGTGGCCGGCAAGGTGCTGATGGACCGCAACTGCCCGGACTTCCTGCGCGATCTCGAAGGCGAATTGGGCGAGAGCGAAGCGCTGATCCAGCGCTGGCACAAGCGCGGCCGCGCGCTGTACGCGATCACGCCGCGCTTTGCGCCGACGTCGACCGAAGCCCAGCTGCGCCTGACGGGCGAGCTGGCGGCGGCGTATCCGGACACCTTCATCCAGACCCACGTGGCCGAGAACCGCGACGAGTGCGCCTGGGTGGGCGAGCTGTTTCCGCAGGCGCGCAGCTATCTCGATGTGTACGACAGCTATGGCCTGATGCGCCCGCGCGCGATGTTCGGCCACTGCATCTGGCTCGACGACGAGGACATGGCGCGCATGGCGGCCACCGGTTCGGCCGCCGCCGTGTGTCCCACGTCGAACCTGTTCCTGGGCAGCGGCCTGTTTGACTTCGAGCGCGCCGACAAGGCCGGCATGCTGCTGTCGCTGGGCACGGACGTCGGCGCCGGCACGTCGTTCTCGCTGCTGCAGACGATGAACGAAGCGTACAAGGTTGCGCGCATGAAGGGCAGTTACCTGACCGCGCTGCGCATGTTCTATCTCGCCACGCTGGGCGCCGCGCGCGCGATGGGGCTGGAGGACACGATCGGCAGCTTTGCGCCGGGCCTGGAAGCGGACTTCGTGGTGCTTGACCGCGAAGCGACGCCGCTGATGGCGCGCCGCACGAGTCACAGCCACTCGCTCGAAGAGCTGCTGTTCGCGCTGGCGCTGCTGGGCGATGACCGTACGGTGGCGGCGACGTATTCGTATGGCCGCCTCGTCCACGAACGTTGATTTGCCGAGGCCACGTAGGGTGGAAGGCTCTGCCTTCCACGCGTCGATCGTTGGCGGCGCCGTTGTCGTACCGGATGATCTGGCGGCCAACCATCACCGCGTGGACGGCGCAGCCGTCCACCCTACGCACAAGAGTCACGCGGCGGTCCGGGCTGCAATATTGCCAACCTTGGGCGAAGGCGTTAGAGTCTGACGCTTGCCATCCATCCTGAAAGTCTCACCATGCACAAGTATTTGCCCGGCAGTGCGCTGCTGGCGCTGGCCGTCGTCGCTTCGCCCGTCCTGGCCCGGGCGCCATCGGTCACCGCCAACGAAGCGGCCACCGCGCGCCACTACGCCAGCCTGATCGAGGGCAGCACGCCGCGCCTGTCCGAGCTGACGATGTTCTTTACGCAGATGCCCAAGGGCGGCGATCTGCACCACCATTATTCGGGTGCGATCTATGCCGAGACCTATGTCGACTTCGTCGACAAACAGGGCTTCTGCATCGACAAGAATACCTACCGCATCGAGACCGACAAGGCGACCATCGCCGCGCAGCGCGCCAAGCCGGCTGCTGAACGTACCTGCCTGTCGGGCGCACAAGTCAACGCGGACGAAAACACCTGGCGCGAGCTGGTCAAGCGCTGGTCGAACAAGGATTTCAGCAACCACGTCGCGATCCAGCCGGCGCCTGACCGCCTGTTCTTCGGCACCTTCGGCTACTTCGGCCCCGTGGCCAACGACAACCTGCGCGAAGGCCTGCAAGAGATCAAGGCGCGCGCCATTGCTGAAAATGTCGGCTATATCGAAACGATGTTCCTGCTGTCGCCATTTGTGGCCAACGCTGCCTTCGACACCAGCACCCGCGCCAGCGTGAATGACGACGCGGCGCTGGGCGCCCAGTTGCGCGCCGAGCTGGCGGCGCTGGACGCCAATGCCGCTTACAACACGTCGATCGACAGCTTCGTCGCGCAGATCAATGCGGCATCGGAAGGCATCGACGACGAGCGCTTCACGATGCGCTACCAGAACTACACGCTGCGCCTCCTGGCGCCGTCGCAGGTGTTTTCGGCGATGGTGTCGAGCTTCAAGGCTGCCGCCAAGGGTGGACGCATCGTCGGCGTGAACATCGTTGGCCAGGAAAGCCTGCACGTCTCGATGCGTGACTACCTGCTGCACATGAAGATGTTCCGCTTCCTGAAAACGGTGTACCCGGACGTAAAAGTGGCGATGCATGCGGGCGAGCTGGCGCTGGGCGAGGTACCGCCGGAAGGCCTGAAGTTCCACATCGACAGCGCCCTGGGCATTGCCGGCGCCGACCGCATTGGCCATGGCCTGGACCTGGCGCATGAAGCCAACGCACCGGCCATCATCAAAACGATGCGCGAGAAGGATATTCCGGTCGAGATCAACCTGACCTCGAACGCGTTCATCAGCGGCGTGGCAGGCGCCGATCATCCGATCCATCTGTATCGCAGGTATGGTGTGCCGTACGTGATTTCGACCGACGACGCCGGCGTGACCCGCCACACGCTGTCGCACGAGTACGTGCAATTTGCCAGCCAGTTCAAGCCGTCTTACGCGGAAATCAAGAAGGCGTCGTACAACAGCATCCGCTACGCCTTCCTGCCTGTGGCAGAAAAGCAACGCTTAACAAAACAGCTGGATGGGCGCTATGCCCAATTCGAGGCGCAAGTCGCCGCCATGGCGACCCGGACTGTGTCCGCGAAATAAAGTGTGTCACCCCCGATCCGGCACTTGCCGGATCGCCTGCCTGTCATAAACCACCTTTGACTTTTCGGCAATAAGTTAGTCTGCAAGAAATGTTTGTCGTCTTCTTGCTACACAATTCCACGTTGCCCCGCCGGTTCTTCTGATTTTTCACCGAAAAAATTTCGCCGTGGAATGCCACGCATATAATTCCGCCATGTCATAAAGCGCGCCAAATGACACGATTTCTGTCGCGTAATGACAACGCCGACAGGGTGATTTATATCAGAAAGCTCTGAATAGCCAAGCCAAATTGAATTTGTCGGGCTGAAAACGCTGATGCATATTGGCGCAATTCCGGTGTAAATCAAACCACACATCGTGTCATTTTGTTGAAACATTGTACCGATACAATCGCAGCCGCTTGCCGGCTGAATCACTGGCGCGGCACGACGAATATAACAAGTAGTAAAGCAGGGGAGGACGTCCGTCGGACGTCCAACAAACAACTTTGAAGTTCTTTTTGGGGTAATCAATGATCACTCAGCAGCAGATCCGGCTCACCAAGTTGGCGCTGGCTTTGTCAGTTGCGTTGGCGGCGTCGCCGTCGTTCGCACAGAACACCACTTCGGCCGTCGGTGGCCGTATCTCGAACGTCTCGGGTCAGCCGGCTGCCGGCGCGCAAGTGCAGATCCTGCACACCGAGTCGGGTTCTGTCAGCAATGTCGTGACCGACGCTGAAGGCCGCTACGTTGCACGCGGTCTGCGCGTGGGTGGTCCGTACACGATCACCATCACCAAAGATGGCATCACCCAAACCCGTAACAACGTCTTCCTCGACCTGGCGCAAACCGCCGAAGTCGACGCCACCCTGGGCGTGCAGACCGTGACCATCGCCGGTACCGCATCGCGTTCGGAAGTCTTCACGAGCAACAACATGGGTGCGGGCACCGCCATCAGCAACACCCAGCTCCAGACCCAGGCATCGATCCAGCGTAACCTGCAAGACTATGCGCGTGCCGACCCGCGCGTGTCGCAGACCGACAAGGACCGTGGCGAAATCTCGGTCGCCGGCCAGAACTCGCGCTACAACTCGACCACCATCGACGGCGTCGCGATCAATGACACCTTCGGCCTGGAAGCCAATGGCAGCCCGACCGCGCGTCAGCCGATCTCGATCGAAGCGATCCAGTCGGTGCAGGTCAACGTCGCCAACTACGACGTCACCCAGAAGGGCTACACCGGCGCGAACATCAACGCCGTGACCAAGTCGGGTACCAACACCTACAAGGGCGGCGTGTACTACGTGTTCCGCAACGACAAGCTGTCGGGCGACCGTTACAACCCGATCACCGACGTCTACACCGACGCGCCGAAATCGAAAGAAACCACCAAGGGTGTCTGGGCATCGGGTCCGCTGATCCAGGACAAGCTGTTCATCTACGCTCTGGCCGAAAACTTCGAGAGCTCGCGTTCGAGCCCTGAGTTCGGCGCCATCGGCAGCGGCGCCGGCACCACCGTCGGCATCAGCCAGTCGTCCATCTCGGAAGCCCAGCGCATCGCCCAGCAGACCTACGGCGTCGACATCGGCAGCACTGCCGTGCCGACCGGCTCGATGCTGACCTCGAAAGAGCGCCTGGTGAAGTTCGACTGGAACATCACCGACGAACACCGCGCCAACCTGCGTTACGCCAAGACCGAACAGGGCGAGCCGTTCTATCCGGGCTTCTCGGCCACCGGTGTCGGCCTGTCGTCGAGCTTCTACAACCAGGGCAAGTCGATCGAGACCACCGTCGCCCAGTTGTTCTCGGACTGGACCCCGAACTTCTCGACCGAGCTCAAGTTCTCGAACCGCGATTACGATTCGGTCCCGGTCAACGCGACCCGCACGCCATCGATGGCCCTGCAGTTCAGCGGCGCACTGCCGGCTGACGCACCAAGTGGCCTGTCGACCGCCAACCGTAACATCAACTTCGGTACCGAGTTCAGCCGTCACAACAACGTGCTGCGCAACAAGACCAAGGACCTGTACGCCGGCGCCAACTGGATCGTGGGCGACCATGAAATGAAGTTCGGTGCCGACTACACCAAGAACGATGTCTACAACGCGTTCCTGCAGGGTATCAACGGCTCGTACACCTACGCCTGCCTGGATTCGGCGGACGCGAACTTCTACAGCTTCGGCGCACTGCCAAGCTGCGCACGCGCAACCAATGCACAAGTGCAGCAAGCCGTGCTGGAGAACTTCCAGAAGGGTCGCCCACTGAGCTACAGCCAGCAGCGCGCGCTGCCAGGCGCGTCGCTGAACGATGCGGTTGCCGAGTTCAGCACCAAGAACACCGGCCTGTTCCTGCAAGACACCTGGACCGTCAACGACCAGCTGACCCTGACCTACGGCGTGCGCTACGACCGTAACGATGTCGGCGGCCGTCCATTGGCCAATATTGCTGCTGGCCAGCCACTGGTGGCCGGCAACCCAGCCACCGGCGTGCGCCAGTCCGGCGGCTTCGGTCTGGACAACACCCGCACCATCGACGGTACCGACCTGATCCAGCCACGCTTCGGCTTCAACTACCGTTTCGACAAGTCGCCACGTCCAACCCAGATCCGCGGCGGCTTCGGCCTGTTCCAGGGCGCGGCAGCGACCGTGTGGATGTCGAACCCGTTCTCGGGCACCGGCGTGGCCACCGCCACGATCAGCTGCTCGGGCACCGGCGCAACCCGCTGCCCGACCACCGGCGGCCTGACCAGCTTCAATCCTGACGCCCAGCCTGCCATTTCCGGCGCGATTCCGGCCGCGGACGTCAACTTCCTGGATCCAAGCTTCCGTCAGCCATCGATCTGGAAAACCAACCTGGCGTTCGACACCGAACTGCCATGGTACGGCCTGGTCTTCGGCGCTGAAGCGCTGTACACCAAGAACAAGAACGGCATCTATTACGAACACCTGAACCTGGGCGCAGCAACGCGCAACGGTTCGGATGGCCGTCCGCTGTTCTGGAACGCAGCCGGCCTGAGCACGGCGTGCTACGGCGTGTCGAACAACACGGCGAACATCATCACCAGCTGCGGCGCGGTCAACCGTTCGCTGAACAACCGCAGCTTCGGCAACGTGCTGGTGGCGCGTGATACCGACAAGGGCGACGCGAAAGTGCTGACCATGTCGCTGTCGCAGCCGATGACCAAGGGCTTTGGCTGGTCGGTGGCGTACACCTACACCGATGCGACCGAAGTCTCGCCGCTGACGTCGTCGGTGGCCAACTCGAACTTCAACGGCCGTTCGTCGTTCAACCCGAACGAAGAAGTCGCCGCGACCTCGAGCTACGCCATCAAGAACCGCGTCAATGCGCTGATGAACTTCCAGAAGAAATTCTTCGAAGGCTACAACACGCGTCTGGGCGTCTTCTACGAAGGTCGTGAAGGCCGTCCATACAGCTGGACGTTCAACAACGACATGAACGGTGACAATCTGGCCGGTAACGACCTGATGTACATCCCGACCGCCTTCGGTTCGAACGAAGTCGCGTTCGCAGGCGACACCGCAACGAACCGTGCCAACGAGCAGCGCTTCTGGGACGTCGTCAATGCGAACAAGGGCCTGAGCAAGGCTGCCGGTGGTGTCGTCAAGCGTAACAACTCGACCGCTGAATGGGTCAACACCTTCGACGTGCGCATCAGCCAGGAAATCCCGGGCATCTTCGCACGCAACAAGGCGACCTTCTCGCTCGACTTCATGAACTTCGGCAACCTGCTGAACAAGAAATGGGGCCGTACCGAAGAGATCAGCTTCCAGGGCTCCGGTGGCCAGGCACGCAGCTTCGTCGACGTCGCTGGTATCGATGCACAAGGTCGTTATGTCTACGTCGTGCGTAACGACGTCGAGCGTCAGGACCTGAAGCAAGCCAAGGGCGAGTCGCAGTGGGCAATCCAGGCAACCCTGCGTTACGAATTCTAAGCAGCGCCAATTCGTAGCATGAGGTAGTCAAAACGGCCGGTGGAAACACCGGCCGTTTTTTCATCAAAAAAGTCCGCAGCCCTGCTGCTGTAAGGATTTCCTGCGCACAGGTGGCATGGGATAATGCCTCCTGTTGCGCTTATCCAAGCCCCGTCCTTCGGGTGCCGGCCACCCCGGCCCGATTCCATAAAAGGTGTTTTTCATGATCGTCTCGCGTCGCGCAAGCGCCCGTCTGTCCACACTCACCATTGCGCTGCTGCTGGCCGGCTGCGTGACCGCGCCCCAGGGCCCGGTCACCATCAACCTCGTGTCGCTCAATGACTTCCACGGCAATCTGGAACCAAGCCGCTACGTGCTCAAGGGCGCCGACGGCAAGGACCAGGTCATGCGCGCCGGCGGCGCCGAAGCCGTGGCCGCGGCCCTGCAGGCCTGGCGCAAGGAAGACAAGGAGCTGCTGCTCGTGTCGACCGGTGACATCGTCGGCGCCAGCCCGGCGCTGTCGTCGCTGTGGGCCGACGAGCCGACGATCGAAGTAATGAACATGCTCAACCTGCGCGCGAGCGCGGTGGGCAACCACGAATTCGACGGCGGCCGCAAGGAACTGCTGCGCCAGCAGAAGGGTGGCTGCGATTCGCCGCACCCGACCAAGGCCTGCAAGTTCACGCCGAATTTTGGCGGCGCCAAATTCACGTACCTGGGCGCGAACGTGATCGACAAGGTCACGGGCAAGCCGATCATCCCGGGCTTCACCATCGAAACCGTCAAGGGCATCAAGGTTGGCCTGGTGGGCGTGGTGCTGCGCGATACGCCGAACATGGTGGTCGCATCGGGCATCGCGGGCTTGCGCTTCGGCGACGAAGCCGAAGCGATCAACAACGCGCTGCCGGCCATGCGCGCGGCCGGCGCCAAGGTCATCGTGGCCCTGGTGCACCAGGGCGGCCGCACGGTCGAGTCGCCGTTGCAAGCCGGTTGCAGCAAGCTGACGGGCGATATCGTCCCGGTCGTCCAGAAGATCGACCCGTCGGTCAAGCTGGTGCTGACCGGGCACTCGCACCAGGGCTATCTGTGTGATGTTGATGGGCGCGTGGTGACCCAGGCCGATACGGCCGGCCATCTGCTCACGCGCGTGTCGATGCAGGTCGAGCCGACCACCGGCGCGGTCTCGAACCTGACCGTTGCCAACGTTGTCATGAAGCCGGGTGAGTATCCGGCCGATCCGAAAATCGTCGCGTATGTCGCGCAAGTGAAAGAGCGCAGCGAAGCTGCCTTGATGCGCCCGATCGCCAAGATCGCCGTCGCGCCGCTGCTGCGCAAGAATAACGACGCGGGTGAATCGCCGCTCGGTAACCTGGTTGCCGATGCCGCGCTGGACTCAGCGCGCAGCCTGGGTGCGCAGTTCGCCTTCATGAACAACGGCGGCATCCGGCGCGACCTGGAAGCGGGTGCCGACAAGACCGTCAACTTTGGCCAGGCGCAGGCCGTGCTCCCGTTCGGGAATACGACCGTCGTGATGAACCTGACGGGCGCGCAGATCCGCAACCTGCTCGAACGCCAGTGGGCCGACGGTCCGAACGTAACATCCAGCGTCCTGCAGGTCTCGCAAGGCTTCACCTATACGTGGGATGCCAAGCGTCCTGCGGGCACCCGCCTGGTACCAGGCAGCATCAAGCTCGATGGCAAGCCGCTCATGGATACCGCAACGTACCGCCTGGCACTGAACAACTTCCTGGCCGAAGGCAGCGACGGCTATCCGGAATTCGCGCTGGGCACACAGCGCATCGATACAGGCCTGCGCGACCTGGACGGCTTCATCGCCTACCTGAAGAAACTCGAAGGGCAGGGCGCCGCGCTGGCCCCGGCTACCCCGCGCATCGTGCGCCTCAATTAAGCACATCAAAAATGATCATGAAAAAACTCGCATGCGTGCTGGCGCTGACCGGCGCCTTTGGATTGCTGGGCGCATCGGACGCCGCCGCCTGGGGCCGCGACGGCCACCGCGCTGTCGGCTCGATCGCCGACAAGCTGCTCAAGGGGACCAACGCGCAAAAGCAGATCGCGCTGCTGTTGCAGCCGGGTGAATCGCTGGCGTCGGTCGCCAACTGGGCCGACTGCGTCAAGGGCACGTACTGCGGCCCGCAGACGCCCGAGATGGTGGAATACGTCGAAGGCAATCCGCGCCACAACGAATACCACTATACCAACGTGCCGTTCCAGCTCGATCACTATCACGAGCACGGCGTGGGCACGAGCGACGTCGACATCGTGCAGACGCTGGAGCAGTGCATCGCCGTCTTGCAGGGCAAGACCGACCCGGCCCTGAACCCCCACAAGTTTACCAAGCGTCAGGCCCTGATCCTGCTGGCGCACTTCGCCGGCGACATTCACCAGCCGCTGCACGTCGGTTCGGCGTTCGTCAGCAAGGACGGCAAGTTCATCGTGCCGAAATCGCGCGCCGAGATCGACGACGCGCTGGTATTCGATTCGCGCGGCGGCAACAACCTGCTGCTCGATGACGAAAAACTGGCGGCGCTGTCGAAAGGCGTGATTCCTGCTGCAGAAGCGGGCGATGCGCCGGTCGTCATCAAGGAAGGCGTGCCAAAGGCGCTGACCAAGCCGTTCCACTCGTACTGGGACAGCACGACGGTCGACTATGCATTCCGCCGCATCAAGACGCGCACGCCGGAGCAGTTCGCAGATGTTGCGATCGCCAGCGCGCCGCTGGTCGCGAAAGCCAAAGGCGACGTGGCCACCTGGCCGGTGCAATGGGTGGAAGACGGCCTCAAATCAGCCAAACTGGCGTATGCCGACGTGGTGCCGGGCAAGCTGACGCCGCAGACGGGCAAGAAGGGCGAGACTTACTACACCTTCGCGCTCGAAGTGCCGGCCAACTATCCGGTGCCGAGCTCCGAAATCGCCAAGACCCAGCTGATCAAGGGCGGGTACAACCTGGCCGCGATGCTGCAGGCGATCTGGCCGTAAGCCCGCGGCATGCAGCGCGCGAATTGTTCGCGCGCGCAGTGCACTTTTGGCACGGCCTCGGATAGAATCCGGTCATCCCCCGACCAGACTCCCGAGGCCCCATGCACGTTCCATTAAAGGCTGCCATCGCGGCAGCCTGCCTGTTCCCCGCACTCCACGCTCACGCGCAATCGCCGGCCGGCGCCAGCCTGCCGCTGTGGGAATTCGGCCTTGGCGCCGCTGCCCTGAGCACGCCGGCGTATCCCGGTGCCGACGCCCGTACCACCCGCGTCCTGCCCATCCCGTTCCTGCTGTATCGCGGTGAAGTGCTGCGCGCTGATCAGTCAGGTATCGGTGCGCGTCTGTTTCGCTCCGATCGGCTTGAGTTCGACGTTGGGCTGTCGGGCGCCTTGCCGTCGGACTCGGACGACGTCGAGGCGCGCGCCGGCATGCCGGATCTGGGCGCGCTGTTCGAATTCGGTCCGCGCCTGAAAATCCGCGTGGCCGATATCGACGCGACGAGCAGATTGCGCGCCGAACTGCCACTGCGCGCCGTGATCGAAGCGCGGGGCGGCCTGCGGCGCCAGGGCTGGACGTTCGAGCCGAAGCTGGCCTACGAAACGCGCGGCGAGCGCGGTCTGTGGTCGTTCGAAGCCAATACATCGGTGGTGTTCGGCGACAAGCGCATCAACCGCTACTTTTATGAAGTCGCGCCGCAGTATGCGACCGCCAGCCGCGATGCGTACAGCGCCGATGCCGGCCTCGTATTGGCGCGGGTAGGCCTGTTTGCGACGCGCCAGCTCAATCCCGACGTGCGCCTGTTCGGCTACGTGCGCTACGAGTCGTACGCCGGCAGCGCCAACCGCGACAGCCCGCTGCACCTGAAGAATTCGGGCACGTCGGCCGGCATCGGTTTTGCCTGGACGCTGGCGCGCTCGAGCCGCCGCGCGGCGGGCTTTGAGCCGGTCGATCCGGTTACGCCATGACGTAACGCGCGCAAGGCCGCCGATTGGTGAATGTGTGGTGCACGTCTTACGCTGCAATGCGCTGGACGTTGGTCCGTTCGATTTTTCCGGCCTGGTATAAATCGTATTGCAGCTGCATGCCTGCCCAAAGTTCGGGGCTTGTATTCAGTGCGCTGCCGAGCCGGTAGGCCATATCGGGCGATACACCTGCTGCGCCGTTGACCACACGCTGCAAGGTGACGCGGCTGACCCCCAGCCGCGCCGCCGCCTCCGTGATCGTCATCTCTCCCAGGTACTCCCGAAGCACCTCTCCCGGATGCGGCGGATTATGCATACGAGTCATTTTTTCTCCTGAAGTTAGTGGTAATCAAGGTAGTCAACGAGGATGGCGTCGGTGCCATCGAATGCAAAAATCATTCGCCAGTTACCGCTGACTGTCACTGCCCAATGCCCCTTGAGGCCACCTTTTAATGGGTGAAGTGCCCATGCCGGCGCTGACAAGTCTTCCGGACGGGTTGCCTGATCAAGGACGGCCAATTGAAGGCGCAGTCTTGCTGCGTGCGAAGCCTGGATCCCGGCTTTGCTTCCGGTCTCGAAGTAGCGTTGCAACCCTTTGTGCCTGAGGGTTCTGATCATGCGATGTATAGTATCCTGTATCGCTACAAGATACAATCACTGTCATGACCGGTCAATCACATCATCAGGAATGGTCAAGAAAAAGAGCGGCACGTAAAAAGAGCGGGATATCCGCCGCTCTTTTACATGCCGCTCTTTTTTCCTCAGGCCGTCACGACGTAGTGTCAGCGTCGCTCGGCGCTGTTTCAGCGATTACTTTGGCTTGTAAGAAACACGACCCGACAACCCGATCGTACCGGCGCCGTTCGACAAGTCTTCGGTGCCGCTCAGCGAGCCGCCGCCGGTTGCGTGAAAATAGGTGCCGGAGCCGCCAGTGATGGTGAAGGTGCCGCCATTCATGACGTAGGCAGTGCCTGCGCCGGTGGGAACGAACTGGCCACTGTAGTCGGCGAAAATCTGGTCGCCGTTTGGATACAGCAGGATGAACTTGCCCTTGCTGAAGGTGAACGTCGTGCCGGACTGGGCGAAGCAATCACCGCCCACGAACGCCACCGGCGTACCTTCAGCCGTCTCACCGTGGCCGGCAAGCTTGCCGCCGAGGGTGGACGCACATTGCGGTGCAGGCCCCACCTTTTCATTGAACACGCCTTTGACTTCAAGCGCCTTGACCACGTTCGGACCGGCCGAGGCCGAGAACGAAGCGGCCATCAGGACCAGGCTGGACAGGAGGCGTACGGAGACAGTCTTCATTACAATAATTCCTTGGCTGTTAAAAAAATGATATTGCACATACTAAGATAAGAGAACAAATCCTCTTGCGCGCACGATTCCATTTTTTTACGTTGTTGCAGGTTGCCCACATGCTGGTTACGAACAGGCCCAGCACGAACAGACGCAAGGACACGGCGGGGTCAGGTCTGACATTCGACACGGCGGGGTCACACGGCGGGGTCAGGTCTGACATTCGACACGGCGGGGTCACACGGCGGGGTCAGGTCTGACATTCAGACACAGGCTCAACAAAAGTCTATTGATGAACGCCCTTATGAACGGACTAAGCCAGAGTCCGTGTCCAAATGTCAGACCTGACCCCGGCTGTTCTTTGTCAAGGCACCGGCCGGCAACGGCCGGCGAACGATCAGCGCGACTTGACGAACGGCTTGCCCAGCGCCTTGGGCGCCACCGACTTGGCCATCAGGCCCGCCAGCACGACCACGGTGACGATGTACGGGATCATCTGGATCAGCGAACCCGGGATGCGGCCCACGACCGGGAGGTCGACGCCTTCGATCTGGGTCTGCACTGCGGCAAAGAAGCCGAACATCATGCAACCGAGCACCGTGTGCACGGGGCGCCAGTTGCCCAGGACACGGCGGGGTCAGGTCTGACATTCAGACACAGGCTCAACAAAAGTCTGTTGATGAACGCCCTTATGAACGGACTAAGCCAGAGTCCGTGTCCAAATGTCAGACCTGACCCCGGCTGTTCTTTGTCAAGGCACCGGCCGGCAACGGCCGGCGAACGATCAGCGCGACTTGACGAACGGCTTGCCCAGCGCCTTGGGCGCCACCGACTTGGCCATCAGGCCCGCCAGCACGACCACGGTAACGATGTACGGGATCATCTGGATCAGCGAACCCGGGATGCGGCCCACGACCGGCAGGTCGACGCCTTCGATCTGGATCTGTACTGCGGCAAAGAAGCCAAACATCATGCAACCCAGCACCGTGTGCACGGGGCGCCAGTTGCCGAACACCAGCGCCGTCAGTGCCAGGTAGCCGGCGCCGGCCGACATGTCGCGCAGGAAGAAGCCGCTCTGGACGATCGACAGGTAGGCGCCCGAGAACGAGCACAGCACGCCGGCGATGATCATCGCCGTGTAGCGGGTGCGCTGGACCGAGATGCCGGCCGCATCCGCTGCATGCGGGTTTTCGCCACAGGCGCGCAGGCGCAGGCCGAAGCGGCTGTAGAACAGCACCCAGTGCACGATCGGAAGCAGGGCGAAGGCCAGGTACACCAGCACCGAGTGCCCGCCGATCAGGCTGCCATAGACCCAGCCCAGCACCGGCACATCGGCCACCAGTTCGGTCCCGGGCAGGATCACGCTCGCAAGGCGCGCCTCACCGAGGTCCGGTGTGCGGCCGCCCTGCTGGAAGAAGTACTGGGCGACGACGAACGTCAGCCCGCTCATCGCGATATTGATCGCGATACCGGCCACGAGCTGGTTGCCCTTTTGCGTGATCGAGACGAAGGCCTGGATCAGCGCCAGCACGACGGAGGCGACGATGCCGGCCGCGATGCCCAGCCACGGGTCCTGGTAGGTGTAGGCAACGCCGGCCGACACGAAGGCCGACGCGAGGATCTTGCCTTCGAGGCCGATGTCGACCACGCCGCTGCGCTCGGCGAACAGGCCGGCCATGGCCGCGAACATCAGCACCGGCGCGTTGCGGATGGTGGAGACGACGATACTGGCGAACTGGAAGTCTTCCATGGCTTATCCCTTGCTTGCGCCGTTGTTGGAGCGTGTTGCGTTGATCAGTTTGAGTACCGCCGGCGCGTACATGTTTTCCATGGCGCCGCAGAACAGGATGATCAGGCCCTGGATGAAAATGAAGGTCTCTTGCGGGATGTTCGGTTTTTCCAGCGACAGGTCAAAACCGCCCTGGATCAGCGCGCCGAACAGGATCGACGAGAGCAGGATGCCCACCGGATGCTGGCGGCCCATCAGCGCAATCGCGATGCCGATGAAGCCCGCACCGGCCGGGAAGTTCAGGCTCAGGTAGTGGGTCGAGCCGAGGATCGAATTCACCGCCGCCAGGCCGGCGAGGGCACCCGAGATCAGCATCGCAATGATGATCGTGCGGCTGATGCGCACGCCCGCGTAGTGCGCGGCGTGGGCGTTCAGGCCAGTCGCCTGCAGGCGGTAGCCCCAGCTCGAACGCGACACGGCCACCCAGTAGACCACCAGTGCGACCAGGGCCAGGAGGAAGGCCAGGTTCAGCGGCGTGCTCTCGCCAAAGAACGGCAGCCAGTTCGACAGCAGCGGGATCGCGGCAGCGTCGGTGAAGGTGCGGCTGGCCGGGTTCTGGTCACCCTCGGGAATCATGTACTTGACGATGATGAAGTTCATCAGGCCGGCGGCGATGAAGTTGAACATGATGGTCGTGACCACCACGTGGCTGCCGCGCTTGGCCTGCAGGTAGCCCGGCAGGAAAGCCCAGGCTGCGCCGAAGACGGCGCTGGCGACGATCGCCAGCGGAATCAGGAGCCACGGCGAGAGCGTCGCGTCGAACGCCAGCATCGCCAGCGTCAGGCCCAGGCCGCCCAGATACATCTGGCCTTCGGCGCCGATGTTAAAGAGGCCCGCCTTCATCGCGATCGACACGGCCAAGCCGGTGAACACGAAGGTCGACGCATAGAACAGCGTGTACGACAGGCCTTCCGGATTGATGACGGCGCTGTTGACGAGGATCTGCAGCGACTCGACCGGGCTTTCGCCCAGCAGATGGATCACGAGCGCCGCGACCAGCAGGGCAGAGAGCAGATTCAGGACCGGCAGGACAAAGCCCGAGGCCCAGCGTGGGAGTTCAGTGGTTTTCATGATTTGTGCATCCCGCCCATCAACAGGCCAATGCGGGTCGTGTCGAATTCGTCGATCGGCAATTCGCCGGTAATGCGCCCGCCCGACATCACGATGATGCGGTCAGCCAGCGCGCGCACTTCTTCCAGCTCGGTCGAGACCAGCAGGATCGCGACGCCTTCGTCGCGCAGGCGCAGCAACTGCGTGTGGATGCTCTCGATGGTGCCGATGTCCACGCCGCGCGTGGGCTGGCCCACCAGCAGCAGCTTGGGCGAGCCCGACACTTCGCGCGCGATGACGACCTTCTGCTGGTTGCCGCCCGAGAGCAGGCCGATGCGCACGTTGGGGTCTTTCGGGCGCACATCGAAGGCTTCGAGCAGATGGGCGCAGCGCTTGGCGATGGCGTCGAAATCGAACAGGCCCATGCCCTTGGTAACGCGCTCCTGGTAGCCGAACACGGTGTTCTGCATGACCGAAAAATCCTTGATCACGCCGTCGCGCAGGCGGTCTTCCGGCACGTGGCCGATGCCCATGTCGCGCAGTTCGGCGGGCAGGCCGTCGGCATTCGAGCGGCCGGCGAAGGGCAGGGGTTTGCCCTCGAGTGAGACCGTGCCGGAGGTCGGCAGGCGCATGCCCGACAGGATGTGCATCAACTCGCTCTGGCCATTGCCCGATACACCGGCAATGGCGACGATCTCGCCAGCACGCACCGACAGCGCGATATCGCCCAGCAGCTGCACGCCGTTCGCGTCTTTCAGTTGCAGGTTCTCGACCTGCAGCACCGGGGCGCCCGGCGCGTAGGGTTTGCGCGGCAGGTTGCCTTCGATCGGGCGACCGACCATCATGTTGGCCAGCTGCTCCTTGCTGGTGTCGACCGTGGCGACGGCGCCGGCCAGGCGGCCCGCGCGCATCACGGTTACCTGGTCGGTGATATCCATGATCTCGCCCAGCTTGTGGGTGATCAGGATGATGGTCTTGCCCTGTTCCTTGAACAGCCGCAGGATGTCGAACAGCGATGCGATTTCCTGCGTGGTGAGCACGGCGGTCGGCTCGTCCAGGATCAGGATCTCGGCGCTGCGGTAGATCTGCTTGAGGATTTCGACGCGCTGCTGCGCGCCCACCGACAAATCGGAAATCACGGCCAGCGGATCGACGTCGAGGTGGTAGCGCGCGCAGATTTCGCGCAGCTTCACTTCCGTCTCGCGGCGTTTCTTCGACAGCTTGAAGGCGCCTTCGGCCCCCAGCATCACGTTGTCGAGCACCGTCATGTTCTCGACCAGCATGAAGTGCTGGTGGACCATGCCGATGCCAAGGGCGATGGCTTCCTGGCTCGAGCGGATCTGCTGCTCCTTGCCGTTGATGACGAGCTGCCCGC
>Ga0308163_10001602_pt1 | contig 23683 bp, 24 predicted proteins | sample PhyTR1_FD_201037 | JGI IMG/M metagenome (GOLD analysis project Ga0308163, IMG submission 201037) | Phyllosphere microbial communities from UC Gill Tract Community Farm, Albany, California, United States - DLSLT.R1 | ecosystem: Host-associated > Plants > Phyllosphere > Unclassified | place: USA... | reverse complement strand
CCGATTACGCTGCGCTAATCCGCCCTACGTGATCCCCGGATAACCCGCCGCTTCGGCTTCGTTCTGCAATTGGAGTATCCGCTCGTAATCGGCGTCGTGGCGGTACTCGAAGGCGCGAATATTCAGCACCTCCATCAACTCCCGTAGCCGCGACGTCGGCCGCAGCAAAGCCTCTCGCAAACGCAGCACCAACTCCTCCTCCACGTCACCGCCAGCAATCAACGGCAACCCCGGCGAAGCCACGGAATACCTTAGCACCTTCAATCCCCGCACAGCTCCCGCGTCCTCCTGCGCGAGATATCCCCAGGTGACACAATCGACCGCCGCGATATCGGCCGCGCCCTGGCGCACCATGCGCACGCTGGCGGCATGGCTCCCCGACTGAATCACTTTGCCAAAAAACCGCCCGTCCCGCGCCAACGGCGCCACCGCATGGCGCAGCACATTCATCCCGCTATTAGAGTTCAGATCATTGACCGCCACGACCAGCCCGCGCGCATCCGCCAAGCCACCGACATCCGCATCCTCGCGCACCACGATCACACTTGAATAATCGCTGCCCGAACACCCGGCAAAGTTGTAGCAAGGCGTGGCCACCAGCGTCACATGGCCGCGCAACTGGGTCATATAAGGATAGCCGCACGTCTGGCTAAGCAGCAGATCCCGTCGCCGCCAGAACGACGGCAGGTCCGAAGGCGATTCGAGGCAGATCGCCTCCCCGGCCTCCTGCGCCACCGCAAACAACAACGCCTCATAAGCCTGGCCTAGCCGTGCGGAGACGTTGTACATCGGCAGAGCGGCGATCCACGTCATCTGACTAATCCGGCATATGGGGATGAACCGGCGCGTCGATCGCGCCGAAACCGAAGCGGCGCATCAACCGTCCGTAACCCTGGACATGAAAACCACCACTGCGCGTATTGTAAGCCAGCCGCCTGCCCTTGTAGACGCGCGGCAGCAGGTACCACGGCACCGAAGGCAGGTCGTGATGGACCAGATGCAGATTATTATTCAGGAACAGCACGCGCCACACGAAGCCGGCTTCGTTGAGCACGATACGTTGTTTGTGATCGGCCGCCGGACGATGCTCGTAGTAAGAGCGCACCATGGCCAGCGATTGCGCCGGATACGAAATCGCCAGCAGATAATACAGCGGCTCCAAACCGAAGGCCGACCGGACCCACCACAACATCGCCGCCAGCATGGCGACATGGGTCAACCACATCGGAACGTTGCGCCAGTCGCCACGTAAAGGCTCGCGCACCGCCTCGACCCAGGCGCCGGTGACGCCGAGCGCCGGTCCGACCAGCATGCGGCCCCAGAAGGTCTTGTTAAACCAGTGCAGTGCGCGCAATGGCTTGTTCATATGCGCCCACCGCGCCGGCGCGACGTAGTTACTCTCGGTGTCCAGCGCTGGCATCGTCAAATGGAAGTCGTTATGGTGTCGCAGATGGCTGTCGCGGTACAACCCATAGGGATACCAGACCGCCAGCGGCAGATATCCGAACGCACGATTCACTGCCGGCCAGCGGGTAGGATGGCCGTGTATCAGCTCGTGCTGCAACGACATGTACCATGCGCACCACCAGATCATCAGCAACGTCGCGACTGTCGGCCCGATCTCGCGCCAATACGCAAGCGTCAGCAGCCAGCCGCCGTGGATAACAGCGATCAGCATCCATGTCGGCCACTCGCCCAGCCACAGCAAGCGACCCCGTTCCGCAGCGACCTCGCCGCGCTGCCGCGCATCGATGTACTCGGAAGGCCGCTGCTTCAGCATCAGAATCTCGCTTTAACGCGCAGCCCGACGGTGCGGGGACGCGCCATGTACACCAGATTCCCCGGTTGGATGGCGATGGTATTAGGTACGACGTCGCTCACCTTGGCGCCATTGGTCAGATTGGTGCCGAACAGGCCTACCTCGTAAGCGCCGGTCCTGTACGTCAGGGTGGCATTGACCGTATTCGATGACGGTATGCGCGCATAACTACCCTGCTCCGGCGCGAAGTTGGTGTACGCGTCGCCGCGATACGCGTAGCTGGCGGAGATGCCCACTTCGTCCGTGCCGCGCACAGGAATGCTGTAGCTGGCGGTGGCCGTGGCCGACAAGCGCGGCGCATACGGCACGCGACTGTCTTCGGGGATGTTCTGCGCGGCGATGCCCGTCACCACGGTCCGCGTGGCGTAGGCGTGGTTGTAGGCCGCGCTCAATCCCACCGATGCGCGGCGCGTCAGCTTGAAGGCGGTTTCCAGTTCCAGGCCTTCACTGCGAATCTTGCCGGCGTTTTGCGTGAAGTAGTAGGTGCAAGGCAGCCGGTTGAAGACCTGAACGTCCTTCCATTCGATCACATAGGCGCTGGCGTTAAAGGTCATGCGGTGATCGAGCAGCGTGTTCTTCGAGCCGACCTCGTAGTTCCACAGGCTGTCCGGCTCAAATGTGGTCGGCGCGTTGATGCCGCAGAAGTTGAAGGGCACCGGCTGGTTATTGCCGCCATAGCGGAAGCCCTTGCCCGCCGAGGCGTACAAGGTGTGGTCCGGATCGAGGCGGTAGGCGGCGACGAAGCGCGGATTGGCGCCTTTCGACGTTGCGCTGCTGTTGCTAAAGGTCGGCTGTCCAACCGGAGCGGCTGGCGTGGCGCCGACCAGATTACCGAACAAGCCACTGAAACGCAGATCGAAGTCCTGTGTGCCACGGAACAGCCGCACCCCTGCGGTCAGGTCCAGCTTCTCCCAAACGGTGTATGTCGCTTCCGCGAACAGCGCGGCCTGGCGCGATTTGGTGTTCTGCGCGCCGGAGAAAAAGTCGTCCGCGTTAAAAGCCAGTTCATTGGTCAGCGAACTATAGCCAGGGAAGTTGCGGGTCTCCGCATAACGTGCATCGAAACCGACGGTCGGCTCATCCTGCCGCGTATTGCGCTTGCCTTTTTCGAAGAAGGCGCCGGCGGTCCATTTGAACGGTCCCTGACCCTTGGAGTTGACGCGGAATTCCTGCGCGAAGTCCTCTACCTTGTTACCGATCATGTATGCGGCCTGCATCAACGGATTTTGTCCGCCAAAGATGAAGGCGGTCGCCGGATACTGGGCCGATGTCACGTACAAGGTGTCGCGGTGCAGGTAGGAAGTCGACGACACCAGCTGCGCGCCGCCCAAATCGTAGTTGACCCCGACGTTATACAGCTGCAGTTTGTCGTTGCTGGTTTGCGGGATCAGGGCAAAGGTGGTGTACGGCGCCAGATCGCCATAGGCGTCGTTGACGCCTGCCTTGACGTTGGAGACGGTGACGCTGGCGTCGACCACCAGATCGCGCGAGGTCTTCAGGCGCAATGCGGCCCGCCCCTGGTTGGTGGAGACGGCGTTGGTGATCGCGCCGTTGTATTGATTACGGATATAGCCGGAGTCGTTGCCGGTGTAGGCTGTCAGGCGAAGTCCCAGTACATCGTTCTTCAGCGGCAGGTTAACCATGCCACGAAGGTTGTGATTTCCACCACCGAACTTGGAGGTACTGGAGCCGACCGCCTCCACCGAGCCGAAAAGATCGGTCAAATCAGGCTTCTGGGTGATCTGACGAACCGCGCCCGCCATTGCGCCGGCGCCGAACAAGGTGCCCTGCGGTCCTTGCAGCACCTCGATGCGCTCCAGGTCGAGCACCTTGAGATCGGGGTTGGACGATTTCAACGTCACCGGCATATCGTCGATGTAGACGGCGACGAGGGACGCATCCTGCACTTCGGAAGGAACGATGCCACGCACCACGAGCCCGCGCATCGTAATGTTATTGATGCCGGGGCCCTGCTCCTGCATCGACATGGCCGGCACCAGGCTGGCGATATCGGTCAGGTTACCCAAGCCGTATTTGGTCAGATTGTCCGGTTTCAGCACGGTGATGGCCGCCGGCACCTGCTGGACGTCGACCGCGGTGGCGGAACGCGTGGCGGTGACCTCCACTTTTTCTATGCGATCCGCGTCCTGCACCGGCACGCCGGTCTGCGCATACGCACCCGCGATGACGCCAGCCGACAACACTCCCGCAACCCCAAACTCCCTCTTCCCCATCACTTTTCCTTTTTAAACAGCGTATACCATGAGTAAACAGTATATAGAACCGTGAAAAACAGGGAAAGGAAGATAAACGCGCTTACTTAGAAGAAAAGTAGAAGAGAAAGTGGCTTCGCGCCAACGTGGTACACCGCACAGCCGGGGTTTCGTGCTGAGGCCACAATAAGACCCATGGATACTTCAAACACCCCCAAACATACGCCCGCCGCCCGCGCACTCCATCGTCAGATGAAGGCAGTTCAGCGGACCATGTCCGCGCCGACGGTGGAGGAATCGATGCTAGCGTCCAAATGGGCGATGGCGTGGTACTGCCTCGTGCAGCGCAAGCTGGAACAACTCCAGCATGCGCCAAGGTACCTGCATTAAGAGGTTTGAAGCGGGGAGGTACTGATATAGAAGCGCTTATGCAGCGACGTAGCAACCACCGGCGCGACGTTCCATACCGCTGCGATTCAAAACAGTGACGGTGCCGCGACGGTATTCGATCAAGCCCTCTTCCTGCAGCTTGCCGGCCGAGCAGGTGATGCTCTCGCGGCGCACGCCCAGCATATTGGCGATCATCTCCTGTGTCACTTTCAATTCATTGGACGTGGAGCGGTCCAGGCGTTCCAGCAACCAGCGGCACAGACGCTGCTCGATGCTGCCGTGACGGACACCAGCGACGGTTTGGGCCAACTGCGCGAACAGCGCGCTGGTATGGCGCATCAGCTGCTGCGCCAGGGCGCCGCCACTGAAGAAGGCTTCACGCAGCACGGCCGATTTGATACGGTAGCCGTAACCGGCGCTTTGCACCACCGCCGAGCAGTTGGCGCGTTCGGTTTCGTACATCGACACGCCAACCACGCCTTCGCGGCCAACCACGGCGATCTCGGTCGCGCCGCCATCTTCCGTCACGTACTGCAGCGAGACGATGGCATTGGTTGGGAAGAAGGCGTATTCCATCTTGTCGCCGAAGTCGAACAAGTGCTTGCCTGCTGCCAGTGGCACCAGTTCGAGGTGGTCGAACAGGCTAACCAGCTCCTCACGCGACAAGGCCCGCAGCAATTCATTCTGTTGTGCGCCGACGATGCTGATGGCGGGCGATGGCGCCGCGACCGGGGTCACCGCGTGCATTGCCAGAACTGCGTTGCCGGAAACGTTGGTGTGAGTAGCTTGTTGCATGGCGAGCCTCTTATAGTGTGTTTTGTTCTGATTGGCCGTTGCCGACCTGATGGATACACTATATCTCCACTATGTGCGCTAGCTCATAGGACCGCGTAGGAGCCTTATGTAGGCTGGGAACATAGCACTTTGTCATCCCAGTCCTACGCTGACTCTCTTGTATTCCTACCCTCTCAATCAATCGCGAACAAAGCCGCTTTTAAAACGCCCCCACGTAATTCTCCGCCAGCGCCGTCGCCATCGCACGCGAGGCGACGATGTTCTCCAGCTCCGCGCGCTGCATCTCGCGCTCGAACGGCGTCGCATCGGCGAAAGTGTGCATCAAACGCGTCATCGTCCACGAAAAATACTCGGCTCGCCAGACGCGCTTGAGCGCATCGTGGGTGTAGCTTGCGAGCCGCTCCTCGCTGGCCTTTTTATAAAACTGCTCCAGGCCGCGCGCCAGCAGTTTGACGTCGGCGACGGCCAGGTTCATGCCCTTGGCGCCGGTCGGCGGCACGATGTGTGCCGAATCGCCGGCCAGGAACAAGCGGCCAGATTGCATCGGCGTCGACACGAAGCTGCGCATGCCGATGATATTTTTCTGGAAGATCCTGCCTTCGTTGAGCTTCCAGCCATCGTGGTTCTCCAGCCGCGCGTGCAGCTCGGCCCAGATCTGATCGTCCGACCAGTTGTCGACGTTATCCGATGGATCGCACTGGAAGTACAGCCGCTGCACTGTCGGTGAGCGCGTGCTGACAAGCGCGTAGCCACGCTCGTGCTGCGCGTAGATCAACTCCTCCGACGATGGCGCCGACTCGACCAGGATACCGAACCAGCCAAAGGGGTAAATACGCTGGAAGTTCTTACGCTGATCCTGCGCCGGCATCGCCGGGCGGCTGACACCGTGGTAGCCATCGCAGCCGATGACGAAATCGGCCTCGATCGAGCACGCCTCGCCTTTGTGGACGAACGTCGCGGAAGGCGTCAGCGTATCGACGCCGTGCAGCGCCACGTCGCTCACCTCGAACAGTATCTGGCCATCCGCAGCCAGGCGCGCGGCCACCAGGTCCTTGATCACTTCATGCTGCGGGTAGACGGTGATGGCCTTGCCGGTCAATCCGGTCAGGTCGATGCGATGGCGCTTGCCGCCGAACGCAAGCTCGAAGCCGTGGTGCAGCGCGCCCTCGCTGCGCATACGCTCGCCGACGCCGGAGTCGTTCAGGATATCCATCGTGCCCTGTTCTAGCACGCCCGCGCGGATGGTGGCCTCGATGTCGGCGCGCGAGCGGGTTTCGATCACGATCGACTCGATGCCGTCGAGATGCAGCAAATGGGATAACAGCAGGCCCGCCGGGCCGGCGCCGATGATGGCTACTTGGGTACGCATGGTTGTCTCCGATATGTTTGTGATTGCTCTGACGGCATCGTAGCGCCGCCACCCGCCAAAAAAAATGGATGAAACGGCATAAAACTTGTACTATTTCGACAAACAGCGGATTTCACTCCATGCCTTCTCCAGCCAAAAAACCACTCGCCGAGATCCCCAAGTTCGCGCTCTATGGCGAGCAAACCCGCACGGAAAATGCCGAATTCGTTCATATAGAGCTGATCGAGACGCGCAGCCGGCGGTACGACTGGCATATCGACAACCACACTCACCCAGGAATGTTTCAGGTACTTTTTTTATTTGGTGGTGAAGTACGCGCGAGTGTCAACGACACACTGTTGGAGCGGAGAGGCCCGGTCGTGCTGACCATCCATCCGTCGGTGGTGCATGGCTTCGATTTTTCGCCGGAGGCGCAGGGCTACGTGCTGACGGTGGACCAGAACGTGATTTTCTCGGCGGCGGAGACCCAGGGCGACCTATATTCGACCTTGTTCGTCGAGCCGCTGGCGATCGATCTGGCGGGCCTGCCGGAGGCGCGCGCGCGTCTGGAAGCGCTGCTGCAACAGCTGCTGGCCGAAGCGGCTTGGCCGCAATACGGCCACACGCTGATGCTGGAGTGGCTGGCGCGTGCCGCCCTGCTGCTGCTGGTGCGGGTGCAGGCGGATCACCGCTTCGCCGACCAATCGGGCCGGGGCGACTTTGAGCTTTTCAGCCGCTTCAGGGCCGAGGTGGAACGTCATTTCAAGGACCAGTGGCAGGTAGGCCAGTATGCCGACATGCTCAAGGCGTCGCCGGTGCGCCTGAACCGATTGTGTCTCAAGCTGTCCGGCAAATCGGCATTCGACATCACCCAGGACCGGCTGATGCTGGAGGCTTGCCGCAAACTGACCTATGTCCCGGCAAGCATCGCCAGCATCGCCTATGAACTGGGATTCCAGGACCCGGCATACTTCAGCCGCCTGTTCAAAAAACGCATGGGCCTCACGCCCAAGGAATTCCGCAAAACCGATTAAAGCAAGGCGTTCAACTCCACCTGCATCTTGATCAGCGCTGGCAGGCAGCGCTCCACCATCTGGTCGAGCGGCATGCGCGCCGCGTGGACGCTGATGTTCATGGCCGCCACCACGTCGCCGCGAAAATTCTTCAATGGGACAGCCATTGTGCGCAGCCCCAGTTCCAGTTCCTGGTCCACCAGCGCATAGCCCTGCGCGCGGGCGCGCGCGATCTCCAGCGCCAGACGCTCCTTGCTGACGATTGTATGCTCGGTGATTTGCTCCGGCCGCACGCGGGCAAGAAAGGCGTCCAGCTGGTCCTGCGGCAGGCTGGCCAACAGCATGCGTCCGTTCGCGGTGCACCATGCCGGCACCCGCGTCCCCGGTTGCAAGGTCGCCGACACCAGTTGGCCGGCGCTGACCGCCGCCACGCAAACCAGTTGATCGTGATCGAGAACGCCGGCCGATGCCGCTTCCCCCACCGAATAAGCGAGGCGGTACAACAGCGGCTGCGCCAGACGCGGAAGCCGCGCCGAATGCAGGTAGGACTGGCCGAGTCGCAGCACCATCGGCGTCAGCGAGAACAGTTTGTTCTCGTGCCGCATATAGCCAAGATGCGTCAGCGTGATCAGGTAGCGCCGCGCCGCCGCGCGTGTCAGGCCGGTGCGCTCGGCCACGTCGGCGATACTCAATCGGCCGCGTTCCTGATCGAAGGCTTCGATCACTTGCAGGCCTTTTTCAAGACCTGCGATCAAGTCACGCTTGGCCGGAACGTCGTTTTCGGTGCTCATGGATGAGAAAAGCGATAAATAGGGCGATATGCGCACAAAATGTGCGTATAGCGAATATAGCATGCCGTCAGTGGCTTGTGATGGAAGGCCCGCTTTCGTAACATCAGCGGCACAACATCACCGCCCCATCACCAGGAGACCAGCAGTGAACTTTGACGCGATCGCACCGGGCGTTTATCCGGAACTGATATACCCAGAATACAAATCCACAGTCAAACGCGGCCCGGTGCAGCCGGCGCTGCGCATCGTCGCACCGGTCCCGGTAACGCAACATATCGCGCCGTCGCCGCGCATCCTGCTGCCGAACGATATGGACCTGACCGCGCATGGCGAAGCGGAACCGCTGGGCGAGAAAATCGTCGTCACCGGCCGCGTGCTCGATGAAGACGGCAAACCGGTACGCAATTCGCTGCTGGAAGTCTGGCAGTGCAACGCGGCCGGCCGCTATCGCCACAAGCGCGATCAGCACAACGCGCCGCTTGACCCCAACTTCAACGGCTGGGGCAAGATGATGACCGACGACGATGGCCGCTACCGCTTCGTCACCATCAAACCCGGCCCCTACCCATGGGGTAACCACGACAAGGCCTGGCGCCCCGCGCACATCCACTTTTCGCTGTTCGGTAACGTCTATGCACAGCGGCTGGTCACGCAGATGTACTTCCCCAGCGATCCGCTGTTCGACTACGATCCGATCTTCCAGAGCATTCCGGACCTGGCCGCGCGCCAGCGCCTGATCTCGCGCTTCAGCCTTGAGCACACGGTCAGCGACCAGATGCTGGGCTATGAATTCGACATCGTGCTGCGCGGCCGCGACGCCACGCCAACCGGCATCTAGAGGGAACCGACATGACCAATCCAGCAAAACCGATCACCACCTCGCAGACCATCGGCCCGTTTTCCCACGAGGCGTGGCGATGGGCGGTTGACCTCAGCGACGCCGTTCAACCAGCCGGCGGCGTCACCATCACCGGCACCATCTACGATGGCGACGGCGTGGCGATCAACGATGCCCAGATCGAAGCCTGGCAGCCGGATGCCGCCGAATCGGAAGCGGCGCAACCGATGGCAGGCTTCCGCCGCGTACCAAGCGGCGACCAGGGCGACTTCACCTTGCGCCTGTCCGTCTGCCCGCAGGCGCCGGGCCAGCCGCTGGCATATATCACCGTGTTCGCGCGCGGCCTGGTCAAGCACCAGTTCACCGCCATTTTCCTGGAAGACGACGCCGGCCTGGCGGAATCGGCGATACTTGAGCAAATTCCGGCGGCGCGCCGCCCCACCCTGCTCGCGGTCAAAACCGCCGATGGCCAGTACCGCTGGAACATCCACATGCAGGGCGCGCAGGAAACCGCCTTCTTCGACTATGTTTGAGCCAGAACTGGAGCAGCAGTGAGTGTATCGATTTTCGACAGCTTCCTGACCACCGCCGACATGATCGCGGTGTTTGACGACGCAGCCATCGTGCAGGCGATGTTTCGATTCGAGGAAGCGCTGGCGCAGGCGCAGGCCGACGAAGGGATGATGACGCAGTCGGCGGCGCGCGCCATCGCCGGCGTCTGCAACGCCCGGCTTTACGACATCCCCGCCATCATCAGCGCCGGCCGCCGCGCCGGCAGCCTGGCTATCCCGCTGGTGAAGGAACTGACCAAGACCGTGGCGCTGTACGACACGGAGGCGGCCGGCAAGGTCCACTGGGGCAGCACCAGCCAGGACGTGATCGACACCGCGATGGTGCTGGCCACGCGCGACGCGCTGCAGCTGCTCGACGACGGCCTGCACGACCTCACCGGCCATCTGCTTGAACTGGCGGAGCGGCACCTGGCAACGCCGGTGCTCGCGCGCACACTGATGCAACCGGCCCAGGTGACCAGCTTCGGCTTCAAACTAACCGGCTGGCTCGCGCCTCTCGTGCGCGCCCGATTGCGCCTGCGCGACAGCGCTTCGCGCGCGCTACAGCTACAACTCGGCGGCGCTGTCGGCACCCTGGCGGTGATGGGAGAACAAGGTCCGGCGGTCGCCAGCCGCGTCGCCGCCGCGCTGGAGCTCAAGGTGGCCGATGCGGCATGGCACACGCAGCGCGATGAATGGGTGCGTCTGGGTCTGGAGGTGGCGGTGTTGTCCGGTAGCCTGGGCAAGCTGGCTACGGACCTTAGCCTGATGGCGCAAGGCGAGATCGCGGAACTGGCCGAACCGTCCGGCAATGGACGCGGCGGATCGTCGGCCATGCCGCACAAACGCAATCCGGTATCGGCAATGACCGCGCTGGCCGCCGCCACGCGCACGCCGCAGCACGCGGCGGCGCTGTTGGCCAGCATGGGGCAGCAGCATGAACGAGGCCTGGGCAACTGGCAGGCGGAGCTCGCCGAGTGGCCCAACCTGTTCCTGAGCGCGCACGGCGCGCTGCAAGCGCTGAATGACGCCTTCGCCGGCCTGCAAATCGACAGCGCGCGCATGCGGCGCAATATCGATGCGCTGCAAGGGCTGGTGTTTGCCGAGGCGGCGTCGGCCTATCTGGCGGCCGCCATCGGCAAGCAGACAGCGCACGCGCTGCTGGAGAAAATGACCGGCGAAGCGCTTTCCAGCCAGCGCCACCTCGCCGAGGTTCTTGAAGAAGCGGTCAAGCGGGACGACAAGCTAAGCGCCCACGTCGACACCGCGCATTTGCGCACGCTGTTCGATCCGGCCGCCGCCACCGCGCCCGCACAGCGACTTGCGCAACGACAGCTGCAAAGCCTGCGGGACGATATCGCCTCGCTCAACCAAAAGTGACGACACCATGAGCTACGATCCGATCGACCACGACTTCGAACGTGGCCTGAACAACCGCCGCGCCATCCTGGGCGACGCCTGGGTGGAGCGTTCCCTCGGCAACGCCAACAACTTCAATGCCGATTTCCAGAACCTGATCACGCGTTTCGCCTGGAACGAGATCTGGGGGCGTCCGGGTCTGGAACAGAAAACCCGCCGAGCCATCGTCCTCTCCATCACCCTCGCCCTGGGCCGCTGGGAGGAGTTCGACCTGCACGTACGCGCCGCGCTGCTCGGCGACGAGGCAAACCGGCTGACGCCCGACGAACTGAAGGAAGTGCTGATCCAGTCGGCCATCTACGCCGGTGTACCGGCCGCCAACACCGCCTTCACCCACGCGCTGGCGATCCTGCGCGAAGTGGGCCCGCAGATCGGCTATGCACTGGAACCCGCCGCGCCCGCCGAGGCCAGCCACCCCGGCGTCGGCCGCGAGGGCCGCACCGACAGCCGGGACAAAACCCCGCCATCGCTGCACTACACGGTGCGCGAGCCGCGCAACGGCAAGGCGCCGCGCCACACGGTGGTGCTGAGCCATGCCATTGGCTGTGACCTGACAATGTGGGACGGTCTGGCAAATCAGCTGGCGCAAGATAGCCGCGTGATCGCCTACGACCACCGGGGCCATGGCAGTTCGGAGTCGCCTGCGGGGCCGTACACGATGGCCGATCTGGCCGACGACGCCGCCGCGCTGCTGCGCGAACTCGATACCGGACCGGTGGTCTGGGTGGGTCTGTCGATGGGCGGCATGGTGGGGCAGGAACTGGCGCTGCGCCATCCGGCGCTGGTGCGCGCGCTGGTGCTGGCCAATACCACGTCCGGCTATCCGCAAGCCGCGCGCGACGCCTGGGAACAGCGTATCGCCACGGTCAACGAAAGTGGCATCGAGGCGATCGCCGATGCCGTCATGGGGCGCTACTTCCACGATGGCTTCCGCGCCGCGCACGCGGCGACCGTCGCCCGCTTCCGCCGCCGCGTGGTTTCTACCGATACGGTCGGCTATACCGGCTGCTGCAACGCCGTCGGCACGGTCGATACGACTGTGCGTCTGGCATCGATCAATGTCCCGGCCTTGGTGATCGCGGGTGAACTGGATCAGGGAACGCCGATCGACATGTCGCAAACACTGGCGGACGGCATTCCCAACGCCAGGCTGGAGATACTACACGCCGCATCCCACCTTAGCTACATCGAGCAGCCGGATGCTTTCAGCCACGCCGTAAGCACCTTCATCGCGGATCTGTAGACCAAAAGGCGCTACACGCACGGCTCCATGAGCCGTGCGTGGGCCGGATCTAAGGTCAGACGCCTGGGTCGCGCACTTTGTCGATCTTGTCGAATTCGACGTTGAAGAACGCGCCGCCGCTGGCCTCGGCCTTGCGGATATAAACCGTTTGCACGATATCGCGGGTACCCGCATCGATGCTCACCGGGCCGCGCACGCTGGTCCACTCCATGCCCTTCATCGCCGCCAGCAGCTTGTCGCCGTTGCTGTCGCCAGCGGTCTTCTTGAGTGCCGCATACAGCAAATGCATGCCGTCATACGCGCCGACCGAATGGAAGTTGGGCCGCATTCCCTTGTTCGCTTTGCCGAACGCCTCGACATACGCCTTGTTTTCCGCCGACGGATGCGCGGCCGAATAATGATGGCTGCTGACGACACCCGCCGCTGCCGGGCCGATGCTTGCCATCAGGTCGTCGTCCAGCACATCGCCGGTGCAGATCAAACGGATGCCGGCGCCGGCAAGACCGCGCTCGGTGAACTGCTTGAGCACCGCCGCCCCCTCGCCCGACGGCACAAATACAAACAGCGCATCCGGTTTCAAGTCCTTGACCTTGGCCAGGAACGGCGCGTAGTCGGGATTGCGCAACGGCGCCCGCAGGCTCTCGACCACCTTGCCGCCACCCGCGTTGAAATCCTTGACGAACACCTTCTCCGCGTCCAGCCCCGGACCGTAGTCGCTCACGAGCGTCACGACGGTCTTCATCTTGTTTTTGGCAGCCCATTGCGCCATCGGCGCTGTCACCTGCGCCAGTGTAAAGCCGGTGCGCACGATGTACGGCGAGCGCTGTGGAATCACCGACGTCGCTGCGGCCATTACGATCATCGGCACCTTGGCCTGCGTGGCCACCGGCGCGGCGGCGAAGGCCAGCGGTGTCAGGCCGAAGCCGGCCAGCACCTGCACCTTGTCGCGCGAGACCAGTTCCTGCGCCAGCCGCTTGGTGACATCCGGCGCCACGCCGCCATCGTCCTTGAGGAGGATTTCGACCTGGCGGCCGGCGACGGTGGCGCCGTTCTGCTGCATGAACAGCTTGACGGCGGCCTCGATCTGGCGGCCGGTGGAAGCGAACGGTCCGGACATCGGCACGATCAGGCCCACCTTCAACGGCTCGGCGGCGGCGGCGACCGCCGGCAGCACGCCGGCGGACAAGGCAGCCGCACCCAGCAGGATGTGGCGGCGATGCGTATTGATATTCTCTGGCATGGTGTCTCCTTCTTGTTTTTTATAGGTCGAGCACGAGGGTCGGGCTTTTGGAACGGGAACAGCAAGGGGTGAACTGGTCGTTGGCCGCCTGTTCTTCTTCGGTCAGATACAAATCGCGGTGATCGGGCACGCCGTCGATGACGCGCGTCAGGCATGTGCCGCACACACCCTGTTCGCACGATGCCGCCACGAACACGCCGGCGTCGCGCAGCACCTGCATCACGGTGACTCCCGCAGGAACAGTGTAGCGCGCACCGGTGGACGATAGCTTGACGTCGAAGGCCTGGTCGCCACCAGTATCGATGGCGGCAGCGCCAAAGTACTCCAGATGCAGCTGCGCTTCCGGCCACTTGTGCGCGGCGGCCGTCGCCTTCACGTAGTCGATAAAGCCGCCCGGCCCACAAAAGTAGATGTGGGTCTCGCGGTCCAGCTCCGTCAGCAGCGCCGCCAGGTCGAGTTTTTGTTGGGGCGCGCCGCTATCGTAGTGAAATTGCACCTGAGCGGCGAACCGCGAAGCTGCGATGCGCTCGCGGAAGGCGGCACGCTCGGGCGAGCGTGCGCAATAATGCATCGCGAAGTCCGCGCCCTGCGCCGACAGCGCTTCCGCCATCGCCAGCAACGGCGTCACGCCGATACCTCCGGCCAGCAGCAGGCTGCGTTTGGCTTCCACCAGCGGGAAGTGATTTTTCGGGGGGCTGATGGTCAGCGCCGCGCCGGCCCGGATATTCTCGTGCATGCCCAGCGATCCGCCGCGCGACGCCGGATCGCGCAACACGCCGATCAGATAGCGGTGGGTTTCGTGTGGCGGATTGCACAGCGAGTACTGGCGCACCAGCTCCGGCCCCACGTGCACATCGATATGCGAGCCGGCGCTGAAGGCAGGTAGCGGCGATCCGTCCACGCTCACCAGCTCGTAGCTGCAAATATCCTCTGCTTCGCTGGTGCGGCGCTCGACCCGGACGTTCAGCAGATCGGTGCTCATGCCGCCTGCTCCGGCTTGCGTGACGCGTTCTCCTTCTCCATCCACTGATCCAGCAGGCGTCGCGACTGTACGCCGCCGGCGTCGATGTTCAGCATCAGCAGCTTGCGCTCCGGATGGCGCAGGATGTTTTGCTGCTGCAGTTCCAGCATTTGCTGATCTTCGGCGAAGATCTTGCCCTGGCCCTCGCGTATGGTCGCCGTCAATTCCTTGTCCCCGGGCTTGAAGTTGCGCGCCATGCCCCAGAAGTACCAGTGCGACGTCTCCGTCTCCGGCGTGATGAAATCGACGACGATGCTGGACGCCTTGAATTTGGGATCGGCATCGTAGCCGCCGTTGCCGGCGTGCGCCACGCCCACCTCGATCATCACATGGCTCGGTGGCGTAAAGCGACATACCTGCCAGCGGTCCACCGGCACGTCGTCGGCCAGGCCGTTGCCGCGCAGGGCCGCGCGCCAGAACGGCGGCGCCATGATGTTTTCCATATAGCGGCTGGTGACGACTTCTTCGCCCTCGACGCGGGTGTTCACCGGCGCCTCGTCGATCTCCTTCTGACCGATGCTCGACGCGTGCACATAGGTCTCATGCGTCAGGTCCATCAGGTTATCGATCATCAGGCGGTATTCACATTGAATGTGATACAGGCCGCCGCCGTATGCCCATGCGGGGTTGTCCGCCCATTCCAGGTGATGGATCAGCGCCGGGTCGGCCAGCTCCCTGTCGCCGGTCCAGACCCAGATAAAGCCATAGCGCTCCTCAACCGGATAGCTGCGGATGCAGGGGAAGCCGCGCACACGCTGGCCGGGCATGCTGATGACCTTCCCGTCGCAACCCATCTCCAGGCCGTGGTAACCGCAGACCAGCTGCCCCTCGCGCACGAAACCGAGCGACAACGGCGCGCCGCGATGCGGACAAAAATCCTCGACCGCCGCCACCTTGCCTTCGGCGCCACGGTAAAACACGATTTTTTCGCCGCAGATCTGGCGGCCCAGCGGCTTGCCCTCGATCTCGTCGGGTGTGCAAGCCACGTACCAGGTATTTTTTGGGTACATCTTGTCTCCTTATTGATTTTGCGCTTAACATTCAGTGCACTGAATATCGTAAAGTATAGACTGGAAAACCAAGAAGTAAACATCAGGGTCCAACTCTTTTTTTATTGCGCCGCACCAGCAGAGAACACGCCATGCCAGAAACCGAAAGCGCTTTAACCAACCTATACGAGCATCCCGGCCACCTCCTGCGCCGGGCGCAGCAGATATCAGTCTCGATGTTTTACGACGAGATGGGCGCAGAACTGACGCCGGTGCAGTACGCGATGCTGCGCAACCTGGCCGGCAATCCCGGCGTCGACCAGGTGTCGCTGTCAGCCCGCAGCGGCATCGACACCTCCACCGGCGCCACCGTGTGCGCCCGGCTGGAGGAGAAAGGCCTGTTGGAGCGTAAGGTGATTCCAACCAATCGCCGCCAGCGCGCACTGACCATCACCGAAACCGGCCAACAGCTGCTGGACGATATGATCCCCGGTGCCCAGCGGCTGCGCCGCCGCCTTCTGGCGCCGCTGACCAGCGAGGAACAGCTCAAGTTCATGGAGCTGCTCACCAAGCTGGTACAGCAAAATAATGAGCAAAGCCGGGCGCCGCTGACCGCGTCCGCGGGCGCGCCGGCATCAGCCGAAGCGAAATTTGCGGACACCGCCCCCGTCCAAAACCGAGACTAGGCGACCGACACCAGCTTATCGAGCTTGTCGCCGTCGGCAAGCAGGCTGGCACTGTCCGAGTCGTGCACGATGCGGCCGCGATCGAGCACGATGGCGCGCCTGGTCAGCGACAGCGCCAGGCGCGCATGCTGCTCCACCACGATCACCGACATGCCCTCTTCCTCCACCAGCTTGCGGATCACCCGCACCAGCTCCTGTACGATGATCGGCGCCAGGCCTTCCATCGGTTCGTCCAGCAGCAGGATGCGCGGATTGGTCATCAGGGCGCGCGCGATCGCCACCATCTGCTGCTCGCCGCCGGACAACTGGTTGCCCATGTTGGCGCGGCGCTCGAACAGGCGCGGGAAAATCTGATACACCTTCTGCAGATTCCACGGGCCGGGGCGGGCGACCACGGTCAGGTGCTCCTCCACCGTCAGCGACGGGAACATATGACGTTCCTGCGGCACCCAGCCCAAACCTGAGCGCGAGCGCTTGTGCGTCGGCATGCGCGCGATGTCATTGCCGTCCCAGCGAATCCCGCCGCCGTGCAGCCGCGTCAATCCCATCAGCGTGACCAGCAGGCTGGTTTTGCCAACGCCATTGCGGCCCAACAGCGCCAGGCTGTCGCCTTCATTCATCGTGAACGACACATCTTCCAGCACGATAGACTCGCCATAGCCGGCGGTGACTTTATCGAGCGCCAATAACTCACGCATGTTCGGCCTCCCCCAGGTAGACTTCCTTCACTCGCGGGTCCGCCGCGATTTGTTCCGGCGTGCCCTCGGTCAGCACCTTCCCGCCGACCATCACGGTGATGCGGTCGGCGAAGCGGAACACCAGCCCCATATCGTGTTCGATGAAGAGCACCGTCACATCGCGCGGCAGTTGCGTCAGCACTTCGAACAATTCCTTGCTCTCGGCCGAAGGGATGCCGGCCGCAGGTTCGTCCAGCAGCAGGATGCGCGGCCTGGTCGCCAGCGCCAGCGCGATTTCCACCAGCCGCTGCTTACCGTACGCCATGCTGCGGGTGATGCTGTTGGCCTGGTCGGTCAGCTTCAGAGTGGCCAGCAGCGCCATCGACTCGTCGATGACTTCCGGATGGTTCTCCACCGTCTTGTACCAGACCGACTGCAGGCCGCGGCGCTCGCTGATGGCCAGCGCCACCGATTCCAGCACCGTCATCCCCGCGAACAGGGTATTGAGCTGGAAGGTGCGCGTCATGCCGCGATGTACGCGCTCGTGCTGCGGCAGGTTGGTGATGTCTTCTCCACCCAGAAAAACCTTGCCGCTGCTGGGCATGAAGCCGCCCGTCAGCAGGTTGATGAAGGTGGTCTTGCCGGCGCCGTTGGGGCCGATCAGCGCATGGCGCGCGCCCGGTTCGAAGGTCAACGTCACGTCGCTGTTGGCGACGAATCCGCCCCAGCGCTTGCCCAGGCCTTCGGTGCGCAGTGTGGTGTCCTTGCTCATGCCTGCTCCTTACGGGATGGTTTGAAACGCTGGGCGATCTTCTCCAGGCCACCGAGGATGCCGCCGCGCGCGAACAGCACGATCAGCACCAGCAGCAGGCCGATATAAAACTGCCAGTAAGCCGGATTGAGGCCGGCGATATAGTCCTGTGCCACCATGAACACGGCCGCGCCGATCAGCGCGCCGTAAAGACGTCCGGTCCCGCCCAGCACCAGCATGATCAGCAACTCGGCCGAGCGCGGGAAGCCCAGCACATCGAGTCCGACGAACTGCGTGGTTTGCGCCAGCAGTGCGCCGGCCACGCCGGCAATGGCCGCAGCGACCGTGAAGATGGCGATCAGGCGGCGGTTGACGTTGACGCCCAGCGAGGGCATGCGGCGCACGCCTTCGCGGATGCCGATCAGGCTCAGACCAAACGGCGACTTGACCACGCGGCGCAGCACCACGAACAGGATGAACAGCACGGCAAAGCTGTACCAGAAGGCCACCGTTCCATTCAAGTCGAATTCGAACACGCCGAACAGCTTGCCGACCATCATGCCGGACAGACCATCGACACCACCGGTGATGAACGAGGCCTTGTTGGCCGCTTCGTGCAGCATCAGGCAGATGCCCATGGTGACCATCAAGCGCGTCAAATCCTGCCCGCGCACCACCAGGAACGATGTGACGAAGCCGAACACGCCCGCCACCACCGCGCCGGCCAGCAGGCCGCTCAACGGCTCGCCCCAGCCATGGACCGCCAGCAGGCCGGCGGTGTACGCGCCCAACCCGAAGAAGGCCGCATGTCCGAGCGAGACGATACCGGCGTAGCCGAGGATCAGATCCAGCGACAGCGCAAACAGGCCGATGATCATGATCTGGCTGATCAGCACCAGATAACCGGGGAAGGCGAAGTAGGCAATCACCGGCAACAGCCAGAAGACGATTTCCAGCGGCTTCCATCGATCGTTCGGCAGATTCAATTGGCGTTTCTGGATTGGCGTCATAACGTTCTTCGCGATGGGAATAGCTGCGGTTTCAGTAAAAGCGTTCATGCTTTCCTCCTTACCAGGCCAGCCGGGAAGACGATCAGCAGCACCACCATCAGTGCGTAGATGACAAAGGCGCCGACTTCGGGCACATAGTATTTGCCGGCGACGTCGAACACGCCCAGTATCAGGGCGGCCAGCAGCGGCCCCTTGATGGTGCCGGCGCCACCCACCGCCACGACGAGCAGGAAGTAGACCATGTACTTGATCGGGAAAGTCGGGTCGAGGCCCAGTACGTCGACGCCAAGGCCGCCGCCAAGGCCGGCCAGGCCGGAACCCAGCGCGAAGGTCAGGCTGAACACCAGGCTGACGTTGATGCCAAGTCCGGCCGACGCGGTTTGATTGTCGACCGATGCGCGGATCTGCGCGCCGAAGCGCGTACGCTCGATCAACAGTCCAAGCGCAATGGTGATCAGCACCACGACGCCGATCAGGAACAGCCGGTAGGCGCCCACGTCCAGTCCAAACAGCGACACTTGTCCATGCAGCCACGCCGGCAAGGTGACCGGCTGCTGCGTCGGTCCGAAGAAGAAGGTGGCCGCCGCCACGGACATGAAGGTCAAGCCGATGGAGAACAGCACCTGATCCAGGTGGCTGGCCTTATACAGCCGGCGATACAGCAACCGCTCCAGCACCAGCCCCACCACGGCCGAAGCGATAAACGCCAGCGGCAGCGATGCCAGGAACGGCACGCCAAGGCGTGACAGCAGCATCACGCTGACATACCCGCCCAGCATCGCGAAAGCGCCGTGAGCCAGGTTGATAAAGTTCATCATCCCCATCGTGACGGACAGGCCGACGCTGATGAGAAAAAGGAGGCTGCCATAGGCGATGCCGTCAAACAGCACGCCTGCAAGATTCCCTAGCATGGCTGCCTCCGTCGATACGCAAGGCGCTCGTCGGCGCCGTTTTTTTGCTTGTTCATTTTGTCTCCTGCACTTTTATTCACTTTGAATCGCCGCCGCTTCAGACCCTTTCGATGATCATCGCGATACCCTGCCCCACGCCGATGCACATCGTGCACAGCGCGTAGCGGCCACCGGTGCGTTGCAGCTGATAGGTGGCGGTGGTGACCAGGCGCGCACCGCTCATGCCCAGCGGATGGCCCAGCGCGATCGCGCCGCCGTAAGGGTTCACGCGCGGATCGTCGGCGTTCAAACCGAGTTCGCGCAGCACGGCCAGGCCTTGCGCGGCAAACGCCTCGTTCAATTCGATCAGGTCCATCTGCTCCAGGGTCAACCCGGTCTGGCGCAGCAGTTTTTGCACCGCCGGCACCGGGCCTATGCCCATCACGCGCGGCGCCACGCCGGCGGTGGCCATGCCGACGATGCGCGCGAGCGGTTTCAGTCCGTGCTTTTGCATGGCGTCGCCGCTGGCGATCAGCAGTGCGCAGGCGCCGTCGTTGATGCCCGAAGCATTACCGGCGGTGACGCTGCCGTCTGGCCGCACCACGCCTTTGAGCTTGGCCAGCGCCTCCATGGTCGTCGCGCGCGGATGCTCGTCCTGCGCAAAGGCCACCGGGTCGCCTTTCTTTTGCGGGATAGCGACTGGCACGATCTCGCTATCGAAAAAGCCTTGCGCGATTGCGGCCGCAGCCTTTTCCTGGCTGGCCAGCGCAAACGCATCCTGATCGACACGACTGACGCCAAAATCCTGGGCGACGTTTTCCGCCGTCTCCGGCATCGTGTCGGTGCCGTAGGCTTCCTTCATCTTCTTGTTGACGAAACGCCAGCCCATTGTCGTATCCTGCAGCGAGGCGCTACGCGAGAACGCAGAATCGGCCTTGCCCATGACGAAAGGCGCACGTGTCATCGATTCCACGCCGCCGGCAATCATCAGGCAAGCGTCGCCGGCCTGGATCGCGCGCGCCGCCGTGCCGACTGCATCCATACCGGAGCCGCACAGGCGGTTCAGCGTGGTGCCGGGCACCTGCTCCGGCAACCCGGCCAGCAGCGCCGACATGCGCGCCACGTTGCGGTTATCCTCGCCCGCCTGGTTGGCGCAGCCGTAGATCACATCGTCCACCTGGTCCCACTGCACGCCGGGATTGCGCTGCATCAGTTCGCGCAGCGGCACCGCGCCAAGGTCGTCTGCCCGCACGTCCTTCAGCGCGCCGCCATAGCGGCCGATCGGGGTGCGGATCGCGTCGCAGATATAAGCTTCGTTCATGTTTCGGTCCTCGCTTTAAATTCCATGTACTTAAATGTATGTATTAGATTCGGTTGGTGGCGACCGGCGGCGGCAGCAGTTTGGTGGCGGTGGCTGCCTGCAGCTCGTCGAACGTCAGTCCGGGCGCCATCTCGCGCACCGCCAAACCGTCCGGCGTTACATCCAGCACGGCCATGTCGGTGTAGATGCGGTTGACGCAGGCGACACCGGTTAGTGGATAAGTGCACTGATCGACAATTTTACTGTCGCCGGTCTTGGTCAGGTGGTCCATCATCACGAACACCTGCTTGGCGCCGATCGCCAGATCCATCGCGCCGCCCACCGCCGGTATCGCGTCCGGCGCGCCGGTGTGCCAGTTGGCCAGGTCGCCGCGCTCGGACACCTGGAAGGCGCCCAACACGCAGACGTCCAGATGGCCGCCGCGCATCATCGCGAACGAATCGCCGTGGTGGAAATAGGCGCCGCCGGTCAGCAGGGTCACCGGCTGCTTGCCGGCGTTGATCAGGTCTTCGTCCTCTTCGCCCGGCTCGGGGGCTGGACCCATGCCCAGCAGGCCGTTCTCGCTGTGCAGGAACACCTCGCGCTCGGGCGGCAGATAATTGGCCACCTTGGTCGGCAAGCCGATGCCGAGGTTGACGTAAGCGCCTTCGGGGATGTCCTGCGCCACGCGGGCCGCGATCTGGTCGCGGCTAAATCGGTTACTGATACTCACGCCGCCTCCTGCACCACGCGTTGAACGAATATGCCCGGGGTGACGATCACTTCCGGATCGAGTTCGCCGAGGGGAACCACCTTGCGCACCTGCGCGATCGCCACCTTGGCCGCCATCGCCATGATCGGGCCAAAATTGCGTGCGGTCTTGCGGTATACCAGATTACCCCAGCGATCGCCCTGCAGCGCCTTGATCAGCGCGAAGTCGGCGTGGATCGGCGACTCCAGCACGTAATGGCGGCCGTCGATCAGACGCGTTTCCTTGCCCTCGGCTAGCAACGTGCCGTAGCCGGTCGGCGTGAAAAACCCGCCGATACCGGCGCCGGCGGCGCGGATTCGCTCCGCCAGATTACCCTGCGGTGTCAGTTCCAGCTCGATCTCGCCGGCCCGATATAGCGCGTCGAAGTGCTGCGAGTCGGCCTGGCGCGGGAACGAGCAAATGATCTTGCGCACCCGCTTAGCCTTGAGCAGCGCGGCCAGTCCGGTTTCGCCGTTGCCGGCGTTGTTGTTGACGATGGTGAGCTCGCGCGCGCCCTGCGCGATCAGCGCGTCGATCAGCGCCGATGGCATGCCCGCGTTGCCGAAGCCACCGATCATGACGGTTGCGCCGTCGTGGATGTCGGCCACCGCGCGCTCCAGTGATTCAAATGTTTTATCGATCATATCTCTGCCTTGATGATGCGTCGCATGTCATTCTTTTACTTGTCATGCTCAGCCTGTCGTTTTGTGCGATAATCGAACTAATGATTGATTACCGCACACCCAGTGTAGAACTTGCGCACGCCGTGGTCAAGAAAAAACGCCAATCAAATCCACCGTCTGCATTAAAATCACCCCATGTCAAAAGCCAATACCACCGAAACCAGCGCCGTCGAGCCGGATGATGAGCGCGAGCCAACCATCGCCGAGCAGATCGACGCGATGACCGATCCCAGTTTCATGACGTCCCTCGCCCGCGGCCTGGCCGTGGTGCAGGCCTTCAGCGATTCGCGCAAGCCGCAGACCATCGCCAACATCAGCCAGAAGACCGGCATTCCGCGCGCCGCGGTGCGCCGCTGCCTGCACACGCTGCGCGAACTTGGTTATGTGGACGCCGAACTGAATAATTTCTCGCTGCGCCCCAAAGTGCTCACGCTCGGCTACTCCTACCTGTCGTCGACGCCGTTGACGGTGTCGGCCCAGCCCTACCTGAACGACATCAGCCGCACCTTGAACGAATCGAGTTCGATGGCGGTGCTCGACGACGGCGAGGTGCTGTATGTCGCGCGCGCGGCCACCTCGCGGGTGATGTCGGTGGCGCTCAACACGGGCAGCCGTTTGCCGGCCTATTGCACCTCGCTTGGCCGCGTGATGCTGACGCATCTGCCGGCCGCTGAGCTGGAACAGTATCTCGCCAGGACCAAGCTGCGCGCGATGACCGAGAACACGGTCGTCAACCAGAAGCGCCTGCGCGAAATCCTGGCCGACGTGCGGCGCGACGGTTACGCGATCAACGACGAGGAGCTGGAACTGGGGTTGCGCTCGATCGCGGTGCCCGTGCGCGGCGCCTCCGGGCAGGTGCTGGCGGCGCTGAATGTGGGTGCGCAGGCGGCCAGGGTCAGCGTCAAACAGCTGGAGAAGGAGTTTCTTCCGGTGCTGCTGCGCGGCGCGCAGGAATTGGCGATTCTGCTGCCGTAGTGTGCCGGGTGCTTGTGGTGACGCCGGCATGGCGGATTACGCTACGCTAATCCGCCCTACGTGTCTCCACGATGGATCGACCGCCAACACCGCCCCCCAGCCGACGCATTCCACGGTTCCAAATATTCACGCGATCGGCCGGCGGCCGATGCGCACCACGCTTCCACGTAGATACCGTCTTGATCGTCAAGACTGAATGGCAAAATTTTCATCGTAAGCCCGTCCAGTCTTGACGACACCGAAGCACAAATGTGCGAGCTTGCGCATGGCGGCCCCAATGGCCGACATTT
>Ga0308163_10001601_pt1 | contig 23685 bp, 19 predicted proteins | sample PhyTR1_FD_201037 | JGI IMG/M metagenome (GOLD analysis project Ga0308163, IMG submission 201037) | Phyllosphere microbial communities from UC Gill Tract Community Farm, Albany, California, United States - DLSLT.R1 | ecosystem: Host-associated > Plants > Phyllosphere > Unclassified | place: USA... | reverse complement strand
ATGATGTTCGCCATCTCGCTGGGTTTCCTGGCGCTGCTTGGCTACCTGAAAAACCAGGTGTGGTTCTACACCGGCCTCGGCGTCGACCCGCTGCTGCTGCCCGGCCAGGGCAACGACGCCATGGTGCTGCTGCTGTTCATGCTGGTGCTGCCGGTGTTCACCTTCCTGTTCAGTCCGCTGACGTCGATCGGTTCGCGCAAGCACGAGTTCGAAGCCGACGCCTTTGCCGCCAAGCACACCGATTCGCGCGACCTGGTGTCGGCGCTGGTCAAGATGTACGAGGACAACGCCTCGACCCTGACGCCGGACCCGCTGCACTCGGCGTTCTACGACTCCCACCCGCCGGCCAGCGTGCGCATCCGGCATCTGAACGCGGCGGCCGCATGATCGCTACCCACGCCGACCTGCTCAACGGCCACAGCCGGCCCGCGAAACAGGCGCTGACCGCCGACGAGGCCGCGCGCCTGCTCACGATTGTGCCGGGCTGGTCGCTGGAAGACGGCAAACTGTGCCGCACTTTCGGCTTTCTCAATTACTATCGCACCATGGCCTTCGTCAATGCGCTGGCCTACCTGAGCCACGCCGAAGACCACCACCCGGAAATGACCGTGACTTATAAAAACTGCACCGTGCGCTACGATACCCATTCGGTCAACGATGGCCGTGGCGGCCTGTCGGACAACGACTTCATCTGCGCGGCCAAGGCCGGCGCGCTGTTCGACACGATGGCGGTCACCGCATGAGCCAGGCCCCGGACAAACTGGTGGCGACCATCATCGCCGCCCACGGCCGCCATTATCTGGCCGAGGCCGGCGGCGTCAAACTGCAATGCGTCACGCGCGGCAAGAAGACCAACGTCGCCGTCGGCGACATCGTCAATGTCACCATGACCTCGCCCGACCAGGGCGTGATCGACAAGATCGACGAGCGCAAAACGCTGCTGTACCGCTCGGACCAGTACAAATCCAAGCTGCTGGCGGCCAACCTGACGCAGCTGTTCATCGTCGTCGCCACCGAACCCGGCTTTGCCGACGACCTGGTGTCGCGCTCGCTGGTGGCGGCCGAGGCGGCCGGCATCCAGGCCCGCCTGATCCTCAACAAGACCGACGTCACCGAGTCCCTGGCGCGCACCCGCGAGCGGCTGCAGCCGTACGCCTCGCTCGGCTATCCGGTGCACGAAGTGTCGGCCAAGGCGTATCCGGACGAGGCGCTGGCCATATTAAAACCGCTGCTGGCGGGCCAGTCGTCGATCCTGATCGGCCAGTCCGGCATGGGCAAATCGTCGCTGATCAACCTGCTGGTGCCGGACGCCGACATCGCCGTGCGCGAAATCTCCGCCGCGCTCGACACCGGCAAGCACACCACGACCTTCACGCGGCTGTACCAGTTGCCGGAGCTGGGCCCCGGCTCTTCCATTATCGATTCGCCCGGTTTCCAGGAATTCGGCCTGTACCATCTCAGCGAAGGCATGCTTGAGCGCGCGTTCGTCGATTTCGCGCCCTATCTCGGACATTGCAAGTATTACAATTGTCGCCATCTGATCGAGCCGCAATGCGCCATCCTGGCAGCCGTCGCCGAGGGCAAGATCACCAAGATGCGTCATACGCTATACGGTCAACTGTTGCACGAATCGTCGCAAACACTGTATTAACCAGTCTGATTCACCCTGCGAGCCATGTTTTGCGTGGCCCGTGCACACGATATCCGGTTTGGCGATTATAATTCTCAAGGGAAATTATGAGTGCATTTCCATTAACAGTTATCTAACGTGCGGTCCGGGGATCATCGATGGAAATGTTTGCGCTCGACGATGCAGTATCGCAGTGGGAGACCGCCCTGCCGACCTTGCGCGGGCCGGCCCGGCTGCCGGTATTAGTGCCGCTGGCCTGGCACCTGCGCCAGCGCGACAGCGCGCGCGCCGTCGCCCTCGCCGACGAAGGGCTACAACTACTGCCCGACACCACCTTGGCGCCCGAGGCGCGGACACTGACCGCGGCGCGGCTGCGGCTGGTGGAAACCGAGGCGGACTGGCTTGCGGGCCGCCTGCCGCAAGCGGAAGCCAAGGCCGCCGGCATCGCCGCGCAGTTGCACGAGATTGACGACCTGCGTGGCTGCGCCGACACCCACTGGCTGCGCGCCTGGATCGCCATCGATGGCGGGGACCATCCGGGCGGCATCGCCCACCTCAACCAGATGGCTGCCATCGCCGCGCAGGCTGGCGACACCGAACGCGTCGCCATCGCCGAAGCCACCATCGCGCGCTGGGCCGTCATCGAGGACATGCGCGCCGCCGAACAGCGCTGGGGCACCCACTTCGACCACTTCCAGCACCATCTTGTCGCCGACGCCGGCGCCACGGTGCAACCGGCCGCGCCGATCGCCCCCATGGAACAGGGCGTGGCCGCGTGGATCGGCGACTTCTTCGGCACCCGCGCCAGCCAGGGCGGCCACTATGGCGCCGCCGCCGGCCACTTCATCCGCGCCTACGAGGCCGCGCGCGCCACCGGCCAACTGCGCGCGGCCATCACCGCAGCCGTCAACGTCGGCGTCGATTTCGCCATCCTGCACGACCACCACGCCGCGCTCGACTGGCTGCAACGCGCGCTCGACCTGGCGCGTCCAACCGGCTGGCCGCGCAGCGTCGGCGCGTGCCTGTCGCACACGGCCGACATCATGCGCCGCCTGGGCCGGCTCGACGCCAGCGCCGAACTGCTAGCCGAAGCGCTGGCGGTGCTGGCGCCGCTGCCGGCCGGCCGCAGCTACGCCTCGGCGCTGCATTTCCTGGGCGACCTGTCGCTCGAGCGCGCCGACTACACCGCCGCGCTGGACGCCTTCAGCGGGCTGGAACAGCGCGCCGCCGCGTTGCGCCAGGTCGACCTGCACAGCATCGCCCGCCGCGGCCAGGCCCACGCGCTGTGCTTCCTCGACCGTCCGCAGGAAGCGCTGGACACCGCCGCCCACGCCATCGACCTGGCCACCGCCCAGGACCACCTGGACAACCACGTGGCCGCGTTGCGGGTGCTGTCGGAGATCCATGCGCGCCACCCGCTGCCGGCGCCGCCCGGCATGACCGAGCCCAACGCCACCCTGCACTATCTGCACCGGGCGCTGGCGGTGGCCTCGCGCATCGACGGCTTAACGCTGCCGGGCGACCTGCTCGACGCGCTCGGCGCCCAGTACGCCGGCATTGGCGATTACGCCCAAGCCTACGCCTCGGCGCTGGCGGCGGCCGCCGCGCGCGCCAAGACCCACGGCCAGGAGGCCACCAACCGCGCCATCGCCATGCAAGTGCACCACCAGACCGAGCGCGCCCGCGCCGAGGGCCTGCACCACCGCCTGCTGGCCGCGTCCGAGGCGCACCGCGCCGAACTGCTGCTGCAAACCACCGCCACGCTCGAGCGCCTGTCGGTGATCGGCCGCGAGATCACCACCCACCTCGACGCCGCCGCCATCTTCGCCGCGCTCAACGCCCACGTGCAGGCGCTGCTGCCGGCCAATACCTTCGCCATCTATCTGTGCGACCCCGGCTTCGACACCCTGAGCCGCGTGTTCGGCGTCGAGAACGGCGAACCGCTGGCCAACAACACCATCGCCGTCGACAATCCGCGTGCCAACGCCGCGCGCAGCCTGCGCGAGCGCGTCGAGATCTACGTCGACGACGCCGGCCCGGACGACATTTTCCTCGCGCCCGGCACCGAACTGATGTCGTGCGCGCTGTACGTGCCGCTGCTGGTGGGCGAACGCACGCTGGGCGTGATGACGGTGCAGGCGGCCCGCGCCCGCGCCTACGGCGAGCGCGAACGGCTGATTTTCCGCACCTTGTGCGCCTACGGCGCCATTGCGCTGGACAACGCCCAGGCCTACCGCCAGTTGCAGGACGCGCAGACGCAGCTGGTGTCGCAGCAAAAGCTGGCGGCGCTGGGTGCGCTGATGGCCGGCGTCGCCCACGAACTGAACACGCCGATCGGCAACAGCCTGCTGATCGCCAGCACCCTGCACCAGAAGACCGAGGAGCTGGCGCTGCGCCTAACCGGCCCGGGGCTGCGCCGCTCCGACCTGTCCACCTACCTCGACGACGCCGTCGCCGCCCACGCCCTCGTCATGCGCGGGCTCACCAGCGCGGCCGACCTGGTCAACAGCTTCAAACAGGTCGCGGTCGACCGCACCACCGAGCAGCGCCGCCGCTTCGACCTGCAGCAGGTGGCCACCGAGGTCATTGCCACGATGATGAACCGGGTGCGCGCCGGCGGCCACCGCATCGAGGTCGAGGTGCAAGCCGATATCACCATGGACAGCTACCCCGGCCCGTTGGGCCAGGTCATCGCCAATTTCATCAACAACGCGTTGCTGCATGCGTTCGGCGGCGCCAACGCCGGCCCCGGCAACGGCGACCGCGGCGGGCGCATGTGGCTGCGCGCCGCCGCGCCGGCCGACGGCAAAGTGACCCTGGTGTTCGGCGACAACGGCGCCGGCATCGCCCCCGAACACATGTCGCGCATCTTCGATCCCTTCTTCACCACCAAGCTGGGCCAGGGCGGCAGCGGGCTGGGATTGTCGATCAGTTACAATATCGTCACGTCGGTGCTGGGCGGGCAGATCACGGTCCACAGCGCCCCCGGTGGCACCGCGTTCACGCTGGAGCTGCCGTTGACGGCGCCGGCGCCGACGCCCGGGGCGCCCCCGATCTACCGTTAACGTCCAACCCGGCAAGCATTGAACGGTAGGCATGCGTCACCGCTTAAGGGTCGTACCCCGTACGGGGTACGACCCTGCGTGGGGGTGCGGGTCTAAAAACGCCGTTCAGAACAGCACAATCTGCGGCAATCCGCCCCTTTGGCCGAATTGCCTTTATAATTGTCAGGCTCAGCCGGCCGCGCATCCAGTCACGGGCCAGTTCACCTGTCAGTTGTCATTATGCCTATCCAAAAACCGATCAAGCATTACCTGCAGTTTTCCGACTTCACGTTGGCCGAATACGAATACGTCATCGAGCGCGCGCACCTGATCAAGCGAAAGTTCAAAAACTACGAGATCTATCACCCGCTGATCGACCGCACGCTGGTGATGGTGTTCGAGAAGAACTCCACCCGCACCCGCCTGTCGTTCGAGGCCGGCATGCACCAGCTGGGCGGCGCCGCCATCTACCTCAACACGCGCGATTCCCAGCTTGGTCGCGGCGAGCCGGTGGAAGACGCCGGCCAGGTGATAAGCCGCATGTGCGACATCATCATGGTGCGCACCTTCGGCCAGGACATCATCGAGCGCTTCGCCGCCCATTCGCGCGTGCCGGTGATTAACGGCCTGACCAACGAGCACCACCCTTGCCAGGTGTTTGCCGACATCTTCACCTTCTACGAGCACCGCGGTCCGATCGCCGGCAAAACCGTGGCCTGGATCGGCGACGCCAACAACATGCTGTATTCGTGGCTGCAGGCGGCCGAGGTGTTCGGCTTCCACGTCAACGTCTCCACGCCCAAGGGCTACGACATGGACATGTCGCTGGTGTCGACCGACCGCTACACCTTCTTCGCCAACCCGTCGGACGCCTGCGAAGGCGCGCACCTGGTCAACACCGACGTCTGGACCAGCATGGGCTACGAAGAGGAAAACGCCGCCCGCATCAAAGCCTTCGACGGCTGGATCGTCGACGGCGCCAAGATGGCGGGCGCCGCGCCGGACGCGCTGTTCATGCACTGCCTGCCCGCCCACCGCGGCGAGGAAGTGGCCGCCGAGGTGATCGACGGCCCGCAGTCGGTGGTCTGGGACGAGGCGGAAAACCGCCTGCACATCCAGAAGGCGCTGATCGAATACTTGCTGCTCGGCCGCGTCGACGGGCAGTGATCCCCCGCAGTGATCCCAACATAAAACCTATAACACTTCACCTCCATTGGAACTAGCATGAGCGATATTAAAAAAGTAGTCCTCGCCTACTCGGGCGGCCTCGATACCTCCGTCATCCTCAAATGGCTGCAGGATAACTACCAGTGCGAAATCGTCACCTTCACCGCCGACCTGGGTCAGGGCGAGGAACTCGAGCCGGCGCGCGCCAAGGCGATCAAATTCGGCATCAAGCCGGAGAACATCTACATCGACGACGTGCGCGAGGAGTTTGTCCGCGACTTCGTGTTCCCGATGTTCCGCGCCAATACCGTGTATGAAGGCGAATACCTGCTGGGCACCTCGATCGCCCGTCCGTTGATCGCCAAGCGCCTGATCGAAATCGCCAACGAGACCGGCGCCGACGCCATCTCGCACGGCGCCACCGGCAAGGGCAACGACCAGGTGCGCTTCGAACTGGGCGCCTATGCGCTCAAGCCGGGCGTGAAGATCATCGCTCCGTGGCGCGAATGGGACCTGCTGTCGCGCGAAAAACTGCTGAAATACGCGGAAGACGCGGGCATCGACATCGACATGAAGCACAAGAACGGCGGCGCGCCGTACTCGATGGACGCCAACCTGCTGCACATCTCGTTCGAAGGCCGCCACCTGGAAAACCCGAGCGCCGAAGCCGAGGAAACCATGTGGCGCTGGAGCGTGAGCCCGGAGAACGCGCCCGACCAGGCCGAGTACCTGGACCTGGAATACGAGCGTGGCGACATCGTCGCCATCAACGGCGTGCGCATGTCGCCGGCCACCGTGCTGACCGAACTCAATCGCCTCGGCGGCAAGCATGGCATCGGCCGTCTGGATCTGGTGGAAAACCGCTACGTCGGCATGAAGTCGCGCGGCTGCTATGAAACCCCGGGCGGCACCATCATGCTCAAAGGCCACCGCGCCATCGAGTCGATCACCCTGGACCGCGAAGTGGCCCACCTGAAGGACGACCTGATGCCGCGCTACGCGTCGATGATCTACAACGGCTACTGGTGGGCGCCGGAGCGCGTCGCGCTGCAAACGCTGATCGACCACACCCAGGCCACCGTCAACGGCTGGGTACGCGTCAAGCTCTATAAGGGCAACGTCATCGTCGTCTCGCGCGACTCGAAGACCGACTCGCTGTTTGATATGAACATCGCAACCTTCGACGAGGACGGCGGCGCCTACAACCAGGCCGACGCCGGCGGCTTCATCAAACTGAACGCGCTGCGCATGCGCATCGCCGCCAACGCGCGCCTCAAGCGCGGACAATAAAACGGCTCGTGGCGCGGCTTATTCGCCACGCTTGATGCCGAAACGGGCCGCTGAATCAGCGGCCCGTTTTTTTTGTCCTCCACAAGGCGCGACAAGATGATACATTGCTTGCACCGCATCATCGTCGTGAAACGCCCATGCTCAAAGACCTCGGTATCAAGACAAAACTCGCCATCGGCTTCGGCGCCATCGTCGCCATCATCCTGTTGCTGTTGCTGGTGGCTTTCACCAATTTCAGCAAGCTCTCGACCGCCAACGAGTGGGACCGCCACACCTTGCAGGTGCTGCTCGAGGCCAAGCAGATCGAAACGGCGCTGGTGCAGATCCAGACCTCCACGCGCGGCTTCATGCTCACCGGCGAGGAGAGCGTGACGGCGCCTATCGCCGCCGAGACCGACGCCGTGCGGCGCCACCAGGCCAACATCGCCACCCTCACCGCTGACAATCCGCGCCAGCAGGAGCGCCTCCGGCGCCTCGCGCCTTTGATCGACGCCTGGATCGAGAAGGTGATCCAGCCGCTGCTCGCCAAACGCCGGGCGCTCAACCAACAGGTCGGCGTGTCGCAGCAGGTGGCCACGTCGGCCGATGTCCTCAACGGCGCCAAGACGATCGCCGACGCGCGCGCGCTGCTCAACGAGGTCAGCGCCGAGGAAAACCGGCTGCTCGCGGAGCGCGCGGCCACCTCGGCCGGGCTGCAGCAAGCCATGTCACTGCTGCTGATCCTCGGCGGCGGCACCTGCGTGGTGCTGGCCACCGGCATCGGCTACGTGATCTCGCGGGCGCTGCTCGGGCCCCTCAACAACCTGACCGAGGCCGTCGGCCGCATCGCCGCCGGCGAGCAGTCGGCGCGCGCGCCGGTGTTGTCGTCCGATGAACTGGGCAAGGTCACCGTCGAATTCAACCGCATGGCGCAGGCCATCCAGGACAGCCAGGCCGACGCGCAGGCCGCCACCGACCTGCTCAAGTCCAAGGTCGATTCGCTGCTGGGCGTGGTGTCGAAGGCCGCCTCGGGCGACCTGACCGGCAAGGTCGAGGTCGCCGGCGCCGACGCCATCGGCCAGCTTGGCCATGGCCTCGACCGCATGTTCGACAACCTGCGCGGTCTGCTCAACAATGTGCAGCGGGCCGGCATCCAGGTCACCACGTCGGCCACCGAGATCGCCGCCTCGGCCAAACAGCAGGAGGCCACCGGCATCGAACAGGCGCAGACCAGCGTCGAGATCCTCAGCACCACCAAACAGATCTCGGCCAACACGGCCGAACTGCTCAAGACGATGGAGGATGCCACCGCCGTCGCCGACTACACCACCAGCGCCACCGCCGAGGCCCAGACCAACCTGCAGCGCATGGACGGCACCATGCAGCACATGGTCACGGCCACCGATTCGATCAACGCCAAGCTGGCCGCGCTGTCGGAAAAGGCATCCAACATCAACAGCGTCCTGATCACCATCACCAAGGTGGCCGACCAGACCAACATCTTGTCGCTCAACGCCGCCATCGAGGCCGAAAAGGCCGGCGACGCCGGGCGCGGCTTCTCGGTCGTGGCTACCGAGATCCGCCGCCTGGCCGACCAGACGTCGGTGTCGACCTGGGACATCGAACAGATGCTCAAGGAGATGCAGTCGGCCGTCTCGGCCAGCGTGATGGGCATGGACAAATTCTCCGAGGAGATCCGCCGCAGCGTCGGCGAGGTGCGCCAGGTGACCGAGCAGCTCTCCGGCGTGATGGACCAGGTGCAGAAACTGGCGCCGCAGTTCGACGCCGTACTGCAGGGGATGCAATCGCAGGCGGTCGGCGCGCAGCAGATCTCCGAGACGATGATGCAGCTGAACGACGCCACCCAGCAGACGGTCGAATCGCTCAAGGCCACCAGCGAGGCGGTGCACCAGCTGCAGTACGCGGCCGGCGACCTGCAAACCAGCGTCGCCAACTTTGCCGTCGCCGCCTAGGCGTGGGACAATGCCGCAGATAATCGGCCCTCAATGTGGCCATAGGAGAAAATGTTGAAGCACTTAAGCATCAAGACCAAACTGTATCTGGGCTTCGGCGCCATCCTGGCCATCATCCTGCTGCTGCTGACGATCGCCTACAACCGCTTCAACAGCCTGTCGGACGCCAACGCGCTTGACCGCCACACGATGGTCGTGATCCAGGCCATCGACAGCCTGCGCAACGATCTGCTGCAAGTGCAGGTGGAGGCGCGCGGCTACTACCTGACCGGCGCGCCGCTGCGCCTCGAGCGCACGCGCAAGGAGCTGCTCGACATTCCCGCCTCGATCCATCGGCTGCAAGGCCTGGTGCGCGACAATCCGCCCCAGCTGGAGCGTTTTAAAAAACTCGAATCGATGATCGACGTCTGGTCCAAGGACGTCATCACCTCGCAACTGGCGATGCGAGAGCAAATGGGCGACAAGCCCGGCGCCGCCGACACCATGGGACGCACGCCGCAACTATCCGGTGGCAATTCGGTCATCGGCGGCGTCTACAAATTCATGAACGACGCGGCCGCCGAGGAAAACCGGCTGCTGGCCGAGCGCAGCGCCGCCTCCGAAACCCTGCAGGCCAGCATGCGGCTGCTGCTGTCGGCAGGCGGCCTGGCGTGCGTGGCGCTGGCGGCACTGGTGGCCTGGCTGCTGGTGCGGGCGCTGACGACGCCCCTCAACAACCTGACCGCCGCGGTCGGGCGCATCGCCGCCGGCGACCAGTCGGCGCGCGCGCCGGTGCTGTCGGCCGATGAATTGGGCAAGGTCAGCATCGAATTCAACCGCATGGCGCAGGCCATCCAGGACAGTCAGGCCAACGAGCAGGCGGCCACCAACCTGCTCAAGTCCAAGGTCGACTCGCTGCTCGGTGTGGTGTCGAAGGCCGCCTCGGGCGACCTGACCGGCCGCATCGAGATCACCGGCGCCGACGCCATCGGCCAGTTGGGCCATGGCCTCGACCGCATGTTCGACAACCTGCGCGGCCTGCTCAACAATGTGCAAAAGGCCGGCATCCAGGTCACCACGTCGGCCACCGAGATCGCCGCCTCGGCCAAGCAGCAGGAGGCCACCGGCATCGAACAGGCGCAGACCAGCGTCGAGATCCTCAGCACCACCAAGGAAATCTCGGCCAACACCATCGAGCTGCTCAAGACCATGGAGGACGCCACCGCCGTCGCCGACTACACCACCAGCGCGACCGCCGAGGCCCAGAACAACCTCAAACGCATGGACGGCACCATGCAGCATATGGTCTCGGCCACCGATTCGATCAACGCCAAGCTGGCCGCGCTGTCGGAAAAGGCGTCCAACATCAACAGCGTTCTGATCACCATCACAAAAGTGGCCGACCAGACCAACATCCTGTCGCTCAACGCCGCCATCGAGGCCGAAAAGGCCGGCGACGCCGGCCGCGGCTTCTCGGTCGTGGCCACCGAGATCCGCCGCCTGGCCGACCAGACGTCGGTGTCGACCTGGGACATCGAACAGATGCTCAAGGAGATGCAGTCGGCCGTCTCGGCCAGCGTGATGGGCATGGATAAATTCTCCGAGGAGATTCGCCGCAGCGTCGGCGAGGTGCGCCAGGTGACCGACCAGCTTTCCGGCGTGATGGACCAGGTGCAGAAACTGGCGCCGCAGTTCGACGCCGTGCTGCAGGGGATGCAGTCGCAGGCGGTCGGCGCGCAGCAAATCTCCGAGACGATGATGCAGCTGAACGACGCCACCCAGCAGACGGTCGAATCGCTCAAGGCCACCAGCGAGGCGGTGCACCAGCTGCAGTATGCTGCCGGCGATTTGCAAACCAGCGTCGCCAACTTCGCGGTCGCGGTCTAGGAACGGTCTGCGCGATGAAACTGCTCGTCTTCCACATCGGTGCCGACCGCTATGGCCTGCGCCTGCGCGACGTGGTGCGCGTGGTGCCGCTGCTCGAGCTCAAACACCTGCCGCTGGCGCCCGACGCGGTGGCAGGCCTGATGGATTACCACGGCCAGTCGGTGCCGGTGATCGATTTGTGCCGCATCAGCGGGCTGCCCGCCGGCGAGGATTATTTCGACACCCGCATCATCGTGGTCGACTACCACACGCCGGAGGGCGGCAGCCATCCGCTCGGGTTGCGCGCCGAACGCGTGCTGGGCGTGCAGGAAGTCGGCGAGGCGCGCCTGACCGACAGCGGCGTGCGGGCCGCGCCCTTCCTCGGGCAGGTCGCCGGCGACGCCGAGGGCATGCTGCAACTGGTCGAACTGGAGCAGCTGTTGCCGGCGTCGCTGCGCGCTACGCTGTTCCAGTCCCCGGCGCCGGAGCCGCTGCCATGAGCCCGGCCCAAACCATACTGCACGCCGCGACCGGCTTGAGCCTTTCCAAGGCCGTGGTCGACCGCGCCATCCGCCAGCGCGTTGAAGTCACCGGCGCGCGCGACGCCGACGCCTACCTGGAGCACATCGCGCCCGGGGAAATGGCCGCGCTGGTGGAGCTGGTGGTAGTGCCGGAATCGTGGTTCTACCGCGACCAGCAAGCCTTCCATGCGGCGGCCGAATACATCGTCACGCGCCTGGCGTCCGCGCCCGAGCGCATGCTGCGCATCCTGTCGGTGCCGTGCGCCGGCGGCGAGGAGCCCTACACGATGGCGATGGTGCTATCGGACGCCGGCGTGCCGCACGATAGCTTCATCATCGACGCCGTCGACATCAGCCGGGGCTGCATCGAGCGCGCCAGGGCCGGCGTCTACGGCCGCAACGCCTTCCGCAACCAGGACCTGGGCTTCCGCGAGCGCCACTTCACCGCCTGCGATGGCGACGAGTTTCGCATCAACGACGCTATCCGCAAGCAGGTGCGCTTCAAGCAAGCCAATATACTGGACGCGGACCTCGACCCGCGCGCGGGTTCGTACGACGTCGTTTTCTGCCGCAACCTGCTGATCTACTTCGACAAGCCGACCACGCGCGCGGCCATCGGCAAGCTCGACCACCTGCTGCGGCGCGACGGCCTGCTGTTTGTCGGCTATGCGGAAGTGCCGTCGCTGTGCCAGAACGGCTTTGCGCCGCTGCCGTACACGCAGGCATTTGGATTAACCAGGGAAGTGGCGATCGAACGGCGCAAGGTGGCGCGCGTGGCGCTGCCGCCGCAGTCTCCGCCGCCAATGCCGCCAATGCCGCCGGCCGCGCGACCGACGCTGCGCCCCGCGCCGACGGCGGTGTCCACGCCACCGCGTTCGCCAGCGCCCCCGCCGCCGCCCACCCGGGCCTGGAGTGCGCCGCCCTTCGCCATAGTGGCGCCGAACCCCGGCCTGCTGGCCGACGCGCGGCGCCTGGCCGATCTGGGGCAGCTCAAGGAAGCCGAGGGAAAATGCCGCGATTATCTGGCGCAAGTGCCCGATTCGGCCGACGCCTACTTCATCCTCGGACTGCTCAACGAATTGTCCAGCAAGCCGCGACTGGCCGAAGACTACTGGAAGCGCTGCATCTATCTGCAGCCGGACCACTACGAAGCATTGTGCCATCTGGCCCTGCTGGCCGAAACCAACAGCGACGCGGCCACCGCCGCCGCGCTCAAGGCGCGGGCGGCGCGCATCTACAAACGCCAGCAGGCATCATAAGGGCGTCCCCACATGACGATCACCATCCAACCCACCCCGGCCACCCCGCTCGCCGCCATCGAAGACTGCTGGAACCGCATTGGCGTGGTCGGCGACCAGAGTTGCGAAAAGCTGGAGCAGTACGTCCATTGCCGCAATTGCGACGTCTACGCCGGCGCCGCGCAGCGCAACCTGCAACGCCTGGTCGGCGAGGACTATAAGAAGGATTGGGCCACGCACTTCCGCCAGGCCGCCACCGACACCCAGGCGCTGGACGCCTCGTGCCTGGTGTTCCGCGTCGGCCGCGAATGGCTGGCGCTGCCGACCAAGCTGTTCGTCTCGGTGGCGCCGCAAGCCAGGCCGCACCGCCTGCCGCATCGCGCCGCGCGGGGATTGATCGGCGTCGTCAACGTCGGCGGCACGCTGCATCCCTGCATGTCGCTGGCGGCGTTGCTGGGCATCGACGAGACCGAAGGCGAGGCAGCAAGCCACCGCCACACGTTCGCGCGGGTGCTGCTGATCCGGTGGGAGGAACAGTCGTACGCGCTGCCGGTCGCCGACCTGCACGGCATCATGCGCTACGCCCCGGCCAGCGTGCAGGCGCCGGCCGCCACCATCAACAAGGGCCTGAGCCGCTTCCTGGCCGGCGTGCTGTCGCACCAGGACATGCATATCGGTATGCTCGATGCGGCGCTGATCGGCTACCAACTCGCGAGGACGCTGCGATGAGCCAGGATAACAACGGAGACCTGAGCCAGTTCTCCATGATGGACCTGTTCCGCATGGAGGCGGACAGCCAGACCCAGATCCTCACCGACGGCCTGCTGGCCATGGAGCGCCTGCGGGACGACGCCGGCGCGGTCGAGTCGATGATGCGCGCCGCCCATTCGATCAAGGGCGCAGCCGCCATCGTCGGCCTGGACGTGGTGGTGCAGCTGGCGCACCGCATGGAGGACGCGTTCGTCGCCGCCCAACACGGCAAGCTGGCCCTGACCGCCAACCGGGTCGACGTGCTGCTGGCGGGCGTCGACCTGATACTGCAGCTGTCGCGTCTCCAGGATAGCGGCCTTGACGCCTGGCTGGGCGCAAACGCCGCCCACGTCACACGCACGCTCGACGCCATCACCACCATCGCCTTCCTTCCCGATCCGGTCGACCTGCAAGCGGAGGCGGGCCTGCTGCCGCCCATCTCGGCACCGGTGACGGCGGCGCCCTATTTCCCGCCCGGCGAGCTGCCGGTGGCGGCGCCCTCGCCGGCGCCGGCGCGCGCGTCCATCGACGGACCGGTCTCGCCATCCGCTGTGGAACCGGCGCCAACGCCGGACGATGCGCCGGCGGCGCCGGCCGCGCGCGCGCACGCCGCGCCCAAGGCCGCCCAGAACTTCGACAAACTACTGTCGCTGGCCAGCGAATCGCGCATCAACGCGCACCAGATGCATCCGTTCGTGCAGAACATGCAGCGCTTCAAGCGCAACCAGAGCAGCCTCTTTTCCGTCATCGAACAGCTGCACGAGGCGATCGCCAACAGCACCGACGCCAAGCTGAAGGAACAGTCGCTGGTGGCGCTGCAAAAGACCCATCCGCTTAAACAGTTCGTGCTGGAGCACATCGCCGACATCGAAGCCTACGAGCGACGCCTGCTGGCGGTCTCGCAAAACATGGTGGACGAGGTGCTGACCATGCGCATGCGGCCTTTCCGGGACGGCGTGCAGTCCTTCCCGCGCATGGTGCGCGATCTGGCGCGCACGCTGGGCAAGGATGTGCACCTGCAGATCATCGGCGAGGACACGCTGGTCGACCGCGACATCCTGGCCAGGATCGAAAGTCCGCTCAACCACATGCTGCGCAATGCGATCGACCACGGCATGGACACGGCGGCGGCGCGCATCGGCGCCGGCAAGCCGGGCACCGGCACCATTGTGCTGGAGGCGAAGCACAGGGCCGGCATGCTCAGTATCGAAATCAGCGACGACGGCCGTGGCGTGGACCTGGAAAAAATCCGCCGCCGGGTGATCGAGCGCAAGATGGCCAGTGCGCAGATGGCCGGCTCGCTGTCGTCCGCCGAACTGCTGGAATTCCTGTTCCTGCCGGCCTTCAGCCTGAAGGAAAGCACCACCGAAATTTCCGGGCGCGGCGTTGGCCTCGACATCGTGCACGAAACCATCCGTTCGCAAAACGGCACGGTGCGCATCGAATCGGAGCTCGGTGTCGGCTTCCGCACCTCGATCACGCTGCCGTTGACGCAGTCCATCGTGCGGGCGCTGGTGGTGGACGTCAAAGGCGAAGCCTACGCCCTGCCCATCGCCCAGGTCGAACGGGTGATCAAGATACCCCAGGCGGCCATCCACACGCTGGAGAACAAGCAGTTCTTCGACTTCGGCGGCGAGCATCTGGGCCTGGTATCGGCCTCGCAAGTGCTCGAACTGGGCGACACCGATGCCGGCAGCGGAGAGCTCGCGGTGGTCGTCATCGGCACCGGCACGCGCCGCTATGCGCTGGTGGTCGACACCATCCGCAGCGAGCAAAGCCTGGCGGTGCAAAGCATCGATCCGATCTTCGGCAAGATGCGCGACATCTCGGCCGCCGCCCTGCTCGACGACGGCGAACCGGTGCTGATCCTCGACGTGCCCGACCTGCTGCTATCGATCGAAAAACTGCTGCACGAGGGCGGCCTGCACCAACTGACCAAGTCCGACCACGCCGAGCGCCGCAGGACCAAGCGCATCCTGGTGGTCGACGATTCGCTGACGGTGCGCGAAATGGAGCGCAAGCTGCTGCTCGGCAGGGGCTTCCAGGTCGATATCGCGATCGACGGCATCGACGGCTGGAACGTGGTGCGCAGCGGCGACTACGACCTGGTGATCACCGACGTCGACATGCCGCGCATGGACGGTATCGAGCTTGTCACCCTGATCAAGAAAGACATTCACCTCCATAAACTGCCAGTCATGATAGTCTCCTACAAAGACAGGCCCGAAGACCGGGCGCGCGGGCTATCGGCCGGCGCAGACTACTACCTGACCAAGGGCAGCTTCCACGACGAGACGCTGCTTGACGCGGTCAGCGATTTAATTGGAGACGCCCGTAGATGAAGATCGCCATCGCCAACGATGTCGCCATGGCGGCCGAAGCGCTGCGGCGCGTGGTGGCCAGCACCGCCGAACACCAGGTGCTGTGGATCGCCCGCACCGGCGCGGAGGCGGTGCGCATGTGCGCCGACAACCGGCCCGACCTGATCCTGATGGACTTGAACATGCCGGAGCTCGATGGCGTCGAGGCGACCCGGCAGATCATGGAACACAGCCCGTGCGCGATCCTGGTGGTCACCGGCCGGCCGCAGGACAACGTCAACCAGGTATTCCGCGCACTGGGCGCCGGCGCGCTGGACGTGACGGCGACCCCTGTGTTGCAGGGCCAGCCCGGTGGCGACGCCGAGCTTCTCGCCAAGATCCGCACCATGGACAAGCTGATACGGCATAGCGGCGGCAGCCAGGCGATGGTGCCGCGGACCGCCGCCGCCAATGTCAACGGCCATGGCCACGGCCAGAGCGCCCACGGGACCGACGCGCCGGGCGCGCCGGTGCCGGTGACGTCGCTGCTGGCGATTGGCGCCTCGACCGGCGGACCGATGGCCGTTTCCAAGCTGCTGGCCGCCTGGACGCCGCCGCGCGGCTGCGCCATCGTGGTGGTGCAGCACATCGACCAGCACTTCGCCGACAATTTCGCGCGCTGGCTCGGCGAACAGCTCGACATGCCGGTACGCACGGCGGAAGAAGGCGACGAGCTGGCCGCCGGCACCGTCCTTATCGCCAAGAGCAACGATCACTTAACGCTGGATCAAAATTATCGCTTGCGGTACGATGCCAATCCGAAGGAATACGCCTACCGGCCATCGGTCGACGTATTTTTCCGTTGCGTCGCCCAACACTGGAAGGGCGAGGCGATCGGCGTGCTGCTGACCGGCATGGGGCGCGATGGTGCCGAGGGCCTGCTGGCCATGCGCCGCGCCGGCCACACCACGATCGCGCAGGACCAAGCCAGCAGCGCCGTCTACGGCATGCCGCGCGCGGCGGCCGAACTGGAAGCGGCGCAGATGGTTTTACCGCTGACGAAGATCGGCCCTGTCTTGCGCAGCGCCTTGGGCAGCCACTGATCCGCGCGTCGCCCGATACATAAAGAGAAAAACCGATGTCCGAAGCAAACGCATTGTCAGATCCAGAAGCCGCGCTCACCGCCTTTAAAGTCCGGGTACTGCTGGTCGACGACCAGTTGATCATCGTCGAGGCGGTGCGCCGCATGCTGAGCGACCAACCCGATATCGAGTTCCATTACACGACCGACGCCGGACAGGCGCTGCAGACGGCGTTGCAGTTGCAACCGACCGTGATCCTGCAGGATCTGGTGATGCCGACCATCGACGGTTTCGGCCTGATCGCCACCTATCGGGCCGAGGAAGCGCTGCGCCATGTGCCGGTGATCGTGCTGTCGGCCAAGGAGGATCCGAAGCTCAAGGCGCATAGCTTCGCCACCGGCGCCAACGACTACATGGTCAAGCTGCCCGACAAACTGGAACTGCTGGCGCGTGTGCGCTATCACTCGGGCGCCCATATCAGCCGCCTGCAGCGCGACCAGGCGTTCCGCTTCCTGCGCGAGAGCCAGAAAAACCTGGCCGACGCCAATATCGAGCTGCAAAAGCTGGCCGCGCTCGACGCCCTGACCGGCATCGCCAACCGCCGCCGCTTCGACGAGACCATGGCGATCGAATGGCAGCGCGCGCAGCGCGACAAGAAACCATTGACCTTGCTGATGTGCGACGTGGATTTCTTCAAACTGTATAACGACAGCTTCGGCCACCTGGCGGGCGATTTGTGCCTGAAGAAGGTGGCGGCCGTCCTGACCGAACATTTAAAGCGCCCCGCCGACCTGGCGGCGCGCTACGGCGGCGAGGAATTCGCCATCATCCTGCCGGAGACACCGCTGACCGGGGCACTGATCGTGGCCGAGTCATGCCGCCGACACCTGGAGCAGCTGGCCATCGAGAATCCCCAGTCGAGCACCGATCTGTCGTCGGTGACGATGTCGATCGGCGTGGCGAGTGTGATCCCATCGCCGCAGTCGAGTATCGAGAATCTGATCGAGCTGGCCGACCAGGCGCTGTACGCCGCCAAGAAGGCAGGCCGCAACCGCGTCATGAACGCGGACGACCTGCCCGGCGCCACCTCCCCATCATCCCAATAAGGAACAACAGCAGCATGAGTGCACAATTTGATCAAGTCAGCGTCGTCAAGAAATCGAACATCTACTTCGACGGCAAATGCGTATCGCACAATATCATCCTTGCCGACGGCAGCAAGAAAAGCGTCGGCGTGATCTTCCCATCGAGCCTGAAGTTTAATACCGGCGCGCCGGAGACGATGGAAATCACCGGCGGCGTGTGCAAGGTGCGCCAGGCCGGCGCCACGGATTGGCAGACGTACGGCGCGGGGCAGGAATTCAAAGTGGGCGGAAACAGCCACTTCGACATCGAAACCGTCGAGACGGTCGATTACGTTTGCCACTTCGGCTAACCATTCGCACATCCACCAATCCACGCATGACGTAGGGCGGATCAGGCGGCACGCCTGGTTTAACGATCAGACGAACACCGGCTCCGGCTCCAGCAGCACGCCGTATTTGGCCTGCACATCCGCCTGGATCGCCCGCGCCAGCGCCACCACATCGGCGCCGGTCGCGCCGCCGTTATTGACCAGCACCAGCGCCTGTTTCGGATACACGCCGGCCGCGCCCAAGCTCCTGCCCTTCCACCCGCATTGGTCGATCAGCCAGCCTGCCGCCAGCTTTTCGCTGCCATCTGGCTGCGCGTGGTGCACCAGCTCCGGAAAGCGCTCCAGCAGCGCGGCGCACTGCGCGCCCGTCACCACCGGATTTTTGAAGAAGCTGCCGGCGTTGCCGATCACCGCCGGATCGGGCAGTTTGCGGCGGCGGATGGCCACCACCGTATCGGCCACCTGCTGCGCGCTTGGGGCGATGAAGCCCTGCCCGGCCACCGCCTGCGCCAATTCCGCGTAGCGCAAATTCGGCTGCCACCGCTTCGGCAGCGCGAACGTCACATCGAGAATAATCAGATGCCGCCCCGCGTCCTGCTTGAAGACGCTGTCGCGATAAGCAAAACGGCAGGCGCCGGCATCCATCGCATAGGTGGTCGCGCTGCGCGGGTCGAATACCGTCACGCTGTGGAACACGTCCCTGGTCTCCAATCCATACGCTCCGATATTCTGGATCGGCGCCGCGCCCACGGTGCCGGGTATCAGCGACAGGTTTTCCAGGCCGCCCATGCCTTGTGCAAGGGTCCATTGCACGAAGGCATGCCAGTTCTCGCCGGCTGCGGCACGCACGAAGTGGCTGCGCTCATCGCTTCCGACGACCTGCTTGCCCTCGAGCGCGATGTGCAGCACCAGTCCGTGGAAATCACCGGTCAGCAGCAGATTACTGCCGCCGCCCAACACCATACGCGGCAAAGCGGCCACGGCGGGATCGGCAAGAGCACCGAGCAATTGCTCTGTTTCGGTCACGCGCAAATACGCGTGCGCGGTCGCGGCGATGCCGAAGGTGTTGAGGGACTGTAAGGGGAACTGATGCTGGATCGGGGACTGTGGATGCATGGAGGAAAAACCGATTAATTTAGTCGATTATAGAGCGAAACAAGCAAAAAACCAGCGCCCGTATGGGGGTGACTGGCCGGTTGTCCGTTAAAATGTCAGACTTTGATGGGGAGCGGTAGCGCCCCATGCCACACGAAAAGGAAATAGCCATGCCGTCGTTTGATGTAGTGTCCGAAGCAGATATGATCGAAGTGAAGAATGCCGTCGAGCAATCTCAAAAGGAAATCGCCACCCGCTTCGACTTCAAGGGGACCGGCGCATCCGTCGAGCACAAGGAAAACGAACTGACCGTTGTTGCCGATTCCGAATTTCAACTGCAGCAGGTCCGTGACGTGCTGACCAACAAGCTGTCCAAACGCAAGGTCGACGTGCGCTTCCTCGAGGATGGCGACATCAAGAAGGTCGGCGGCGACAAGGTCAAGCAAGTCATCAAGATCAAGAACGGCATCGAGGCCGATGCGGCAAAGAAAATCGTGCGCGTCATCAAGGACAGCAAGATGAAGGTGCAGGCCAGCATCCAGGGCGAGGCCGTGCGCGTGACCGGCGCCAAGCGCGACGATCTGCAGGCCGCGATGGCCATGCTGCGCAAGGACGTTCCCGACATGCCGCTCGAGTTCAATAACTTCCGCGACTGATCCGGCCAGCGCGGCTTGCCCGCGCCGTCACAAGACGGTAGCACAGTTGGAGTAGAATAATCTGCATCGCAATTTGCATAGATGCGCACTCCATCGAATGTGCTACCGCGCGCCCCGCATAGCGCCTGGCTCCACGCCCGGCAAACAACCTCGGTAGTCTAAGGATAGCAATGAAACGTGTTGATGATTTCCGCCTGCGATTTGGCAAAAACGAGTACGTGCCCATCATGGTCGGCGGAATGGGGGTCGACATTTCGACTTCGGAACTGGCGCTGGAGGCGGCCCGCCTGGGCGGCATCGGCCACATCTCCGACGCGATGGTGGAAGACGTGTCCGACCGCAAGTTCGATACGAGCTTCGTCAAGGATAAAACCAAGCTCTACAAATTCAACATCAACAATTCGGACAAGTCGGTCGTGCAGTTCGACCTCGAGCGCCTGGCCGACGCCCAGCGCCGCCATATCGGCGCCACCATGGCCGCGAAAAAAGGCGATGGCCTGATCTTCGTGAACTGCATGGAAAAGTTGACGATGAACGGCCCGCGCGAGACCTTGCGCACGCGCCTGAACGCTGCGCTCGACGCCGGCATCGACGGCATCACGCTGTCGGCCGGCCTGCACTTCGGCTCGTTCGCGCTGATGGCCGACCATCCGCGCTTCCGCGAAGCCAAGCTGGGCATCATCGTCTCGTCGGTGCGCGCGCTGCAGATCTTCCTGCGCAAGAACGCCAAGCTGGACCGCCTGCCGGACTTCATCATCGTCGAAGGTCCGCTGGCCGGCGGCCACCTGGGCTTTGGCATGGACTGGGCAGAATACGACCTGATGGCGATCACCAAGGAATTGCTGGCCTACCTGAAGGGCGAGAACCTCGACATTCCGCTGATCGCGGCCGGCGGCATCTTCACCGGCAGCGACGCCGTCAGCTTCCTCGAAGCGGGCGCGGCGGGCGTGCAGGTGGCCACCCGCTTCACCATCACCAACGAATGCGGCCTGCCGGCCAAGGTCAAGCAGGAATACGTCAAGGCCACCGAGGACGACATCATCGTCAACGGCATCTCGCCGACCGGCTACCCGATGCGCATGCTCAAAAGCACGCCGGCGATCGGCGCCGGCATCCGTCCAGGCTGCGAATCGTACGGCTATCTGCTGGACGCGACCGGCAACTGCGCCTACATCAACTCGTACAACCGCGAAGTGGCGGCCCATCCGAACGAGAAAAACATCGTGGTGATGGACAAGACCTGCCTGTGTACGCACATGCGCAACTTCAACTGCTGGACCTGCGGCCACTACACCTACCGCTTGAAGGACACCACGCACAAGAAGCCGGATGGCGACTACCAGCTGCTGTCGGCCGAGCACGTGTTCAAGGACTACCAGTTCAGCATCGACAACCAGATCGCGCTGCCGGAAAAAGAATTCTGACCGGCGACGGATCGCGGTAATGAAAAACGGCGCCTCGGCGCCGTTTTTTTATCCTTCGGAGTTGATCCGGTGGATCAGCGCACCCAGTACCTCCTCGGCACGCTCGTTATCGACCTGGCACGTGCCGGCGTTTTCGTGCCCGCCGCCGCCGTACTCCAGCATCAAGGCGCCGATGTTGGTCTTCGATGTGCGGTTCAAGATCGACTTGCCGGTGGCGAACACGGTGTTCTGGTTCTTCAGGCCCCACAGCACGTGGATCGAGATATTCGTCTGCGGGAACAGCGCGTAGATGATGAAACGGTTGCCGGCGAAGATGATTTCTTCGTTGCGCAGATCGAGCACCACCAGGTTCTTATGCAAGGTTGCGCAGCGGCGGATCTGGTCCTTGCACTTTTCCGCATGCTCGAAGTACAGGTCCTTGCGTTCTTTCACGTCCGGCAAGGCCATGATCTGCTCGATCGTCTGATTCTTGCAGGCGTCGATCAGATCCATCATCAGGTTGTAGTTCGAGATACGGAACTCGCGGAAGCGACCCAGGCCGGTACGCGCGTCCATCAGGAAATTCAGCAAGTCCCAGCCTTCCGGATTGAGCACTTCCTGCTCGTTGAAGCGCGCGGCGTCGCCCTTGTCGACGGCCGCCATCATATCGCCCCAGGAGGCGGGGAAAGCTTTCTCGGCACCGTAGTAGTCGTAGACCACCCGCGCGGCCGAGGGCGCCTCCGGATGGATCACATGGTTGGAGCGCTCACCGGTATTGCGGATGGTTTCCGACAGATGGTGGTCAAAGGCGATATGCACGCCCGGCACGTACGGAAGATTGGTCGTGATGTCGTTGCCGGTGATCGCGATCTTGCCGTCCTGCATATCCTTGGGATGAACAAACAGGATGTCATCGATCATATCCAGGTGCTTCAGCAGCACGGCGCAGACCAGGCCGTCGAAATCGCTGCGGGTGACCAGACGGAATTTATTTGCCATGAATACACCTTAAGAGTTGAACAGTGCGATCGTCCATCATACATGCCCTAAGGCACAAAAAGCACGGGAGGCAACTCTTATAGTTGCGTCGAATCATTTCTACATCAACTGTTCAATAGAATCGCGTTTGACACGGTCGATTCCGGGCAGTACGATAATTTTCTTTGACTGGGTTTGAACGGGCGATGTCTGCCCGAGCTCCGTGGCTCGGCGTTTCCGCTGCCACGATACGGTTCAGTTCGAACCCCTCTGATCGACCCGCAGTTGCTACTTTCCAATAGCAAGGCGCTGCGCAACAAGGAGGGGCATGATTCATTTGCTTTCACTAGCCGGCAAACGGGCGCTCGCTGAACTCGTCGCGACCGAGCCGGTACTCGCTTTCACGTTCGATGGCACACTCGCGCCTCCGGTCGTGCTGCCCAGCCAGGCACGCATGCAACCGGCGCTTGAGCGCTGCTTCCGCGACCTGTGCGCATTGCTGCCGGTCGCCGTGATCACCGGCCGCAGCCTGGACGATGTCGAGGCGCGACTGCCGGTGCGTCCGGCATATTTGGTCGGTAATCATGGGTCGGGGTGTTTGCCCGGGCAAGAGGATGCCGCGCCGCGTGCGCGCGATATCTGCGCCACCTGGCTGCGGCAGATGATCGACGAGCATGGTTTGCACAAAGTCGATCCGGGATTGCTGATCGCCGATCATGGGTGTTCGTTGTGGCTGCATTACCGGCTGCTGCGCGACCGGCCGCGTACGGTCCGTGAGGTTGAACGAGTGCTGGCAACGCTGCAGCCGGCGCCCGTGGTGGTCGGCGCGCGTAGCGGGATCAATTTACTGCCGCCGGACGCGCCAGGCAAGCGTACCACGTTGAGCACGGTGCTTGACCATGCCTCGCGGCAGACGGCGTTGTACATCGGCGAGGACGAGGCGGACGAGCAGATTTTCAGGGACGCGCCGGAGTCATGGCTGACGGTGCGTATTGGCCGCAGCAAGGACAGTGCGGCAAGGTATTTCCTGCATCATCAATTCGAGGTGCTCGAATGCCTGCAGTTTTTGTTGGGGCGAATTAGCCGTCAAGGCGCGATTGTGCACGCTTAACCCAACCGCTCGCCGCCGAGCTGCGAGCCGTCGCGGCATGGGGTCGTACCCCGTACGGGGTACGACCCCGCTTGGCAGTGCAGGTTAGAACGCAAAAAAGCCCCACCGGCACTGAACGCGATCTTGAGCGCGTTCTGGCTGGTGGGGCTTTTTAATATAACTAGCCTGACGATAACCTACTTTCACACTGGTTGCAGCACTATCATCGG
>Ga0308163_10001600_pt1 | contig 23743 bp, 20 predicted proteins | sample PhyTR1_FD_201037 | JGI IMG/M metagenome (GOLD analysis project Ga0308163, IMG submission 201037) | Phyllosphere microbial communities from UC Gill Tract Community Farm, Albany, California, United States - DLSLT.R1 | ecosystem: Host-associated > Plants > Phyllosphere > Unclassified | place: USA... | reverse complement strand
CTCCTTCTACGGTAATCAAGCCGCAGTCCATCTCAGTCCATGATTTCTCACCCAAGCGGCGCATGGTGCGAACGCCTAAGGCGATGTCGCGGAGCACGTGGTAGACCTCGCGGGCAGTGAGCGTTTTTGGTGACAAACTAAGCGTACCTCTGTGGGCTGGGGGCTCGTCAGCTTTTGATCATGCTTCCACGAGCAGCCCTAAAGATCTCATGCGTAAGCGAACGGCGGTCTTGGAAACACCGAAATACTTGCTCAGCTCTATGCATACGGCACGAAACTGCACGAAGTTCTCTCGCTGGTTATCCAGATACAATTGGCCGTGACCGCGATTTCTGATCCCAAGGTACTGAATTAGCAAGGTAAAAGCGGTATGAAACTCTTCATAGGGCATCAAAAGGCATGAGGCGAATGTGTTGGCCTGCCATTCCAGTCGTTCGATCTCACTTTTGGGGATTACGATCGCTTGGCTGTTATTAATGTCTTGAGCACGAATGTTTTCTCTTGTCATGTACCTGCCATGGTTAAGAAAATGATGTCCAAGTTCATGAGCGAGTGTGAACCTCGCGACAGGGGCGCGGCTGTCCGTTGCGAAGACTTTGATTTCTGTAGGGTAGAACGTGACGCTACCAAGGACGGACGGCGAATCGTTGTCAAAGCTTACTGTGAGACTGCTTTCGCGATGTTCGTTTTCGATAAGCTTTGTGAGATCGATCGCGCCTCGAATATAGGAGATCTTTTTTAAAACTTGTTCGGCGAGACGTTCGATTTTCTCTTTTGATACGAAGGTAACCCGAGGTGTGGCGGCGAGCGCTGACTGATGGATCAAATTCAGTTCGTCCTCACTAAATCCATGCTCTAGACCAAGGCCTTTCCATATCCCTTCCCAGCCATCTGCGTAGCCAGACGGCGTCACGGCGTATGCGCTGTAAAAGGTCGGTCTAAAATCAGGATGGGTGAGTGCGTATTCGATCTCAGCCCGTTTACGGCTGCTGGAGCCCCCTGAGCCAGTCAGCAGCGCACGAGGAAGCTCCCATCGAAATTCGGATTGATCGAAATATCGCAGAAGGCCAAAGCCTTTATTCCGAGCGAAATTGAACGTCCCTGATTGGAACGCGCTGGTGGTTGCAAAAATACCTTTCGCGTTAAATCCAGAAACCTGGCTGATCTTCGATCCAAATTCCTCGATATTGTCGACCGAGACAGACCCGCTGTAATTTTTGCACTCAATGAGGATGATCATCGACGGCCTGTCGAAGCCTGGCATGTGAATTTCGATAGCGATGTCAAAAATAATATCGCTTTCTCTGGCAGACGAAAAATAGCCTTTTTTCCGAAAAATCAGGCAACTCTCGGATCTGTATGGAAAACGGCCTTCAGCTATTTCCTGGCTTAGAAAATTAAAAACCCTCTCCTCGAAATCTTCGCCTTTGACGTATGTGTTCAATTTTTTTATCCCCATCAGGTTATGAGCCGCGATCCAGCTCTGACGAGCGCTGCGTTTTTTATACCGCAGGCGCGAGTAATTTATGTTCCCTGCTGAAATCGCTGACTACTAGATCGATCTGGGACTTCGACGCATACGGTAGTAAGCGCACCAATGCTTCGCGCATGCCTACGGCGCTGTACGGCGTGAATGCTCCCGTTGGCGAGGATCGTAGCCTTCTTCCACTATTTGGGGGCATCTCCAAACCAGAAAACGCAGCAAATACCACAACCTCGTGACCGCCAGCCAATGCGGTCACGGCGAATTTCTAGAAGCTTCTCAGCTAACCAGTTGATGCATGGGAGTCTGAAGCCAATTACTCCGCCTGGAGTGGCTCGGTATGGCTGAGCTGGAATCGGGGCATAGGGGGGAGGGTAGTGACGTATCCGCGCCCACTTTTGAAGTCCACCAGTGTTCCAGCACTCTGCGCGTCTTCCCAGCAAGCGAAGCGTGCAGGCGTGATGCAGGACGCCCACGAGGTCGAGACGCACATCTGGTAGGCAGCTTGGTTTACGACAGCCTAGGTCGGAGAGCCACGCCTGCAAGCCCGGCACTAGGTTTCGGAGACAGGCCGATTCGAGACAAGAGCTGTCGTCAAACGCCTGATCTCACTAGCAGCCTCGACAATATCCGGATTATCTGACGCCAACGCCATATCCGCGAGGTCATGCCTGATCGAGCACGTGATGACCCAGAGACCTTTGAGATCGTATACACCCAGCGAGTTCTCCCGCGGAAATAGGCTCAACGCTGGCAACGGCTGGCTAGCATCAATATTCAGGTAAACCAGGTATCGGTCGAAAGTCCGGGAAAATGCCAGCGGTAAGGGAACCGCGGAGCCATTCCTGGGATGGTTTTCCAGCCAGTTGCCACGCTCATTACGAATGAACTGGTCGATACGCCCAGGGCTAGAAGCCGTACCTAATACTTGCCACATCGGTCTGACCGTATGCCTGGCGATCGTCAGGTACATTTCGATCAGCAGCGAGTTATGAGGGTTAAGCAGGTTCGGCAGCGTTTCGAAAATCCACTCCATCACCACATCAGAAATGGAGCCTCGAGCCTGTGGTGCCTTAAAGGACAGCCAGTCTAGCTTGGCTGCGGCGACGTTTGGCCTCATGGCAGACACGTCCTTCAAGTAGAAATCCATGAACTGCGTGACGCTCCTGATCTCACGCTTCCAAACATTCCTGTCTATGGCGTCGCTGGACTTCGAGGCACGAGCGGAATGGAATAGTTTCCATTCCGGATTTATAGGGTAATCGTGGTAGTCCTTTCCGGGCCTGACCAAGAACCGCGGCTGAATGCTTGGACTGGCCCAGGCACTGTCAGGGGTTTGGACAAAGCACACATATTCTCTAAAGTCAGCGTCTGACCAGTCCAATAACGAGAGGTTGCTCGCGAAACTCCAGTTGAGCATCTTTTCCAAACCGTTGATGGTCTGGTAGTACTGAAGGTGCGACGTCTGTGGACTCCAACTATGAGCAATCCAGTTCAGGTACCGATCAGCGTACCAAGCACTGATGAATGGAAGACACGACTCGTCAACCTCGTTCAGGCGGGCTGAGACGTGAGCGTTGACCGGGAACCGTTTTACTCGGTTGGGCTGCCAATGGTCGTACGACGGGAAGATCGGAAATGGTATGAACGGCCGCGTCATAGTGGATCCAGCAAGCTAGAATTTTTGGGGTGATCCGTATACGTTTAGCAGAGGGATTGAGGTACGGACAGTCTGACCGTGGCATGCGATGCAAACCGGCGATTAGTGAAACAGTAGCAAGCAGCGAACATTAGACAGGGGATGAGGAGGAGCTTTCAAATAGCTGATTTCTGAAGGAACGGGGTTTTGTGCAAACGCGACCGGAGGTTAGCGAGATTGGACAAGCGATTGAGCATCAGAGTCAGACATATAATTTAACATAATATACATTATACGTAACAACGTATTGCAGACTGGGGCGGTTGCCTTGCCGGATTTGAACGCAGCTGTCACCGTTCGTTAATTAATGGACAACTGCTCCAAATCCGTAATCTGCTGATTTCGCTGAACAAATTTAAACCTCTCACAAATGACCATCCCTGATTTGGTCGCTAATCACCGGAATCTTAGGCACAAATCTCGATGAATCCCTTGCTGATGGATTTTCCGTTGATCAACGATCAAGGTCGCCGGTGAACTCCAGCGATAGATGATCATGGCGTTCCACCATTTCAACAGCAGTCCGTTGATTCCATTAGCGTAATACCCAATGTTTTGGCGAGAAAACCTCGTTTCTACAGCAAACCATTCGGGCTAATGCCTGCTCCATGCTCGTTGACTACCGGAAAACACGCCTAAATTTAAGTGGATTCCGTTGAATAACGTGATCGTGCAGTCTCGACTCCACCGATTAACGACCATATTTGCTTTCGGTGACTACGGTAACTGACTGATTTAATGACGTTTTTCCGTCGAATTGTGAGATTGCCAACCGACATTTAAAGCAAACGGTTTGACCATGATCTGCCAGTTTGGTCATTAATTTGTGGACAAATCGGTTTAGATTCTGCGGTCGTGGTGATTTGGGACCGTTTAATCCACCGGTAACCGATCACCATCTCGCTGTGGCGGCTGTGATTACTCCATGGTCGCAACCCGCAAACGGCCAGTAGCCCAATCCCGCTGTGCCCGGTAAACCTGAGGCTGCGCCGCTGGCTCTGCCGGTGGCGCCATTCCCGCGTCGTAATCCATAAATAGTCCAACCGTCACCTAAGAGTCGAGTGCTGCACGGCTGCTGAGATTTAAGCTCAGAACGCAGTCTGGGGCGACAATCGGGTTTCCAAGATAGTCCACGACTTCGCGTAGTTGGGTATCCCCCACCGGAAGCATGCGAGCTACAAAATGGGTAGTGATCAATTGGATGGAGCATCAGTGGGTTTGGCTGGCAAAGTATCGTCGATCATAATGTTCGACTCTGGGAGGGCGATGCGACCTGTACAATATCCGATAAACACCAGACCCGGATATTGCATTTCAGCGTATTTCGCATCATATCGGCACCTTTCGGCACCTTTTAAGGTAATTTTCCGAGCTGTCGATTCCCTACCAGAATCCGCCAACAAGATTGCATCCATCCAGGCATTTTAGACGCGATGAGCTTGCTGAGTTCTCCAACACCGAGCGAGCTGGCAGATCTTGTCTGCGACCCGTTTAGTCAGCCCATTTTTCAAGCTAAAACAACGCAGCCAATGCTCGACGGCCGCGACTGCTGTTGCCCCACGCTGACAACCCCCAAGATAGGGTAGCTATATGACCGTACTTGCGAAACTCTTCTGCATTCATGATTTTTTAGCTCTCAATCTTGAGTCTAGAAACGACATCGACGTCACGGGTTCCACGCACAACATCACCAACTACCTCGAGATTTTTCACTGCAACAGTCCATATAAACGGTGGCACTGATCAGGAGTGGCCCTATGACCGCACTCCTGACCTGCTGGACACAGTACCGTCAGTTATTCAGGAATTTGACCACCGCCGCATTCAACCCAGCAGAGCATTCTTCTGGTAACCAGTGCCCGCAACCCGGCAAGATTTCACCTTGTACGTTAGTTGCATATTTCTTTGTTTGATCAATCTGAAACTGCCCTAAGCCGTTACGTCCACCACCGCCGATTGCCAATGTCGGCATGCTCAAGGGCGTTTTCGACAGTTCAGCGTTTTCAGCAATCGACTTGTTCAGGGCGCGGTAATACTCGAACGACGCATTCAACGTTTGGGGCTTGGCGTAAGACTTGGCGTATAGATCAATCAGCTTGGGCGTGAACGCATCCATCTTGGCAGCATGGGACTGAATGAATCGTTTGAGGAAGAATTTCTCATGCCCAGTGATCAATGTTTCGGCCATGTGATCGTCCGCGGCGAAGAAGCTAAAGTGCCAGACCAGTGATTCACCTTCCGGGGAGAAGGCCGGGAAGTCGTACACGCTCTTATCGGGAATCGGCGCCTCCATGAACACTAGTTTTTTGATCTGGCTTTGATGTGTCACTGCCATTGGATACGAGTTCCAGATCCCGATGTCGTGCGCAACCAGATCAAACGGCTGGTTGCCGCTTAGCTGCGTAGCAAGATCAAACAGGTATTTAGAGATGGCAGTACCGGAGTACCCGGTTTTTGGCGGCTGCGACTCTCCCAACCCTGGCAAATCGACTGCAACTACGGTGTGATTTTTCGCAAGTTCTGGCATCAAGTTGTGCCACTCGTACCACGCCTGGCCAAAGCCATGGACCAGATAAACCATAGGCCCGGAACCGCCTTTTACGTAGTGGAGCTTGATACCGTCTACGGTTTTGAACTGACTCTGGAACCCCTTCGGAACAGGAAATTCCGCCGCTTGGGCAAAGTATGGCAAAGCCACGGTGATCGCTGCCGTTGCGAGAGCCCATTTAAAATGCTTTTTCACGTCGTGTACCCCTCGGGCTGAGGCTCGCCATTCACGGATCGTTATCCCCGATTGCTAGGCGGCTGCTTGTGATCGTCAATTATTTAAGTAGGCCATATAAGTAACGATCGGTACAGTATAAGCAGCAGCATCACTCGTCAACGACATTTGTATCATTTGGTATTTATGTTCCTGAAAAGCCTGACTCCTCCCACCTAGAGCGCAGTTCGCACTTTAAGCATGCGGCGGGACGACGACCCGCGAGATTCGCTATTTAGAACGGTGTGGCTGCTCAGATCGAACTACGGTTTGAAGCGCGCGCTCTGCCAAGGATTTCAATAATGTACGGTGGCCGTACAATTTTGTGAGACAGGAGCTCGGCATCAGTTGTTAGGATTGGAGCCCAACCGCCTTGCAAAAGTTAGGCTCAAGTCCCATACCGAAGACCCGGTGCTTGGTGGTTGTAGCCGATCAATGCTTCACGTTGCTCGTGTCCCGGTTCCTGGGTTGAATCGGCTCCGGCCCATCGTCAACAACCAAATTTGCAAATTCCCCACTAGAAAAATTTCTAATATGACGTCTTGGGGGTTCTCCGAACGTTCGCCCATACTCACGGCTGAACTGCGACTGGCTGGCATATCCCACCCGAAATGCGGCTGTCTCGGCATTGATGCCCTCTGATGTCATAAGGCGCCGGGCCTCGATTAGCCGTAATTTTTTTTGATACTGCAAAGGCGTCATCGACGTCAGCGCTTTGAATTGACGATGGAAGGCCGAAGTGCTCATCTGTGCAATTGCCGCCAATTGCTCCAGTCGAACGGTCTGGGAGAAGCATTGACGCAGCCATTCCAAGGCCTCCCTTACTCGCTTGCCAGAGGGACTTCCCACGAGCAGTTCAGCAAATCTCTGACCATTTGGGCCGGCCAAAAGCCAGAAACACATCTCCCACATGATCAGCGGATAAATGGTATCGATGGCTTGAGGTGTATCGAACAGCCGTATGATGCGCACCGGAGCAACTGGCCGCAACCTATGGCTGCAATGCGCTGCGTTTGCTGCGCGATTTTACTCGCGCAGTGGGCACTACGCCCCATGCCTATCTGATCGAAATCAGGCTGCAGGCTGCGAGGCATTTGATTGAAAAGACCGATCTTCCGTTGGCCATCATTACCCTGGAGGTCGGCTTCGCCCACCAGTCCCACATGGGCAGCGCTTTTCGTCAGCATCTGGACATCACGCCGGGGGACTACCGCCGCAGATCAGGTTCGCCGGCCTGATGATATGAACACAGGCCGGTTCAATCAGCGGATCTGCGACCTTAGGACTGCTTAAGCCGATTGTTCATGTGCTTCATCGATGAATTTAAGGATGCTGACTCCGCCGCGAAGTATGTCTTCTGCAATAGCCTTACGGGCCTTCGCCGGCTTTCTGTCACGTAGGGCGGCGATCAGAACCAAATGCTCATCCGCTCCGACGTAGGAATTATGGCCAAAGGTATAGAACAGATTGAGAATCGGCCCCATGGATACCCACAAGCTTTCGATTTGGGCAGTGAGCATGTCCATTCCCGAAAGTTTGTAGAGCGTAAAGTGAAACTCGCGGTTGTACTGCATGGCCTCCATGGCTTCGTTCTTTCGATCCGCCGCCTCGAACAGGTTGTGCAGTTCCAGAAGCCGATCCAGATCGGCGTCGGTAACATGATGGGTCGCCATTTCGGCGGCCAGCCCTTCCAGCGCAATGCGAATGGTACGAACCTCCAGGTAGCGCGCCCGGGTCAATGCCGGCACGGTCGCAAACCGACCGGAGCGAAGTTCCAGACCGCGCTCGCTCACCAGCCTCAAACACGCTTCACGCACCGGTGTGACGCTGGTGCCCAGTCGCTCCGCAAGGTCCTGCATCACCAACCGTTCCCCAGGCTTGAAGTTCCCAGCGATCAGCCCTTCGCGAATCGAAAAGTATGCCCGAGCCGAGAGGTTGCCTTGCTCCAAGGGTTGAATCTGCACAGTTAGCTCCTGATGGTTTCGGTCCCGGATGGCGGCACAACGGCTTGCTCACCCATACGCGATAAGGTGCCACTTATAACATATAGGCACTGAGGCTGCCGATGGTTACGCAGCGCCGAAGTCGGCTGCAATTCCATCTTCGGCGCATCGCGACATGAGCGGCTAGACCAGGGTTTTCAAGACGTCCTCTATCACTCCAAGGGACTCATCCAGTATCTCCCGGGTGTGTGCCGTCGATAGGTACAGGCGCTTGAGTTGCATCGGCTGGAAGATGTGACGCTTCTCGATCAGAAGCTGACGAAACGCCACATCCCGCGAGTCATCATTGCGCAACAGATCGGTGTATTGGCGGTACGGCCCTTCGAAGAAATACAGCAACCACGCCGACCCATAACCGGCGCTTTGTGCTGGAATGCCCAAGCGCTGCACGATGGTGTTCAGCTGTGCGCGCATGTAGTCGCCCAACTCGAACAGCTTCTCGTACGTACCGGGGCGCGCCAGTTCTTCGAGGGTGGCCTGCACCGCCGCCAAGGTCGAAGGTGTGCCATTGCAGGTGCCGCCCATGAAAACGCCCTTGGGACCGGTCAAGCCGATCAAGTGCATCAACTCACGTTTCCCGGCAATGAACCCCACGGGATAGCCGGACGAGGCAGCCTTGCCGAACGTAGCCAAATCCGGTGTCACGCCAACGATCGACTGATACCCCCCAAGCGCGTGCCTGAAACCGGTGATCACCTCATCGAAGATCAGCACCACGCCATGCTCGCGTGTGAGGCTGCGCAGGTCTTTGAGGAACGTGTCCGTTGCCGCCACCGCCCCCATGTTGTGAGCGATGGGTTCGACGATGATGGCCGCCACTTCCCTCGGATGAGCCTTGAGATATTGCTCGACCGCATCAGCATCGTTGTACGGGAGGACGGCGGTGTATTCGGCGGCCGCGTGGAGGATGCCGTCGGACATCGGGTCGAACTGGCCGATCCTGTCTCTGGCGGTCTGACCGTTCATGGCGACGTAATCGTGCCAGCCGTGGTATCCGCCCTGAAACTTGATGATCCGTTTGCGACCCGTGGCCGCACGTGCAAGGCGCAACGCGTGATAAGTCGCCTCCGAGCCGCTGTTACAGAACGCAATCTGCTCGGCGCAGGGAATGTAACCGACCAGCGTCTCGGCCACTTCGACTTCCAGATCGGTGATGCCCGCCCCCATCAAGTCCATGCGCTGCGCCACTTCGAAGACTCGATCACGGATTGCCGGATGCCCGTGGCCCAAAACATGGGCGCCAAATCCACAGTGAAAATCCGTGTGGCGATGACCGTCGGCGTCGAAGAGATACGCCCCTTCTGCGCGCACGAATGCATAGGGTTGTCCAAGCTTGCGGCTGGGGCTCAGATGACCGCCCGGCAGGACTTTTTCGGCACGGGCATACCACGCTTGATTAGCCGACATGGCGCTGCTCCTTGCCTGGAATGTTGGCCAACGCTTCGCGGGTGACCGCTTCGACCCCCGCCGCGTCCAGCCGGTAATGCTTGTAGAGATGTGTAGGCGGGGCGATGAGGCTGTACTCGTCATGGCTGCCATGGCGAACCAGTCGAACGCCGGCGCCCTCATCGGCCAACACCTCGGCGACGGCGCCCCCTAGTCCACCGAGGACGTTGTGTTCTTCGACGGTGATCAGCAGGTTCGTTCCGGCGGCAGCGTTCAGGATCGCCTCGCGGTCGATGGGCTTGAGGGTGTGCATGTCAATTACGCCGACCGCAAGACCGCTTTCGGTCAGTGCTTTGGCGGCTTCCAGGGTCGGGTGCAGCATGCTGCCCGTGGCGATCAGGGTCACGTCACGGCCCACGGCATGCACGATGGCCTTGCCAAATTCGAAGGTGACGTCATCCGGGTAAACAGCCGGTTCCTGCCCGCGCCCGATGCGGAAATAAATCGGCTGCGGATGGTGAATCGAGGCACGAATGGCGGCCGCCAGTTGTGGACCGTCTGCCGGAGCAACCACCGTGAGATCGGCGATGCTGCGCATGATCGCGATGTCTTCCGTGGCGTGGTGCGAGGTGCCATAAAAGCCGAGGCTGATGCCGGTGTGGTGGCCGATCAGGCGTACCGGCAAGGCCGAATAAGCCACGTCCATACGGATCTGCTCACAGCACAACAACGCCAAGAATGACGCGAAGGTGGCCACGAACGGCATGGTCCCGGTGGTGGCGATACCGGCCGCAGCACTGACCATATTCTGCTCGGCGATGCCGAACTGAATGAACAGGTCCGGGTGCCTTTCGGCAAAGCGGTTCAGGCCGTTGGAGTACTGCAAATCGGCCGTCCCGACAGCGATGGGATGGCCGTCGGCAACCAGATCAAGCAACCCTTCCGAAAGGTAATCCAGCCCAGGGTTGATCGCGTTCAGTTGACGGTACTGCCAGCTTTTCGGGTTGAGTGGCGCGCTCATTGAACACCTCCATTGGCTTTGATTTCTTCGATGGCCAGCACTTCGTCTTCCGGCGCAAGCCAGCCCAGATGCCAGCCGGGTTCGGTTTCCATGTACTCCACACCCTTGCCCTTGGCGGTCAGGGCGATCACGCAGACCGGCCGTTCCCGCGCAGGCTCCGCCTTCAACTCCCGGAACAACATCGCCACGGCGGCCACGTCATGGCCGTCCACTTCCCGGACGTCCCAACCGAAGGCCCGCCACTTGTCCGCCAGCGGTTCGATACCCACCACATCATCGACCTTGCCGTCGAGCTGGTAACCGTTGCGATCGACGATGGCGATCAGGTTGCCGGTCTTGTGATGCGCTGCCGCCAATGCCGCTTCCCAGACCTGCCCTTCTTGCATCTCGCCATCGCCCAGCAGCACGTAGACATCGAAGGCATTACCCCGCAAACGTCCGCCCAGCGCCATGCCCAGGCCGCCTGACAAGGCGTGACCGATGGACCCCGAACTGAAATCCACTCCCGGCACCTTGCGCATGTCCGGGTGATCGCCCAGTGGGCTGCCCAGACGTGTGTAGTCATCCAGCCAGGCCTTGTCGAAGAAATCCCAGTCGGCCAACAGCGGGTAGAGGCCGACGGCAGCGTGGCCCTTGCCCATCAGAAAACGGTCGCGTCCCGGCCACTTCGGCTCGCCGCGTTTGAGGCGCATGGCGTCGTAGTACAGCGCGGAAAAGATCTCCGCGCAGGAAAACACCGAGGTGTAGTGGCCGACTTTGGCGATGGAAATCAGCCGCACCGTCTCAAGGCGCACGAACAGTGCGCGCTCTTTCAGACGAGCGATTTGCTCGGGCGTCAACGGCGTTACGGGATCACGAACCGCGAGATTTGCAGCGGGCATGAGGGCACTCCTGAGTGGGTTGATCGAGGCCTGACGCGGCCTTCTTCTTACAACTTATAAGTTATATTTTGTAGAATCAACCACCGATGAACGTTTTTATTTTTTCGCGGCCAGGGCTTGCATGGCATCAGATTCGGTGCCAATCATATAAGTTATAAGTGATCAGTAACGCTCAACGAGGCTTTCATGATGCAGGAAACGACCCTTCCCCTAACCGAACTGGCCCGCACGGACGTGCGCTTCCATCTGCATTCGCAGACCAATCTGCGGGCGCATCAACAACACGGCCCGCTGGTGATCGAGCGAGGGTCAGGGATTTACGTGACTGACGAACACGGCCGCGATTACATCGAAGGGATGTCGGGGCTGTGGTGCGCAGGGCTTGGATTTTCCAATCCTCGGCTGGTGCAGGCGGCGCAACGCCAGATGGCCGTGCTGCCCTACTACCACACGTTCAACCACCGGGTGCCGAACGTGGTTGCACAATTGGCCGAACGCATCGCCAGCCTCGTACCGTTCGAACAACCGAAGATTTTCTTTGCCTGCTCAGGCTCGGAAGCCAACGATTCCATGATCAAGCTCGCCTGGGCGTACCATCGGGCTCGCGGCAATGGCAGCAAGCGCAAGGTCATTGCTCATCAGAAAGGCTTCCATGGTTCGACGGTGATGGGCGCCAGCCTGTCGGGGTTGCCGAACATGCACGCGGCCTTCGGCTTGCCGCTGGAAAACAGCGTCCTGCACGTGCAGTGCCCGCACTTCTACCGCTACGGCACTGAGGGCGAAAGCGAGGCGCAGTTCACCGAGCGCCTGTTGCGGGAACTGGAGCGACGCATCGAAACGGAAGGCGCCGACACCATCGCCGCGTTCATCTCGGAACCGGTGATGGGTGCCGGTGGCGTAATTGTCCCTCCTGCGGGCTACTTCGCAGGCGTTCAGGCGCTGCTGAAGAAGCACGACATTCTGTTCCTGGCCGATGAAATCATCTGCGGATTTGGCCGCACCGGTCGCTGGTTCGGTCATCAGACCCTGGGCTTTGCGCCGGACATGATGGCGTGCGCCAAGAGCCTGTCATCGGGTTATCAACCCATCTCGTGCGTGGTGGTCGCGGGGAATGTCTATCAGGCCATTGAAGAGCAGAGCCAGCAATTGGGTGGTTTCGGCCACGGCTTTACCTACTCGGGCCATCCGGTGGCGGCCGCAGTAGCGCTGGAAACCCTGACCATCTACCAGGAAATGCATTTGCCTGAGCGCACCGAGGAGCTGGGCCGCCTGCTGCATCAGCAGCTGGAACCGCTGCTGGCACACCCGCTAATCGGCGAGCTGCGCGGCATCGGCCTGGTGGCCGGGCTGGAACTGGTCGCGGACAAAACGACCCGTGCGTCCTTTCCAGCGCACATCGGCATCGGCGCCCAAGTCGAGCGGGCGGCCCGGGAACAAGGCATGATCGTACGCAACATGGGGGACTCCATCGCCCTCGCGCCGCCCTTCATCATTACCGCCGAAGAGATCGCCGAACTGGTCGCCCGCCTGACGCGCGCGCTGGATGTCGTCGCTCTGGCCAACGGGTTCTCACTGTGATGAACGCCAAGGCCGCTGTCCCTCAAACCACTCTGCCGTTGATCGAGTTCAAAGGCGTTCAGAAAAGCTATGACGGCAAGACGCTAGTCATCAAGGATCTGAATCTCGGCATCAGTCGGGGCGAATTCCTGACCCTGCTCGGCGCTTCGGGCTCCGGCAAAACCACAACGCTGATGATGCTCGCTGGTTTCGAAACTCCGACCCGGGGCGAGATTCTCATGGGTGGCACGCCGATCCAGAAAAAACCGGCTCATCAGCGAGGCATGGGCATGGTGTTCCAGAACTACGCGCTGTTCCCGCACATGAGTGTCGAGGAAAACCTCGCCTACCCCCTGAAAATGCGAGGCCTCAATCGCACGGATCTACAGGCCAAGGTCAAGCGCGCCATCGACATGGTGCAGCTGCATGGCATGCAGCAACGGCGCATCACCGAGCTTTCCGGTGGGCAGCAACAGCGCGTTGCTCTGGCGAGGGCGATGGTCTTCGAACCGGAAATCATTTTGATGGACGAGCCGTTGGGCGCACTGGACAAGAACCTGCGCGAACACATGCAGTACGAGATCAAGCAACTGCACAAATCCCTGGGCGTCACCATCGTCTATGTGACCCACGACCAGAGCGAGGCGCTGACGATGTCGGATCGGGTTGCCGTGTTTCATCAGGGTGACATCGCCCAGATCGGCTCGCCGACAGCGCTGTACGAGCAACCGGAAAACGCCTACGTCGCCAACTTCATCGGTGAGAACAACGTGCTGATCGGCGCCGCCCGGCATCGCGATGAGCAGACCTGTGAAGTGATTCTTGAAAACGGCCTGCAGGTCACAGGCTCCGCCAAAGCGCTCAAGGGCCTGCGACCTGAACGGGTCGAACTGGTCATCCGCCCGGAGAACATTCGCTTGGGTCCGGTGGCAAGCATGCCCTGGCAGGCCACGGTGACCGACAGCGTTTACCTCGGTGACCACCTGCGGGTGCATCTGAGTTTGAGCAATCAGCAGCCACTGATTGTGAAAGTGCCCAACAACGCCCTCTTCAAACAATTGCAACCCGGCCAGATGACCGGCTTTGACTGGAGTACCGACGACGCCCACCTATTTGAATTGAGCTGATCCACCGCTGCACCGATAACGATAAGTCTCGACAACAATAACGATCCGAGAGGCAACCATGCACACCATCCCTGAAACCGTTTAGTTCGTCACTGCCCGTTTGTGAACCTGGTCTTCCTTTTACATCCTCAAACAGCAGGAGGGACAAACATGTCCTCGATATTCCGTCGCACCGCACTGGTCTGTTCGATTTGCGCCACCACCTTACTCGCCAGCCACGCGGTACAGGCCCGAGACTTGACCGCCGTCGGCTTCGGTGGCGCCACTCAGGAAGCGTTCGATAAGGCCTACTTCAAACCTTACGCAGCACATAGCGGCAAACCCGTGGTGCAGGACACGTACGACGGCGGCATCGCCAAACAGAAAGCCATGGTCCAGGCCGGCAACCCCACTTGGGACGTGGTGCAAATGGACGAAAACGAAATGGCCCTGGCCTGCGAGCAAGGCCTGCTGGAACCCCTGAATCACAGCAAGCTGAGCAACGCCGCCGACATCCCCGCGGACAAGTTCGCACCGTGCGGCGTCGGCGCGATTGTCTGGTCGGAAGTCATGACCTACGACAACAAGAAATTCGCCAGCGACGGCCCAAAAACCTGGGCCGATTTCTGGAACGTCAAGAAATGGCCCGGCAAGCGTGGCCTGCGTAAGCAAGCGCGCATGACGCTGGAAATCGCCCTCATGGCCGACGGCGTCAAGCCTGCCGATGTCTACACGGTACTGGCGACCAAGGCGGGTCAGGATCGCGCCTTCGCCAAGCTGGATGAGATCAAGCCCTACATCCAATGGTGGGAAACCGGTGCTCAACCCCTTGAATGGCTGTCGTCCGGCAGTGTTGCGGTCACGGCCGCCTATAACGGTCGCATCGCCATCGCCAATCAGCAAGGCGGACACTTCCCCCTGATCTGGAACCAGCAGCTCTACAGCATGGATTACTGGACGATCATCAAGGGCACGCCAAACCTCGCAGACAGCTACGCCCTGCTCGACTACATGGTCAGCCCCAAAGCCCAGACCGCCTTCGCTCAAGCGATCCCCTACGGCATCGTCAACGCCAAAGCCCAGGCTGCACTGGACAAGCAGACGCTGAGCAATCTGCCCACAGCCCCCGCGAACCTGGAAAACGCCCTGTTGCTCGACACGCCGTTCTGGGTCAACTACGAGGAAGACCTGATGGCACGCTTCACCAATTGGGCGGCGAAGTAAGCCCGTCCTTTGCTTGAATGGCGGCTTCGTTCAACCGAAGCCGCTGCCTTCGAATTCCGAGGTCAGTCGATATGTCCGCCCCTGCGCTGGAATCACTTGCAAGCGCCCACCAGAAGTCGAGTCGACAAAGACGCCTCGTCTCGGTGTTGCTGCTGTTGCCCCTGTTGATCTACACCGCCGTCTTTTTCGTTCTCCCCATCGGCATGATGCTGTATCGCGCCATCAGCAATCCGGAGCTGGTGCAAGCCTTCCCCCGCGCCGTTCAGGCGCTGGAACAGCAAACGCGCAGCGATAGCTCCAACCTGCCGGGTGATGCCGTGTTCGAGGCCGTTGAACAGGATTTCATGCACGTCGAAAATCTGGGTGTCATCGGTGAAGCCGCGCGGCGCATGAACTACGAAAACAGCGGCTACCGTTTCCTCATCACCGCCACAGCTCGCCGCTACCAGTGGCCCGCCAATCAGCAACCGGTCAGCGGTGAATCACCCCGCGCGCGTCTGACTGCCATCGACCCTCGCTGGTCAACGCCTGAGCTATGGGAAGCGTTTGAGCGCGCATCACCGGCCTATACCTCTTATTACCTGCTCACCGCCCTGGACCTTGAACGCACGACGCAAGGCATCCAGCGCGTCGCCCCAGATAAACGCGTGTATCTGGACCTCACGTTCAAAACCTTGAAGATCGCGTTTGTCGTGTCTGTGTTGTGCCTGTTGCTGGGGTTTCCGTTCGCCGTCCTGCTGGTCAAAGCCTCGCGACCGTTTCAGATGCTGCTGATCTTGGCGGTGATGCTGCCGTTCTGGACATCGCTGCTCGCACGGACCACCGCCTGGATCGTGGTGCTGCAAGAGAAAGGCATCGTCAACACCTTGCTGTTAAAACTTGGACTGATCGACCAACCGCTGCCAATGATTTTCGATGCCTTGGGGGTCTACATCGTCATGGTGCATATCCTGCTGCCCTTCACCGTGCTGCCGCTGTACAGCGTGATGAAAGGCATTCCGGCCCACTACATGCGCGCGTCGGGTTCCCTGGGTGCGCATCCGGTTCGGGGCTTCCTGCATGTCTATTTGCCGATGACCCTCACCGGCGTCGGGTCCGGCACGTTGCTGACCTTTATCGTCGCGGCCGGCTACTACGTCACGCCTACGCTGGTGGGCAGTGCGCGGGAGCAGATGCTCGGCTATTTCATCGCCTTCTACACCAACACCACCGTCAACTGGGGCATGGCCTCGGCGCTGGGGCTGGTGCTGATCCTCTGCGTTATGGCGATCTATCTGGTCGCCGCGCGGCTTGTCGGCATTCGCCAGATCGCCGGCCTCAAGTAATCGGGAACCTGCCATGAACCATTTCACGCTGTGCTTCATTAGTCGCAATCTGCTGCGCCTGTTCGGGATCGTTATGATCGTCTTCATGATCCTCCCCTTGCTGGCCGTGGTGCCGATCTCGTTCAGCAGCGGCACTTTCCTCTCGTATCCGCTGCCGGGGCTGTCCCTTCGCTGGTACGAAAAAGTCTTCAGCGCTGGCCCATGGCTTCAAGCGTTGCGCAACAGCCTGCTGGTCGGTTGCGCCGCAACATTGCTCGCCACGCTGCTGGGTACTCTGGCGGCGCTGGCATTCGCAAGGCGCAACCTGCCCGGCGCGACCAACCTGTTGGGGCTGTTGATTTCGCCGATGATCATTCCACCCGTAATTTCCGGGCTGGGCATGTATTTTCTGTTCGGCCAACTGGGCCTGACAGGTACCCTGACCGGGATGATCCTGGCCCACACCGTGCTGGCCACGCCCTTCGTGCTTATCAACGTCGCCGCTAGCCTGCAGGGTCTGGACATGAGCCTGCTGAAGGCCGCCGCAATGTCGGGCGCATCGCCGCTGCGTGCCTTCATCAACGTCGCCCTGCCGATCATCGCGCCCGGGGTCGTCTCGGGAGCGCTTTTTGCCTTCATGACATCGTTCGACGAAATCGTCGTCGTGCTGTTCATCGGTGGCCCCAGTCAACGCACGCTGCCACGACAGATGTTCGATGGCATTCGTGACACCATCGACCCGTCGATTGTTGCGATGTCATCGTTCCTGCTGGTGGTGGGCCTGACGGGCTTGCTGACCACGACCTGGCTCTCGTTGCGTTCCAGCAGAACCTTGAAACAACCGGCCGCCTGATATTCAGCGCCACGTCCTCTTTCAGAGCTGCCGGCCTGATAATGGCCGGCGACACTTTCAGGAGCAGTATCCATGTACATCGTTACAGGCGGCACCCAAGGCATCGGCGCCGCAACCGTGGAAAAACTTGTGAGCCTCGGCCACCCGGTGGTGTTCACCGGACGTGATGAGGCAGCAGGCACCCGACTGGCCACCAGCCTTTCCAATTGCACGTTCGTTGCAGGCGACGTAAGGAATGAAGACGAGTGCCGCAACGTGGTGCAGACAGCGCTGCAACTGGGCAATGGCAAGCTGGCGGGGCTGGTGAACAACGCAGGCATGTCCGGTCGAAAAGTCTTTACCGAGACATCTCAGGAGGAATGGGACAAGCTATTCGCGGTCAATACGCGCTCGGTATTCTTCTACACCAAGCACGCACTGCCGGGGCTGATAGCGGGGCGTGGTGCTGTGGTAAACGTTTCCTCCATCGCAGGCAAGACCGGCGAACAAGGTCTGGCCGCCTACTGCGCGAGCAAAGCTGCCCTCCTCGGCCTGACCCAGGCCCTTGCCCTCGAATACGGCGGGCAGGTTCGTTTCAACGCGGTCTGCCCCGGCCAGATAGCCACCCGCATGATGGACAAAATCATCAATGATGAAGCCCGCCTGGCAGCCCTCACCGCAAGAATCCCCGAAGGACGCCTGGCCTCGGCGTCGGAAGTCGCGGATGCGATTTGCTGGTTACTCTCGCCGGGCGCCAGCTACATCAACGGCACAACGATCACGGTCGACGGCGGGGAAACTGCCGGGTTGCTCACACCCAAATAAAGAAAACGGGGACGTCGTGGTGCTGGTGAGTCAATGACCCACCACCGCCATACCGCCGCTGCGCTGGCCGCCAGGAAAACCGTGTACCCGGGCCCGAAACGCAATGGTCAGGCTGAGCAAAAGCAACACCAGCAGCACCCTTGGAAATACACCTGCGCCCCATTGCTCAAGCAATACGCCACCCAACAATCCTCCTCCGGCAATAGCGCCGTTCCAGACCACCACATTCATGGACAGCGCTACGTCGGCCCCTTCGCCTGCGGTATCCGCGAGTGCGGTTTGCAGGAGCGTGGCCGCCCCGCCGAAGGTAAGACCCCAGATAAACACGCCCGCATAGATGGCCAGGGCAACGCTTGAGAACACGCCAAGGAATATCGACACTGCCGCGAAGGTCGCCAGACTGATCAGCACCATCGTTCGTAGATGACGGTCAACCAGCCGCCCTGTAAGCCAGATACCTGCCAGTGCCGCCACCCCAAAGACGAGCAGAACCAGATCGACCTGACGGGTCAAACCGGCTTTGGAAACAAAGGGTGAGACATAGGTGTAGAGTATGTTGTGGGCCAGCATCCACGTGAAAACGACCCCAAGTACAGAGCGCACGCCTGGGGTGAGAATCACCCGTCGTAACCCCGAGCGCTGCGAGGAGGATTGGCCAGCGTAGTCCGGCACTTTGATCAACACCCAGACGATCAATACCAAGGTCAAGACGGACATCGCGCCAAAGGCCATGCGCCAGCCCATGACCCCACCCAGCCACGTCCCGATTGGCACACCCAGCGACAACGCAATCGGCGTACCCACCATCGCGACCGCCAAGGCCCGACCCTGCAATTGCGGCACCACCATGCGCCGTGCATAGCCTGCTATCAGGCTCCAGGCGAGGCCCGCAGAAACCCCGGCAAAAAACCTCGCAACCAACGTGAGCCAATAATGGGAAGACAGCGCGGTGATCGAGTTGAATATAAAAAATCCGATGATGGTCATCAGCAACACGGTTCTGCGGCGCCAGCTTTGCGTCACGATGGTCAGAGGAATCGCAGCCAGCAATGACCCTAATGCATACACCGTCACCATCTGCCCGGACAGAGACAAGGAGACTCCCAAACCTTCGCTCATTTCCGGCAGCAGGCCTGCTGGCAACGTCTCAGTCAAAATGCAGATAAATCCGGTCATGGCCAAGGCAAGTAATGCTCCAAGCGGTAACTCTGTGCTCTTTCGTTCGGCTGCAGTCATGTATCCCCCTTCCTTTCACTAATATACCTATCGGTATAAATATAAGGATGGGCAACGGCTAGGTCAATGACATGAGTACCGATCAGTATCTATATTCCAGGGAAACCTGCATGCCGGGATGGGATTGCGCGCATCTTTGGTAATGGAGTGATAAAAAACACGGTCCGGCAGCGTGTTACCGGACGGTGGCAGAGCCAGGCGTCAGAACTTGTAGCCAAAGCCGACTGCCAGCATATGCAGCTCGCCCCCCGCTTCCGCACCTTCGCTTGGGCCGGTGCCTTTGGTGATGTGGCGAAAGTCGTACATGTACGAACCGCTCACGTCGAGATTGTTGGAAACGGTGTATGTCAGTCCAGCGGTGACTGTTTTAGGTTGATTGCAGGGGCAGATAGCGATCAGGGTCGCCTCGTCATTGGGACTTGATAGTTAGCCAGGGATAGCCCGGTGCACACCTGAAGGCGCTCATTGACCTTTCAAGGAGCGACTGGAACGGCCTCTTACGCCCACCGGCGCCTGGCGTCAGATCTGGAACAGCTTGCTTTGTCGTCGCTTGAGATCATGGGACGTTGGCCGGGATTGGCAACGTACATTCTGACCGAAAACAAACCCCGACTGTTTCAGCGGGTACAGCCCGGCGAGACCGATTACGGCCTGGCCTACTTCGATCACATGGGGCGAATTCTCATGAGTATGGGAGTGTCCGGTGTGATGGGTGCGATGATCTATCACCTGTTGCTGTTATTCGTGACGGTGATCGCGGCGGAGAAAGAGAACCGACAGTCACCCCAAACCCATGGCGACTTCATCAGTGGCTACCTCGCCCGCTTCGCAGACGACGGCTACCCAGGTGCGGCTTTTCTCGCGGCGCCGTTTGCAGCTCTAAGCAGCCCTGACACTTATGAAACAGGCGTCGCATTACTGCTCGATGGCTTCGAAGAATGGATCGGGCGCGACTGAAGCTGCCCCCTTCATCAATGAGATTTCAGGGGGCAGACGGGGGATATTAAAACGGACAATCAACTTTGTTCGGTAGGCAATTCTTCCTGCCCAAAACGCTCGCTTCCCGCAACCGGCAACCAGTTTTTCAGAGGTGTCAGGTAGTGAAGCTCGAAATACCTCGACTTGAATGCCCACTTCCCTGATCTGCGTTCGAAGCTGTCGTGATACAGCCCGCTGACTTGCACAGGGCCCTGTTCGATGTCATGAAACACGCAGTCTGCGGCGACCGTTCCCGTCGCGCTGTCGCCTTCAATCTGGATCAGGGGGTTAGCCATCCAGTGATGCATGTGGGGCATTTTCCGCCAGCTGTTTTCAGCCATCTGCAAAATTTCATCACGGCTCGAGGCGCTCCCGAAGCCTGGCAAATCAAGGCTCGAGTCTGCGTGCCAAATGCTCTGCAAAAGCATCCTGTCCAATCGATCAAAAGCATTTGCATAAGAGGAAATGAGGGCGTCGATAGCCGCGCGGCTTTCCAGCGCGTCCAGCCGGCCTATCAATTGTTCAATGTTCATGACGTTGTCCTGCTGGCAGCAGCCCCACTGCGAGAGGCTGCTCAAGGTTTGGTAGATCTTTAGATTTGCGACAGACCGCCGTCGACCATCAACTCGACACCGTTGACATACCGCGCATCGTCGGACGCCAGGAACAGTGCAGACGAGGCGATTTCCTCCGGTTCAGCCATGTAACCAAGCGGTGTAATCTGCTCAACATATTTGCGCAGCTCTGCGATCTCGCTTTCGCTCATCCCCAGGCCGTTATCCTGGATCGGGGTGCGGGTGAAACCGGGGCTGACCACATTCGCGCGGATCTTGCGGCCTTTAAGCTCGTTGGCCCAAGTACGCGCGAAGGACCGAACGGCGGCTTTGGATGCGTTGTACAGGCTCAATCCTTCTAGACCATTGCTGGAGCAAATCGAGGCGGTCAAAACAATCGCGGAGCCGTTCTTCATCAACGGCAACAGTGTTTGCACAGTGAAGAAGACACCCTTCACGTTGATGTCGAACATCGTGTAGTAAGCGGCCTCACTGGTCTCGCCAACCGGATTTTTTTCGCAGATGCCCGCATTGGCAAACACTGCGTCCACCTGATCGCCGTTCGCCTTAATCACCGACTTGAGTTCATCGAGGTCAGTCTGACGGGAAACGTCGGAAATTACCGCCACTGCCTTCTCGCCCAGTTTGGCCACAGCAGCTTCCAGCGTGCCTGCCGAACGGCCGGTGATGTAAACGCGTTTAGCACCTTGCTCGATCAGCCCCTGTGCGATGGCAAACCCGATGCCGGTGGATGCGCCTGTGACGACTGCAATTTGATCAGTGAATTTTCCTGGCATGTCTGACTCCTCAGTGTTGGTTGGGTGGATCAACTGGAACCACTGTGAGCCATTGTGGGAGTCATTCAGCGTGCTGGGCACTGCCACAAATGCACGCGGGCCGTACATTTTTGTGAGGCGTAAACGCGCAAAAATTCTTTTAGATTGGAACCGATCGGTTCTCGGCCTGAACCGACACTCAGGAGCTCTGATCGATGACTCATGTACCCGGACCTGGGCGTCCACGACAGTTCGAACTGGAGGATGCCGCCCGCGATGCCATGAACGTGTTCTGGGATCGCGGCTACGAAGGTGCGTCGTTGCCCGACCTGATAGAGGGCACCGGGTTGTCCCGAGGTAGTTTGTACAAAGCCTTTGGCGATAAAAAGGGCCTGCTCCTGGCAGCCCTTGATATCTACTGCGCACAAGCCCTGAAAGTGACGGCAGACATCCTTTCCCAGCCCGGTACCGCCAGGCAGGCGATCCACGAATCCATGCTACGCCATGCCCGCTCTTCTTCTGGTGAGAAAGGACGACGAGGATGCATGCTGGTTGCGGTGGCTAATGAACTGGTCGCGCAAGAGCCTGAGGTGGGTCAACGGATCGCCCGTATGCTTCACCGCACTCAGCAGCTATACGCCAGCGCAATCATTCGTGGACAAGTAGCCGGTGAATTCGGGGAAGGCGATGAACAGGTAATGGCGCATTTCCTGGTCTGTCAGATCGAAGGCATGCGAGTACTCGGAAAGACCGGGGCACGCGAGGCGCAAATGACCGCGTTGGTCGAACGCAGCATGCATCTGCTCAACAGCTAACCAATCCATCAACCTATCTGGAACCAAACGGTTTCTTAAAGGAACCCTTCGTATGTCTTTCACAATGACTCAAAACGCAGATATCACACATGATCCCAAGCGATGGTTCATGTTCGTCATCCTGCTGGTCGGCGCGTTTCTACCGCCTCTTGATTTCTTCATCGTCAACGTTGCGCTGCCTTCCATTCAGAATGATTTGGGAACAGGCTCTTCCGCAGAACAACTGGTAATTTCTTCATATGCGACCCTCTACGCCGTCACACTGATCACTGGTGGACGCCTGGGTGATCTTTACGGGCGCGGGCGCATGTTTTTTCTGGGGTTGGTCGGGTTCGCGGCGGCATCGCTGCTCTGCGGGCTCGCGACGTCACCTTGGATGCTAATTGCCGGCCGGGCTCTGCAAGGTATAACCGCAGCGGTGATGGCGCCTCAGGCACTCGCCTCAGTACAGGCGATCTTCCCTGAATCTGAAAAGCCGCTGGCGCTGAGCATCTATGGCGCCGTGTTCGGGCTGGCATCGGTAATCGGTCAGGCGCTTGGCGGCATTCTGATTTCTCTCAACGTCATGGGTATGGGGTGGCGGGCGATCTTTCTGGTTAACTTGCCCATCGCATTGTTAGTCGTGGTGTTCGGGATTCCCGTATTCAAGGAAACCCGCGCGGCGCACGCTAGTAAGCTGGACCTGTGCGGCACGGGCTTGTCGATCCTGACGCTAGGTGCTCTGATCGTTCCCTTGATCGAAGGCCGCGAGGCCGGCTGGCCGCTGTGGGCCTGGCTAGCGCTAGCTGTGGCACCCGTTCTGGCGTGGCTGTTTTGGCAATACGAAATCCGTTTGCATCGCGCAGGTGGCACACCACTCCTAAATCCCGCCGCGTTGAAGGCGCCTGGCCTCGGCCGAGCACTGATGGTCGCTCTGTGCTTTTACGCGATCGGCGTCTTCTTCCTGCTGTTTTCGATTTATCTGCAAGGCGCTCTACACACAACCCCACTCCACGCGGGCTTGATCTTTCTGCCTTTCGGCGCGGGCTTTCTGTTGGGGCCGCTGTCGACCGGACAGTTCAAACGCCTCTTCGGCGCTTTCGTCAACCCTGTGGGTATGGCCTTGGAAGTCATCGGTTTCTTGGCGCTGGCCTGGCTTGTGAAGGCGACGCCCACTGACGTCGCTCCGTCCGCCTCGCTATTGGCTATCATTCTGTTTTTGATCGGATTCGGACAAGGCTTGGCCCTGCCGACGCTGATGCGGATGGTCACGGGAAGAGTAGCACCAGCCTACTCGGGCATGATCGCAGGGATCACCAGCGC